>Ga0070741_10000339_pt1 | contig 176295 bp, 175 predicted proteins | sample Coa_R1_4_FD_66440 | JGI IMG/M metagenome (GOLD analysis project Ga0070741, IMG submission 66440) | Surface soil microbial communities from Centralia Pennsylvania, which are recovering from an underground coalmine fire - Coalmine... | ecosystem: Environmental > Terrestrial > Soil >... | reverse complement strand
TTGCCGTAGAAGCCGGCGACGGCGTTGCCGATGTCGGTCTGGTTTTGCAGGAGGCGGTTCAGGGTGGCATCGGTGTCGGGGAGCCCGGCGACCGCGCTCACGATGTACAACCGCGTCCACTGAACGTGGTCCTCCCACAGCTTGCGCATATCGGTCTTGAGCGAAACCGGATCGATCGTCGGCGAGTCACTCGCCGATTGGCTCGACGATGCCAGCGGCGCAGTTGCCGTGGGGGAGTTCCCGTCCGAGCAGGCGGCGACGACGAGCGCACCGGTGACCAGGACAGCAAACAGCCCGCGCTGAACTCTTCTCATTGATTTCCTCCACTCCACGTCGACGGGCCGGGCGGCGAGCCGAATCTCTCTATGGGTAATTGAAGTGGATGATAGAGAAATACAGAATGAATAGCAAGGAAATCTTGATGTTAGAGACGGCCGTCCCGAATGGCCAGCGCCGCTTGGACGACGGCCGCATGCGTGAGTGCTTGCGGGAAGTTGCCGAGGTGGTGACCGGTGCCCGGATCCATCTCTTCGCCGTACAGCCCCACGGGGCTCGCCAGCGCCACGAGCTCGTCGAACAAGCCGGCCGCGGCCGCGACCTGTCCGCTCGCGGCGAGCGCTTGCACGAGCCAGAACGAACACGGCAGGAAGGCGCCTTCGGTTCCCGGCAACCCATCGCGCCCGAGCGGGTAGCGGTACAAGAGCGGTCCACCGGCAGTCAACGTCGTGCGGATCGCGTCGATCGTGCCTCGTACTCGAGCTGACTCCGGCGCCTCGACCCCAATCGACGGCAGAACCAACAGCGCGGCGTCGACGTCATGCGATCCGTACGTGCGCGTGAACGTGCCCGACGCCTTGTCGAAGCCCCTTTCGACGATCTCGGCGGCGATCGCCTCCCGCGCTTCGGTCCAGTGTCGTCGGCGTGAGGCTCGCGTGCGGTGGGTTTCCGCGAGCCGCAAGGCCCGGTCGAGCGCAAGCCAGGCCATGACCTTGGAGTGCACGTGATGTGCAGGGTCACCGCGGATCTCCCAGATGCCGGCATCGGGATCGCGCCAGCGGTCGGCGACCGTGTCGGCGAAGGCCGCCATGGCGCGCCATGTCTCCGAGTACAAGCGATGTCCAGCGCGCGACAGCAGCCACGCCGCGTCGATGACCCACCCGTAGCCGTCGAGCTGATGCTGATCTGCGGCACCGTTGCCAGCGCGCACCGGGCGGCTGCGGGCGTAGCCGGGCCAACCTCGAAGCTCGCGTTCGGTTGTGGAACGCCGGCCGTCGAGGGTGAGCAGTACGGGCAGGCGGGGTCGGTCCAGGCGGCTGGCATGCAGCAACCACGCGAGGAAGTGGCGGGCCTCGTCGTGCATGCCGACGCCCAGGAAGGCGGCAATGCCGATGCTGGCGTCCCGGGGCCAGGCAAACCGGTAGTCCCAGTTGCGGACGCCGCCGGGGTCCTCGGGGAGTGAGGTGGTCGGGGCGGCGACAGGGGCTCCCGACGGTGAATACGTGAGCAGCCGCAGCGTCAACAGACTTCGCACGACGGTGTCGCGGTGGGGAAGATCTTCGTCGATGTCGTGACACCAGTCCTGCCAGCGGCGCTCATCGGCACCGAGCAAGGACCACGCGGCGTCGGGGTCGACGTAGACCAGTGGTTCCTGATGCGCAACCGTCATCGTGATGGTCATGGGATGGCCGGGCGCGACGGTGACGTTCATTGGACGTCCCGCTTCGAGGTCGACGCTTGGGCTCGAGCGTGCCGCGAGCGCGAGCGAAGGCCATGCGCACACGAGCACATCTCCGCGACGTTCGCTTCGGGGGGGCAGGTGATCGTCGCCCAGGCGTGGGTCGAAGTCGATGACGGCCTGCACCGGGCCGCCCTCGGCGTGGAGCCGGCGAACCAGGAGCGTCGACGGGAGGAGCGTGCCGCGCACCTCGGCGATCATTCCTTCGGTGAGCGTGAGCCGCCCGCCCGATGTCTGCCACGCGGTTTCGAGCGTGACGGTGTCGGGCCGGTAGCGCCGACTGATGGGTGTCTGCGGCCGCTCCGGTCCCATCCGGAAAACGCCGGCGTCGGGGCCGCCCACCAACCGGCCGAAAACGGGTTGCCCGTCGAAACGCGGAATGCAGAGCCAGTCGATCGAGCCGTCGGGGGCGACGAGCGCCGCGGTGCGGGTGTCGCCCAGAAGTCCGTACTCCTCGATGAACACATCGGCGCGCCCTGCTGCGTGGCTTCCTTGCGCGTCAGTGGACACTGAGCAGGATCCCCAGCGAGATTCCATAGATGAGATGCGCGACCACTGCGACGATCGGCGTCTCCGCGCCGTAGTTAAGACCCAGCAATCCGGGCGGCTCGAGCACAGCCCGCGAGGATGGTCCGGCACGACGTGATGCCATGCGCGGGTGGATCCCTTCGAGTAGCGGGACGAGAACGGTGAGCGCCACGGCGACGTGCAGCAGACCGAGCAGACCGCCGAGCCACCAGCTTGCTTGGCCGAGCAACGCGAAGCTGGCTGCGTAGCCGAGCGCGAAGCCCTGTCCGACGACGAGGTGGATCGCGAAGCCGGCGACGCGGGCGCGGTCCGGGTCTTCGGTGACGAGGGTGCCGAGGATGAGGGGCAAGTCCAACCGGGTGCGGCCCGCAAGCTGGGCGACGATCATTGCCGCCGTCAGCGAGGTGGTGGCGACTAGCCCGAAGAGGGCCCAGCCCGCCCAGTCCATGTCACCGGCCAGCGAGCGCGTGGGTCTTGGCGGCGAGTACACCGAGCACGTGCTGGAACGACTCGTGGAAGCTTTCGATGCCGTGATCTTCGAGCGCGCGGCCGATGTCGGCCATGTTCACGCCGATCAGTTCCAACCGTCCGAAGACGGCTTCGGCGTCCTCGACGGCGACGTCGACCGAGCGGGCCACGGCTCCGTGATCCTCGAATGCGGCGATCGTGGACTCGGGCAGGGTGTTGACCGTGTCCGGGCCGATGAGGCTGTCGACGTACCGCGTGTCGGGATACGACGGATCTTTCGTTGAGGTCGACGCCCACAACGGTCGTTGCGCATGAGCGCCGAGGGCTGTAAGGCGGTCCCAACGATCACCGACGAACAGATCGGTGAAGAGCTGATAGGCAAGCTTCGCTTGGGCAACTGCAGCCCGGCCCCGCAAGGCGCGGCTCTCCGCAGTTCCCATCGCGTCGAGCGCGGCGTCCACGGCGGTGTCGACCCGGCTGACAAAGAACGATGCGACGCTTCGCACGGCCGCCACGTCACCACCGCGTGCCGCCAGCAGCTCGAGGCCCTCGAGGTACGCGTCGATGATCTCGCGGTAACGCTCGAGCGTGAAGATGAGCGTGACGTTGATGTTGCGGCCTTCGCTGACCATTGCCCTGATCGCCGGTACACCCTCGGCGGTGGCGGGGATCTTGACGTACAGGTTGGGTTGATTGATGCGCTCGTGAAGCGCTCGTGCTGCGGCGATCGTTCCTGCGGTGTCGTGAGCAAGCTCGGGCGCGACTTCGATGGAGACGAAGCCGTCTAATCCCTGGCTCTGCTCGAAGGTGGGACGCAGCAGTGCCAGCGCGGCGCGGACGTCGTCGATCACCAGCTCCCAGTACGCATCGGTCACCGAACGGCCCGCGGCGACAAGGTCGGTGAACTGCGTGTCGTAGGCATCAGAACCTTCGATGGCCTTGGCGAAGATTGTGGGATTGGCTGTGACGCCTCGCACCCGTCGGCGATGAGGCGGGCAAGCGTGCCGTCCCGGAGGTGCGGTCGAGTGAGGTTGTCGAGCCAGGGGCTCTGATGCTGTTCGTCGTACAACTGCTGCAGCCTGGTCACGACGGCTCACCATGGTGTCGGGGGAATACGTCGTCTTCGGACTTGTGCCAGACAGGATGGTCACCGGCGGTCTCGACGTTGAACCCGTAGTCGAAGACGAGGCTGCCGCCGTACGTGGCGCCGACTGACACGAGCCCGGCGATGACGACGGAGAGAACTGCAAGGGCGGCTGGCGTCGAGAGCTCGGTGTTGTACGCGTTCAGCCGCCACGCGATGTTGACCAGGGCCAGGACTGTCACCAGGATCATCGTCGTCGCGTGTGTGTTGATCGTGCGCCGCGCTTGCGTCCCTGGCTCAGAGGATTTCCACCAGTCGAACGCGCCCGTGCCCGCGGCAAGCACTGACACGGCTGCGCCACCAATGAACGTGCATGTACCGGCGTGCCAGAACTCGTAGCCCCACCCGTGATCATCTCCGCCGATGACCGAGATGACGTCGAAGGCGGCCGCCAGGATGTAGGCCGCGATCGGGATGTCGGTCAGGGGCGGATGCAATGGCTTCCCGGCCCACCCCCGCAACCCCTTGAACTTCCGACCCCGCAGCGTGAGCACTGGCCGAACGGAGAATTTCTTCACCTTGCCTCCTCGATTCTCTAACGCTAAGACTACTTGATGGTAGAAGGCAAGGCAACGCGTGAACGCGCGGCCCCTCTACGGAGACTCAGTCGGTCGCGCGATCGGACTTCACCGAGCTGACGTCGACGCCAGCAGGGACTTGCTGGCGCCTCCTCTCCTTCTCAACTGCGATCCGAGCGTCATCGGCACGCGCTATGCAGCTCGTCGCGCCGAGCATCGCTCCGAAACCGACGCCCCCCCACACTCCGACGAAGACACCCATCCCGATGGCGCCACCGAGACCCGCCGCCCCGATGAGGCCGATCACGGTCATCCCGGCGGTTACCAAGATGAAGCCGATCACGGCGCCGCGGAAGGCAGCACGGCCGACGGGCGGATCGGCATCGGAATCCTCGCGGCGGACGGCCGCGGGAACTGCTCGGAGCGCCGCACGGTCGCCCTGGCTCGGCGCTGGCATCACTTCGGTCGCAGCAACAGCTGTTGCGTCGTCTCTCACGTGCACGAGCGCCTCCTTGATCGGTCGGCTGAGTATCTCTAGCAGATACTAGAGATAAAACTACCCGAATATTGGCGCGCAGCTAGACTAATACTTGCATTCATGCAAGTATTGGTCGCATGCAAGAACCGTCCGTTGAGCTTGACGATGTCAACGACATGGTTCTGCTGGCGACGAGGGCTCTGGTCGGACTCGCGGCGCGATCACTGGCGGCCGTCAGCGACGACGTGAGCCTCGCGCAACACCGAGTACTCGTGCTCCTGGAGGGTCGGGGGTCGCAGACCATGCGGGCCCTCGCCGAGCAACTTGATGTCAATCCGTCGACAGCGACTCGCGTGTGCGACCGTCTCGTCGACAAGAAGCTTGTTCGGCGCCACACCGACGATGAGGACCGCCGAGCAGTACGAGTCGACCTCAGTCCTCGCGGCCGGAAGCTCATTGATCAGGTCATGAATCGCCGGCGTGCCCTGATTGCCGACGTTCTGCGCAAGATGACGCCGAGAGCGCGTCAGAACCTCGCGAGCGCGCTCATGCAGTTCTCGCTGGCCGCAGGGGAGTTGTCTGATCGAGCGTGGCACCTCGGCTGGCCGGTGGCCGATCGTGATCCCGATGCTTGACGGACGAACACGAGTGGCGAGGTTCCTTGCCCTTTCACACTTACTTCAACCCACAAGAGGAGAATCCCACATGCCCGACGACCTGTATGTCCTTCCGGATCTCGCGTACGACCCCGGCGCGCTGGAGCCGCACATCAGCGGCCGGATCATGGAACTGCACCATGGCAAACACCACGCCGCCTACGTGAAAGGCGCCAACACCGCGCTGGCCAAGCTTCACGACATTCGTGAAAAGGGCGACTTCACCGCCATCTCGATGCTCGAGAAAAACCTGGCGTTCAACGTGTCCGGTCACGTGCTGCACTCAGTCTTCTGGACGAATCTCTCGCCCAACGGGGGCGGGGAGCCCACGGGTGAGCTCGCCGAGATCATCGACGAGACCTTCGGTGGCTTTCCCGGGTTCCGGCAGCAGATGACCGAAGCGGCTGCCACGATCCAAGGCGCCGGCTGGGCGCTGGCGTCGTGGGAGCCGTTGGCGGGACGCATCGTCGTGCAGCAGGTGTACGACCACCAAGGCAACCATGGACAAGGCACCGTCCCGCTGCTTGCGATCGATGCCTGGGAACACGCCTATTACCTTCAGTACGAGAACCGCAAGACCGACTTCATCGCCGCCGTCTGGAACGTCGTGAACTGGTCCGATGTGTCCGAACGCCTTGGTCGGGCACGCACCACAACGACGTGACCGACTGGCCGGCCCTGCCGTTCCGGCTCGTCGTGGCTGGCGTCGACGGGTCGGACGCCGCCCGGCGCGCGCTCGAATGGACTGCCGTCCTCGCGGCTGCGACCGACGCGGAGGTGGTGGCCGCGCACGTCCTCACCTATGACCGCGAGTTCGAACGCGATCTCACGTTGGACACGATGCGGACTTGGCGGCGCGAACTCGAGCACGATTTGCGAGCCGCCTGGACCGAACCGCTGCGCGCAGTACCGCCGATCCGGTTCCGGAGCGTCCTGGTCGAGGCCAGCTCACCGACGGATGGGCTGCTCGACATTGCGCGGCGCGAGCATGCGGATCTGATCGTTGTCGGGGCGCGTGGTCACGGCACGTTCGCCGGCCGCGTTATCGGTGGGGTCAGCTACCGGCTGGCCCATCACGCAACGCAGCCGGTCGTCGTGGTGCCCCCTCACTGGTGTCGTTGCGATGACGCTGTCCCACGGGCGGCGTCATGACGCTCTGGGCGGCGGTCCTGTCCGTGATGTCAAGCGTGACCCTGATCTCGCTCCTGATCGTCAAACGCAGCAGTCGTCGACCGGCGGATGCGGCCGCCGTGTCCACCCTGCGACCGCGACCGCGCAGCGGGTCGTGGATGTCAACGCTGACCTTTCCTGGGATCATGAGTTACTGGGCAGCTCCGCTCGGCGCCTACTGGGTACCGACGGAAGTGGTCAGGCATGCGGACTGGCAGGACTGCCAGCTCGTCCTGGTCACGACGGCGAACGACGATGTCGTTTTGGACTGTCTCGTGCCAACGTCCACCGGAGAAGGGTGCAGGTCACAAGCGTGTGTACCGATGACGCTCCGCGCCCATCAACTGCCCCGGTACCAATCGTCGTCCGGTGCCCTGCACGCGCTCGAAAATTGGGTCCGTAGCGACTCCTTTGTCGACATCGAGGTCGACGGCGACGCCGGGATGGAGCTGGTGCGCATTTTCGTCGCGAACCGCCTCATCACACTCGAGCTCCTCCAGCCCGCGTGAGTGTGCTCGGCCACCGGATGATCTCGCCCGTGCGGGCAGATGATGAGCGAGTCCGTACGGGCGCGCAGCATCGGTGTTTCTCTAGACCAAGCTAGATATACGACACACCCGTCGGCGATCGGCGCGTGTGGACTTGAGCAGTGCTTACGAACCACGGCCCCGTGTGAGCGCAGCGGCTTAGCTGGTGCGTGAAGCGCCCAACTCAAGAGCCCCCGAAAGGTAGGTCGTCAAATGAGCTCGCGCGGTGAGCGGCCGCAATCACCCCACCCGTTGCGGTCGCTCACCGCTTCCCCGTGTCGCCGTCGGGCGGCGCGGAACACGCCACGCCCGTAGGGTGCCCGTATGCCATCCGAACCGGCGAGCGACGCAGACGGCGGAGGGTCACCGGTCGAGCGCGTGGCCATCGACGTTGCGTATGAACACGTCCTCGTCCCGCTCGACGGATCCCCGCTGGCGGCGGCCGCGATCCCCACAGCGCGGGCAATCGCCCAACGGCTGGGGGCCGACGTACACGCGATCGCAGTTGCGTCGTCCAACGACACGACCGAATCGCTTCGTGACGAAGTGCTCGCCTCGATTCCTTCGGACCCGAATGAACCTCGGGTGCGGACCGTCGTCGGTGACGATCCTGCGGCGGCGATCGTTGGACACGCTCGGGAGCTCGGCTCGACCCTGATCTGCATGTCCACCCTCGGCCGAGGGCGATTGGCTGGAGCGGTGGTCGGATCTGTCGCGCGAGCGGTGCTTCACCTCGTCGACGCGCCGATCGTTGCCGTGGGTCCATTTGCCGACCGGCCGCCGCCGTTCATCTACCGCTGGCCAGACCCGTTGGCCGTCAATCGCTTGGTTGCCTGTGTCGACGGTTCGCAGCCGTCTGAGCAAGTGCTGCCCGTCGCTGCCGGCTGGGCGAGGCTGCTCGGGGCGCCACTCTCGATCCTGACGGTCGCTGAACCGGCCGCGCCCATCGCCGGCGTCGGACGTCGACACACGGACCGTTATGAACCCGACGGCGATCCCGACGCCTACGTCGCGCGGCTCGCCGAGCAGTGGCGGACGGCAGACATCGACGCCACCGGCATTGTTGTGCGTGATCCAATCAGTCCTGCCGAGGACATCAAGGCTCACCTCGCGGACGAGATGGCCGGCCTGGTCGTGGTTACGACGCACGCCCGCAGCGGTCTACGGCGTTTGTTTCTCGGTGCCGACGCTGCCGCCATCGTCAGGGCATCGCTCGCGCCGGCGCTCGTCGTGCCACTGCAGGTCGAGTAGTCGCATCCGAGCGACCGCGGCGACTTTCAACCGTGTCTTGTTGGTATGGCGTCTAGCCCGTGATCGGCTCGCCATCCTCCAGCGCGACGACCGCCCGGTGCAGCGCGTGACTCGCCTCGGTTGAGCGGGTGATGAGATCGAAGTCGCCGCAGTGAAGCGCCGCCCGCCGCATCCGGTCGACATCACCAGCAACGGATCGAACCAGGTCTCGCAATTCGGTCGGAGTTCGCACCTCGGAAGGCGATATCCCAGTGCCTCGAACGTCACGCGTCGCGTCACTCCCGGGTCCATCCCGTTCGATCAGAAACAGCGGTCCGGGGTTACTCCGCACGATGGTTTGGCTCCTTGTCGGATCGGCATCGAGGGAAAGCGGCGAGCGGGCCGGGGACGCGGACCATCCGGCCCGCTCGCGCGAGCGCTAGCGAGCGCGCGGCACGACAGGCGGGACACACGTGACGCAACTGCGCGCTCGAGGCGTTACCTCCAACCGCGCGGGGGATATCGGCCCACCGCAGTCTTCGCACACGCCGTAGGTGCCGGCATCGAGGCGCAAGAGGGCCTGGAACGTCTCGATGATTGCGTCACCGCATCGGGCAACGGCGGCCGCCGCTCGCTCGTACTCCAGCAGGCCCGCGGGGTCAGAGCGTTGTGCGAGGTCCGACAGCGTGGCGCGGTACTCGTCGCTCTGGGCCGCGAGATGCGAGCACTCGATGAAGAGGCGATCACGGAGCCGAATGAGGAGGGGTTCCGACAAGTGTCCGACATCGGTGTTGTGTGCGACTGCGGGTGTGGTCGTCATTTGTCCTCGTCCGTTGGCCGTCAGCGGTGAACGGTCATCGCCCCGGCTCGTGCGCGTGGGTGGAGGGTCCTCCCATGGTGGGCACCCTACGATGGTGCTGTCAGAAGCGCACTACTGTATGAGCATTGCTAATAGGCTCCCCCGTCGTCCCATCCTGAGCTCGGGGATCCCCGGGCTCGGCGATCTGCTTGACCCGCTCATCCCCGGCGACAACGTGGTGTGGGCGTCGGATGTACTCGAACTGTTCGGCGTCACGGAGACGGCGTTCGCAGCGATGGCGCGCGAGCGAGGTTTGGTGTGCCTCTACGTGAGCTGCACGCGTGCACCGGCGCAGGTGACGGCCGCCATTGGCTTTGATGTGACCGTGCTCGACGCCCGGGCCCGAGGCGAATTCGGGGATCCCGCCGCGCTCGAGCAGCACCTCGTCGCTGCGGCTCGCGCCTCGTCCCCGCTGTGCGTCATCGTCGACGGTCTCGACTCGATGGCGCGGCGGTGGGGGGACGCCAAGGCAGCTGCGTTCTTCAGCAGAGTCTGCCCCCGCCTCTTCGACCTCGACGCGGTCGCCTACTGGCGCGCGCCGCGCCCCGCCGTCAGCCGAGCGGTGATGGACCGCATCACCGGCGTCACGCAATGCGTCGTCGAGTTCCGAAAGGGTCGGCTTCGCATGATCAAGGCGGAAGGACGTCCGACAGCGGCGCAGGGCCGGTTGCTGCGGGCCCGAGTCGTTGATGGAGAACTCGAAGTCGAGGCTGAGCACGCGCTCGGACGGCTCGCGCGCGGGTTGGAACGACTGCGGCACGAACGACAGTTGAGCCAGACCGAGCTGGCGCGGCTCGCCGGGGTCAGCGCCAGCGCCATCTCGCAAGCCGAGGCCGGCCGCCGCGGACTGTCGATCGACACGCTGTTGTTGCTGGCCGAGCGCTTGGGCGTCACCGTGGACGAGATGCTCGACGTGACGCGACCAGCCGGGTACGTCCTCGCTCGCCGTGAACGTATTGCGCGCGACGCAGGCGCGACACCCCTACTCGACGATCCCAACACGGGCCTGCGTGCCTACCTGATCCGTCTTTCAGGCGGTCAGTCCGGCCAACCGCCTCTCATCCACAAGGGCACCGAGCTGGTGCTCGTCGCCGGCGGCCTGGTTCAGCTCGAACTCGGCGCAGACACCCCGGTGCTGCGCAGTGGCGACGCCGCGTTGGCGACGACGGCGCCCGTGACCTCATGGCGCAACCTCACCGCCGAACCAGCCGCGCTCTTCTGGATCGTGCGCGACGGAGACTGACCGGTGTGGTCAGATCACGACGACTGGGCACGGGGCGTGGTGGAGGAGTTGTCGGCTCACCGAGCCGAGCAGCGTGCCGGCCACGCGTCCGAGACCGCGGGTGCCGACGACGAGGAGGGCCGCGTCGTTCGCCAGCCCGATGAGCGCTTCTGCCGCTGACCCGCTCGTGACATGACCGTGAGTGCGCAAACCGGCGAGCGCCGGGTCCGCGAGCGCGGTATCGAGCACGGTCCTCCCGGCCTCCTCCATCGCACTCATGTCGGGGATGGCGGAGTACACGGAGGGACCAGTCATCAAAGGAAGCCGCCACGCGTGGAGGACGTGGAGCTCGGCCTCTCGTGTTCGAGCCTCCGCTGCTGCCCAGCGCAGGGCGTCGAGGGAGCGGGTAGAGCCGTCGATGCCGACGACGACTTCGCCGTGTCGCACGGGCGCCGATGCCCGAATGATTGCGACGGGTCGGTTCGCGAGCTGGGCGATCCGTTCACTGACCGAGCCGAGGAGCAGACCCTCGAAGCCGCCGATGCCGCGTGCGCCGAGGGCAAGAAGGTCCGCGGCGTCGCCTGCCTCGAGCAGTGCCCGCGCAGGAAGATCGTTCACCACCCGCTGATGTACGGTCACGTCGGTCGTCGGGTCGATCGCCTCGTCGATCCACGACGCAAGGGCGGCACTGGCGGCCGCGGGTCCGTAGTTGGGGTCGAAACGCTTGCTGTGGTCGGAGTGGTATTGGTCGAGCAGGCTCCACACGAGCACGACCTCGACTTCTGCCTGATGTAGTTGGGCCTCGTCCACCGCCCATACCAAGGCGGCTGTGGCGTGGTCGGAGCCGTCGGTGCCGACGACGATCTTGTCCATCGACTTGGTCCTTCCCAAACGTGTGGGTGTCTGCGCAACGTACTGCCGACGGCCCAGCCACGAACATGAGGTGGCGCCCTCCAACCACCTCCGTCGGCTTCCGGCTGGCCGCGATTGCTCAGTCTCGCGGAGATGTCGCGCCGTCAAAGATCGTAACGGCGACCGCGATCAACCACAGGGCGATGAACAGACCGATGGCCGCGAGCACTGGTTCGCCAGGACCGAGCCAGTTGTTGTTGACGAAGATGAGCACTCCGCTGACCAATCCGAGCACGCCGATTTGCGTGCCGACTCGGATGAGACCCTGCGTCGCGGGGCGCGTCGACGATGTCGCAGCCGCGGAGGCGAGCATCAGTAATCCAAACGGCATCAGCGCGATGCTGAGACACACCTTCGCGGCGGCGAACAGCGCTGCGATTGCGCTCGGGTCATCAGCGGTGTTCGACAGGGCCGCGGCGGCGGCGAGCAGCGCGTTGCCGATCAAGAGTGCACCGATTGCCAGTCCGCCGGACAGCACGATGACCGTCCATCGCCACTCGGCCTCGTCGTCTGACCGAACGAGGTTGCGCAGGCTGGCGACGAAGGGCACGAGGACGATCGCACCGATAACCCCGAGATACGCGCCCACCATCGTCAGAGTTCGATGCGCCCGAAGATGGCCGACGATGCCGCTCTCGGCCGCTTCCGCAGTCGGTGACGCCGACAACAACACAAGGGTCACGCCGAGAAGTACCGCCGCGACACAGCCTGCGATCGCTCCGGATCGGTCTCCAGCGAACCGGGGACGCCCACTCATCGGCGCATTCTCCCATCGCCAAGGGCAAAGACGAGTGATCGACGGGGCCGCGGCCAAGGCCGCCGACGTCCCAACCCACAAGGCTATATAGTTCTAGTGAACGCTAGACAAAAACGCTGGCGGGGATAACCCGCCTCGGAGGAGTGATGATCGGTGACATGATCGGACGCCGTCCGGCCCGCGATCTCGATAGTCACGCCGACATCGAAGAGTTGGTGCGACGGTTCTACCGTGACGCCACACAAGACGACGTCCTGGGGCCGGTGTTCAACGACGTCGCTCACGTGGACTGGTCCGAGCATGTCTCCAACCTGATCGCGTTCTGGAGTCGAGCCGTGTTCGGCGTGCATGGCTACGAAGGCGACGCGCTCCGGGCGCATGAGCTCATTGGCGACAAGGTGGCACTCACCACGGAGCACTTCGAGCGTTGGCTCGATCTGTTCTGCGAAACCGTGGATCTGGGTTGGGCGGGTCCCCGCGCCGATAGGGTCAAGACGCTCGCAACCGACTTCGCGCGAGTACACGTTGCGCAGCTGGCCTCAAGTCCTGCGGGTCCTGTGCACAACGCGACGAGCGCGACAACGTAGGGAACGGGAGGTTCGGTGCTCCTCGGTGACGAGCCAATCTCGAGCCTGTCCGAGTACAAGGCTCTCGGCGGGGGTCAGGGCTTCGCCGTCGCGGTCCGGTACGGCCCAGAGGAGACCGTCGCCGAGTTGACCGCGAGCGGGCTCCGTGGCCGCGGGGGAGGAGGCTTTCCGACCGGCCGGAAGTGGGCCGGGATTCGCGCGGCGGGTCCGGGCCACCGGTTCGCGGTGTGCAACGCCGCGGAAGGAGAACCCGGCACCTTCAAGGATCGAGCGTTGCTGCGCCACAATCCCTACCAGGTGCTCGAGGGCCTGGCGATTGCCGCTTATGTCGTCGGTGCCCAAGCCGCGTACGTCGCGACCAAGGCTAGCTACAGCCGAGAGATCGAACGACTCGAAGCCGCCATCGAGGAGATGCGTCAGGACGGGTCCTTCGGGACCATCCCCGTCAACCTCGTCAAGGGATCGGACGAGTATCTGTTCGGCGAAGAAAAGGCGTTGCTCGAAGTGATCGAGGGCCGCGAACCACTGCCGCGGTGGTTGCCGCCCTACGAGCACGGCCTTTTCGCGACTGACATTCAGGCCGGATGGGAATCCGTCGCCAGCGTCGCCGGCCAAGAAGCCGAGCCGAATCCGACCCTGGTCAACAACGCCGAAACGCTGGCGAACGTGCCCCACATTCTGCGACTCGGCGCGGAGGCGTTCCGTGCCATCGGCACGGTCGAATCCCCAGGCACGATCATCGCGACCGTCGTGGGCGATGTGCAGTATCCGTTCGTCGCCGAGGTCGACCTCGGTACGCCACTGTCCGCGCTGCTCGAGGTCGCCGGCGGACCATTCCCGGGCCGACATCTTCAGGCCGGCTTCTCCGGCGTGGCCAACGGCGTGATCGTCCCCGATCACTTCGACGTGCCGGTCGCATACGAAACCCTGGCCGCGATGGGAAGCGGACTGGGGTCCGCCGGCTTCATGTTCTACGACGACACCGCATGCATGGTCGAGGTGGCCCGTGCCTTGTCGCGGTTCCTGTATGTGGAGTCCTGCGGACAGTGCCGCAGCTGCAAGTTCGGGTGTGGCGAGATCACCCGCGCGCTTGAGTCGCTGGGCGATGGAACCGGCACCGACGATGACGTCGGTGTGATTGGGGCGCGACTCCGGTCGGTCACCGACCAGGTGCGCTGCTACCTGGCAACGGAGGAACAAATCCTCATCTCGTCCATCCTCGAACAGTTTCCAGAGGAGTTCGCCCTCCACCTCGAAGGTCGATGCTCGGTGCCGCCACGACCGATCGTCGTACCCAAGATCGTTGATCTCGCGCCCGGATACGTGACGTTCGATGACCGACAAGAACGCAAACAGCCCGACTGGACCTTCCTGCCGGCCCCACCCCACACGTCATGACGCTTGTCGCGTCCACTCGCCCGGACAATCAAGGACAAGTCCCATGATGGACACATTGCTGGACGCCACCGACCGCTTGCGGACCCGAGGGTTCACGAACGACTTCTGCGCGACTGCTGCGGGTCGCTTGCGCTGTCTCGACGGAGGTTCAGAACACGACCCCGAGATCATGCGCATCGAGGAGGTTGTGCGCTACGAAGGCGCCTCGGACCCCAACGACCAGGCAATCATGTTGGCACTCTCCTGCAGGTGTGGGCGCCGCGGTCTGTACAGCGCAGCCTTCGGCCCCGATACCTCCGAGGCCGATGTTTCGGTGCTCCATCGCATCCCGCACCGCTGCGCCAGTGGCGACTAGCTGGCCGCCTCGACGTGAAGCCGGAGCCGGCACTGCGCCCACCGCGGATCCTTGGAGATGAGCTCGTCGACGACGGTGTTAGTGCCATCAGCAATGCCCTGGGCCATGCCGAGGTGCAACGAGCACACCGTGTCGGGATCGGCCAACGCGGTAGTCGCGAACGGGCACGTGTCGAGAACGATGTCGATGCGCTTACCCCGCCGCCGAACCTCGGGGTCGAAGCCGAGCCGTGTCATGGCGTCGGTCATGTTGGTGACGGCGTCGTCGGGATCGGCAGCCCCTTCTCGGTACTCCTGACCGGCTCGCCAGCCGACTTCTTCGGGTGAGTCGCCGGAACGGATGATGTCTGAGAGCAGCAGACTGAGCCGTTCGTAGGGACCCATCACGCCCCAGCGGCTCTCCGCGGACGGGTCGATCTCGTACAGGAGTCGAGGGCGTCCAGGACCGCCGCCCTGGACGGTGGTCTCGACGACGAGACCGGCGTCGAGGAGTTTGGCGAGATGTTGGCGGATTGCGTTGTGGTTCAGCTCAAAGTGGTCAGTGAGCTCGGCGACTCCTGTGGGCTCGCCGGCATCGGCGATGTACCGGAAGATGGCGTGGCGCGTGGGGTCACCTAGCGCTCGAGCTTGCTGCTGCAGGGTGGTCGTCATCGTCAAGAACCTTGGGATCTCGGTCGGTCTGTTCCACAGTGTGTCCGGCGCGGCGTCAGAGAGTCGACGATGGCATCCGCCAACTCGCCGATCGTCGTGGCGGCGAACAGTTCATCGAAATCCGGCTCGGCCAGCGTCCGCTCGGCGAACTCCTCGGCTGCAGCGTCCCACAGCCAGAACATCGCGGCCTGATCGTCGATGTCGAGCCGGGCAAGCGGCAGACTCGGGTCAGGATCGGTGCACCAATCGGGCGGGCTGGTCAGGGACCAGATCAGGTCAAGGACGGTGTTGGCGTCGACGGCATCGTGACGACGGTGGGTCTCGGCGGGCATCCGGAATCCTGAGTCTCGACGGGTGATACTTCTAGCAACAGCTAGAAGTATACGGTACGGTGCCCCCTGGCGACATGGACTCCTCGCTTTCCCATCTCGATCTTCTCGAAACCGCTCGGATGCTCGAGCGGGCGGCGATCGGCGCTGATGTGCCGACGCTGCATCGCGAGCTCTGCCGACTGCGCAACGAACTGACCGATCACCTCGTTGATGAAGCTTCAGAACTCGAGCGGCTTGCGTCGGTCCCTCGGCGCGTCGTGGTCATCGGCCAACAACGACTCCGGGCGCTCATCGACGACCTCCTGGCCGACTCGACCACTGGCCCGCAGGGTCAGTGTGCCTGTCTGAGCCGTACCGCTGACATCGTGCGTGCGTTGGCGAGACAGGCGCGACTCGAGAACGACCTCCTCTCCGAACGTGCCGTGGTCGGAAGCAACCCTAAGCTCCGTTCATTGTTCTAGAAAAGACTAGAAAAACGGTGGTCGCGGCCGCGAGCAATCGGTATGGTCGTCACCAGACTGCCGACCGAGAGGAACGCTGATGATCGTCGCTTTGCGGCTCAGGCATCTGGCATCTCCGAGCCTGCGACGGCGGCAACGATGAGGTCGGGTCGGGAGAGCCGGACCGTGCAAGAAGCACACGGAACGGCGATGAAGCCGGTGGCAACGACCGCGCATCTGCTCCAGCCCATTGTCGAACGGGCTCGCTCTGAGCCACGGCAGCCGGTCGCCTCGTACCGCGAGGGAGGCCGATTCGTCGACGTCACGGCGGCGGACTTCTACAAGCTGGTGCGCACCCTGGCCAAAGGTCTCATCGCCAGTGGGGTGGCGCCAGGTGATCGCGTCGGCCTCATGTCACACACAAGGCTCGAGTGGCTGCTCGTCGATTACGCCATTCTCGCCACGGGTGCGGTCACCGTCCCGGTGTATGAGACCTCGTCGGTCGAGCAGTTGCGATGGATCCTGCGCGACAGCGGTGCCGTGACTCTCATCGCTGAAACAGACGAGATGGCCGCCATGCACGCCGCGATCTCCTCTGACACGCCGGCGTGCCAGAGCGTGTTCGTGATTGACGACGACGGTCTCGATGAGCTCACCCGCCGCGGGAAAGACGTCGACGGCGTGATCCTCGACGAACGGCTGGCGGAGCTCACGACCGACCACCTGGCCACGATCGTCTACACCTCAGGAACCACCGGTCAGCCCAAGGGCTGTGTGATCACGCACGGCAACCTTCGGGCCAATGCGCAGCAGAACCTCGCGGCCATGCGATCCATCCTCGGGTTCGAGGAGGTGAGCCTCATCTTCCTGCCGCTCGCGCACACCTTGACCAAGATCATCGCCCTCGTCTGCTCCGAGTGGGGAATCAAGATGGCGTTCGCCACCGATATCGCGCATCTCCAAGAGGAGTTGGAGCTGGTGCGGCCGACGATGGTGGTTGCCGTGCCGCGGGTATTCGAGAAGGTCTTCAACACGGCGCAACACAAAGCCGATGTCGAGGGGCGCGCTCGCATCTTCGACAAAGCGGTCGACGTCGCCGTTCGCTGGTCCGAGAACCGGGCGTCGCGGCGACGCGACCTCCTCACCACCATCCGACACGCAGTCCTTCAACCGCTGGTGTACCGGAGGCTGCAGGAGGTCTTCGGCGGAAGGCTGTGGTTCGCGTTCAGCGGTGGTGCCCCGCTCGGCGCTCGGCTCACGCACTTCTTCAACGGCGTCGGCGTCAAGGTCCTGGAGGGTTACGGTCTCACGGAGACCAGCCCCACGCTGACCGTCAACCGGCCGGATGCATGGAAGCCGGGAACGGTCGGCACGCCGCTCACCGGCACGTCGATCCGAATCGCCGAGGACGGCGAGATCCTGGCCAAGGGTCCACAGGTCTTCCAGGGCTACTGGCGCAACCAACTCGCCACCGTCAGTGCGTTCGATGACGACGGCTGGTTCCGGACCGGCGACATCGGCGCCCTCGACGAGGACGGGTTCTTGCGGATCACGGGGCGAAAGAAGGAACTGCTTGTCACCGCCGGCGGGAAGAACGTCGCCCCTGCGCCACTCGAGGACCGTCTCCGCGCCCACCGGCTCGTGAGTCAGGCGCTCGTCGTCGGCGACGCCCGCCCGTTCATCACCGCACTCATCACACTCGATGCCGACACCATCGCCGAGTGGGTCGCCGAGCAAGGGCTCGGACCGATGTCCACGACGGAGCTGACGAAGAGCGCCGCGGTACGAGCCGAGATCCAATCCGCGGTGGACGCCGCCAATCGTTCCGTGTCCCGAGCGGAATCGATCCGACAGTTCGCGCTGTTGCCCGATGACTTCACCATCGAGCGAGACGAGCTCACGGCGACGCTCAAGGTTCGCCGACACGTCGTTCAAGACCACTACCGCACCGTCATCGATGCGATGTACGACACCACCGAAGGCGCTGACGCCAGGACATCGACGGATCTCCACGACGCCCACCCGGTCTCGAGTGGTCGCAACGGGTGACGAGGGGAGAAGCACAGATGGAGCGATCGGTCGAAGCAGAGACAGAGATTCGAGTGGCGTTCGCACGCGCTCGTCGGGTTCTTCTCGAAGATCCGGGTGCGGTGTTCAGCGAGTTCAGGAACCCGGGGGCGCAGCGGGACAGGAGGTTTCTCGTGGAGCTCGCCGTCACGCTGGGCGCAGGCGCCAGCGCCCATCAAGAGGTCGAGGTGCTACTGGGAATCGCGCGAACCACGGATGCCGGATTCGAACTACCGCTGCGTTGGGGCCCAACCGGCCGGGAGCGCCTGTTCCCTCGATTCATCGGGCAACTAACACTCTCCGAAGTGCGCACGGGCACGCGTCTGGCGTTGAGTGGGAGCTACACCGTGCCGCTCGGAAGCATCGGCAGATTCGGTGACGGTGTCGTCGGACACCGACTTGCGCGTCGGTCCCTGAAAACGCTTGCCGACCTCCTCGGCCACCGCCTCCAGGCCGAAGTCGAGCGGAGGTTGGCATCCTGCCCACCCGATCGCGGCGCGACATATCCCACAGTCGAGAAGCACGACCACTCGGAGTTCTACGTCGGCTGAGTCACCGGGCGAACGGCTCTTACCGACGGACAAGCTCGCGGCGAGCAAGCTCGGATGGGATCCCGCCTCCCGCCGGCTTGCTCGCCGCACTGGTCGCGCGCCTGTTCGGCCGTCACTCAAACGTCAGGCTCAGCGGCGCGCCCGATCAGCGCGCTCGCCGGGACGTGCGCGGCGCAATACGAATGCTGATAGAGGGTCGCGTAGAACACGATTACCGCCGTCGCTCCGATCTGCACCACGCCAAGGACGATGAAGACACCGGCTCCGATCGCGATGGCATGCGAGGCGATGAGCACCGAGGACACCAGCCACACGACGAACGCGAATCGGCTGATGCCGGCCGAGCACCGCTCGTGAGCCAGATGCCAGATCTGCGGGACGTATGCCCCGGCGGCGAGTGCCACACCGAGGAAGCCAGCGAGTTCCGTAGCTCTCAACACTCTGATGAACCCTCTCAGCCAACTTGGAACAGGCCGAGCGCCCCCCGGCTGGCGTCGACGAACTTGTGGTTCAACATGGCGTACATGCCGGGTTTGGCGAAGCTCAGCTCGACGAAGCCGCCTTGTGCGGGCATGAGGTCGAGCGCTTGCGATCCTCCGTGCTCGGTGCTGCCCCGCTGTAGCAGGTAGGCGCCCTCTTTGAACGTGGTGTCGAAGATGGCGCCGACGATGTGGAACGAGCTGATGTCGTTGGGGCCGACGTCGAGAACCCACACCCGAACCCGTTCTCCGGTCTTCACGTCGGTGATCGGTGCGTACTCATACTGGTTGACGTAGCCGTTGAACATGACCGCGTCAGGCTTGTCGGCGAGCATCTTTGTCAGATCTCCGGGCTGTCCTTGCGGGCCCGTGTAGAGCTCGGACTGGACCATGACGTACTCATGGTCCACCGGCGCGAGGTCGGGTGGGTCGATGATCACCGCGCCGTACATGCCGTTGCCGATGTGATGCAGGATCGGCACCGTCCCGCAGTGGTACATCCATATGCCCGAGTACTCGGCTTTGAACTGGTAGACGAGCGACTCGCCCGGCTGCAACGTCTTCATGTCCTCGTCCATCGACGTCTGCGACGCGTGGAAGTCGATCGAGTGGCCCATAGTCCCGTCGTTCACGAGAGTGACGGTGAACACGTCGCCGACCTTGCCGCGCAGCACCGGCCCAGGCACCTGGGCGTTGAAGGCCCACATCTGCTGGGTGACCCCCGGCGCGACCTCGCGCACCTGCTCGGTCATGTGAAAGGTGACCGCGTGTTCGGACCCGCCCGGTGCGGGCGCGAGATGTGGGTCGAACGGTTTCCAGTCCGGACCAGGCTTGGCGTTGAAGTCGATCGCGGCGCCAGCGGTGTCGGGGCTCGGCTCCGCGGCCGGCTCCGACGGCGCCGCTGCCGGCGCGCCGGTGACGTTGACCTTGAGCACCATACCGGCGGCCTTGTGGCCGGGGATCGAGCAATACGGCTGGAGGGCCTTGGTCACGGGTCCTATGTGCAGGTCCTGCATCCCACCGGGCGCAAGGTCGGCGGTCTTGGGGCCTCCGTCGACGGTGAGGTTGTGGGGGATCGCGCCCTTGTTCATCACGTGCAAGGTCAGGTCCGTGCCCGCCTCGACGTCGATCTCCCCCGGTGTGATCGACAGGTCGGCGAGCGTGATCTCGATGGTTTTCGCCTCTCCTGTACCGGCAGCGAGCGGCCCCGCGTTCGCGCCATCACTGCCACCGAGTCCGAGAAGGAGTGCAACCACGAGCGCAATGACGCCGAAGAAGCCGAAGAACACGAGGACGAACGCGAACGGGGCGTTGTTGCCGGTGTCCTCTGGCTCTGGCGTGGTGGGCATCGGAATCTCCTCCGGTCGGGTGTTAACGGTTGAGGGTGTGCGCGCCGAGCACGACGATCGCGAGCGTGATCAGGCCCAGTGACCCGCGCAGCGCGGCCGCGACCTGCGCGCCGCGGCGCACCCGTTCCATCGCGCGAAGGTCCTCGGGCGCGGCCAACTGTTGCCGACGCGCCACCGTCATTCGCCGAGCCTGGGCCATGCCGGCGGTGGTGGCGACGACCAGCAGTGCGGCGAGGAAGAAGAGCGCCGCGATCGTGCCATCCATGTCAGCGGGTGGCCACGCGAGTGCCAGACCGGCCGCGATGGCGATGAGCAGTGATCCCGTTCCGACCAGGCCGTAGAGCCGCCCGACGTGCCGGAACAACGCGACTCGAGACTGAGGGTCCAGTGCCTGTTTGGCGGCGACGGAGACCACGGCCAGGCACACAAGGCTCCCCACCCAGATGCTTCCGGCGATCATGCCGATTGCGATGAGCACTGTCCGAGTCATGTCTGGTGAACCGGCTCGGTGAGCGAGACCGCGTCGCCGATGAGCTGGCGCCTGTGGACGCGAGCCACGTTGTCGGCAAGTGCCGCCGCCCGGCGCGCGTTCGGTCCGATCCAGCCGAGCTCGAGCGTCTCGTGGAACAGCGACAGCCACCGCTCGAAGTGCGCGGCGGTGAACGCCCGCTGGTTGTGCACTAGCAGGTGTGCGTGAAACGGGTTCCCGCTGTAGCCCGTGATCCCGAGCAAGGCGCGACACCAGAACGACGCCAGCTTGGTCAGGTGCTCCGACCAGTCGACCTTGGCGACGTCGTTGAACATGGGCCCGAGGAGGTCGTCCTGAGCAACGTCGGCGTAGAAGCGTCGCACCATTTCGTCGATCTCCTCGGGGCTGTCGAGATCTCGCGACGGCGCCGGCCGAGGGGTGTCACGCATGTTCCACCTCCGGGGTCGTGAGGCAATATATCTAGCATATACTAGAGAAAACTCGCGAGCCGAGGAGCCTCTGTGTCAGATGTCATCGACGGTCTGGTCGACCGGGAGTACGCGTTCGGCTTCCACAGCGACCTGGACACCGAGTTCGCGCCGAAAGGTTTGAGCGAGGATGTCGTCCGGCTGATCTCCGCGAAGAAGCGCGAGCCGGACTGGCTCCTCGAGTGGCGGCTTGACGCGTTGCGGCATTTCCTCACGCTCGAGGAACCGACCTGGCCCAACGTGCAGCACCCGCCGATCGACTACCAGGACATGCACTACTGGGCGGCGCCGAAGCCGAAGGGGCCGGCTCCGAAGAGCCTCGACGAGATCGACCCGGAGATCCGTGCCACCTTCGACAAGCTCGGCATCTCCCTCGTCGAACAGGAACGCCTCTCCGGTGTCGCCGTTGACGCAATTCTCGATTCGGTCTCGGTGGCGACCACGTTCAAGGCGCAACTCGCTGCGGCCGGGGTGATCTTCTGTTCCTTCTCCGAGGCTGTTCAGGAACACCCTGAGCTCGTCCGCCGCTATCTCGGCTCAGTTGTCGGGATCCGTGACAACTTCTTCGCGACCCTCAACTCGGCGGTCTTCTCGGACGGGTCGTTCTGTTTCGTCCCCGCGGGTGTTCGGTGCCCGATGGAGCTGTCGACGTACTTTCGGATGAACGCGGCCCAGACGGGCCAGTTCGAGCGAACGCTGATCGTTGCGGAGGAAGGTGCGAGCGTCAGCTACCTCGAGGGCTGCACAGCCCCGATGCGTGACGAGAACCAGCTCCACGCCGCCGTCGTGGAGCTGGTGGCGCTCGACGACGCGTCGATCAAGTACTCGACGGTACAGAACTGGTATCCGGGTGACGCCGAGGGCAACGGTGGCATCTACAACTTCGTGACCAAGCGCGGCCGCGCCGGCGCCCGGGCGCGGATCTCGTGGACCCAGGTCGAAACCGGCTCGGCGATCACCTGGAAGTACCCGAGCGTCATCTTGCAGGGCGACGACTCGGTCGGCGAGTTCTACTCCGTGGCGGTCACCACCAACCGCCAACAGGCCGACACCGGCACCAAGATGATCCACATCGGCCGCAACACGTCGAGCACCATCGTCTCCAAGGGGATCTCGGCGGGACACGCGCAGAACACCTACCGAGGACTCGTGAAGGTCCTGCGCACGGCGACCGGCGCTCGCAACCACACGCGATGCGACTCGCTGCTGATCGGGTCTGGCTGTGGCGCACACACCTTCCCGTACGTCGAGGTCAAGAACGACAGCGCGCAAGTCGAGCACGAAGCCTCGACGTCCAAGGTCAGCGACGACCAGCTCTTCTACTGCCGCCAGCGCGGCCTGACGGAGGAGGACGCCACATCGATGATCATCAACGGGTTCTGTCGTGAGGTGTTCGACGAGCTGCCGATGGAGTACGCCGTAGAAGCGCAGGCGCTCATGCGCCTCAGCCTCGAAGGGGCGGTGGGCTGATGCTGCGCATCGAGCATCTGACCGTCGCGGTCGCCGGGAAGGCGATCATCAACGGGCTCGACCTTGACATCGGCACCGGCGAGGTCCATGTGATCATGGGACCCAACGGTGCCGGCAAGAGCACGCTCGCCAACGTGCTCGCCGGACGAGACGAATACGACGTGTCCGGTCGAGTCGAGTTCGACGGTCGCGATCTGCTCGCGCTCACCCCGGAAGAACGAGCGGCGGCAGGGATCTTCCTCGCCTTCCAGCATCCGATCGAGATCCCCGGCGTCGGCAACATGTACTTCCTGCGCACGGCCGTCAACGCAGTGCGAGCCGCGCGCGGCCTCGATGAGATCAGCGCCCGAGACTTCCTTGGGCTGGCGAAGGAGCACATGGCGCGGCTCGAGATGGACCCGGCATTCCTGTCGCGCTCCGTGAACGACGGGTTCTCGGGCGGTGAAAAGAAGCGCAACGAGATCCTCCAGATGTCGCTCCTCGAACCCCGCTTGGCGATTCTCGACGAGACGGACTCTGGTCTCGACATCGACGCGTTGCGCGCCGTTGCGGACGGCATCGAGCGTCTCCGTGGTCCCGACCGCAGCTTCGTCATCATCACTCACCACCGACGGTTGCTCGACGACATCCGCCCCGATCGTGTGCACGTGCTCAGTGGCGGACGAATGGTGCGCAGCGGCGATCACGCACTCGCAATCGAGCTCGAGGCCGAAGGGTATGGCCCGACCCTCGCGGCCGCGAGCGCATGAACGTCCTCGCCGACACCGTGGCGCTCCCGTCGGGCCGCGAGGAACGCTGGAAGTACACGCCCGTCGCGGAGATCGCCGCCGCGCTGCGCGCGTCGATCCCGGCGCCGATCGCTGCCTCGGTCAGTCGGTCCCTGGTCGACGACCTCGCCGGTGACCTCGGTTGTCCTCGGCTCGTCTTCGTGAACGGCGTTCACGCTCCGGTCCTGAGTGACGAAGCGCCGTCTGGCATCACCATCGAACCCGGTCCACCCGCGGCGGCGCTCGTCGTCGAGCGAGACGTCGAGGTCGTGATGCCGATCCACGTCGTTCACGTCTCCGCCCCCGGTGATCTTCGCGGCCTGTCCCGTCCGCGCCTCGTGATCGACGTTGCCGCCGGGGGCCGAATCTCCGTCATCGAGACGTACTGCGGTCGCCCCGCCCCCGCGTTCACGGACGCGTCGACCACGATCCGAGTCGGACTGGCTGGCCACATCGATCACGTCCGGCTGCAGTGGGAAGCAGCCGATGCGATCCACCTGGGACGCACGCTCGTCGAACAGGCGGCCGCGTCGTCGACGCACCTCACTTCGGTGACGGTCGGTTCCGACATCGCCCGTCATCAGATCGATGTTCGACTCCGCGGTGTCGACGCCCGCGTCGCCCTCGACGGCCTGTACCTGCCGACGGGACAGCAGCGGCATGACAACGTCGTTGTCGTCGACCACGCCGCTTCGGGGGGCACCAGTACGCAGTGCTTCAAGGGTGTGGTCGACGGCGGCGCGCGGGGCTCCTTCAGCGGGCACGTGATCGTGCGGCCCGGCACGGTCGGCAACGACGCACAACAGACGAATCGCAACCTCCTGCTGAGCCCCAGGGCCGAGGCCGACACCCGCCCCTGGCTCGAAATCTTCGCCGACGACGTGCGCTGCACCCATGGTGTGACCGTTGGACGCCTCGACGACGACGCCCTCTTCTACCTGCGCAGCCGCGGCATCCCGATCGCACAGAGCCGCGGCCTGCTCGTGTCCGGTTTCATCGCTGAGATCGTCGATGCCATCACGCACGCGCCGGTGCGCGAGTGGGTCGCCGCCGAGGTTGCACGACGCGCGCTGGAGGTACCGCGATGAACGCCCGTTGGAATCCGATCCGGCTCACCCGGGATTGCACCGCGACGACAGTTCCTGCGGGACAGTTCGTGCTGCTGTCGGAGGGTGGTGAGGTCGAGATCGTGCAACGCCTCGGGGCCAGCATCACCGTGCGGACCGAACTCGGCTCACTGCTGCGAATCGAAGGAGAAGACGCCGACGCTGTTGGCCTCGAGATTGCGGACGACGAGGGCGTCGATCTCGACCGGCCATTCGAGATGAGCCTCGTCCTCGACGCGCTGGGCGAGGTCTACGACCCCGAGATCCCCGTCAGCATCGTTGAGCTCGGACTCGTCTACCGGTGCGAGGAACACGAAGGCCCGCTCGGGACTCGGCGCATCGAGATCGACATGTCGATGACCGCCCCGGGGTGCGGGATGGGCGACGTGTTGCGCGGTGCCGCCGCTCGCGCCGTTCTGGCGGTACCGGGTGTCGACGATGTCGCGGTCAACTTGGTGTGGGATCCGCCGTGGACGATGCAGCGCATGTCCGAAGCGACGCGCCTCGAGCTCGGTCTGCTCTGAGCCTCGTCAGTGGCTCGTCGAACCTTTCAGCGCGTCGAACAGCACCTGCGCCCCTGAGTGGTCGACATCGCGCGTGGCCGTCAAGAGCACGACCCGTCTCTTCTCAGCGAGCGCCCGTAGCCGGAGCACGACCTCGCGCGCGGGCTGTCGGCGGAGCTCGGCGCGATAGCGGCGCACGAACTCGGCATATCGGGCGGGGTCGTGGTCGTACCAGCGACGAAGCTCCGCGCTCGGAGCGACGTCCTTCGCCCACTCGTCGACGGCGGCCGCCGTCTTGGATACCCCACGCGGCCACAGCCGATCGACCAACACTCGATAGGCCGCGCGGGTGTCCTGGTCGCCGTACACCCGGTGAATCTCGAGCTGCATCACCGCGTCACCACTACACGACTCGGGGATCGGGTCCGTCGGGATCAATTCCGTAGCGGACCATGGCGTCGTCGACAGCATCCGGTCCGAGGTCGCCTGACTGCGCCAGCGCAGACAACGCCGCGAGTGTGACATGGGCCGCATCGACCTCGAAGTGCCGGCGCAACGCGGACCGCGTGTCCGACAACCCGAAGCCGTCGGTCCCGAGCACGACGAAATGCCCAGGTACCCACCGTGCGACTTCATCGGGAACCGCTCTCACGAAGTCCGTGACCGCGACAATCGGCCCGTCGGTACCCGCCAGCGCCTCGGTGACGAAGGGCGTCCGAGCGGGCTGCGACGGGTGAAGCCGGTTCCACCGGTCGACCGCCAGTGCATCATCGCGCAGCGCCTTGTAGCTGGTGGCGCTCCACACGTCGGCGGCGACGTCGTGGTTCTCGGCCAGCAGTCGCTGCGCCTCGAGCGCGGCCATCATCATCGGTCCGCTGGCCAACAGCTGCGCGTGTCGCGACCCATCCGCCGGCGCGCGCCGATAGCGGTACAAGCCGGCGATGATGCCCTCCTCCACCCCGGCGGGCATGGCGGGCATCGGGTAGGTCTCGTTGTAGAGGGTGATGTAGTAGAAGACGTCCTCGGCTCGTTCCCCGTACATCCGGTCGATGCCGTCGCGGACAATGACGGCGACCTCGTAGGCGAAGGCCGGGTCGTAGGCCCGACAGCTGGGGACCGTCGATGCCCAGGCGAGGCTGTCGCCGTCGCAGTGCTGCAGCCCCTCACCCTGCAATGTGGTGCGCCCGGCCGTGGCCGCCAGCAGGAAACCCCGACCACGCATGTCGCCCAGCGCCCAGATCAGGTCGCCGAGACGATGGAAGCCGAACATGGAGTAGAAGACGAAGAAGGGGATCGTGGGTTCGCCCCACGTGGCGTACGACGTCGCGGCGGCGGTCAGCGACGCCATCGATCCGGCCTCGGTGATGCCCTCCTCGAGGATCTGCCCGTCCGTTGCTTCCTGGTAGCTCAACAGCAGTCCGGCATCGACGGGCTCGTACTTCTGGCCCGTCGGCGCGTAGATCTTGGAACGGCGGAACAGTGAGTCGATACCGAACGTGCGCGCCTCGTCCGGCACGATCGGCACGATCCGAGTACCGACGTCGGGGTCGCGGAGCAGGTTGCGCAGTAACCGGGTGAACGCCGACGTCGTCGAGGCGGCGACCTTGTCGCCGGTACCGGCCAGCATTTCCCGGTAAGGCTCGTCACCCGGCAGCCCGATCGCGTGATGTCGTGTCGGACGTGTCGGTACGGGTCCACCGAGCCGTTCGCGACACGCCATCAGGTACTCGTACTCCTCGGAGTCGACGCCGGGATGCACGTACGGCGGCAGGTCGTGGGAGAGCTGCTCGTCGGTGACCGGCAAGTCGAGACGGTCGCGGAAGGTCCGCAACTCGGCTTCGGACATCTTCTTCATCTGATGGGTCGCGTTGCGAGCTTCGAAGTCAGGTCCGAGCGCCCATCCCTTGACGGTCTTGGCCAGCACCACCGTCGGCGCCCCGCGATGGTCCAAGGCGGCGCGGTAGGCGGCGTGCACCTTGAGGGGATCGTGGCCGCCGCGCCTGAGGCGGCGCAGGTCGTCATCGGTGCGATCGGCGACCAGTGCATTGAGCGCGGGGTCGGGTCCGAAGAAATGCTCGCGGATGTAGGCACCGGACTCGACTCGGAACTTCTGGAACTCACCGTCGACCGTGGCGTTCATCTTCGCCACCAACGCGCCCTCGGTGTCATTGGCGAGGAGGCCGTCCCACTCCCGACCCCATACGACCTTGATCACGTTCCAACCCGCGCCGCGGTAGAGAGCCTCGAGCTCTTGGATCACCTTGGCGTCGCCCCGCACCGGTCCGTCAAGCCGTTGCAGGTTGCAGTTGACGACGAAAAGAAGGTTGTCCAGGTGCTCGCGGCCAGCGAGCGCGACGGCGGCCAGGCTCTCGGGTTCGTCCATCTCACCGTCCCCGGCGAAACACCACACCGTCGCGTTGCTGGTGTCAGCGATCGCCCGGTCGTGCAGGTACCGGTTGAACCGTGCCTGGTAGGCGGCGTTGAGCAGGCCGAGGCCCATCGAAACGGTGGGGAACTCCCAGAAGTCCGATCGTCGGGGGTGCGGGTAGCTCGGCAATCCGCCGCCACCGACCTCGCGTCGGAATCGGTCGAGGTCGCCCTCCGTCAACCTGCCTTCGAGAAAGGCGCGGGCGTAGATGCCGGGCGAGGCGTGGCCCTGGATGAAGACTTGGTCGCCGAAGGCGCCCGCAGCCTTACCGCGGAAGAAGTGGTTGAACCCAACCTCGTAGAGCGTGGCGGCCGACGCATAAGTGGCGAGGTGCCCGCCGATGCCGTCGGCGCGCAGGTTCGCGCGGGCGACCATCACTGCGGCGTTCCACCGCACGAAGTGGCGGATGCGTCGTTCGATGTCCTCGTCACCGGGATACGGCGGCTCATCGCACACTGGGATCGTGTTGACGTAGTCGGTGTTGGTCACCGGTGCGAGTTCGATGCCGAGCGAGTCCGCCCGGTCGAGCACCTTGAACAGCAGGTCACGGGCGCGTCCGGTACCGCGACGCTCGGTATATCCGTCGAGGGACTCGAGCCACTCGTCGATCTCGTCGGCGTCGGGAGCCGGTTGGTGTGCGACGAAGCGGTATGGGGTCATCAGGTGCCAGCGGCGAGAATTGCGAGCCGTTTCAACGAGCCGAGCCCTCGTGAGACGGTGCCGTCCGGCAATACGAGCATCGGGACGAGATGCCGATCGAGCTCACTCCATGCCGAGCGCCAGCTCTCGGCCAGCGCCGCGCCCGCCGCCGGGTCGTCGTCGACGATCTCGCGAATCACGCCCGAGTCGCCGATGTCGCGTCCGTCGAACCAGAGCGTCTCAAAGAGTCGTCGGCGGACGGCGTGACGGCGATCGTCGCTGACGGCCGCGAAGGCAGCTACGGCGAGCGCGGTGTTCGGCTGGATCGGGGGAACGTTGATCGGCACGCCTTCATATGACCGGGTCAGACTTCGGACTTCGTCGACCTCCCGGCGGAGCATCTCCTCCAATGGGCCTTCCACCGGTCGACTGGGCGGTGGAATGGACGGGTCATGGTCGACAGCTCGCCACTCGACCTCGACGAGCCCCTTCGCGAGCAGCACATCCACGCGAAAGCTAGCCAGACAGCTGTACGGGCAGTTGAAGTCGCCGTACACGATCAGCGTGCTTCGAGTCACCGTCGCCATCCGATCGGCCGAGAGCATTCGGCCTCTAGAAATCTTCTAGTGAACACTAGAAAAGATAGCGCCTAACCCTGGCCGCGCAACGGCTCAGCGCCGCCTTCGTTCACGTCGCCAGGACACGGGCCCAACCGCCGTCGACGCAGCGGCGTCGTAGGGCGCCATCGCGGCGATCGTTCGCCGAGCGATCGCAGCCTGTAGCCGCCCGCTGCGTGTCCTTCGACGAAGGCGTCCGAGGAGCGGCTCTTTGTCCCGCCGCTCAGAACGAGCGGGTGCGCTTCGTGTCCATTCGTCGGACAGGCCGGCGAGCCGTTCGCGCTCGTCCTTGATGAGTTCTTCGTCGGTGGCGAAGTGGGTGCCGATCACCGCGTTGCCGATGGTGCGCAGCACCGGATACGGCAGCACTACGAGGTCGCCGGGAAGGCCGTCGAGTGCACGAAGTGACGCCACGAGGTGGCGTTGCGCGATGTCGGCTCGTGCCGCCTCGTCCAACAGGACCGATGCCCAGTCGTCGCTGAGACGCCAGCCACATCGCGGGCAGCAACCGGTCCGGACCTCGAGTAGCTCGGACAACAAGAAGTCACCTCGGCACCGTCCGCAGCGAGCTTCGATGGGTGTCACCGGCATGTCTGTCCCCTTGTCAGCCGCCCGTGGCTGCGGTGCAGCGGGACGAGCGTCAGGTCGCGGATCGACAGCGACGCTTGTCCGGCTCGACCGGTCAGGCCCCAGTCGGTGGCACCGAGTGGGGCCACGAGCGCGGCGAGACGCTCGACCGCCAGTCTCAGGAGAACCATGAGCTGGTCGCCATTCGTCGACCGAGTCCACGCCGTGGGCGTGTCGATTCGTACGCCGGCGAGGATGGCGGACCCGGGGTCCGCGAGGACGCGACTGACGCGGTTCGCCACGACATGGACTTCATCGCGGAGCCGGGCGGCTTCGATGAGCGCGTTTTCTGTCCCGCCGCGGCGGAGCACCGGGGCCCATTGGTCAGCGATTGCGAGAATTGCGCTCGGAACATTGTGCACCGCCGGTACCCGGAAGCCGCAGCGGGCGCAGGTCGGTCCTGGGATGAGGACATTCGACGACGGGTGGCGATGAACGCTGGCTGCACGTGCTGCGGACAGGGCGTGTTGATCGATCAGGGGCGAGCCGCGGACGGCGGGCGGTTGAATGTCGGAAACGGTCATGGGCACTCCTTCTTCGGTGGAACCGTGCGCGAGCGGGCGCGGTCGGGCGGACGACCAGCAGCCCGCTCGCGCGATGTGGGCGCGTCAGGCGATGAGCCGCGGCGCGAGCGCACTGCACGCAACGCACTGCCGCGCAAAGGGGATGACTTCGAGCCGTTCGAATGCGATGTGCTGGCCACAGTCTTCACAGCGCCCGTAGGTGCCATCGTCGATGCGCACCAGCGCGGCTTCGATGTCGTTGATGGCCGCGGTGGCCTGGATGCAGCGGCGCTCCGCGATCTCGCGTTCGAGGATGCTGTCGCTGTCGCAGTGGCCCGTCAGCTCGTCGACCGTCTTCTGCGATTCGGTGAGCTGAACATGCTCGTCTGCCAGGGCCTCGCACAGCGCGAGGCGCAGACCGGCAATCGTGGAGAGCGAGTGCAGCGCAGTGTCAGCGCGCGGCATCGCCAAGGGTGCAGTCATCTCTCTTCTCCTCGTTGGGCGCCGTCGAGGACGGCGCGGCGCGTACCGGTTGCGGTGGCTAGGCCAGCGCGGGCGGTGCGCCGATCAGGAGAGACCGCCAGTCATGACCGACATCGTCGAGTCGCCGCATCCGACGTCCGATCAGACGGTCGTGGCGGGCGAGCAGCAGCGCAACGGACGCGAGCCCGCCGAGCAGCACTGCGAATGGGACGAGCGGTTGGGCCGGCCGAGGGGTGCGGTCGGCGACTGTTCGAGTGCTGGTGGGCTTTGCAGCGGCCACCGCAGCGTGTTGATCTACGTGTGACGACTCGGACTCGCTCAGCGCGCCGTGCGGCGCGATGAGCGCGATCGCGGCGACGACGGCGATCAAGAGCACGGGACGGAGACGGCGAGCCATGTCCCGGTTGACCATAGCCCCGGCTTTCGAAAAGCGGACGTCGGCCGGGTGACGTGACGAGACCTTCCGAGAAGCGTTGTCGAGTAGCGTCGCCCCGATGTCGCCGTCATGAGCGCTCCCTTCGCCACTGTCGTCGTCGACGGGAACGCGCCGACAGTCGTGGAGTGGGCGGCGCGGCTCGCTCGCTCGGCGAAAGCGTCGCTCACACGAGTTGCCGTGGAGAGCGACGAGACCATGCCTTCGACGCTCGCGGGTGAAGTCGAGCGAACGGGTGCCGATCTGGTTGTCATCGCCCGCCGTGAGCCTTCGAGTGCGCCATGGCTGAGGCTTGACGGGGTGTTGCATCAGATCATCGAGCGCTCGCGTGTCCCGGTGGCCGTCGTCCCCGAGAGCTGGCGTGGGGAGGAAGTCCCCTCTCGCGTCGGAGTGGGCATGGACGGGTCGCCTCGGTCACAGGTCGCCGCGGGGTGGGCCGCTGCGTTCGCTGGTTCGGTCGGCGCCCTCGTGTGGGTTGTCCACGCCGCTGACGTCGGTCCGGCGCTTGCGGGCGCTGGCGATCCGGGGGCTGGGTACGACGCGACACTGCGCGACCGACGAGCGATCGCAGACCAGGAGTGGGCGAGTCCGCTCCGTGCGGCAGGCGTGACCTACGAAACGGTGGTGGAGGACGGACCGCCGGTCGGGCTGCTGTTCGAATCAACGAAGAAGTACGCGCTGGACCTGTTGGTCGTCGGTGCACGTGGTGCGGACGAGGATGCAGTCGCTCGGCTCGGCAGCGTGGCTCATCGCGTTGCTGGCCTGGCTCCGTGTCCCTGTGTCATCGTCCCACCAAGGTTCAATCGCACCTGACGCTCCGGGTCGGGCGGTCGAGGCGGCGGCGTCAACGAGACGAGTCCGTCCAAGACGGAGGTGCGGTCGACATTCGATTGAGCCGCGAGGTGACGACGCCGAAGCGGTCGTCGTGGGACATCCACGCCTCGTGCGCGGCGGTGACCTCCTCGCGCGTCCGGGCCACGTAGTTCCACCACATGAGGAGTGGCTCCGGGAACGGCCGCCCACCGATCAGCAAGACGTGAGCCGGCTCCGATGTCTCGATGCGCAAGACATCTCGCGCGAGTCCGAGGTAACCGAGCGACCCTTGGGCGAGCGGGCACCCTTCGACCCTCAAGGGGGTGTCCAGCGCGATGACCGCATGTTCGAACTGTCGATCGAGCGGAAGCTCGACCGGTCCTTGATGGAGCTCGAGCGCGACACCGATGTGGTCCGTGTCACGACGCGCCGGGGACGACATCCCCATGTACTCGCCGATGATCACGGTCGCGATTGCGTTCCCGGCATCCTGTTGCGGGAGCTCCGCATGATGCTCGAACGCGGCCTCGCCGTTGCGTGCCGAGGATGGCTGCGCGACCCAGAGTTGGATGCCGTGCAGTTCGCCCGTGTACACGCCGCCGGTTTCTTCGGAGTGTGCGACCCCGTGGCCCGCGGTCATGAGGTTGAGTTGTCCGGGACGGATGAGCTGCTCCGATCCGAGGCTGTCGCGGTGGAGGATCGCGCCGCGTTGCAGCCACGTGACGGTCTGCAGACCGATGTGGGGGTGCGGACCGATGTCGAGACCCCGTTCCTGGGTGACCGAACCAGGACCGATCTGGTCGGCGAAGCACCACGCTCCGACGGTGCGGCGTTGCCGACGCGGCAGGACCCGGCGCACACCGAACCCAGCGACCTGAGCCGTTCGCCCTTCGATGACCTCCACGTCGCAGACGACGGACGAATCGAGAGCCGGCGTCGCTGTTGCGTCAGCGGTGGTCACGGGCCCACTCATCGGTACTGTTCTAGATCAGTCCGAGCGCGAGCATGGCTCGGCCGACCTTGAGGAACCCGGCGATGTTCGCTCCGGCGAGGTAGTTCCCCGGGACCGCGTACTCCTCGGCGGTTGCGGCGCACCGGTCGTGGATCGCCCGCATGGTCTCTGCGAGACGGGCTTCCGTGTGCTCGAACGTCCAAGAGTCCCGGCTGGCGTTCTGTTGCATCTCCAGGGCTGACGTCGCGACGCCACCCGCGTTGGCCGCCTTGCCCGGGCCGAACAGGATGTGCGCGTCTCGGAGGAGGTCAAGCGCGTCGGGTGTCGTCGGCATGTTGGCGCCTTCGACCACGGCGATGCAGCCATTGTCGATGAGCTTGCGGGCGTCCCGTCCCGTGAGCTCGTTCTGTGTCGCTGCTGGCACTGCGATGTCGCAGGGAACGTCCCAGATGCTGGCACCGCGGACGTGTCGCGCGGCGCCACCGCGCCGCTGTACGTAGTCCGCAACGCGCTCCCGATCGACGAGCTTCACTTGTTTGAGGAGGTCGAGATCGATGCCGCGCGGGTCGTGCACGTATCCCTCGGAATCCGAGCACGCGACGACCCTGCCTCCGAGGTGCTGGATCTTCTCGATGGCATGGATCGCCACGTTGCCGGAGCCGGACACGACGCAGGTGTGGCCGTCGATCTGCTCGTGGCGTGTCGCGAGCATCTCTTGCAGGAAGAACACCGCTCCGTAGCCGGTCGCTTCGGTCCGCACGAGCGACCCGCCCCAATCGGTGCCCTTGCCGGTGATGACGCCCGATTCGTACCGGTTGGTGATGCGCTTGTACTGGCCGAAGAGGTAGCCGATCTCTCGAGTGCCCACGCCGATGTCGCCGGCAGGCACGTCGGTGTGCTCCCCAACGTGCCGGTACAGCTCGGTCATGAAGCTCTGGCAGAACCGCATTACCTCGTCGTCCGAGCGGTTTCGCGGATCGAGGTCGGCACCGCCCTTCCCTCCGCCGATGGGCATCCCGGTGAGCGCGTTCTTGAACGTCTGCTCGAAACCGAGGAACTTCACCGTCCCGAGTGTCACGGAAGGGTGGAAGCGCAGTCCGCCCTTGTAGGGGCCGAGCGCGGAGTTGAATTCGACTCGAAAGCCGCGGTTGATCTGCACGTGGTGCGCGTCGTCGAGCCACGGCACCCGGAAGATGATCTGACGCTCGGGCTCGCAGATCCGTTCGATGACCTTGTGCTCTGCCAGCTCCGGGTGCTTGGCAAGCGCCGGGCCAAGGGAACCGAGGACATCTCGCACGCTCTGGTGGAACTCGGGCTCTCCCGCGTTGCGACGCAGCACGTCGGCGAACACCGCCTCGAGCTTTTCGTCGAGCATGTCAGCTCCTTTCAGACTTCAACTGGAGCGGAAGGCGTCACGACGATTCTGGCTCGGTGGCGCGATCTCGGGTGTCGGCGCGCATTGACGCGATCACCGCGACCAACAAGACCCCAACGATGACACTGAGCGACACAGTGGTGGGCATGTGCACTTCGAACGGTTCGCCGATGAGCAGCATCTTGATGCCAACGAAGGCGAGGATCACGCCGAGCCCGATGTTCAGGTATCGGAACCGGCCCTGCATCCCGCCCAGTAGGAAGTACAGCGACCGCAGACCGAGGATGGCGAACGCGTTTGCGGCGAACACGATGAAAGGTACGCGGCTCACCGCAAGGATCGCCGGCACCGAGTCGACCGCAAACACAACGTCGGTGATCTCGATGAGCACCAGGACCGCGAACAGAGGTGTCGCCAGCCGCCGCCCATTCTCGCGGGTGAACAGCTTCTGACCGTCGTATCGCGCGGTGGTGGGTACGACCCGGCGTACGAGTCGCATAGCGACATTGGCGTTGTAATCGACTTGTTCGTTCTCGTCGTGCCTGGCGATCTTCCATGCCGTGTACAGGAGGAATGCGCCGAACACGTACAGGATCCACTCGAACGCCTCGATCAGCGACACGCCGGCGAAGATGAATCCTGCACGGAGCACGAGCGCGCCGAAGATCCCCCAGAACAGCACGCGGAACTGGAACTCGCGGGGCACCTTGAAGAACGAGAAGATCACCGCCCACACGAAGACGTTGTCGATTGAGAGGCTCTTCTCGATGAGAAAGCCGGCGTAGTACTCGCCTGCGCTCTGGCTGCCCTGCCAAGCCAGCATGATTCCGCCGAAGACCAGCCCGATCGAGATCCACACGCCGGACTCGATGGCTGCCTCGCGCAGGGTGATGACGTGTGCAGTCCGGTGGACGACGAGCAGGTCGAACACCAACATGACAACGACGGCCGCGACGAGCGCGCCCCACACCCAGAGGGGGACGTCGAAGTGCGCGAACTCCCGCTCGTCAGATGCCCCGAGCACCGCGGCTGGTGGAAGCGTGAACATCACGGCCAACCGGCACTTCCCGCTGACGAACGAGTCGACACGTTCATTCCGTCGCTGGTAGCGGCAGTCGGTCGGCAGCGCGTGTCAGAAGCGGACCGGCGACGGCGGTGATCAACACGAACCCGGCCGCCACCGCGCCCAGATCCGTGCCGTTGGACAACGGCGCGCCGAGGCTTGCGATCACGATGGAGAACTCGCCGCGAGCGACAAGGGTGGTACCGGCCCGTCGGCGGCCTGAGGATCCGACGCCTGCCTGACGGGCGACGAACGATCCGGTTGCGATCTTGGTGCCCGCGGCGATGACGCTGAGCAGCGCGGCAGGTGCGAGGGCGTCGAGGAGCGTCGCGGGGTCGATCTGGAAGGAGAAGAAGACGAAGAACACTGCGGCAAACAGATCGCGCAGCGGGGCGACCAACGCGCCGGCTCGTTGCTGTACCGGGCCGGACAACGCGAGCCCGACCAGAAACGCGCCGATGGCGGCCGACACTTCTACCTTTTGGGCGAGACCTCCTACGACGAGCGTGAGGCCGAACACCGCCAGCAAGAGTGCTTCGTCCCCGCCGGTGTTCAGGATGGCGCTGAGTCGGTCGCCGAACCGCAAGGCGAGGACCATGATCAGCGACACGGCGGCGAGCGCAACTGCGATCGTCACGGCGGTCGCTCCGACGGCCCGGCCGATCACCAACGCGGATGCCACGGGAAGGAACACGGCCATGGCGAGATCCTCGATGACCAGAAGATTGAGGATCGACGGCGTCTCTCGGTTTCCGAGACGGTCGAGGTCGCTGAGGACCTTGGAGATGATTCCTGAGGAGCTCACCCAGCTCACCCCACCGAGCAGCACCGCGGCCGCTGCGGTCCAGCCAAGCGCAAGCCCCACGGCGAAACCGGGGGAGAAGTTGGCTACAGCGTCGACAACGCCGCCCAGCCATCCGCTGCGGAGCCCGTGTTGCAGCTCGCTTGCGGAGTATTCGAGTCCGAGGGTGAGCAGCAGCAGTAGCACGCCGATCTCGGCGACCAGTTGGATGAAGTCGTGACTGACGTCGAGCGGGAACAAGCCGCCCTCGCCGACGGCCAACCCCGCGACGAGATACAGCGGAATGGCGGTGAACCCGAAGTGTCCGGCCAGCCGGGCCAGCGCCGCGAGTACCAGGGCGACCGCGCCGACTTCGATGAAGGCCGCGGCGGCATCGGACCCGGCGGCCGCGACGATCACGACGCCAGCAGAGTTCGCAGCAGTTCGAGTCCGCTCGGCGTACCGATGGCCACGGCCACGTCGCCGCTCTGGAAACGTACATCCGGTCCGGGTGCGGGAATCGTGGTGTCGCCGCGCACGATGGCCACGATCGAGGCCCCTGTTCGCGTTCGGAACTCTCCCTCGCCAATGGTCGACGTTGCGAAATGTGAGCCATCTGGGACCGTTACCCAGTCGATGGCGACGCCTTCGAGTCGTTGCGTTTCGCGGATCGTCTCGCTGACCTGACTGAGGCCGAGCAGCTCGCCGAGTGTCTTCGTGTCGTCAGCATCGAGATGCAGCACCGTGCGGCAGGTGTCGGGATCGTTACGGTCGTACACGGCCAGTTCGCGTCGACCGGTGCGGTGAGTCAGCAATGCCAGGCGTTCTCCCGCCGCGGTCGTGAACTCGTGACGCACTCCGACCCCGGGCAACAAGGTCTCTTCGATGGCCGGCATGCTGGACATCCTCGCATCGCAGCCTCGAAGGCGCCTCCGCAGGCGGAGGCCCGGTCGCCGCCGACCGCCGGTAGGGTGCCAGCGTGCGTCGACTCGTCGCTCACATTCCGACACGCGGCGCGCTCGTCCTCGTGGGCGTGGCGCTGTGCGTGTTCGGACCGGGCCGAGTCCTGGCGTCGTCCACCGTGTCGACCGGTACCGACCGGGCACTGACCTCGGTTGGGGTCGCCGCCGCGGCGACCGATCACGCCGTCGTGGACCGACCCGCTGCTTCCACAGCCGGTGACTGGTCCAAGTTCATTGGTGAAACCCGCGCCGCGCTCATCGCCGCGGTCCTGATCTTCATCCTCGCCGCGGTCGCCGATTTCGATCTGGTGGTCGTGGCGATGGTCGGCGTGCCATGGCGGCGACGAGGGCCGCCGACGCGACGAGCCTGAGACAATCGGCCGTGCTGACGCGCGGCTGCGCGTAGTTCCCCGCGTGCCTTCGGCGCGCGCTCGCTCGTTTCGTCCGCCGGCCGCGCCGCGGCTGGGCCTACTCCGGTACTGGAGACGCTCATGAACGAGAGCGGCATCAACTCCTTCGACGAGTTCCTGCTCTTCTACCTGTTCTCCGGCTTTGTCATCGGGCTCCTGTGGGGAATCCTCGAAGCCGACATCGTCCTGGGTCCCGTCACCGAAATCGGCGCCCGGCGCCGTCGACGTCGACGACTGACCCGTGCCCTCGCTCCGCTCGGCGCGCTCCATATCGGGTTCGCCCTGCTCGCCGCCGACGCGGCCCGCAGTGACCCCGACGACGAGCAGGCGTCTACGGAAGGGCACCGTCGACGCGCCGCGCTCGAGGCGCGCATGTGTCTGGTGGTTGGACTGGCCGTCCTCGCGGTGGCAACGCTGCCTCACGTTCCCGGGTTCGATGACGCGCCAGGCATGGCGGCGCTCGTTGACGCGATCCCGTGGGAGGCGTGACGTGACCCCGGACCTTGACGTTCGGGAACCGCCGCCGGGCATCGCCCGCAGGGTGAGGTCCTCACGAGTCGCGGCGATCGCAGCTGTGCTGGCTATCAGCGTGGCCACTGTTGTGGGACTCGATCGCTTCGTGTTCAACGACCCGACGTTCATCGAGCGGGTTTCGATCGAGAACGCCAGTGGCTATGACATCCAGGTCGCCGTTGCGGGCGAGGACTCGGGCTCGATGCCGCTCGGCGTGGCGCTGCAGCACTGCGTCACTACCTTCCACCTTGTCATCGACCAAGGCGACGTATGGCGAATCGCCTTCCGGACACAGGGCCGGGACGGCGGCGACGTTCTCGTGGACCGCGCGTCGCTCGAACGTGATGCGTGGAGGTACGGCATCCCGGACTTCGTTGTTACGAAGCTGCAGGCTGCCGGCGCGCCGTTGCCGCCTCTGCAGTCATGCCCCCAGACGCAATGACCACTCGAGGCTCGTTGAACCAGACTGGCACCGCCGAGGAGGCAGCGATGGGCCATCATCACGACGGGTCGGCGTCCGTCAGCGGGAACGCCCAGCAGTCGCACAGCGGTCACGACCACGCGGGTCACGACCACGCTGGTCACGCCGAGATGTTCCGCCGCAAGTTCTGGATCAGCCTGGCGCTGACGATCCCGACTGTGGTCTACAGCCACATGGCCCAGGATCTGCTCGGGTACACCGCACCGCACTTCTCCGGGAGTTCGATGGTCGCCCCGCTGTTCGGCCTCGCGGTGTTCGTCTACGGCGGGCCCGTGTTCCTGCGGGGCGGGTGGGACGAACTGCGCTCGCGGCAGCCGGGAATGATGCTCCTCATCTCCATGGGCCTGCTCGTGGCGTTCGGCGCGTCGATCGCCACCGAGATCGGTTGGATCGACGTCGACCTGTGGTTCGAGCTCGCGACGTTGGTGACGGTGATGCTCCTTGGTCACTGGTTGGAGATGCGAGCAATCGGTCAAGCGCAGGGCGCGCTCGCGGCGTTGGCCGAACTGCTTCCCGACGAGGCCGAGCGAGTCACCTCCGAAGGTGCCGTCGAACCAGTGCCGGTCGACGAGCTGCGCCTCGATGACGTGGTGCTCGTGCGCGCCGGCGGGCGGGTCCCGGCCGATGGGCGCATCGTCGACGGTGAGGCCGAGCTCGACGAGTCGATGATCTCCGGCGAGTCGAGGCCCGTCGCCAAGCATCCTGGCGACCGAGTGGTCGCCGGCACCGTCTCCACCGACTCCGCCATCCGAGTCCAAGTCGAAGCGGTCGGCGATGACACCGCCCTCGCCGGTATCCAACGACTCGTCGAAGAAGCGCAGGCGTCGCACTCGCGCGCCCAGGCGCTCGCCGACCGGTTTGCCGCGCTCCTCTTCTATGTCGCGGCTGCGTCCGGAGCGATCACGTTCATCGCGTGGACTGCGCTCGGCCACGTCGACCAAGCCGTCGAACGAACGGTGACGGTGCTCGTCATCGCCTGCCCGCACGCGCTCGGTCTCGCCATTCCGCTGACCATTGCAGTGTCGACGGGCATCTCGGCCCGGGCCGGCATCCTGGTCAAGAATCGGCTCGCTCTGGAGCGGATGCGCACGGTCGACACCGTGTTGTTCGACAAGACCGGCACGCTCACCGCAGGACGTCACGCGCTCACCGGTGTCGCGGTCCACGGGGTTAGAGAGGAGGAACTGCTCGCGATCGCGGCTGCAGTGGAAGGCGACAGCGAACATCCCGTCGCACGCGCCATCGTCGCTGCCGCGCATGACCGCGGTATTAACGTGCCCATCGCCAGTGGTTTCCGGTCGGTCCCCGGGCGCGGGGTCGAAGCCACGATCGATTCGACGTTGATCGCGGTGGGTGGCCCCGCGCTCTTGCGCGAGCGCGGCGTCGTCGAGCCGGCCGAAATCGCGCAACGCACTGATGAGTGGCGTGGCCGGGGCGCGTCCGTGCTCCATGTCGTGCGCGGTAATGAAGTCGTTGGCGCTTTGGCGCTCGAGGATCAGATCCGACCCGAGTCGCGTGCTGCAACGGAGGAGCTGCACCGGCTGGGCCTTCGAGTCGTGATGATCACCGGTGATGCCCGCCAGGTCGCGGAGGCCGTGGGCGCGGATCTCGGCATCGACGAAGTCTTCGCGGAAGTCCTTCCTCAGGACAAGGATCGCGCCGTCGCCGAACTCCAGCAGCGCGGCCTGCGCGTCGCGATGGTCGGCGACGGCGTCAACGACGCTCCCGCGCTCGCCCGTGCGGACGTCGGAATCGCGATCGGTGCCGGCACCGACGTCGCCATCGAGTCGGCCGGAGTCGTCCTCGTCTCCAGCGACCCCCGCGGGGTACTCGGCGTCATCCGTTTGTCTCGCGCGAGCTATCGCAAGATGGTGCAGAACCTCGCATGGGGCGCGGGGTACAACGTGATCGCCATCCCACTCGCCGCTGGGGTCCTCGCCTTCGCCGGCATCACCCTCTCACCCGCCGTCGGCGCGATCCTCATGTCGGTTTCGACGGTCGTCGTGGCCGCCAACGCTCAACTCCTGCGACGCGTTGACCTGCGCCCAACACCCACGCCCGAAGTCGCGACGCAACCTCGACCCGCGTCCGCCATCACGCTCGACAGCCATTGAGCGACGGGCCGACTGTCGAAGACGCATGCGCGCACCGACTCGAACTCTCTCGCTCGGTCGATAGGTCGATCCCTTGATCCAGTCCCTGGTCGACACCTTCGGGAACTACATCAACCCGTGGGGCTACCTCGTCCTCTTGCTGCTGTGCCTCCTCGAGGCCAGCGCGTTCGTCGGGCTGTTCGTACCGGGCGAGTCCGCGCTCTTGATTGCCGGGGTCCTCGCCGAACGAGGAGACTTGTCACTGTCCGCCGCGATCACCGTCGCCGTCACGGGTGCGATCCTCGGGGATTCGCTCGGGTACGAGATCGGTCGGCATCTCGGTGAGCGGATGCGATCGTCGTGGTTCGGACGGAAGGTCGGCGACCAACGGTGGGCGAACGCGCACGACTTCGTTCGCCGCAACGGCGGCCGCTCGATCTTCTTTGGCCGCTTCGTCGGCGTCCTCCGGGCGCTGGTCCCGGCGATCGCCGGTGACGCCCGCATGCCCTACGGCCGATTCCTCGTGTGGAACGTGCTCGGTGCGCTCATCGCCACCCCCGCGGTGATCATCGGCGGCTACCTCGCGGGTTCCTCGTACCACGTCGTCGAGCGACGGATGGGGCAGGCCACTTATGTATTGCTCGTGCTTGTGATCGCGTTCTTCGCCGTCCGACATCTACGAGCGCGGCGGCGCGAGTCAGTAGCGAACGAGACCCGGTGACGATAATGGCCCCGGGAGCGAGGAGACCTGCGCAGCACCCTGTGCAGCGTTGTCGGGGTGACCGGTATGAGGTCAATGCTCGTTTGGACCGCGGAACCACGGCGAGCCGGCTGTCCCGAGGGCGCAGTTCACGCTCGCCAGCAGTTCCGGTGTTCCTTGGTCCCCCCTTGTGCGCCGGTAGTGGTCGATGGCCAGCACGCATTTCCCGGTGGTCTGGAGTTCTGCCGTTCAGTGGTTCAACGAGCGTGGGCGCGACGAACGACGGCATCGAAGAACTCGAGGCGGAGGTACCATCACCATCGAAGGGGCCGGACTACTCGGCATAAGCAGAACAGCCACTTGCCAGGCCGCTCGTCGTGGGCAGTTGCCCGCCTGCCGTTCGGGACGACGGCACTTCGTCCCCCGGTCTGCACTGACCGAGTTGGTCAGCAGCCACGTGGTCAGGCCGCGATCGGAACTCGTCTCCAACCGCGCTTTGGAAGGAGCGCTAGGTGATGCAGGGTCACGTTAGGAAACGCGCGTCGGTCTGGGCGTTCGTCGACCGCCCGCGTGCACAACGCTGTCTTGGGCCAGCGGTCCTGCCGGCAGGCAGGGCCATCCACATCATGGGCATCGGACGGAACGCGCACGGGACTGTCGGGAGAGCACCGTCGTGAGTCGCCTGCTGACAGCGGCTGAAGTAGCCGAGATTCTTGGTGTTCCCGTCAAGACGTTGTACGCCTGGCGGTACAAGGGCCAGGGTCCACGCGCTGCGAAGGTGGGGAAGTACCTGCGGTACGCCGAAGCAGACGTGAGGGCGTGGTTCGACGGTCATGCCTCATGACGGGCGCTTATCGACAGGTGACCTTCTAAAGAACCGAGGGGGCCAATGAGCGTTACCAGGCTGCCGAGTGGCAAGTACAAGGCTCGCTATCGCGATGCCGGGGGGACGGAACACGCTCGAACGTTTGCGCTCAAGAAGCAGGCCGACGAGTGGGAGCGCCAGCAACGCGCTGCACTGTCCCGCGGAGACCACATCGATCCAACTGCGGCGCGGATGTTGTTCAAGGACTACGCCGAGTCATGGCGCAAGATGCAACAACACGGCGAGCGCTCAGCAGCGAAGTGCGAGAGTGACCTTCGCATCCACGTCTACCCGACGTTCGGGTCTCGGCGGATCGGAACGATTCGAGCGAGCGAAGTGTCCGCGTGGTACAGCGGCCTCGGAGTCTCTTCGGTCTCGAAACGCAACATCTATGCCTGGATGGTTTCGATCTTCAAGGCCGCGGTGATGGACCGCGTGATCGGGGCCTCGCCCTGCCAGGTGAGACAACGTCGGGAGAAGCGTCCGCCGCTCGAGGCACTCGACAAGCAACACGTCATTGCCTTGCTGGAGGCGGTTCCAGCGCATATGCGAGGACTGTTCGCGTTCGCTGCGGGGTCGGGGCTCCGATTGGGTGAAGCGTGTGGTGTCACTCTCGACCGCTTCAACGCATTGGGCCGTGAGGTGAAGGTTGACCGCCAATGTGTGAGAACAGCCAACGGGTATCCGGTGTTCGACAAGCCAAAGTCGCAGGCTGGTTACCGGACTGTGCCGCTCGCCTCCATTGTCGTCAATGAAGTTGCTGCTCACCTGGACACCCACGGGCCTGGCAAGGGAGGCGTGCTCTTCTCGTCGTCGCGTCACAGCGCGCTCACGTCGAATCAAGTGTCGAGAGCCATGAGGCTTGCGGGTGAGGCCATCCGTGAAGACGGCGGCGTCTTCCCAACGTGGGCCACGTTCCATGACCTTCGCCATTTCTACGCCAGCCTCCTGATCGGGCGAGGCTGCAACGTCAAGCAGGTGCAGACGGTCCTCGGCCACGAGTCGGCGGTCATGACCCTCGACCTCTACGGCCACTGGTGGCCCGACGAAGGCGATGCGCTACGAGACGCCGTCCAGCAAGTGCTGGGCGACGACGACGTCGCGCCCGAAAGTGACGCGTCGGAGCAGACCGCCTCTGCCTGAATCGATGATCGGCGCGCGGTCTACGCGCGGTCTACGACGACGCGGATGGCTTTGCGCCGAGTCGGAACGACGCAGCATCTGACCCATACTCGCAGGTCAACGGCCTCGGTCGTCAGCGGGCGCGGGGGAGCTTGATCGCTTTGTCGCTGATGATGTTCTTCTGCACCTCGGTCGTGCCCGCGCCGATCGACGTGTAGCGCTGGAACACGAACAGCCGGTTCCACGCGCCACCGTCGACGGCATCGGGTCCGCCCTTGGCGAGCACCGCGGACGGCCCGAGCAGGTCGCATGCGAGGTCGGCGAGGGTCTGCGCGAGATGCGACCACTGCAGCTTCGCGAGCGGCACCTCCGGCCAGTTCGGCTCGCCCTTCAGGATCTTCGACAGGGCCCGGTAGTTCAGCAGCCGTGTGTACTCGATGTCGGTGTGCGCACGGGCGATGCGCTCCCGCAGCTCGGGGTCGCGGAGGGCGTCGGGGTTGACGGAGCGGGCCAGGGAGATCATCGCTTCGAGATCGGCCTTCATCGTGATCGCGAGGCCGGCGGTGCCGACGCGCTCGTGGCCGAGCGTGCCCATCGCCACCTGCCAGCCCGCGCCCTCGTCGCCGAGGCGGTACGCGACCGGCACCCGAGCGTCGGTGAAGAACACCTCGTTGAACATCTCCTCGCCGGTGATGTCGCGGATCGGGCGGCACTCGATGCCGTCCGCGTCGAGGTCGACGATCAGCGCGGTGATGCCTTCGTGCTTCGCACCCCGCTCGATCGCGGTCGGGTCGGTGCGCACGAGGAACAGCCCCCACTTCGCGATGTGCGCGGAGGAGATCCAGATCTTCTGGCCGTTGAGCACGTAGTCGTCGCCGTCGCGCAAGGCGAGCGTGCGCAGGTTCGCGAGGTCCGATCCTGCCTGCGGCTCGCTGAAGCCCTGGCACCAGTGGTCGTCCGCGTTCAGGATGTTCGGCACCCAGCGCTGCTTCTGCTCCTCGGTGCCCCACTTGATGATCATCGGGCCGATCTGCCACAGGCCGTTCGCGTTGTAGATGCCGGGCGCGCGGGCCCGCGCCATCTCCTCGGAGTAGATGACGTTCTGCGTCACGGTCGCGGCGCGCCCGCCCCACTCGACCGGCCAGTTGATCGCCGCCCACCGACCCTGGTTCAGGGTGCGCTGCCAGGCGCGGCGACGCTCCATCGCGCCCATGATCCCGTGCGCGCCCGGCGGCGCCTCCGCCTCCTGGTCGCCCCACTCGGCGAGGAACTTCGGCAGGTTCTCGTCGAGCCAGCCGCGCAACTCGTCGCGGAACGCGATGTCCTCGGGGCTGTGCGCGAAGTCCACGGGCGAAGGCTACGCGAACCTGACGCGTACGTCAGGTTCGTGGTAGACGAAGTCGATGGACTTCACGTTCTCGGCGGAGCAGGACGAGCTGCGCCGGACGGTGCGCAGCTTCCTCGAGCGTGAGAGCCCGCCCGCGTATGTGCGGTCGATGATCGATGACGAGCGCGGCTTCACCGATCCGGTGTGGAACCGAATGGTCGAGCTCGGCTGGCCGGCGCTCGTGGTCCCCGAGGCGTGCGGCGGCCTCGGGCTCGGCCTCGTCGATCTCGTCGTCGTGATGGAGGAGATGGGGCGGGTGCCGTTCCCGGGGCCGTACCTGTCGTCCGCGGTGCTCGCGACGCTGGCGGCATCCCGCCTCGGGCTCGACGACCTGCTGCGGTCGCTGGCGTCCGGCGCGACGCGCGGGACGGTGGCGCTCGAAGAGCCCGGCGCAGGTGACCCGGTCGGCCGCGTGCGCACCCGTGGAGTGCGCAAGGGTGGCCGGTGGCGGCTGACGGGCGACAAGCCGATCGTGTTCGACGGGCACACCGCGGACTGGGTGCTCGTCGTCGCCCGCACCGAGCGCGGCATCGGGACATTCCTCGTCGAGGCGCCGGGGGGCGAGCCGGTTCCCGCCTGGGATCTCACCCGAAAGGTCACGCGGTTGCATTTCGACGGGCGGGAGGCCGAGCCGGTCGGCCCCGACCGCGACCAGACCGCCGACTGGCGGCGCATCGTCGACGACGTGAACGTCGCGCTGTGTGCGGAGCTGATCGGGTCGATGGAGGCGGCCAACGAGCTGGCAGTCGAGTACGCGAAGGTGCGCGTACAGTTCGACCGGCCGATCGCCACGTTCCAGGCGATCAAGCACAAGGCCGCCGACATGCTGCACCGCCTGGAGTTGGCGCGGGTCGGCACGCACTACGCGGCCTGGGCCTCCGACGACGAGCAGCCGGTGCGGGCGGAGGCAGCGGCGATGGCGAAGGCGTACGTGGCCGAGGCCGCCAACTACGTGACCGCGGAGTGCATCCAGATCCACGGCGGCGTGGGGTTCACGTGGGACTGCGACGCGCACCTGCACTACCGCAAGGCGAAGCAGACCGACGTGCTCTTCGGCTACCAGGGATGGCAGCGCCAGCGCCTCGCCGACCTGGTGGTCGGCTGAACGGCCTCAGCGCGTCACGATGACGACCGAGGCGTTCGCGCCGCGACCGACGGTGTGGGCGAGCCCGACGCGTGCGCCGTCGACCTGACGTGCACCCGCGGCGCCGCGCAGTTGCCAAACCAGCTCGACAACCTGGCCGACACCGGACGCGCCGAGCGGTTCGCCCTTCGACAGCAACCCGCCGCTGGGGTTCACCGGGCATCGGCCACCGAGCGCGACCACCCCGTCAGCGAGCAGCTTGGATTGCTCGCCCGGCGCGCACAGCCCGAGCTCCTCGTAGGCGAGCAGCTCACGAGCCGCGTCGGTGTCCTGGCACTCGATGACGTCGACGTCACCGGGGCCGACGCCGGCCGCCGAGTAGGCGATCTGTGCGGCCATCGTGGAGGGTGCCGGGATCGATTCGTCGTCGGCGAGGCCGCAGAGCGGCGTCGACTCGGCGAGCACGTTGCCGGGCCGGTGGCTCGTCACCGCCGCGGCCCGGAGCTGCACGCCGCCGGTGCCGCGCCGCAGGACCAGCGCGGCCGCGCCCTCGTTGGGCGAGCAGAGCATCCACAGGTGCAGCGGCTCGCACACGATGCGCGACGCGAGCACCTCACCGGCCGTCACGGCCGTGCGGAACATCGCGTGCTCGTTGTGCACGCCGTTGGCGCGGTTCTTCACCACCACCGCGACCAGGTCGTCTTTCGTCGCGCCGGTCTCGCGGAGCAACCGCTGGGCCCGCAGCGCGAAGTAGGCGGGCGCGGGCGTGAGGCCGGCCTGCTCCTGCCAGGGCTCGAAGAACGACGAGCGGATCATGCCCTTCGGCATCTTCTCCATGCCGAACACGAGCGCGCAGTCGACCTCGCCCGCGTCGATGGCGCGCGCCGCCATCGACAGCGCGGCTGCGCCCGACGCGCAACCGGCTTCGACGTCGACGATCGGCATGCCGGTGCGACCGAGTCGGCCGAGCACGCGATGACCGGCGGCGACACCCGAGTACGCGGTGCCGCAGAACGCGGCGCCGAAGCTCGGATCGCCTGCGTCGCGCAGCGCGGCACGCACGGCCTCGACGCCGAGGTCGATGACCGTGCGGTTCTCGAAGCGGCCGAAGTCGGTCATCGCTGCGCCCGCGATCTCGATGCCGTTCATCGCTCCACCGGAGCGAACGCCCACGTGGTCAGCTCACCGAAGCGATCAGCGACGACGGTCATCGGCTGGCCGTCGTGCAGCGCGGCAGGGTCGGACTCGGTCAGCCGGCCCACGACGCGCAGGCCGACGCCGTCGAGCTCGACGATCCCGAACCCGTACGGCACAGGACCGTCGTAACCAGGCGGCGCGGACGTGACCGCGGTCCACAACCACAACCGGCCGGTGCGGGGCAGCTCGACCGGCTCGACGTCGTCGGCGCCGGTGTACGGGCAGAGCTCCGCGAGCGGGAAGTGGTGCAGGCCGCTCGTCGCCGACCATCCACCGACGAGCACCAGGTCGCCGCCGTCGCTGACGCGGAACAGCTCGCCCACGGCTCAGGTGATCCCTTCGGCGGCAAGCCGATCGAGCTCGGCGCTGTCGAGGCCGAGCAGGGAGCCGAGCACCTCGCGGGTGTGCTCTCCGAGCCGGGGCGCGCCCGCCGGCGCCGCCGGCCGGTCGCCCACGAACCGGGGGAACGGCGCCTGCTGGCGGACCGGGCCGATCACCGGGTCGTTCACGGTCACGAGGTCGCCGCGGGCCTCGATGTGCTGGTCGGCGAAGATGTCCGCCGCGGTGTACGCCGTCGCGACCGGTACGTCGTGCGCGACGCAGGCCGCTTCGACCTCAGCGGCCGGCAACGTGCGGGTCCAGCGGGCGACGAGCTCGTTGATCTCGTCGCTGCGGGCGGCGCGGTCCGCGAGGGTCGCGAACCGCGGGTCGTCGACGAGATCGGGGGTGCCCATCGCCTTGCAGAGGCGGGCGAAGTTCGCGTCGCTCCCGGCGACGATGCACACGTACTTGCCGTCCGCGGTCGGGTAGTTGTCGAGCGGCGCGGAGTTCGCGAGGCGGTTGCCCTCGCGGCTGCGGATGGTGCCGAGCCGGTCGTACGCGGCGAGCGTCCACTCGAGGATCCGCAGCACCGCGCCGTACAGGCACGCGTCGATGACCGCGCCGTCGCCGCCGCGGGCGTCGCGCCGGTAGAGCGCGGCGACCGCCGCGCTGGCGGCGAACACGCCGGTGAGGTAGTCGGACAGCGTCACGCCGGCCCGCACCGGCGGCCGGTCCGGGTAGCCGGTCAGGTGCATCAGCCCGCCGTAGCCGATGCCGACCCGGTCGAGGCCCGGCCGGGTCGCGAGCGGTCCGTCCTGGCCGAAGGTCGAGATGCGTACCACGACGAGGCGCCCGTCGAGCGTGCCGGGTGCGAGGTTCCACCGTTCGAGGGTCCCGGGCCGGAAGTTCTCGACGACGACGTCCGCGGTGGCGGCCAGCCGGCGGAACAGGTCCTGGCCGGCGGGCTTGCGCAGGTCGAGCGTCACGCTCTTGCGACCCCTGCCCTCCACTGCCCAGAACAGCGAGTAGCCGTCGACGAACGGGCCGATCTCGCGCATGAAGTCGCCGCGGCCGGGCTGTTCGATCTTCACGACCTCCGCACCGAGCTCGCCGAGGAGGCCTGCGCAGAAGGGGGCCGCGATCCTCGTGCCGAGGTCGAGCACCCGCAGGCCGGCGAGCGGCCCGGCCGTCATCGGGGGAGCCCCAGCACGCGCTCGCCGATGATGTTGCGCTGGATCTCGTTGGTCCCCGCGAAGATCGACGACGACTGGTAGTAGAGCCAGCTCCGCTGCCACCGGCCGTCGCCCGGGTTGTCCGCCGCGCCCCGCCACAGCGGCGCGGCAGGTCCCAGCACTGCCATCGCCGTATCGTGCAGGCGCTTGCTCATCTCGCTCCAGTACAGCTTGAGCGTCGAGCCCTCGGGGCCGAGTTCGCGCCCGCGCGCGAGCCGCGACAGCGATCGCCAGTTGTGCAGCTGGAACAACCGGACCTCGACGTATGCCTGTGCGAGGCGCTGCTGGAGCCGGTGGTCGTCGTACGCGCCCGACTCGAGGGCCATTCGCAGGAGCTCGTCGAGCAACTGGACGTGGATCACGAGCTGGCGCGGGTTGGTGCCCCGCTCGTGGGTCAGCGTCGACGAAGACACGCGCCAGCCGTCGTCGACCGCGCCGACGACCTGGTCGTCGGGTACGAACACTCCATCGAAGAACACCTCGTTGAACTCCGCGTCACCGGTCGCCTGCACGAGCGGCCGCACCTCCACACCGGGTGCCCGCATGTCGATCACCAGCGCGGAGATGCCCTTGTGCTTCGGCGCCTGCTCCCGCGGGGTCGTCCGTGCGAGACACAACCCCCAGTCGGCGAACTGCGCATACGAGGTCCATACCTTCTGGCCGTGGACCACCCAGCCACCGCGCCGTTCGTCGCGCTCGGCCCGCGTTGCCACCCCGGCGAGGTCGCTGCCCGCGCCCGGCTCGCTGAACAGCTGGCACCACAGCTCCTCGGCGTGCAGGATCCGCGGCAGCCAGCGCGCCTTCTGCTCGGATGTGGCGTGCGCGAGCAGCGTCGGACCAACCAGGTTGATGCCGATGCGGCCCACCAGCTCGGGGGCGCGAGCGCGGGCCAGTTCCTCCTGAACGATGAAGTGATGGAGCGCGCCCGCACCGCGCCCGCCGTACTCGACCGGCCACGTCACGCCGACCAGGCGCGCCTCGGCGAGGCGGCGCTGCCAGGTGCGCAGGAACGCCACCTCGTCGGCGATGTCGTCGAAGCGCGGTGGCAGCCCCTTGCCGTACTCCCATGGCAGGTTCGCCTGCAGCCACGAGCGCGTCTCGGCACGGAAGGCTTTCTGCTCGGCGGTGGGCGTGAGGTCCACGACTGCGCAATCGTATGCTGACGCCCGTGTCAGGTTCGTACGAAGGCGTGCGGTGGACTTCGAGCTGAGCGCCGACCAGCAGGCGCTGCGACATGCCGCCAACGAGCTGCTCGACGGGCGAGCGGCACCGGCACAGGTGCGCGCCGCTATCGATTCGGCGGCGCCGTTCGACACCGAGCTGTGGAAGGCGATGGTCGACCAGGGCTGGACCGCCATCGCGGTACCGGAGCACGCGGGTGGTGTCGGCCTCGGCTGGGTCGAGGTTGCCGTACTGTGCGAGGCGATCGGCGCGCACGTCGCGCCGGCGCCGATCCTGCAGTCGATCGTCGCCGCCGGCGCGCTCGCCGGGACCCCGTGGCTCGACCGCCTCGTCGCCGGTGACGCGGTCGCGACGGTCGCGGCGTCGGGCCAGCCGGAGGTGGTGCCGTACGCCCCGTGCGCCGACGTCGCCGTCGCGGTCCGCGAAGACCACCTGCTCGCCATCGACCTTCGCGACCGGCGCCCACCACGCGAGCCGGCGATGGACGTGACCCGAGCGGTCGGCTGGCTCGACCCCTACGCCTACGAGGACGCCGAGGTGATCGGCGGCGACGACGACGTGCGCTGGTTCGTCGACGCGGGCGCGACGGCGTACGCCGCCGAGTTGCTCGGCGCTGCTCAACACCTGCTCGACGAGTCGACCGAGTACGCGAAGACGCGCGTGCAGTTCGACAAGCCGATCGGCAGCTTCCAGGCGGTCAAGCACCGCCTTGCCGACATGCTCGTCGATGTCGAAGGCATGCGGTCGGCGGTGTACTGGGCAGCGTGGTGCATCGCCGCCGGTGATCCCGAGGCGTCGGTGGCGGCTTCGACGGCCAAGGTGTGGTGTTCCGACGCGGCCCGGCGGGTCGCGGCGGGCGCGCTCCAGGTCCACGGCGGGATCGGCTTCACCTGGGAGCACGACACGCACCTGTACCTGAAACGCGTGCAGCTCGATGGGCTCGCGTTCGGCGACGCGGTCGCCCACCGCACCCGGCTCGCCCGGCTGCTGCGCCCGAAGCTCGAGTCCGGCGAATCGGTGCTCTGAGCGCTCGGGTCAACCGAGCCGCGCGGCGCGCTCCCGCAGCGCGGCGCGATCTGGCTTGCCCGCGGCGAGCAACGGCAACTCGTCGACCACGACGACGCGCTCGGGGCACTTGAACCGGGCCATGCCCCGCTGTGCGAACCAGGCGCGGCACGCCTCGACGTCGAAGGCGGCCCCCGGCGCGAGTTGCACGAACGCGACGACGCGCTCACCGAGGCGGGCGTCCGGCGCTCCGACCGCGGCGGCATGGCGAACGTCCGGATGCGCTTCGAGTGTCGCCTCGACCTCTGCGGCGGCGATGTTCTCGCCACCGCGGATGATGATGTCCTTCAGCCGGCCGGTGACCGTCAACCAGCCGTCACCGTCGAGCACGCCGGTGTCGCCGGTGCGGAACCAGCCGTCGGCGGTGAACGCCTCGGTGTTGCGCCGCGGGTCGGTGTAGCCGCAGAACAGCTCGGGACCCCGCACGAGCACCTCGCCGGTCGTGCCGTCGGTCGACAGTTCGACTTCGCCCGTCGGGCGGCCGTCGGTGAGCACGCCGCGGCGCGGGTCGTCGCCGGCGTGCGTGGTCGTGACCGTGGGTGCCTCCGTCGAGCCGTACGTGCGCTTCACCGTGCAGCCGAGCGTCGCGCTCGCCTCCTCGACGAACGCGGGGGTGACACCGGCTCCGCCGCAGGAGATCAGCCGCAGCGACGCGACCGCGGCAGGCGTGAAGTCGGGCGCGCTCATCAGGCCGATGAAGAACGTGGGCGGGCCGATCATGAACGTGATGCGCTCGCGCTCGATGATCCGCAACGCCTCGGACGGATCCCACTTCGCCATCAGCACCGAGCGCATGCCGGCCACACCAGGCAGCGTCACCCCGTTGAGCAACCCCGAGATGTGCGCGAGCGGCGCCGGCATCAGTACCGCGTCACGGGTGTCGAGACCGTGCACGGTGGCCATGAGCCGCGCCTTGTAGCTCAGCGCGCGGTGTGTGTGGATCACGCCTTTGGGTCGCCCACTCGAACCCGACGTGAACAGCACGACCGCGGCGTCGTGCGGGTGGGCGCGCGACGCGGTGAGCGGCAGCGGTTCGCCGGCCGGCAGTCCGTGGGCGAGCGTCGCCGCGTCGAGGACGAGCCGTGCCCCGACGTCGGCCACGATCGCATCGACGTCGGCCGCGCCCGCTTGGTGGTGGATCGGCACCGCGACCGCGCCGGCGCGCCAGCAGGCGCGGAGCAGCACGAGGCTCTCGACGGTGTTGGGCTGCTGCCAGCACACCGCGTCGTGCGGTCCGACGCCGGCGGCCACGAGCCCGCCGGCGATGCGGGCGATGCGGTCCTCGAGGTCGGGCGGTGTCGACGGTGCGAGCGCGGCGTCGAGGGCGGGCACGTCCCACGGGCCACCCGGGCGGCGGTAGCTCGGCTCGAGAGCGTGGATGTAGGTCGGCTCGATCACGTCACATGGGAGCGGGTCACCGCGGCAAGCTCAGCGCAGCGTTCGCTCGAGGAACGACACGGTGAGCGGCCACGACACCGCGCTCGCGGCGGGGTCGTGGAACTGCGGCGCGAGGTGGTTCTCGAACGCGTGGCCCGCCTGGTGCTGCACCTGGATCTCGACGCCGGGCCTGTCGCCGAGCCGCACGCGGATGGCGTCGACCTGCTCATTGGGGATGTACGGATCGTTGCCCCCGAAGTGGAACAGGATCGGGCACTCGATGCGGTCGGACTCGTCGAGCCGGTCGGCTATGCCCGAGCCGTAGTACGACACGCACGCGTCCGGCGAGCAGTTGCACGCGACGAGATAGGCGAGGAACCCGCCGAGGCAGTAGCCCATCACGCCGCAGCAGTGTCCGCCCACCTCGGGCCGCGAGCGGAGGTGGTCGAGCGCGGCGCCAAGGTCGGCGATCTTCGTCTCGTCGTCCACTTCGGTGGAGTAGCGGGTCGCGTATCCGAATGCGTCCGCGAGCGCCGCCTCGTCGTGCGCGAGGGCAATGCCCGGCTTGATCCGCCAGAACACGTCGGGGCACAGCACGACGTAGCCGAGCGCGGCGAGGTCGGCGGCCTTGGCCTTCAGGAAGTCGCCGACGCCGAAGATCTCTTGGAGCAGCAGGATGCCTGGTCCGTTCCCGCCGTCGGGGACGGCGAGATGGCCTGCGAACGAACCGCCGCCCGGTGCCTGGATGGTCTCCTCACGGGTGGTTGCCATGCGTGCAGCCTCTCACGCCCGGTCACGGGCGGAAGTCGAACGCGACCTTGATGGCGCCGGTGTGCTCTTGGTCGATCAGCGTCATCCAGGCCGTGCGCCAGTCGTCCAGCGGGAAGGTGTGGGTGAGCATGCCGGCGAGATCGACCCGTCCGGAGCGAGCGAGGTCGAGGTAGTGCGCGATGCCGTGCTTGCGCACGCCGTCGACTTCCTCGATCCCGAACGCGTTCGAGCCGACCCACCGGATCTCCTTGAAGTACAGCGGGGTCAGCTCCCCTCGTTCCCACGACGACAACCCGAGCTGCACCACGGTGCCGCGCGACTTCAGCACCCGCAGATCGACTTCGAAGGTCGCCGGCGCGCCGATCGTGTCGTACACCACGTCGACGAACCCGGGGTAGCAGATCGGCAGTCCTTCCCACGGGCGGCGCAGCACGCCGCCGGACCACGCAGCGAGCTGCTCGACGAGCTGCTCGCGCGGCTCGGGGCGGAACACCGTCGCGCCGAGCTTCTCCGCGAGCTGCGCCTGCGCGTCCCACGCCGCGACGGTCGCGACCTCGACGGTCGGGTACAGCGAGCGCAGGATGGCGGTCGCGCACGTGCCGAGCGCGCCCGCGCCGTACACGACCGCCTTGCCGCCCGCCGTCGGCGGGTTGCGGGTGATCGCGTGGAGGCTGACGGCGAAAGGGTCACCGAGGACCGCGACCTCGTCGCTCACGTCGTCGGGGACCGGGATCATCATCTGCGCGTGCGCGGGCAGCAGCTCCGCGAACCCGCCCGTGGCGTCGGACGAGTTGCCGGTGTGGATTCCCGGGGTGAGCCGGCCGTCGTGGAAGTGCCAGCACAGGCTCCAGTCGCCCGCCTCGCACGCCGGGCACACGGGCGAGATGCCGCGCGGCGCGCACGACAGCCACGGGTTGAGCACCACCCGCTGGCCGCGCTCGAACCCGGTCACGTCGCGGCCGAGATCCTCGATCGTGCCGACCACCTCGTGGCCGAGCACCTGCGGGAACGAGATGAACGCCGTCATCGGGCTGTCGTCGGCGCCTTCGAAGTCCATCAGCACCTGCTTGGTGTCCGACCCGCAGATGCCGGTGAGGTGCGGCCGGATCACCGCCCAGTCGGGGCCGAGGAGGCCGGGGTCGGGCACGTCCTTCAACGTCATGGGCGTCGAGGCGAGATGGCGGACCAGCCGTGGCGCGTCGTCGGGGGGCTGTGGTGGCATCGGATCGGGGAACTCGCCGAAGAGCAGCGCTTTCATGTCACCCCCAGTGCGTGATCGACGGCCTTGCGGACCGCGGCTGCGAGATCGTCGGTCGTCACGCCCATAGCCGCTTCCGCCTGGTGGACGTCGGGCTGGTCGAACACCGACGCGATCCGCGCGCGCAGCGTGCCGCCGTCTGCGGCGTGGCAACCGACGATGGCGGACGCGACACGATCCATCGTGTCGGGTGGGCTCACGTGCATGTCACCCGCCATGAGCGCGGCGGCGATGACACCGTCGCTGTCGAGCGCCACCCCGGCGCGGCACAGCTTCCTGCCCTTGTGGTTGCCGAACCCCACGCGTGTTCCTGCGGGCGCGCCGGCGCGGAACCGTTCGGACGAGATTCGCCGCACCATGTCGTCGCTGCCGATGCGAGCGCCGATCTTGTCGAGACCGTGCCGCTCGCCGTCGGTCAGCTCGCTCGGTTCGAGGTCGATGCCCGCGTGCCCGAGCGCGCTCGTGAGCGCGTCCCGGAACTCCTCGTAGGACACGGCCCGGCGGGCGACCTCCTGCGCGGTGCACACGTACTCGCGCATGTCCTTGACGGCCTTGTCCTTGAACTTCTCGTCGGGCACGCGCACGACTTGCAGGTACAGGTCGAGGTTCGGTGGCGCGATGTTCAAGAAGCCGCCGACTGAGTTGCACGCCACCACGTCCTGCGCGGTCAGTGCACCGAGCTTGCGCCCGTGCCAGCGAAGGTCGCTCGATCCTTCGAACCCGACCTCGCCGAGGCCGATCTTGGCGAGCGCCTCGAGCAACACCGGCTGGAACCGGCCGAGCGCGGCGTCGAGATCGCCGTATCGCTGCTTCGGGAGAAGGAATCCCCACATGACGGCGCATCCCGCGTCGTAGAACGCGGTGCCGCCGCCGTAGAGCGGCCGGCGGATGACCGCGACGCCGAGCCGCGCGCACGCGTCGAGGTCCAGCGTCGAGTCGACGTCGTCGAACCACCCGACGTTGAGGTGGGTCTGGCCCCACACCGAGGTGGTGGCGATCGGCTCGGCGCCGCCAGCCACGTTGCGGCTGAGCACCGGCATGATCGCCGCGTTCTCGAACGGCGTGACCGCGCCGCAGTCGATGAAGCGCCACCGCTCCTCGCGACCAGACTGCCCGGCGCTCATCGATGCCGAACGTACCGGACGATGACACCGGTGTCAGCTTCGGGTGCGCCCGCGGTCAGTTCGCGGAGAGGTCTGTGGGGTAGTTGGCGAACTGGCGCAGCGGCATCGGCTGGCGGCGCAACACGTCGCGCCACAGCCTCTCGGGGTCTTCGGTGAACGGGTCGGTCGGCAGCGCGTCCACGACGAACCACGCGCCTTGGTCGATCTCGCTGCGGAGCTGCGCCTCGCCCCAGCCCGCGTAGCCGGCGAACACCCGCACGGTCGCGAGCTCGCCGGCCACCAGGTCGGCATCGCTGGTCAGGTCGAGCACGCCAACCGCGCCGTCGATGCCGGTCCACACGTCGGCGGGCAGTGTCGCACTCGTGAGCCGCGCCGCGAGCGCGATGACCGAGTTGCGCGACACCGGGCCGCCGACGAACACCACCGGTGGTGCGGCGACGTGGCCCGCCCAGTCGGGCAACGGCTCGCGGACCTCGAGCGGGGAGGGCCGGTTCAGCACCAGCCCGAGCGCGCCCTCCTCGTTGTCCTCGAGCATGAAGATGACGGTTCGCTCGAAGTTCGGGTCGCCGAGCATCGGGGTGGCGACGAGCAGCCGTCCCTTCGTCGACCCGACAGGTGCCGCCATGGCTGCCACGGTTCCTGTCTACCGGGCCGGCCAGGCCCCAGCCATCGCGCTTGACGCCGTCCGTACGCTGGACCCTGCTCGCACCGCGCCCCCCTCTCTGTTCGGGGGCGCGGCGCGTTCGCGCGCGTCCGCACGAGGAGGAGCAACGATGCCGCACCCGGAAGTGGTCGAGGAGCAGCGGCACCTCGACCACGCGTACCGATGTCTGGAGGCGATGCGCCACCGGGCCGAGTCGGCTTCGGCCGTCACCGACATGGCCGCGCAGGCGGTGGACGGCGAGGTCGCCCGGTGGCACCTGAACCAGCGGCTCCGGGGCCTCGACACCGACGTCGCCGCGCTGGCCTTCGGCCGCATCGACGAGGAGGGCACGGCCGGCGCGCCGGGCGCGACGTGGTACGTGGGGCGGCGTCACGTCGAAGACGGCGACGGCGAGCCGGTCGTGGTCGACTGGCGCGCCCCGGTGTCGACGCCGTTCTACCGAGCGACGGCGTCGGACCCGTTCGGGCTGCGGATGCGGCGCCGGTTCCTCATGACCGGCCGGCGCGTCGACGACCTCTTCGACGAGATCTTCGACGACCCCGACTCGGTGCACGCGGCCCGCCACGGCGGCATCCCCGATCCGCTGCTGGCGGAGCTCGAGCGTGAGCGCACCGGCGAGATGCGCGACATCGTGGCGACGATCCAGGCGGAACAGGATGTGGTCATCCGCGCCGCGCTCGACGCGTGCCTCCTTGTGCAAGGAGGCCCGGGAACCGGCAAGACCGCGGTCGGCCTGCACCGCGCCGCGTTCCTGCTCTACGAGCACCGCAGGTTGCTCGACGAAGAGGGCGTGCTCGTCATCGGGCCGAACCCGGTGTTCCTCCGCTACATCGCGCAGGTCCTGCCGTCACTCGGCGAGACCGCGGTGCGCCAGACCACCGTCGGGCAGCTCGTCGGTGACAGGGTGCGCGCCGTCGACCCGCCCGAGGTCGCCGCGCTGAAGGGCGACGCGCGCATGGCGATCGTGCTCGCGCGCGCGATCGCATCGACCGTGCGCCGGCCGGCCGGCGACATCGAGATCGCAACCGGCTGGGGGAGCGTGCGGCTGGCGGCGGACGCGGTCTCCGCCGCCATCGAGGAGATCCGCGCTCGCGCCGTGCCCCACAACGTCGGTCGCCAGGCGCTGCGCCTCCAGCTCGTGCGGCTCGCGGTGCGCGCGATCGCGGAGCGCCGAGGTGAGGGCACCGTGCCGGCGGGGCTCGCGGGCGAGGTCCGCACCGACAAGGCGTTCCAGAAGCTGCTGACTGCGTGCTGGCCCGTGGCGAGCGCGCAGGCGGTGGTGCGCAAGCTCCTGTCGTCGCCCGCCACGCTGCGTGCCGCCGCCGAGGGTGTGCTGAGCGCTGGCGAGCAGGCACTGCTGCTGCGCAAGCCGTCGCGCCGCGCCGGCGACGAGCCGTGGACCGCCGCCGACCTCGTGCTCGTCGACGAGGCCGCGGCACTCGCCGACGGGCAGCGTCACACGTACGGCCACATCGTGGTTGACGAGGCGCAGGACCTCACCGCGATGGAGCTGCGAGCGCTCGCCCGGCGCTGCCCGCGGCGGTCGATGACCGTGCTCGGCGACCTCGCGCAGGCAACACGGCCCGGCGGTCAGCGGTCGTGGACCGATGTGCTCACGCACCTCGGCTCTCCGCCGGGCGCGGAGCTGACCGAGCTCGAGCTCGGCTATCGCGTGCCCGCCCCGATCGTCGACTTCGCCAACCGGCTGCTGCCGGCCGCCGCACCCGGCGTGCGGCCGTCTCGCTCGGTCCGGGGCGCCGGCGACCCGCCTCGGATTCTGACCGTGAGCACCGAAGCGCTCGCGTCCACGGTCCGCCGCGCCGTCGCCGACCTCGCGGCGCGGTGGACCTCGGTCGGCGTCGTGCTGGCCGGCCGGTCGCTGCGTGACGCGCTCGACGACCTCGACGCGATCGACGGCGTGCTCGTCGTGTCGCCGTTCGAGGCGAAGGGGTTGGAGTTCGACGCGGTGGTCGTCGTCGAGCCCGCGCACCTGGTGCGCGCCGGCGACGACCCCCAAACCGGGCTCCGGCTCCTGTACGTCGCGCTGACCCGCGCCGTGCAGAGCCTGACCGTCGTGCACAGCGAGCCGTTGCCCGCCGCGCTGTTGGCCTGACCGGCGCGCACGAACGGCCGGTTCGACCCGGTTCGCGCCGCGGCGCCATCGCGCGCCCTTTAGTCTCTCGCCGTGCTCGGGCCCGAAGACGTGTCGCTCGACGGGCGTACGGCGATCGTGACCGGTGCGGCGCAGGGCATCGGCGAGGCGGTCGCACTCGCCTTCGCGCGCTTCGGCGCGTCGCTCGCCCTGTGCGACCGCAATGCCGACGGCCTCGCCCGCGTCGCCCGCACCGTCGACGAGATCGGCCGGCCGGTCGTCACCGGTGTGCTCGACGTTCGCGACCAGGCCCAGGTCGAAGCGTTCGTCGGCGACGCGGTCAAGGCACTGACCCGTCGCGTGGACGTGCTCGTCAACAACGCCGGCGGCGGCTTCTCGGCCGCGTTCGTCGACGTGAACGACAAGGGGCAGGACGCGCTGATCCGCGAGAACTTCTCGTCGGTCACCTACTTCGTACGCGCCTGTGTCCCCCACATGACCGCCGGCGGGTCGATCATCAACATCACCTCGATCGAGGCGCACCGCGCTGCTCCTGGCTTCGCCGTGTACGCGGCGATGAAGGCTGCGGTCGCGAACCTGACCGCGTCGCTCGCGCTCGAGCTGGGTGCGCGCAACATCCGGGTCAACTGCATCGCGCCCGACGTCATCGCCACCCCGGGAGTAGGCGACCTCACCGGGGTGCCCGCCCGCATGGCGCTGCAGGTGCCGGGCCACCCGGACGACGTCGCCGGCGCAGCCGTGTACCTCGCAGGGAAGCTGAGCCGTTTCGTCACCGGCACGACGATCCACGTCGACGGGGGCAACCTCGCGGCCGGAGGCTGGCGGCGCGATGCCACTGGGGAGTGGTCGCTGTGAAGTTCGGGATCGCGCTCGGTCAGCTCAACCCTGCGTTCTTCGTGGTTGCGACCGAGGCTGCCGAGCGCCTCGGCTACGAGTCGGTCTGGCTCCCCGAGCACCTCGTGTTCCCGCTCGACATGGGCGGCTCGCCGTTCCCCGGCGAGGAGCACCCGCCGGTGCCGCCGAGCACGCCGGTGTTCGACGCGTACGCGTACCTGTCGTACCTCGCGGGCCGCACCGAGCGGGTGCGGCTCGGCACCCACGTGTACCTGCTCGGGCTCCGCCACCCGTTCGTGGCGGCGCGGGCGATCGCGACGCTCGACCAGGTGAGCGGCGGCCGGGCGATCGCCGGCGTCGGTGCCGGCTGGCTGGCGTCGGAGTGGCGCGCCGCCGGGCTCGAGTTCACCACCCGGGGACGGCGCCTCGACGAGGCGATCGTGGTGTGCCGGCGGCTGTGGACCGAGGAGGTGATCGAGCATCACGGCGAGTTCTTCGACTTCGACCCGGTCATGTTCGAGCCGAAGCCGGTCCAGCGACCGCACCCGCCGATCGTGGTCGGGGGTGAGTCGCGTGCCGCGCTGCGTCGAGCGGCGCGGCTCGGTGATGGATGGGTCGGGATGGGCCACACGTTCCACTCGATCGTCGAGCCAGTCGCGTTGCTGGGCCGCGCGCGCGAGGAGTGCGGCCGCGGCGGCGAGCCGTTCGAGGTGACCGTCGGCGGCCGCGTCGAGTCGGCCGACGACGTCATGCGATGGGAGGACGCCGGCGTGGACCGGCTCATCGTGTCACCGTGGTCGCGATCGCGCGAGGCCGTCGACGCGATGGAGCGGTTCGCCGCACTGGTCGAGTTGCCCGGGCAGTAGGAGTGCCGGCGCACCGGTGAGTACCGTGCAGCGCGTGTCCGACGAGGAGGCGATCCGCCGCACGCTGGCGGAGTACTGCCAGTTCTGCGACGACGGGCGGTTCGACGAGTGGGCCGAGCTGTTCACCGAGGACGCCCGTTTCAGCGTGCTCGGCCAGACCCACGAGGGTCGTGCCACGGTGAAGGCGTGGATCGGCAAGGCGATGCCACCCGAGCGCCGCGGCAAGCACTTCCTCGGTCAGTGCGTGATCGACGTGGAACCCGGCACCGGCCGGGCACGTGGCGTCACCGACTACACGTTCGTCACCCGCACCCCTGAGGGTGGCTACGCCATCACGTCGGCCGGGCGGTACCACGACTCGTTCGTGCGTGGTGACGACGGGAGATGGCGCTTCCAGACGCGCGAGATCCGATTCCTCGGCGAGTAGCTCGCCGCGCTCGTCAACCGCGGATCGACGTCGGGTAGTTGCCGCCACCGAATCGTTCGTCGAGCGCGGCGTAGTCGATCGCGAAGCCGTCGCGCGGGAGCTTGTCGACGAACTCGACCGAGCGAGGCTTCTTGTACGACGCGATCAGCGACCGGCAGTGCTCGATCAGCTCGTGCGCACCGACGTCGTGACCTTCACGGACGACGACGATGGCCTTGACCGACTGGCCCCACGTCTTGTCCGGTACGCCGATGACGGCGGCCTCCTGCACCGCGGGGTGCTGCTGGAGCGCGGCTTCGACCTCGGCCGGGTAGATGTTCTCGGCCGCGGACTTGATCAGCCGTCCCTTCGGCCCGATCCAGGTGAGCGAGCCGTCGTCCTCGCGCCGGCCGAGGTCGTTGGTGTGGTGCCACTGGCCGGCGAGGCGCTCGCGGTTCAACTCGTCGCGGTGCAGGTAGCCGTTCATGACCGTCGGCCCCCGGGTTACGATCTCGCCGACCTCGCCCGGCGCGACCTCGTTGCCTTCGGGGTCGACGATGCGCACGAGCGCCATCGGCGACGGTCGGCCCGACGCGCCGGTCGCCGGCCCGCCCCACGCGTTGAGCGTGAGCATCCCCATGACCTCGGTCTGGCCGTAGCCTGAGGGCTGGCGCGCCCACGGGCTTTCGTCCACGGTCACCATCGCGTTCCACGCGGGCGAGCCCGGCAGCGTGCGCAGCGACGACAGGTCGTAGCGACCATCCGCGTTCAGTTCGATGATCTGCTTGATCGTCGGGGGCATCAGGAACGCGCCGTTGCATCGCTCTGCCTCGACCAGCCGGCACAGCTCTTCGGCGTCGACACGGCGGGTGAACACGTTGGTGCCGCCGAAGTGGAACGTGGCGAGCGTGGTCATCAACGTCGCGACGTGAAACAGCGGGCCGCAGTTCAAGTACACGTACTCGCTGTCGATCCGCTGCAGGTTGCCCATCACGAGGTCCTGCACGAGCACGGCCCAATGCGACAGAAGCGCTCCGTTGGGTCGCCCGGTGAATGCCGCGGTGTAGAGCTGCAGCACCGGAGATGCGGGATCGACGACGACCGCGGGATCGTCCGCGGCGCCCGTCGCGAGGAACTGCTCGTAGGAGCCGTCGCCTTCGGCGTCGTGCTGCAACCATCGTGCCTCGCCCGCGTGCTCGGCTCGCTGGCGGGCGGCACGCACCTCGTCGCCGATCTCCTCGTCCTGCCAGATGACGACCTTGGCGCGGGTGTCGTCGATCACGAACGCGAGCTCGTCGGGGGACTGCCGCCAGTTGGCCGGGCAGAACACCGCGCCGAGCTTGGCCGCGGCGAGCAGTGTCTCGAGCACCCGGAACGAGTTCTGGCCGAGCCACAGCACGCGGTCGCCCGCGCCGACACCAGCGTCCTGCGCGAGCCCGTTCGCGAGCCGGTTCACCCGGTCATCGAGAGCCGGCCACGTCAACCGCTTGCTGCCGTCGACGGCCGCGGTGCGCAGCGGGAAGCTCCGGCGGTTCTCGCGGAGGATGTCGCCCAGCGTGACGGCGTGCAGCAGGTCCACGTTCACGCCGGCGATGCTGCCAGAGACCGGCGGGCACGTCCGCTTGTACCGTGCAAGGCGTGGAGGTGTGGACGACCGGGCTGTCGCTGCCGCAGGTCGCGGCTCGCATGGCGGTGCGCGCCGAGCACGCCGGCTACGACGGCATGGTCGTGGTCGACAGCCAGAACCTCGCCGGCGACTGTTACGTGGCGCTCGCGATGGCGGCCCGCGAGACCGAGCGGCTGCAGCTCGCGACCGGGGTGACGAACCCGTTCACCCGCCATCCCGCGGTCACCGCGTCGGCCATCGCAAGCATCCAGGTCTCCTCGGGTGGCCGCGCCGTGCTCGGCATCGGCCGCGGCGACTCGGCGCTCGCGCATCTCGGCCGCGCGCCGGCGCGCGTGCGGCATCTCGCCCGGTATGTCGCGACGGTGCAGGCGTACCTCCGCGGCGACGAGGTCGCGTTCGATGACCTCGCACCGTTCGTGCCGGCCGACGCGCCGCCGTCGGTCGGCTCGCTGGGGCTCGACGCGACCGAGGCGTCGAGCAGGTTGCACTTCCTGCCGGCTGGCCTGCCGAAGGTACCGGTCGACGTCGCCGCCACCGGTCCGAAGGTGCTCGACGTCGCGGGCCGGCTCGCGGACCGGGTGACGATCGGTGTCGGCGCGCATCCGGCGCGGGTGGCTTGGGCGGTCGAGCAGGTTCGTGCCGCGGCGCGGGCCGCCGGTGACCGGACGGTCCAGATCGGTGCGTTCGTGAACGTCGTGGCGCATCCGGACCTCGACGTCGCACGCAAGCTGGTCAGCGGCGGGATGTCGACGTTCGCGCGGTTCAACGTGATGCACGGGGCGACCGCAGGGCCGTTGTTCGAAGGCGGGACCGAGACGCTGTTGCGCCTTCGCGACCGGTACGACATGCGGCTGCACACCCGCGCCGATTCGCCGCAGGCTGCCGCGCTGGACCCGAGGTTCGTCGACCGCTTCGGCATCGTCGGCCCCGCGCCAGCGTGCGTCGAGCGGCTGCTCGAGCTGGCCTCGCTCGGCATCGAGCGGTTCGTCGTCGTCGGGCCGTCACTCGGCGTCGACCGCGATGCCGCGCTCGACGCCATCCGCCGCTTCAGCGACGAGGTGCTGCCGGCGATCCGCCCATGAGCCCGGCGACGTTGTCGTGGTACAGCCCCGGAAGCACCGACGGGGTGCATCCGACGCGCTCGTAGTCGGCGAGCGGGTCCGCGGTCCCTTCGGAGTGGGGGAAGTCGCTGCACAGCATGAACACGTCGCCGGCGCGGCGGGTGAGGCGGCCCGGGTCCTCGTAGGCGAACGACGACACCCGCACATGTTCGACGAAGTACTCGCTCGGCCGGCGCGGTAGCGGCGTGAGCGGGCGGCCGTTGAGCCGGGTGGTGAAGTCGGTGGCACCGTCGAGCATGAGCAGGAACTGCGGCACCCAGATCGAGCTGAGCTCGACGACGCCGAAGCGCAGGTGGGGGTGGCGCTCGAACACGCCGTTGAGGATGAGGTCGCTGAGTGCGAGCGCGGGCGGGACCCAGAGGAAGGCGGACTCGATGACCGGGACGAACGCCTCCTCGTCCGTGTACCAGCAGTCGTCGAACACACGCGGCTGGTCGGCGACGTGGAACACGGGTGTGACACCGTGGTCGACGAACGCGGCCCACAGCCGGTCGTGGTCGGGATGCGACAGCGGCCGGCCGTCGACCGGGGCCGGCGCGATCATCGCGAGGCGCACCCCGGCGCGCTCCAGCGCGGCGAGCTGTGACTGGAGCCAGCCGGCGTCGCGCAAGGTCAGGTGCGCGACCGGCAGCAGCTTCCCCTTGGTGTCGTCGACCACGGCCGCGCACCAGCGGTTCCAGGCCGCCATGTTCGCGGTGAGCGCGGGGAGCGACCCGGACAGCCGGCGTTCCCACAACAACCCGAAGTTGGGAAAGCACACGGCGGCGTCGATGCCGGCCGCGTCCAGCCAGGCCGCGCGGGCTCGTGGCGACCAGTACACCTCGGGCACCGCGGCGTCGTAGTCGTAGTCGGACAGCTCGCCGGCGCGGTATCGCTCGCGATGCCGGCCGCACGAGTCGGTGTCGCCGGGACGGTGCGCGTCGGCGAGCTCCAGCCGCTGGCCGCGCCACACCAACCAGGTGTAGCCGCGGTCGTCGTCGACCAGCTCGAGGGAGTCGTCGCGTGCCCCCGGGTCGATGTGCTCGGCCCACATGCCGCGCGGTTCGTAGAGGTGCTGGTCCGAATCGATGACGCCCGGCATGGTCGCCCTCCTAACCGCTCGCGCTTTGCTTCACCCCTGTGTCGCGAACGATGAGCGTGAACTTCACATCGACGACGGGCTCACCCGTCGACGCGTCCTTCCACGACGTCTCCTGCACGTAGAACTCCATCAACGCAGACGGCGTGTCCTTCTCGTAGACATCGGTGATGCGGCTCGAGCCCTCGAGCACGTCGCCGACCCGCGCCGGGCGGTGGTACACGAACTCCTGCTCGCCGTGCAGGATCATCCGGCCCGTGCCCCGCAGCCTGTCGATCGGCAGGCCCTTCGTCTTGCCGACGATGGTGCCCCAGTACCCCCACACGAACGGGAACGTCGGCGGGACCAGCGCGTGCTCCTCCCGGTACTGCGGCGAGCGGTCCTTGACGGCTTCGGCGAACACCCGGACCGGTCCCGACTCGATGCGCACGGTCGCGGTGCCGAGGTCCTGGCCCGAAAGCTCGGTGAGTGCTGCCATCCGATTCCTTCCCTCGTTGATTCCGCGGCCTCAGCGGCCGAAACCCATCTTCGGGACGCCGGTCCGCCTCCCCGCGAACAGATCCTGCTTGCGCGCCGCGAGCGCGTCGACCGACCACTGCGAGCCCTGCTCGATCTCCGACACCATCGTCCAGCCTTCCATCAGGTGGACGCGCCCACCGAACACCACGAACGTCTGACCGGTCACGTCGGCCGCGTCGTCGCTCGCCAGCCACGCGACGACCGGGCCGATGTTCGTCGCGTCCCATTCGTCGAAGCCCCCGTCGGTCGGCGGCGCACCGAAGTCGCCGATGACGGTCTCGGTCATGCGGGTCCGCGCCCGGGGCGCGATCGCGTTGACGGTCACGCCGTAGTTCTTCAGCTCCCGAGCGAGCCCGATCGTCATGCCGGCGATCCCGGCCTTCGCGGTCACGTAGTTGATCTGCCCGGTGCCGCCGTACAGCCCGGCCTCCGAGGTCGTGTTCACGATCGCGGCGCGCACCGTTTCACCCGCCTTCGACCGCTCACGCCAGTGCGCGGCCGCGAACCGACTCGGCGCGAAATGACCCTTCAAGTGGACGCGGACGACCTCGTCGAACGCCGCCTCGTCCATCTTGAACGACATCTGGTCGCGCAGGATGCCGGCGTTGTTGACGAGCACGTCGAGCCGGCCGAGCTCGTCGATGGTGCGCTGGACGAGCGCGCGTGCGCCGTCCCACGACGCGACGTCGTCGGTGCTGGCCATCGCCTTGCCGCCGGCCGCGACCACCTCGTCGACGGTCGCATCCGGGGCGTCGATGTCGTTGACGACCACGGTCGCACCCTCCGCCGCGAGCGCGAGCGCCTCACCCCGGCCGATCCCGCGGCCGGCGCCCGTGACGATCGCGACCTTGCCGTCGAGCGCACCCATCGAGCTGACCGTATCCGCTGACTGACACGCGTGTCAGGTCCCGGTGTGCTCACATGGCGCCATGGACGCAGGCCTCGCCACCGCTGACGCGACCGCGCTCGCTGACGCGATCGCCCGCAAGGAGCTGAGCAGCCGGGAACTGCTCGACGGCTACCTCGAACGGGTCGAGCGCCTCAATCCCGCGCTCAACGCGGTGGTGACGCTCGACGTCGAGCGCGCCCGCGCCGCGGCCGCGGCCGCCGACGACGAGACCGCGCGGGGTGTGCGCCGCGGTCCGCTGCACGGGTTGCCGATCACCGTGAAGGACGCCATCGAGGTTGGCGGGATCCGCTCCACCGGCGGTGCCGTCGAGTTGAGCGACCACGTGCCGGCCGCCGACGCGCCCGCGGTCGGCCGCTTGCGCGCCGCGGGAGCGATCGTGTTCGGCAAGACCAACGTGCCGCGTTGGTCGGGCGACCTGCAGACGTTCAACGAGCTGTTCGGCACCACGAACAACCCTTGGGACACGACTCGCGTGCCGGGCGGGTCGTCGGGCGGTCCCGCCGCCGCGGTGGCCGCCGGTCTCACGAGCTTCGAGCTCGGCACCGACATCGGCGGGTCGGTGCGCATCCCGTCTCACTGCTGCGGGGTGTTCGGGTTGAAGCCGAGCTTCGGTCTGGTCCCCCAGCGTGGCTACCTCGACCACGTGGGCGGTGGCACCACCGACGCGGACATCAACGTGTTCGGCCCGATCGCCCGCAGCGCGCGCGACCTCGGGCTGCTGCTGTCGGTGCTCGCAGGGCCGGAGCCCGAGCGCGAGGTGGCGTGGCGCGTCGAGTTGCCTGCACCGCGGCAGGCATCGGTCGCGGGGCTGCGGGTCGGTGTCTGGTTCGACGAGCCGTCCTGCCCGATCGACCGCGAGGTGCTGGTGCTGCTGCAGCGCGCCGCCGATCTCCTCGCGGGCGCGGGCGCGAAGGTGGAGGAGGCCCACCCGCCGGTCGACTTCACCGAGCAGTACAGCCTGTTCGTGCAGCTCGTCACCGCCGCGATGTCGCCGAGCTTGGACGACGCTGTCGCGGACGAGATGAGCGGGTCGCACCGGTCGTGGCTGCGGGCCGACGAGCAGCGGGCGCGGCTGCGAACGGTGTGGGCCACGTGGTTCGAGACCTACGACGCGCTGCTGTGCCCGGTGATCCCGACCCCGGCGTTCCCCCACGACCAGGAGGGCGAGCTGTTCACTCGCACGATCACCGTGAACGGCGAGGCGGTGCCGTATCTCAACAACGTGATGTGGACCGGACTGATCGGCGTCCTCGGCCTGCCGTCCGCGGTACCGCCGATCGGCCGGACCCCGGCCGGCCTACCCGTCGGGGTCCAAGTGGTGACGCCGTACCTGCACGACCGCAACGCGATCGCCCTCGCTGGCCAGCTCGCCGACCTCGCCGGCGGCTACGAGCCCCCGCCGGTCGCCAAATGACTTGGAATGTTGGTGCACTTCGGCCCCTATAGGGGCCGAAGTGCACCAACATTGGACCGACACTCGACCAACATGCCGCCGGTGAACGACATCACGGTGGGGATCGACATCGGGACGACCTCGGTCAAGGCCGTCGCCGCGGATGGCGAGGGCAACGTCGTCGCCTCGGCGCGGGTGCCGCACGACCTGCGGGTGCCGTCGGCGGAGGCGTTCGAGCACGACGTCGACGCAGCCTGGCGGCGTGGCGTCGTCGACGCATACGCGGCCGTGAGCGCGGACCTCGACGTCGCCGCGGTGAACGTCGCCGCGATGGTGCCGTCGCTGGGCGCGTTCCGCGCCGACGGGACCGCGGCCGGTCCGGGGTTGCTCTACGGGGACCACCGCGGGCGCAGTACGGGCGCGCCGGGCGCGAGCCCCGCGGAGTCGGGCGAGCTGTACGGCTTCCTGGGCTGGCTGCGGGCCAACTGCCCCGGCGCCGAGCGGTTCTGGCCGGCGCAGGCCGCGGCCAACCACGCGCTGTCCGGACGGGCCGCGCTCGACACCGCGACCGCGTTCACCGCCTACCCCCTCTTCGACGGGTCGAAGTGGGACGCGGACCTGCTCGCCGCGGTCGACGTCGACGCCTCGCAGCTACCGGACATCGTGAGCGGCGTCGACGTCGCGGCGCGGGTCGGCGACGGCCCGTTGCTCGGCGCGGGGACGATCGACGCGATGGCCGAGCAGGTCGTCGCCGGCGCGGACGACATCGGCGACGTCCTGGTCATCTGCGGCACGACGTTGATCACCTGGGCGGTGATCGGCGAGGAGTGGGTCGAACGCCCGGGGCTGTGGACGATCCCGCACACCACCCCGCAGAGGCTGCTGATCGGCGGCCCGTCCAACGCGGGCGGCCTGTTCGTCAACTGGGCCTGCCGGCTCGCCGGCCCTGGCGGCGACGACGCCGCCGTCGACCCGCACGCGGTGCCCGTGTGGCTGCCGTACGTGCGCGGTGAGCGCACGCCGCTGCACCGCAGCGACCTGCGTGCGTCGCTCCACGACCTCGACCTCACCCACGACCCGGCCGCGGTCCGGCGCGGCGCGTACGAAGCGGCTGGCTTCGTCGTGCGCCATCACCTCGATCTCGCCGGCGACGTCGCGGCTCCGGCGCGCCTCGTCGCCACCGGTGGCGGGACCCGCGTCGCGGGTTGGGTGCAGGCGCTCGCCGACTGCACCGGCCTGCCGGTCGACGTGGTCGCCGTCCCCGAGGGCGCCGCGCTCGGTTCCGCGTTCGTGGCGCGCTGCGTGGCCGGGTTCGAGGGCCAGCTCAGCGACGGGCGCCGCTGGGCACGGACCGGTCGCCGCGTGGAGCCCGACCCGCGGTGGACCGAGGCGTGCGCGGAGCGCTACGAGCGGTTCCGGGCGCTGACGGCGAGCGCGACGGCGAGCATGGCAGGGACGGGGGACGTAAACTGACACGCATGTCAGGTACGCGAGCTGGGGTGGACGCGTTCGACGACTCGTTCTCCGCGATGGGCCAGTTCACCGACACCGTCGCCGGCGACGTCCGCAACCCGTATCCACGCCTCGCCGAGAAGCGGCGAACGAGCCCGGTCGAGATCGTCGACGAGGTCGGCTTCGACGGCGAGACCGTGACCACGATGTGTTACGCCTACACGTACGAGACCTGCGCGCAGATCCTGCGCGACAACGTCACGTTCTCGTCGGCGGCGATCCGCGAGCTGATGGAGCTCGTCATGGGCCCGTTCGTGCTCGTCGGCATGGACGAACCCGAGCACAAGCGTCACCGCGCGCTGGTGAGCGCCGCGTTCCGCCACAAGGCTCTCGTGCAATGGGAGAGCGCGGTCGTGCAGCCGATCATGCACGACCTCATCGACAAGTTCGCCGACCGGGGATCCGCCGAGCTGGTGCGCGAGTTCACCTACCGGTTCCCGGTCCAGATCATCGCGGAGATCCTCGGTGTCCCGCACGAGGACCACGAGCGCTTCCACGACATGGCGGTGTGGGTCGTCAACGTCGCGGCCAACCCCGAAAAGGGCATCCAGGCCTCCCAGGACCTGCGCGACTACCTCAGCGTCATCGTCGAGGAGAAGCGCTCGAGGCCCGGCGATGACGTGATCAGCCTGCTCGTGCAGGAGGAGCTCGACGGCGAGCGCCTGAGCGACGAGGAGATCTACTCCTTCCTCCGGCTGCTGCTCCCTGCCGGTGCCGAGACCACCTACCGCGCCACGGGCAGCTTCCTGTTCGGGCTGCTCTCCAACCCCGACCAGCTCGACGCGCTGCGCGCCGATCGCTCACTCATGCCGCAAGCGGTGGAGGAAGCGGTGCGGTGGGAGTCGCCGCTGCTCATCACGAGCCGCGTGGCCACCGTCGACACGCAGGTGGCTGGGGTCGACATCCCCGCCGGCACGATGGTCACGCCGAACATCGGCTCGGCCAACCACGACGAGACTCGCTGGGAGCGGGGCGACGACTTCGACTTGTTCCGGCCGATCGTGCCGCACATCAGCTTCGGCGTCGGGCCGCACATGTGCCTCGGCATGCATCTCGCCCGCATGGAGATGGCCGGCGCGGTCAACGCGCTGCTCGACCGGCTCCCCAACCTTCGTTTCGACCCCGTCGCCTTCGAGCGCGACGACCCTCACATCCACGGCGAGCGGTTCCGCTCGCCGACTTCGCTGCCGGTCGTCTGGGACTGAGGCCGGCTTGCTCGAGGGTCGAGTCGCCCTGATCACCGGCGCGGCATCAGGCCAGGGCCGCGCCGCGGCGGTGCGGTTCGCGTCGCACGGCGCGTCGATCGCCATCGCAGACATCGACGACGAGGGCAGCGCGCAGACCGCGGCGATGGTCGAGTCCGAGGGTGCGAAGGCGATCACGATCCACGCCGATGTCTCGCGTCGTGCGGATTGCGAGGCGATGGTCGCTGCGTGCGCGTCGGCGTTCGGGCGACTCGACGTGCTCTACAACAACGCCGCGATCCAGATGTCGGGCCGGCTGCTCGACTGCTCCGAAGAGGACTGGGATCGCACGATCGCCACGAACCTCGATGCGGTGTTCTGGACCTGCCGCGCCGCGCTGCCGGTGATGCTGGAAGGCGACGGCGGGTCGATCATCAACACCGCTTCCGTGCTCGGACTCATCGGTTCGGAGGGTTACGTCGCCTACGGCGCCGCTAAGGCCGGTCTCGTCGCGCTCACCCGCCAGATCGCGGTGGAGTACGGGCCGCGGGTGCGCGCCAACGTGATCGCCCCCGGTTCGATCGACACGCCCCGGTTCCGCAAGGTGGCCGAGGCGATGGACGACACCGATGGCTTCCTCACCGGGCTGACGCGGGTGATCCCGTTGCAGCGCCTCGGCACCGCGGAGGACGTCGCCGGCATCGCGCTGTTCCTCGCCTCGGACCTGTCCGCCTACGTGTCGGGTGCGGTGATTCCCGCCGACGGCGGGCTGGCGGCGCTGCGATGAGCGCCACCGGCATTGGCACGCCGGTGGCGCTGGTGACCGGTGCCGCCTCCGGCCTCGGCGCCGCCGTGAGCGACCGGCTGCGGGCAGACGGCTACGAGGTCGTGGGTGCCGACCTCGACGCGACCGCGCCCTGGATCGAGTGCTGCGACGTGCGCGTCGACGCGGACGTCGCGCGCGTCGTCGGTGTCGCGCAGACCAGGGGCCCGCTGCGCGCACTCGTGCTGAGTGCCGCGGTCGAGACCCGGGCGCCGATCATCGACTGCAGCGACGACGACTGGCGGCGCGTCATCGACACGAACCTGAAGGGCGCGTTTGTCTGCATGCGCCACGCGGTGCCCGCCATGGTCGCTGCCGGTGGCGGTTCGATCGTCGCGCTGGGATCGACGCTCGGTTCGATCGTCGCTCCGCAGTACCCCGCGTACTGCGCGTCGAAGTTCGGGCTGACCAACTTGTGCAAGCAGGTCGCCATCGAGCACGCCGCCGACGGGGTTCGGGTCAACGTGCTGTCACTCGGCCCGACCGACACCGGTCTGTTCGTCCGCCTCACCGATCTCGCGCCGGATCCCGAAGCGGTTCGCGCCGGGGTTGCCGCCAACCTCCCCATGCGCCGCCTCGGCCGAGCCGAGGAGGTGTGCGCCGCGGTGTCGTTCCTGGTGTCGGACGCGGCTGCGTTCACGAGCGGCGCGGTGCTGCCGCTCGACGGAGGCCTCGCCGCGAGGCGGATGTGAGCGTCGACGGGTTCCGGGTCCTCGACGCCGACGCGCACGTCGTCGAGCCCGCGCACGTCTTCGCCGAGTTCGTCGACGACCCTTTGCCGGCGATCCTTCCACCGGACACCCCGCTCGTGCCGTGCGGCAACTTCGACCTGCTCACCGACCAGTTCGAGCACGGCTTCGACGCGCCGTCGTACGTGAGGGCGATGGACGCGCAGGGCATCGACGCGGTCGTGCTCTATCCGTCGATCGGGTTGTTCGTCCCATACCTGCCGTCGCTGTCACCGGAGCGGTCGGCGGCCGCGTGCCGCTCGTACAACGACTGGATCGCGGCGTACTGCGCGCAGGAACCGAGCCGGCTCGCCGCCACCGCGCTGGTGCCGCTGGCCGACGTCGACCTCGCGGTCGCCGAGGCGATCCGCGCCCGCGACCTCGGGCTCATCGGGATCATGGTGCGGCCGAATCACCTGTACGGTCGCAACCTCGGCGACCCCGCGTACGACCCGCTGTGGGAGGCGTGCGCGTCGTCGGGACTCACGGTGTCGGTGCACGAAGGGCTCGGGCTGCAAGGACCGACGATCGGCAGCGACCGCTTCGCCGGGTTCGCGGCTCGCCATGCGCTGTCGCACCCGATGGAGCAGATGGCCGCGATGGCGTCGCTGGTGCTCGACGGCGCGCTCGACCGTCACCCAGAGCTGCGTGTCGCGTTCCTGGAGTCGGGCACCGGCTGGTTGCCGTACTGGCTCGCTCGCCTCGACGACCACCTCGAGTGGCTCGCGCCGGGGCGTATGACGGCGACCGAGCTGTTCGATCGCCAGTGCATCATCTCGTCGGAAGCCGACGACGACTGCATCGGCATGGTGGTGGACGCGGTCGGTGCGGAGTACGTCGTGTGGGCGAGCGACTTCCCCCACCCCGACGCGCTCTTCCCGGGTGCGCCCGCGGCGTTCCTGCGCGAGTGCGAGGAACAGGGCATCGACGAGCACGACGCGCAGACGATCCTCTGGGACGCGCCTGTCGCGTTCTACGACCTCGAGTCGCGCTTCGGCTGAACCCCGGATCAGAGGCTGTACAGGCGGGCGGCGTTGCCGCCGAGCAGCTTGGCCGTCACCGCGTCGCCGAGCGGCGCCGCCAGCCGGCGGACCTCGGCGACCGTGCCGGGGAAGTCCGAGTCCCAGTGGGGGTAGTCGGATGCGTACACCAGCCAGTTGTCGCCGAGCTGCTCGACACAGGGCACCAGCATCGGCTCTTCGGCCTCGAAGCTGAAGTAGCACTGGCCGCGGGCGAGCAGCTCGTGGGGATCGGTCCGCATCCCTGGTACGAGCTCGGCCCGCTTCTCGAAGTGCTCGTGCATCCGGTGCACGAAGTACGGCACCCAACCGGTGCCGGATTCCAGGAACGCGACGCGCAGGTCGGCGAAGCGGTCGAGCACGCCGCCCATCGCCAGGGCAGTGAACGCCACCATCTGGTCCACGGGGAACGACAGGCAGTGGACCTGCGCGTAGTTCGAGAACCGTTCGGCCCCCGGCAGCGGCAGGTTCATGCCCGGTGCGCTGTGCACGGCGACGGCGAGGCCGGTCGACGCGCACGCCTCGAAGAACGGCAGCAGCGACGGGTCGTCGAGGTTGCGCGATCCGACCACCGGCGGGATCGTCACCGCGACCGCGCCGAGGCGCGCGGCGCGCTCCATCTCGCCGATCGACCGCTCCACGTCCTGCAGCGGCACCGCGGCAACTGCTTTCAGGCGCGCCGGGTTGTGGCCGCACACGTTGGTGAGGAGCCAGTCGTTGTAGGCGCGCGCGACGTCGAGCGCGAACCCGGGGTCGTCGTACGACGTGAGCCCGATGATCAGCCCGCCGTAGAGCACCTGGATGTCGATGCCCTCGGCGTCCATGTCGGCGAGGCGCACGTCGAGGCTGGCAGCACCGGCTGCGCACGCCGGGTTGATCGCGGAGTCGATCGGCACGCCCGCGCCCGGCCCGGTCTGGGTCGGGTACAGCTTCCCTTCGATCTGGGCCACCCACCGGTCACCGGAGCGGCCCGCGCCGAGCCAGCCGGGATGCTGCTCCTCCAACTCGGTCCAGGCCAGCGGGTCCTCGGTGACGTGCGCGTCGGCGTCGATGACCAGCGTTTCGGCTCGAAGACCTGACACCATCGTCAGGTAGTGTGATCCGCGAGGGACTGCGATGCCACTTTCGATCCACGTCGACCGCGACAAGTGCATGGGTTCGGGCAACTGCGCGTTCCACGCGCCCAACACGTTCGATCTCGACGACGAGATGAAGGCGATCGTGATCGACCCGCAGGGCGATCCCGAGGACAAGATCCGTCTCGCCGTCGAAGGTTGCCCGACGCTGGCCTTGTCCTTCGACGACGGCAGATGACCCTCGGCATCTCCGACGAGCACGCCGCGCTGCACGACACGGCGCGGCGCTGGGTGGCCAACCACTGCCCGCCGTCGGTGCCGCGCGCGCTGCTCGACGCCGATGCGGAGTCGCTCCCGCCGTTCTGGGGCCAGCTCGCCGACCTCGGCTGGCTCGGCCTGCACCTGCCCGAGGACGTCGGTGGATCGGGCTTCGGTCTCGCCGAGGTTGCGGTCGTGCTCGAGGAGCTCGGCCGCGCCTGCGCGCCCGGGCCGTTCCTGCCGACGGTGCTCGCGTCCGCCGCGATCGACGCGCTGGCGAACGACGCCGATCGCGCCGCTCTGCTCCCCGCGCTCGCGTCGGGACAGGCGACGGCCGCGGTCGGGTTCGCGGGCGACCATGCCCCGGTGCTGGGCGCGGCGCTCGCCGACCTGGTCGTCGTCCCAGTGGCGGACGGCTGGCACGTCGTGGACGCGAGCGCGTGCACGATCACGCCGCGCGAGAGCGTCGACGCCACCCGCCGCGTCGCCGACGTCGCTGTGCCGGTCGGTGTCGAGCCGCTCGCGGTGCTGGCCGACCCCGGCCACGCCGTGGTGCGCGACCTCGCGATCACGCTCGTTGCCGCGGAATGCGCCGGTGGCGCGGCATGGTGCGTGCAGACCGCGTCCGAGTACGCACAGGTACGGGAGCAGTTCGGTCGCCCGATCGGCCAGTTCCAGGCCGTGAAGCATCGTTGCGCCGACATGCTCCTCGCGCTCGAGCAGGCCCGAGCGGTCGCCTGGGACGCGGCACGACCGGCCGCAACGAGCGACGAACGGTCGCTGACCGCGGCGGTCGCCGGAGCGCTCGCGCCGTCGGCGTTCTTCCAATGCGCGAAGGACTGCATCCAGGTGCTCGGCGGCATCGGCTTCACCTGGGAGCACGACGCGCACCTGTACCTGAAGCGGGCGACGGCGCTGCGCGCGCTCACCGGTGGTGGCCCGCGGCCGTGGCGCGCCCGCACCGTCGAGCTCGCGCGGGGCGGCACCCGCCGCACGCTCGCGGTCGACCTCCCCCCGGAGGCCGAGCCGATCCGCGCCGAGGTCCGCGCCTTCCTCGCCGAGCTCACGGCTCACGACAAGCATGAGTGGCGACGGCTGCTCGCCGACAACGGCTACCTGGCGCCGCACTGGCCCAAGCCGTGGGGGCGTGGCGCCGGCCCGGTCGAACAGCTCGTGATCGACGAGGAGATGCGCGCCGCGCACGTGCGCCGCCATCACCTCCAGGTCGGCGCGTGGGTGCTCCCTACCCTCATCGAGCACGGCACCGACGAACAGCAGCGGCGATGGATCCCCCCGACCCTGCGCGGCGAGCTGTCGTGGTGCCAGCTGTTCAGCGAGCCGGGTGCGGGCAGCGACCTCGCGTCATTGTCGACGAAGGCGAGCCGTGCCGTCGACGCCGACGGCCGCAGCGGCTGGCTGCTGACCGGGCAGAAGGTGTGGACCTCGATGGCCAAGGAGGCCGACTGGGGGATCTGCCTGGCGCGCACCGATCCGACGGTGCCGAAGCACGAGGGGATCACCTGCTTCTGCGTCGACATGCGCTCGGCCGGCATCGACGTCCGGCCGCTGCGCGAGCTGACCGGGTTCGCGATGTTCAACGAGGTGTTCCTCTCCGACGTGTTCGTCCCCGACGATTGCGTGGTCGGCGCCGTCAACGACGGCTGGCGCGCGGCACGCACCACGCTGGCGAACGAGCGCGTCTCGATGGGTTCGGGCTCGTCGTTCGGTTTCGGCGTCGAGATGCTGCTCGGTCTCGTGGACCCGGACGACCCGGTCGCGGTCGACGAAGTTGGCGCATTGCTCGCCGAAGCGCAGTCGCTCGCGGTGCTCGGGCTGCGCATGACCGCCCGCGCGTTGAGCGGCGCCGATCCGGGACCCGAGTCGAGCGTGCGCAAGCTGCTCGGCGTCGAGCACGACCAGCGCGTCCAGGAGGTGGGCCTCGGCCTGCTCGGCGCGCAGGGCGCGGCCAATGACCGCGACGCGGCGAGCTGGGTGAGCGGGTTCTTCGCCAACCGCTGCCTCACCATCGCCGGCGGCACCAGCGAGGTCCAGCGCAACGTCATCGCCGAGCGGCTGCTCGGCCTCCCGAAGGACTGAGAGACGACCCCAATGTCAACGCCGAGGTTCGACCTGCCGTCCCCCGATCTCGAGACCCAGCCCTACTGGGACGCGGCGCGCGACAGCAAGCTGCTGATCAAGCGCTGCAACGCGTGCGGGCGGGCGCACCTGTACCCACGGCCGTTCTGCCCGCACTGCTGGAGCACCGACGTCGAATGGGAGGAGGCGAGCGGCCGGGCGACCCTCTACACCTACTCGATCGTGCGGCGCAACGACCTGCCGCCGTTCGGGGGGCGGGTCCCGTACGTCGCCGCGATCGTGGACCTCGAGGAGGGGCCGCGGATGATGACGAACATCGAGGGCTGCGACGAGGCCGACCTGCGCATCGGCATGCCCCTCGTCGTCGCGTTCCGGCGGGAGACCGACGAGTTCACCTTCCCGGTGTTCCGTCCTGCGTGAGCCGGTCGTGTCCGGCGCGGCGTAGGGTTCGGCGCGATGGCAGGTGACGGCTTCACGTTCCGGTGGGAGGCGCCGGTGCACGAGGTGTTCCCCTCGCTGCACGAGGCGCAGGCCGCGTGGCTCGGGCAGGTCGAGTCGCTGCACGCTCCCGACCGCAAGACGCACGAGCTGATCCGCATGGCGTGCTCGGTGATCGCGCGCAACCCCGAAGGCATCAGCCGGCACGCGATGCTCGCCCGTGAGGTCGGCGCGACGTGGGACGACGTGGTCGGCTCGATCATGCTCACCACCCCGGCGTTCGGGATCCTCGCTGCAGTCGAGGCGCTCCCGCACGCGCGCCATGGTTTCGACGCGGCACCCGAGGTCGAAGACGATGACGACGGAGGCAGCTGAGCCGGCGGCGCAACCGTTCCGGCTGCTGCCCCGCCTCGACGACACGAACCGGTTCTTCTGGACGAGCGGCGAGGACGGCAAGCTCCGGTTCCTGCGCTGCCAGCAGTGCGGCTACTGGGTGCACCCACCCTCGCCGCGCTGTCCGAACTGCCTGGCCAAGGCGCTGAGACCCGAAGCCGTGTCGGGGCGGGCGACCGTGCACGCGTTCACCGTCAACCACCAACCGTGGTATCCGGGCCTCGACCCGCCGTACGTCGTCGCGATCGTCGAGCTCCCCGAACAGGACGGGTTGCGACTCACCACCGGGATCACCGGGTGCGCGCCCGGCGAGGTCGCGATCGGCATGCCGGTGACGGTGACGTTCCAGCAGTACGAGGACGTCTGGCTGCCGTTCTTCGAGCCATGCTGATCGGCGAGCGCGGTGCGGTGATCAGCGGCGTGGGCCAGTCCGACGTCGCGCGCCGGCTGCACCGCGCGCCCCTCGACCTCACGCTCGACGCGTGCCTCGCGGCGATCGACGACGCGGGGCTCACCCGTGACGACATCGACGGCATCGCGACCTATCCGGGGAACATGGACACGCCGCCGGGGTTCTCCGGCGTGGGTGTCACCGAAGTTCACGACGCGCTCCGCTTGAACCTCGACTGGTACGCGGGCGGTCTCGAAGCGCCCGGCCAGCTCGGATCGGTCGTCAACGCGTGCCTCGCCGTGTCGTGCGGGCTCGCCAACCACGTCCTGTGCTTCCGTACGGTCTGGGAAGGTACGGCACAAGGCGACAAGGGCCGCGCCGCGGTCATGCCTGGCGTCGGTGGTGGTAGCGGGCGTGGCGGGCTCCCGCGGGTCAGCGGGTTCATGCAGTACACGCTGCCGTACGGCGCGCCGTCCGCGGCCAACTGGATCGCGATGATGGCGATGCGCCACTTCCACGTGTACGGCACCACCCGCGAGCAGCTCGCGTGGATCGCACTCAACGGCCGGCGCAACGCCGCGCTGAACCCCAAGGCCGTCTACCGCGATCCGATGACGCTCGAGGACTACCTCGCGGTGCGGATGATCTCCGAGCCGTTGTGTCTCTACGACTGCGACGTGCCGGCCGACGGTTCGACCGCAGTGATCGTCAGCCGCGCCGACGCGGCGCGCGACCTGCGCAAGCCACCGGTGCATGTCGAGGCCGTCGGCACCGCGCTCCACGGCCGGCCCTCGTGGGACCAGTTCGACGACCTCACCACCATGGCGCTGCGCGACGCCAGCGCGCAGCTGTGGTCGCGCACCGACCTGACGCCGGCCGACGTGGACGTCGCCGAGCTCTACGACGGGTTCAGCTTCATCACGCTGTGCTGGTTGGAGGCGTTGGGGTTCTGCGCGAAGGGCGAGGGCGGCGCGTTCATCGAGGGCGGCGAGAACATCGCGCGCGACGGCCTCCTGCCGCTGAACACGCACGGCGGGCAGCTGTCGAGTGGCCGGCTGCACGGCTACGGCTTCCTCCACGAGGCGTGCGTGCAGCTGTGGGGGGAGGGCGGCGACCGGCAGGTCGTGCGTCCCTCCGGGCGCCAGCCCGAGGTCGCGGTCGCGGCCGCGGGGGGAGGGCCGCTCGCGGGATGTCTGCTGCTGACCCGGGGGTGACGCGATGACCGACGAACGAACCACGCTGACCGAGGCGGACCTCGAGTCGATGACCTCGACCGCGTGGGCGCGGGCCAAGCGCGCGCTCGCGGACGGTGACGTCGAGCGGGCGGCCGCGCTGGTCGACGAGGGCGCGGCGCGGGTGCGGAGCCTGCAGCTCTACTCGATCGAGTGGATCACGTCGCTGCTGTCGTTCATCGGGCGCGAGCTCGGGGAAGAGGCGGTTGAGCGAGCGCTACGACAGTCCGGCGAGGATTTCATACGCGATCGACGAGGCGACGGGTGGGATGACCTGCCCGCGGCGGCGCGCGCCAAGGCGATCGCCCGCGCGATGGTCGCCAACGGAGGCACCTGCGAGGTGCGCGAAGACGACGACAAGATCGTGCTGTCGTTCCGGTGCGGCAGCGGAGGCCGGCTCATCGACGATGGTCGCTACGACGTCGACGGCGGCCCGTATCTCACGCTCCGGAGGCGCGCGGGCCGCACGTTCCAGCGCGACCAGCTCCCTGTCTACTGCGCCCACTGCTCGGTCAACAACGAGATCCAGGCCGTCGAGTGGGGTGGCACGCCGGTGAGCGTGGAGTTCCCGCCCGAGCGGCCCGGCGACCCGTGCGTCCACCACATCTATCGCAACGTCGCCGCGCTGCCCGACGAGGTCTATGTGCGGATCGGGCTCACCAGACCCGCACGCCGCTCATGAGCCGGCGCAGGTCGCGCACCGCCTGGTCGTGACGGCGGCGGGCTTCGGCCCGCAGCTGGCGCAGCTCCGCGTAACGGCGCTGCTCGCTCTCGCTCAGCTCCCGTTGCTCGCGCAACGCCTCGAGGTCGTGGACCTCGTCGACGATCGCCGAATGCCGCGCGGCCGCCGCCAGCAACTCGGTCGCCAGTCGACGCCGGAACTGGACGATCGTCGGGAGCGGTTCGACGGACACGGCACCTCCTGTGCGACAGACGGCGCGATCGGTGCGCCCGGGCACATCAGGACAAAACGGTACCGCTTCACCAGCCGCGGAAGTCAGGGTCGCGCCGCTCCATGAACGCCCGCATACCCTCGGCGGAGTCCGCCGTCGCGTTCACCAGCTCCTGCGCGTAGCTCTCCTCTTCGAACGCGGTCTGCCGGCTCGTCTCGCTGGAACGGTTGAGCAACCATTTGGTCATCGTGATCGCCTTGCTCGGCGATGCCGCCAGGCGGCGCGCCCACTCGTCGGCGACGACCATGACGTCGTCACGGGGCACGACGCGGTTGGCGATGCCGATCCGCTCGGCCTCCGCGGCGGGCAGGTCGTCGCCGAAGAACATGATCTCCTTTGCCTTCGGCAGTCCGACGATGCGCGGCAGCAGGTAGCAGCCGCCGGCGTCGGGGATGATGCCGCGGCGCACGAAAACCTCGATCAGCCGCGCCGTGTCGGCCATCACGACGAGGTCGCAGGCGAGCACGAGGTTTGCGCCACCACCGGCTGCGGTGCCGTTGACCGCGGCGATCACGGGCTTCTCGCAGTCGAGGATCGACGCGATCAGCCGCTGCCAGCCGCGCCGGATCATGCGGGCGACGTCGCCGAGCGCGCGGTCGGGCGCGCCCTCGGGACGCTCGGGTCCGGGCTTCTGCGGCCCGCCGAGCCCGGCGCCGGTGCAGAAGTGGCGTTCGCCGGCGCCGGTGAGGACGACCACGCGCACGCCGAGGGTCGCGGAGAGCTCCTCGAAGCGGTCGGCGAGCGTGTCCCGCATGTGCGCGGTCAGCGAGTTGCCGGCTTCGGGGCGGTTGATCGTGAGGCATGCGATGCCGCCGTTGATCGTGCACTGGATGGTCTCGTCGATGGGCGTGTCGTCGGCCACGCTGTGTACGGTAGCGACCCTGACACGAGCGTCAGGGAACTCGGGGTGAGAGGGGATTCACGAGATGGGGCTCTTCGACGGCAAGGTGGCGATCGTGACCGGTGCGGGCCGGGGGATCGGCCGCGCCGAAGCGCTGCTGCTCGCGTCCGAAGGAGCGGCGGTGGTCGTCAACGACCTCGGCGGCTCGAGCGAGGGCACGGGCTCGGACACCACGCCGGCCCAGAGCGTGGTCGACGAGATCGCCGCCGCTGGCGGGCGCGCCGTGGCGAACTACGGCAACGTCGCGAGCTTCACCGACGCAAAGGCGATGGTCGACCAGGCGGTGGACACGTTCGGTTCGCTCGATGTGCTCGTCAACAACGCCGGAATCCTGCGCGACAAGATGAGCTTCAACATGGAAGAGGCGGAGTGGGACGTCGTCATCGACGTCCACCTCAAGGGCCACTTCTGCATGTCGCGCCATGCCGCGGCGTACTGGCGGGCGAAGGCGAAGCAGTCCGGCGAGCCCGCCGGTGGCGCGATCGTGAACACCACGAGCGAGTCGGGCCTGTACGGCAATGCCGGCCAGGTGAACTACGCGGCGGCCAAGGCAGGCATCGCGTCGATGACGATCGTGATGGCGCGCGAGCTCGAACGCAGCGGCGTGCGCGTCAACTGCATCGCGCCGGTTGCTCGCACGCGACTGACCGAAGCCCTCGCCGGCGAGCACATGAAGCCCGACCAGACCGGCTTCGATCGGTTCGCACCCGAGAACGTGGCCGCGGTGGCGGTATGGCTGGCGTCGGACCTGTGCCGCGACGTCAACGGGCAGGTGGTGAAGGTGCAGGGCGGGGTTGTGCAGCTGCTCCAGGGTTGGCGCCCGCTCACCGAGGCCACCAGCGACAAGCCGTGGACGATCGACTCGGTGGACGCGGTCCGGCCCCAGCTGTTCGCCCGTTCCGACGGCACCATCCCCCCGTTCTTCTTCCCGAGCCCCGACGACGGGTCCGGTGGTGGCGGCGCCGGTGGGAATGTTGGTGCACTTCGGCCCCTATCGGGGCCGAAGTGACCCGACATTCGCCGCTCAAACCGATGCCGATGCGATGAAGCTCGAGTGGAGCGCCGAGGACGAAGCGTTCCGCGAGGAACTGATCCGCTTCCTCGACGAGCACGCGCCGCCGGAGGTCAAGGCCGGCCGCGACTTCAGCGACGGCGGGGTCGACGAGGAAGGCGGTCGTGACGTCATCCCCCAGTGGGGTCGCGACTGGCAGGCCACGCTGTTCGACCACGGCTGGATGATCCCGAGCTACCCGCCCGAGCTCGGCGGCCGCAACGCCACCCCCGTCCAGACGCTGATCTACATGGAGGAGCTGGCCCGCCGGCGCATCGTGCGGAGCCTGCACTTCCCCGGTTACGCGATCGTCGCGCCGAGCCTCCTCGAGTTCGGTAACGAGGAGCAGCGCAAGCTCGCGGCTCCGTCGATCCGCGGCGACCTGGTGTGGTGCATCGGGATGAGCGAGCCGAACGCGGGCAGCGACCTCGCATCGCTCACCACCCGTGCCGAGCTCGACGGCGAGCGCTTCGTCGTCAACGGCCAGAAGGTTTGGACGTCGTACTCGATGGTCGCCGAGAAGTGCTTCTGCTACGTGCGCACCACCCCGCTCGACCAGGCGCCGAAGCACAAGGGCATCAGCGTGCTCATCATCGACATGGACACGCCGGGCATCGAGGTTCGGCCGATCAAGCACATCACCGGCGCGGAGGACTTCGCCGAGGTCTTCTTCACCGACGTCGAGGTGCCGGCGGCGAACCTCGTGGGCGCGCTGAACGACGGATGGCGCATCACGATGGGCTCGCTGGCGCACGAACGGGGTGGGCTGTGGCTGCAGTCGGTCGCGATGGTGCAGCAGACCGTCGACGACCTGTGCGCGCTCGCCCGCCGCAACGGCCTGGATCACGACCCCGGCGTTAGGCGCCGGCTCGCCGAGGCGTACGAGCAGGTCGCCTCGCTGCGGGCGCTCGGCTACAAGGGGTTCGCGTCGTTCGCGCAGGGCAGCTCCGCGCCGGAGCACAGCTACCTCAAGCTGGCGACCTCTGAGCTGGGCAAGGCGCTGTACGAGCTCGGGATGCAGCTCCAGGGACCGTACGGCGCGGTCGACGACCCCGACCGAGGCGAGCAGCGCGGTCGATGGTCGCGGTCGTTCTTCGTGAGCTTCGCCAACACGATCGCCGGCGGCTCGAGCGAGATCCAGCGCAACATCATCGCGACACGCATCCTGGGACTACCCCGATGACCGTCGCGCCGACTCACGTCGTTCTCCAGGGGCAGGCAGCTGGACGATGGACTTCACGCTGAGCGACGAGCAGGTCCTGCTGAGGGACACCGCACGCGCGCTGCTCGCACGTCACTGCCCGATCTCCCTCGTGCGCGCCCATCTCGAGGACCCCTCCGCGGCCGACCCCCTGTGGGCCCGCCTCCGGGAATGGACCGTGCTCGGCGACGGCCCGCTCACCGACCTGTGCCTGTTCCTCGAGGAGTGCGGCGCCGCGCTCGTGCCGGGGCCGTTCTTCGCCACCGCCGCGCTCGCGCTGCCGCTCGCCCGCGCCTCGCAGCTCGACCTCGCCGACGCCTTGAGCAGTGGTGAGGCGACGGCCACGGTCGCGGTCGCAGGTGCCGACGGCCACTGGGTCGTCAACAACGAACCGGTGAAGACGTTCGTGCTCGAAGCCGACCGCGTCGACCATGTGCTCGCGGTCGATGGCAACGGCGTCGCCATCGCCCGGCGGGGAACCCCGCGCCGCGTCAGCACGATCGACTCGACTCGCCGCGTGTTCGAAGTCGACGTCTCCGGCGCGACGCCTGCTGGTCAGGCCGATCACGCCACCATCGAACACTGGCTCGAACGAGCGACGGTCGCGCTGGCGGCCGAGATGCTCGGCACCGCCCGCTGGATGGTCGCCGCAGCGGTCGAGTACGCGAAGCAGCGCGTCCAGTTCGACGTGCCGATCGGCAGCTTCCAAGCGGTGCAGCACAAGCTCGCGGATTGCTCACTCGACGTCGAACGAGCGGCGAGCGCCGTGTACTACGCGGCGATGTGCATCGACGCCGACGATCCCGACCGGCACCGGGCCGCGCACGTGGCCAAGGCAGCCGCCGGCCGCGCCGCAACGCACGCGGCGAAAGACGGCATCCAGGTGCACGGCGGGATCGGCTACACGTGGGAGCACGACCTGCATCTCTACATCCGCCGGGCGTACGCGTCCGAGCACCTGCTCGGCACCTCGGGCTGGCACCACGACCGGCTCGCCGACCTGATCTTCGGCTGAGCGGGCAGGACAAATCGCCCGTTCCGGCGAATCCGGCACCGAGTGCGACCGGCGTATCGGGGCCGGCGGGCGAGGTCTGGGGGGTTGCGTGGACAAGGTGCAGCGCAGGCTGGCGATCGGCCTGCTGGTGGCGGCGATCCTGCTCGCAGGAGGCGGCGCCGCGTACGCAGGGGTCAGCGACGGAAACTACCGGCCCGCCAAGCAGCACTGCACCGGCGGCGCCGACGACAGCGACCAGCCGGACCATGTCGAGCCCGGTTGCCAGAGCCTCACCGCCAACCTGAGCGACGGCGCCGGTCACGAGGCGCTGTTCGCCGGCACCCAGCAGACCGCCGATGGCGAGAACGCGGGGCAGCTCGTGAGCGGTGGCGACCCGTCCACGTTCGACCCCACCACCGGTGTGGCTGTCTACTTCGGTGCCGACGACAACCTCGACAGCGGCGAGCACGACTCGTCGTCTCAGATCCAAGACGGGCCGAGCGACGGGGGCGCGGTGGTGCTCAACGTGTTGCCGGCATCGCTCGCGCGATGGCTCGCCGCGCTCGGCGCCGGCGACGCCGCTTACCTCCTCACCCACCCGTTGCCGGTGGTCGATGCGGGCTTCGGCTCGTGCGCGGACGGCATCTGCCTGTCCACGCAGACCCAGCGGCGCGTCGCGTTCCAGGGGGGCGCGGCAGGATCGCGTGACGCCGCGAACTACGACGGCAAGACCTGGGATCCCGAGAGCTGCGCCGGCCCGAGCGACACGCCGGCGGACTGCAACTCGCCGAACGGGATCATCGACTGGTGGAACGGGGAGGGGACCGTGTACACGGAGCCCGGCATCCAGGTCTACGAGGATCCGAACCCGGAGGGCTCACCGATCGGGCCCTATCCCTTGCCCGCCCTCTACGTGGGCACGTGCGGGCTGATCGCCGGCGGAGGCGGCGTTGCGGTCCCCGCGTCGCCGTTCACCAACAGCGCGGGCCAGCTCGTGGTCCCGACCGGCTGCTGACATGCACCGGCGCGGGCGGCAGGCCTGGTGCGGAGCCGCGCCCGGCGCTGCGCTCGCGGCTGCGCTCGTCGCTGCGCTCGTGACTGTGAGCTCGCCCGCGGCCCGCGCCGGCGCGCCGGATCTCGCGTGCGCGTGGCCCATGTACGGCCACGATCCGGGCCACACCGCGCGGCTTCCCGACGGGTGCAGCGTGCTGCGTGCCCTGAACGCGCCGACCCTGAACCCGAAGTGGGTGTTCCTCACCCCCGATTCGGTCACGGCGTCGCCCGTCGTCGTGGATCGCACCCTGTACGTCGGCGACTGGGCCGGCACCTTCTACGCGCTCCCCACCGACGCGCCGGCGGGCTCGCTCACGGTCACCCCGCGCTGGACGTTCCGGATCGACGACGGCAACGACGTCGCGTTCGGGCGCATCGTGTCCACCGCCGCGTTCGTGCGAACCGGCGGGTACGACGTGGTGGTGTTCGCGGGCGGCGCGACGCTGTACGCGCTCGACGCGCACGACGGTACGGTGCTCGCTCGCCTCTGCCTCGACCCGCGCGCCGATCCGTCGGTGCGGTGCCACTCCTCCGAAGGGGAGGTCGAGATCGAATCGTCGCCGTCGATCGTGCGGCACGGTGACGAGACGTGGGTGCTCGTCGGCATGGACGTCCACAACGACCAGGGCGTGGGGCGCACCGGCGTGGTCGCGCTCGCGCTCCGGCCCGGGCTCCCCGGCGACTCGACGGCATTGCGCTTCGATCCGATCTGGAAGTTCGACCCCGAAGCACGCACCGCGTACCACGGCGCCGGGTTGTTGACCGTCGGCGCGGGGACGGGCAGCGGGTGCGCGGGCGTGTGGTCGTCCCCCGCGGTCGACGTCGCGCGCGATCTCGTGTTCTTCGGCACGTCGTCGTGCTCGGTCGACGGCGTCGACAGCGGCGAGCACGTCTGGGCAGTGCGGCTCGGCTCCGGTGACCTCGTCTGGTCCTACGGTCCGCCCCGCCAGTCGACACGCGACGACGACGACTTCGGCGCGTCGCCGAACCTGCTACCGGGAGGCCTCGTCGGCGAGGGCGGCAAGGACGGTTGGTACTACGCGTTCGACGAGGAGCCCGGACCGGGCGGGACGGCGCAACTGCGGTGGCGGGCCCACGTGGGCGAGTCCGGGCACCTGTTCACCGACTTCGCGGTCGGTGGCGTGATCGGCACCCCCGCGACCGGCACCGTGCGCGGACAGCCGGCGGTGTTCGTGACGACCGCGATCAGCACGCCCTTGGACACGCCGCTCGACCGAGGCGGCACCATCGACCCGACCTTGCTCGACGATCCCGGCCGGCTCCTGTCGTTGAGCGCGATCCGTGCGCGCGACGGCGCGGTGCTGTGGCGAAGCATTCTGCCCCGCCAGTCGTACGGCCCGCCCACGTTCGTCAACGGCGTGGTGCTCGTGCCGTCGACGTTCGACTTCTCCATCGGCGCGTACGACGCCGACACCGGGCTGCCCCTCGCCACCTGGCCGGTCGGCGGCGCGCCCTCGTCGGCTCCTGTCCCGTCCGGTGACTCCGTGTACGTGGGCGCAGGCACCCGCACCACCGACGTCGAGTTCAAGGCCTTCGGCGCCGACGCCCTGTCACCCCTGCTCGGTGCGTCGCCGCTGTCGCCGCTGAGCGGGGTGTGGGCCTTCCAGGTCGCACCCGGCTGAGCGGATATGACACGATCGTCAGGTACGGGCCCCGCTGGAGCGGCGGGCGCGGCGACCGAGGACACGAGGGGAGCGGTTGGTGGCCGAGGCGAAGCTGTTCTTCGACGACGTGAACGAGGGTGACGAGGCACCGGTCGTGAGCCACGTGCTCACCCGCACCGACCTCGTCATGTACGCGGGGGCTTCGGGTGACTTCAACCCGATGCACCACGACGAGGTGAAGGCGAAGGAAGCAGGTCTGCCGAGCGTGTTCGGGCACGGCATGTTCTCCATGGGCCTGCTCGGGCGGGCCATCACCGACTGGGTCGGCATCGGCAATCTGCGCAACTTCAAGGTGCGGTTCACGAAGCAGACCTGGCCAGGCGAGACGCTCACCTCGAAGATCGTGGTGACCGCCAAGCGCAAGGAGGACGGCGAGAGCCTCGTCGATCTCGACGTGCAGCTCACCAACGAGAACGGCGAGGTGAAGGTCGCGGGCTCTGCGATCGCCGCGCTGCCGTCACGGTGACAAGGCCACCGGTAGCTGCTTGATGCCGTTGACGAAGTCCGAGCGCAGGCGGCGGACCTCGCCGGCCAGCTCCGGGTTGGGGTAGCGGCGCAGCAGCTCCCGCATCATCCACTTGATCTCGAGGCGCGCCAGGTTGGCGCCGAGGCAGAAGTGCACCCCACCGCCGCCGAAGGTGACGTGCTCGTTGGGGTCACGGCGGATGTCGAAGCGCATCGGATCCTCGAACACGTCCTCGTCGCGGTTGGCCGAGGCGTAGTAGGTGACGACCTTGTCGCCCTCTTTGATCGGCACACCGCGGATCTCGGTGTCGCGGGTCGCGGTGCGCCGGAAGTTGTGGATCGACGAGCCCCAGCGCAGCATCTCCTCGACCGCGGAGTCCCACAGCTCGTCGTCGTCGATGCTCGCGACAAGCTCACCGCGCGCGTCGGGATGTTCGATCAGCGCGAGCATCGAGTGGGCGATGAGGTTGCGGGTGGTCTCGTTGCCGGCGACGACCAGCAGCACGAAGAACAGGTTGAGCTCGGCGTCGGTGAGCCGGTCGCCGTCGATCTCCGCGTGCACCAGCACCGACAGGATGTCGTCGCGCGGCTTCACCCGGCGATCGGCCGCCAGCTCGTCGCACAACGCGTACAGCTCAGCCGACGCGAGCTGACCGTCGAGCTCGGAGGACTGAAAGTCCGGATCCTGCATGCCGACCAACCGGTTGGCGAGCGTGGTGGCGCGGTGCCGGTCACCTTCGGGGATGCCGATCATCTCGCAGATCGCCTGCATCGGCAGCTCGGCAGCGACCTGGGACGTGAACTCGACGACGTCACGGTCGCGGACCGACTCGGCGATCCTCGCCGCCCGCGCGGCGATCGAATCCGCCATCAACCCGATCATCCGCGGTGTGAACCCTGCCGACACCAGCCGGCGGTACCGGTTGTGCTTCGGCGGGTCCATCTGCAGCAGCGTCATCCGGTGGAACTCGAGCGCCTCGGGATCCTGGTCGAGGATGAACGCGGAGCCGACCTCGGTCGAGAACGTGGCGACGTCGTGGCTCACCGCCTTCACGTCGGCGTGCTTCGTGATCGCCCAGAAGCCCTTCGCGTTCGGGTGGTCGTGCCAGAACACCGGCGCTTCGCGCCGCAACAGCGCGAACTGGTCGTGGGGAACCTCCCGTGCCCAGGTGTCCTCCAACAGGTCGATCTGGTCGAGTGACGTCACGGTCACGTGGTGTCTCCTTCGATCAACGCGCGGAGCCCGGCCACGACGTCGCCGGTCGTCACCGAGCCGGGGTCGAGGCGCTGCTGCATCGCGGCACCGAGCAGCAACGAGATGGCGAGGCCCGCGGTCCGGCGCGGATGTCGCAACCGGCCGAGGCCTTCCTGCCGCACCCATGCCGCGAGCGGCGGGGCGAGGGCGTCGCGGCGTTCGCCGTAGCGGGCCGCGAGGCGGTCGGCGAACTCGGCATGGCGGGCCGCGTGCAGCCACAGCTCGACCTCGAGCAGCAGCCACAGGCCGGTGTCGTCGGTGCCGGAGCCGTGACGCAGCATCGACTCGGTCCACAGCGCGCGGAGCCGGCCGTCGAGGTCCGGCGCGCCCTCCACGCCAGCGAGCACCCGGGCGGCCGACTCGTCGAGCCACTGCTCGACGAGCGCGAGCAGCAGGCCGTCCTTGCCACCGAAGTGGTCGTACAGCGCGCCGGTGGTGCGGCCGGCGGCGTCAGCGACCGCCTCAGCCGACACCGCGTGGAAGCCCTTGCGGGCAAACAGGTCAGCGGCTGCGCCGATCAACCTCGATCGGGTCGTGGCCCGCCGCTCTTCCTGCGTCCGCGCCATAGGGCGCCCTACATATATCGAATCTCCGATATATCTTGCAAACCTGACGCTGGTGTCATACTGCGGCTCCGTGGAGGGTGGTGGCCGCGCCGCAGAGCCAGGTGATGGTGGCGTCGCCGGACGTGTGGTCGTCGTCACCGGCGCGGGGCAGGGCATCGGTCGTGGCATGGCCCTGCACCTGGGCAAGCGTGGCGCCCGCGTCGTGGTCGCCGAATGGAAGGCCCACCGCGTCGAGCGCGTCGTCGACGAGCTGCACGCCCTCGGTGTCGACGCGCTGGGTGTCGAGTGCAACATCCTCGAGCGTGCGTCGATTGAGGCTGCGGTGGACGCGACCATGCGCCACTACGGCCAGGTCGACGCGCTGATCAACAACGCGCACACGTTCACCCCGAGAGCATCGCTGCTCGACGTGCCCGACGCCGACGTCGACCTGAACCACGGCACCGTCAAGGGCACGCTGTGGGCGATGCAGGCCGTCCATCCCCACATGAAGGCGCGACGCTGGGGCCGCATCGTCAACTTCGTGTCCGCAGCAGGCATCACCGGCATGGCCGGCTACGGTGCGTACAACGCCGCGAAGGAGGCGATCCGCGCGCTGACCCGCACCGCCGCGCGCGAGTGGGGCCGCGACGGCATAGTCGTCAACGCCATCGCCCCCGGCGCGGCGTCCAAGCGCGGGCAGGAGGCGGCCGCCCGCGACGAAGCCGAGTACCGTGCGTTCCTGCGCGACCACCCGATGGGCCGCCAAGGCGATCCCGAGACCGACATCGGGCCGGTCGCTCTGTTCCTGTGTTCCGATGCGTGCCGCTTCGTGACCGGCCAGACGTTCATGGTCGACGGCGGTGCCTTCCTGTTCGCGTGAGGAGAGCCGGGTGCCCATCCACTACGAACCGCAGGACGACCACATCCTGCTGATCACCATCGATCGGCCCGAGGCGAAGAACTCGCTGGACCTGTACCACTTTCGCGACCTCGCGAAGGCATGGCACGACTTCCGGGACGACGACGACCTGTGGGTCGCGATCATCACCGGCACGCAGCAGTGCTTCATGGCCGGCGCCGACCTCAAGACCTACATCCCCCAGGTCACCGCCCTGGCCAAGGAGATCGCGAGCGGGAATGTGACCGAGATCGACGGATGCAAGCTCACCGACGGCACCGAAGCGGTGCTGCGCAACGTGAAGCTCTACAAGCCGATCATCGCCGCGATCGACGGGCCGTGCGTCGCCGGCGGCATGGAGATGCTCGGCGGCATCGACATCCGCATCGCCACCCGCAACGCCCGGTTCGGCGTGATGGAACCCAAGCAGGGGTTGTTCGCCGGCGGTGGAACGACCGTGCGCCTCCCGCGCCAGATCCCGTACCCCGCGGCGATGGAGTTCCTGCTCACCGCCGAGCCGCTGCCGGCCGAGCGGGCGCTCGAGCTCGGCCTGCTCAACGAGATCGTCGAACCGGAGCAGCTCATGGAGCGGGCGTTCGCGTGGGCGCACCGGATCCTCGCGAACGGCCCGCTGGCGATCCGGGCGACGAAGGAGAGCGTGCTGCGCGGCCTCGCGGTCACGATGAAGGAGGCGTACAAGATCGAACAGGAGCTTTCCTCGATGGTGTTCGCCAGCGAGGACGCCAAGGAAGGCCCGAAGGCGTTCGCGGAGAAGCGCAAGCCGAACTGGCGGAATCGATGATCGATCCGCGCAGCCCCTGCATCGTCGGCGTGGCCCAGCACGTGCACCGGCCCGCCGAGGGGCCGTCACCCGAGCCGCTCGAGCTATGGGAGCAGGCGGTGCGCGACGCGGTCGCCGACGCAGCCGTTACCGGTGACCTGCTCGGCGCGGTCGAGTCGCTGCAGATCGTGTACTGCCAGTCGTGGCAGTACGACGACCCACCCGACCGCCTGTGCGAGCGGCTCGGCATCGAGCCGAAGCACCGGTACTACTCGGGCATTGGTGGCACGACGCCACAGGTGCTCGTCGACGAGGCCGCGGCGCGGATCGTCGAGGGTGACCTCGACGTCGCGGTCGTGTGCGGCGCGGAGGCGCTTGACACGGTGCGCCGGTTGAAGAAGGCGGGGGAGCGGCCGCAGTGGTCGTTCCCGCCGGCCGACAAGCGCCGGTTCCCCTTCGACGCGCCGTTCCACCCGGCGGAGATCGCGCACGAGGTGTTCCAGGCGTACACCACCTTCGCGTTGTGGGATGTCGCCCGCCGCGCCCACCTCGGCGTCGCACCCGACGACTACCGAGCCGGAATGGGCGAGCTGTTCGCGCCGATGTCCGCGGTCGCGGCGCGCAACCCGCTGGCCTGGTTCCCGATCGAGCGCTCGGCGCGTCAGCTCGTCGAGCCCTCGCCCTCAAACCGCATGGTCGCGTACCCGTACACGAAGTACCTGATCTCGGTGATGGACGTCGACCTGTCGGCAGCACTCGTCATCACCTCGCACGAGGCCGCCGACCGCCTCGGGATCCCCGTCGACCGGCGGGTGTACCTGCGCGGCTGGTGCTACGCCACCGACCCGGTCTACGTCGCCGAGCACGAACCGGCCTACGCGTCGCCGGCGATGGCTGCCGCGTCCCGAGAGGCGATGCGGGCGGCGGGGATCGGCATCGACGACATCGCGCATCTCGACCTGTACAGCTGCTTTCCGTCGTCGGTGTTCCTCGCGATCGACGCGCTCGGCCTCGACCCCGCGGACGAGCGTGGGTTCACCGTGACCGGCGGTCTGCCCTACTTCGGTGGCGCCGGTAGCGACTACCTCACCCACTCGATCGCCACCATGGTCGACGTGCTCCGGCGCGACCCGGGCTCGTTCGGCATGTGCAGCGGTGTCGGCATGCACCTCACCAAGCACGTCTACGGCGTGTACTCGACGGTGCCACCGGAGCGTGCTCCCCGACCCGACGAGCGGGCCGCGCAGCCGCGGCTCACCCCCCGGTCGATCGTCGACTCCCACACGGGGCCGGCGACGATCGCGACGTACACCGTGTTGCACGGCCGCGACGGCGACCCTGAGTGGGGCCTTGCCGTGTGCGATCTCGGCACCGGCGCACGCTGTTACGCGAAGGTCCGCGAGCCCGACCTGCTCGCCGAGCTCGAACGCGACGAGTGCGTCGGGCGAGAGGTCGAGCTCGTCGCCGTCGGCGAGGTGAATGAGCTGCGAGGGTGGGCCGGCTGACGGTCTCCGTTCATCCGCGCTCGAGCAGCCTTGCGAGTGCGTCGCAGCTGCGCGCCAGCGCGCTCCGGTAGCCCTCCTCCTCGATGCGCGGGCCGACCAGTTCGAGCTCGAACAGGCCGCCGTAGCCGGCGTCGAGCAGCCGGCCGATGATGCGGTCGAGGGGGATGTCGCCGTCGCCGGGTACGACCCGGTTCGGGGTGGACAGCGTGCCGGCCCGCACGTCGCTCACCTGCACGAGCCGGATCACGTCGATCGACCGCTCGATCGTGCGCGCGAGGTCGCGCTCGGCCCAGCACGCGGTGATCTCCATGCACACGCCGATCCCTGCCTCGCGGGCCACGTCGACGGCATCGCGCAACGTGTGCACGAAGCTCACGTCGGTGCGCAGCGAGTTGGTGTGCTCGACGCACGGCACGACGCCGGGCTGGTTCGCCGCGGCGACGCCGCGCACGAACGCGGCGGCGGCTTGGTCCCATTCCCGGTCACCGAGCGGGCCGGTGGTGCACACGACGTAGGGAGCGCCGAGACGGACCGCGACGTCGATGCCTCGTGCGAGGCCTGATGCGCCGACGCCGATCACGTCGTGGATGCACAGCCCGCTGCTGGCGAGTCGCTCGATGCCGGCGTCGCCGTCGATCTTGCGCAGCGCGGCACCGATGGTGTGGACGCCGAGATCGCGGTACATCGCGAGATCCGCGTCGATGGACTGGTTCCACGACGAGATCCCGCTGACGCAGATCCGCTCGTGGACCGGCGCCGAGCTCACCCGAACGACCCGCGCGCAGCGCTGCTGCCGCCGTCGAGCGGCAGTACGCAGCCCGTCAACCACTTGCTCTCGCGCGCGGCGAGGTACACCGCGGCATGCGCGACGTCGTCAGGGTCGCCGAGGCCGAGCAGGTGCATCGCCTCACGCCGCGCCCGCTCCTCGGCCGTCATGTTCGCGTCGCGCCGCTCGTTCAGGACGTAGCCGGGTGCGATGGCGTTGCAGCGCACGCCGTCGGCCGCTTCGTCGACCGCGATGCTCCGGGTCATCGCTTCGAGCGCACCCTTGGCGGCGGTGTACGCGGCGAGCCCGCGCGGCGCGCGTGCCGCAACCCGGCTCGAGATGTTGACGATCGCGCCGTGGCCGCACGCGCGCAGATGGGGCATGGCGGCCCGGCACAGGCGCGCGGGCGCGAGCAGGTCGATCTCGAGGATGGTGCGCCACCGCGCGTCGTCGAGGTCGGCGACCGATCCGTCGGGCTCGGCAGCGGCCGCGTTGTTCACCAGTACGGTCAGGCCGCCGAAGCGCGCCGTGGTGGCCTCGACCAGCGACCTCGCTGCGCCGGGGTCGGCGAGGTCGGCAGCGACGAATGCCGCGTTCGGGCCGCACGCCGCGGCGACGGCGAGACCGCGACGCGTGTCACGGCCGGTCACCATCACCGACGCTCCCTCTGCGGCGAAGCGGGTCGCGATCGCCTTGCCGATCCCCGCGGTCGACCCGGTGACCAGCGCGATCTCGCCGTCCAGCCGCCCCATGGCCCGAGTATGACGCGCGTGTCAGACTTCGGCGATGCTCCGCGAGATCTGGGGGACGCTGGGCGGCCGCTGGTACGTGACGCTGTTCGGTCTCGCCTTCCTCTGGTGCGCGGTGCGCCAGCTGGGCTGGCGGCGCACGCTGCTGTACGCGGTGGTGGCGGTCGGCGTCGGTGGTCTCGCCGAGAACGGCTCGGTTCACCTCGGGATCCCGTACACCCGCTACGCGTTCAACGACGCGCTGCGCGGCAAGGAGCTGTTCCTTGGCGACGTGCCGCTGATGGTGCCGCTCAGCTACACGTTCATGGCGTACTTCGCGTTCGCGTCGGGCCGGCTGCTCGCGTCGGGACCGTTCCGGACACGCGCGGTGCGGCCGTGGCACGAGTGGCTCGTCGCGCTGATGCTCGCGGTGTGGGCGCTGTGGATCCTCGATCCGGTGTCGCGGCTCGGCGACCAGTTCTACCTGGGCGAGCTGTTCCGCTACCAGGGTCCCGGGTTCTGGTTCGGCCTGCCCACCGGCAGCCAGGCCGGCTTCGCGCTCACCGCCGCGGTTCTCCTCGCGATGCTGTTCGCGCTCGACCGTCGCGCGCCGGACCGGCCGGTCGCGGGGCTGGCCCGGCATCCCCACCTGCCCGCGCTGATCACGTACCACGGCCAGGTGTTCCATCTCGCGGCGGTCGCGTTCTGGATCGGAGCCGACACCATCGGCGGCGCCGCCGTCCTCATCTGGGTGCCGGCCGCGTGCATCACGGCGGTCTACTGGAGCCGGCTGGGCGCGGAGCGGGCAGCGGCGGTCGCCGGCCTCACCACGGGTTCCCATAGCGCTCCCGATGCGTCGACTCCTCGACCGGCCGGCGTCGAGGCGGTCCGAGCGGTCGAGCCGGCCGTCCCAGCGGGACGATCGCCATCGGCTTGAGCTCCGGCGGGAGCGCGACGAGCTTCGCCAGCTCGTCACCGCCGTAGGTTGACAGCGTCGTCAGCGCGGACCCGTACCCGAGCGCGTTCGCGGCGAGCAGCAGGTTCTGCACCGCGGGGAAGATCGACGACGCCAGCGCGCTCGCGTGCGTGCCGGCCGACGTGTCGGCGGCGACGACGACGAGCACGGGCGCGCCGCCCATCCCCCGCTCGACCGACGCGTCCACCTCGGCGAACAGCCGCGGGGTGTTGTGCGCGGCCGCGTAGTCACGCGCGCCGGCCGACCAGATGCGACGGGTGAGCGCGGCGATCGCTGTCCGCACCTGCGGGTCGCGCACGACGACGAACACCCACGGCTGGGTGTTCTCCGCGCTCGGTGCGTGGGTCGCGGCGCGCAGGATTGTCGTGATGTCGGCTTCGGGGACCGGATCGTCCGCGAAGTAGCGGCACGCGCGCTGGGCGAACACCACGTCGAAGAAGCCGGTCATGGGTCCAGCCGCCGGTAGGTGCTCACGTAGTCGATCCGCAGCTCCGGGTGCCACGCCCACTGCTCGAACGCCGCGCCGTCGCCGAGCCGGGCGCGCACGAGCGGTGTCATCGCCGAGAAGCAGGCCTCGGGATCGTCGCTGTCCATCTCGTAGAGATGCAGGTACCGCGTCACCGCCGGCCCGGGCGAGTCGATCTCGTACGGGGTGACCATCGTGTAGCCGGGCACGGCGGCGGCGGCGATGTGGGACAGGTGCACGAAGTCAGCCCAGTCCCGGAGGGAACGGGCCGCGTCCTCGGTGGGGTGCTTGGGGCTGATGAGCACCACGCACAACCCACGCGTCGGGCGCCCGGTGAGCCGGCCCTGGCCCGGCCGCGCCGTCCGGCGGAAGCACAACCCCTCGCTGCCCGGCACCGGATCGGTGGGGCCGAGCGGGGTGATGCCGAGCACGTCGAGGTCGGGCAAGGTACGCGGGAGGTCGCGCCGGCCGGGAACACAGTCGGCCCAGCGCGTCAGCCCGCGGCCCGACGGGTCGAACCAGAGTCGCTCGGCCGCGACGCGCTCCTCGGTAGCGGCCACGCAGCGAACGTAGTGCACGATGGCGCAATGTGCAGCCGAAGGGCCAGCGGCGACGTCAGGTAGTTTCGGCGCCATGGCTGTGGACGCGGCGCTGGCCGACGAGTTGGTGGCGACGGTACGGGAGTGGGTGCGCAAGGACGTCATCCCATACGCGTCCGAGTACGAGCATGCCGATCGCTATCCCGACGCGATGGTCGAGCAGATGAAGGCGTTCGGCATCTTCGGCGCTCGCATTCCCGAAGAGTACGGTGGGCTTGAGCTCGACGTGCTCACGTACGCGCGCTTGATGGAGGAGCTGGCGTACGGGTGGATGTCGCTCGCCGGGGTGCTCAACACGCACACGATCGCGGCGAACCTCATCGAACGGTTCGGCACCGACACCCAGCGCAAGGAGCTGCTGCCCCGGATGGCGACAGGGGAGATCCGTGCCGCCTTCTCGCTGTCGGAACCGGACGCGGGCAGCGACACCCAGGCGATTCGGTGCAGGGCGACGCCTGACGGTGACGAGTACATCCTCGACGGCACGAAGATGTGGGTGACCAACGGCGAGCGGGCGGGCTTGGTCGCGCTCGCGGCCAAGGCGCCGGAGGGCATCACCTGCTTCCTCGTGACGAAGGACCCGGGCCCGTCGTACGGCGGCATCTCGGTGTCGCGGACCATCGACAAGCTCGGCTACAAGGGCATCGAGACCGTCGAGATGACCTACGCGGGGCACCGGGTGCCCCGCTCGTCGGTGCTCGGCGGCACCGAAGGCCTTGGCAAGGGGCTGCGCTACATCCTCGGCTCGCTCGAGCTGGGCCGCATCAACATCGCGGCGCGTGCCGTCGGCGTGGCCCGAGCGGCGTTCGACGCAGCGATGAAGTACGCGCACGAGCGCGAGACGTTCGGGGTGCCGATCCACAAGCACCAGGCGATCCAGTTCAAGCTCGCCGACATGGCCACAAAGCTCGAGGCGTCGAAGCTGCTCGTGCGCTCCGCTGCCGAGAAGTTCGAGCGCGGCGAGCGGGCCGACGTCGAAGCAGGGATGGCGAAGCTGTTCTGCTCCGAGACCGCGTTCGAGATCGCGACCGAGTCGATGCGGATCCACGGCGGTTACGGGTACACGAAGGAGTTCCCGGTCGAGCGCTACTACCGCGACGCGCCGCTGATGATCATCGGCGAGGGCACCAACGAGATCCAGCGGATCGTGATCGCGCGGGGCCTGCTCGCCCGCTGGGCGGCCGACCACCTGTCCTGAGGGCGTGCACTCAGGAAATGGTGTACTCGAAGTGCTGGACCTCGACCATGAGCGGTAGCCGGTAGCGCACGTAGAAGCTGTGCAGCTTCAAGACGTCGTAATGGTTCTCGACGTCGGCGGGCACCAGATCGACCTCTGGGTCGGCGGCCGCCTTCTCCTGCACTCGCCGGTACAGGTCCTCGAACTCGTCGAGTGTGCCGACCGACATGCCGAAGTGGTCCATGCGTGGCGTTTGCATCGGGTTGTCGTCCGCGATCAGGAACACGAACTGCTCGTCGGTGTGCAGGCGCAGCACGAGCCGGCGGCGGTCCTCGGTGAGGATGTCGTACTCCTTCCAGCCGAACACGTCGCCGTAGAACGACGTGATCGCGGCCCGGCCGGCGGCGTCGAGCGCCTCGGCGGGCATCGACATCGCAACGTGGTTGAGCCGGGGCAACCGGCGTTTCGTCTCGGTCATGAGCTCGCTCCTGGGGCGACGAGGACCTTGGCGGCGACGCGCCCGCCGGCGAGGCCGCGCATCGCTTCGAGCATGCCTTCGAGGGGCACGTCGACCGGTTCGATGAGCTCGGCGACCGGCATGCGGCCGGACACGAGCAGATCGAGCGCCCGCTCGAACCCGTCGGCGTCGTAGCAGAACGCGCCGGTGAGGTTGAGCTCGTTCAGCAGGATCCGGTTCGGGTCGAACCGCGGTGACGCCATGCCCGCGCCGACGAGCACGAGCGTGCCCCGCCGCTTGAGCTGCGCGAGGCCGGCCTCCATCGCGTCGCCGTGGCCCGAGCACTCGAGCACGACGTCGACCGCATCGTCCACCACCCGGCCCGGGTCGAACGGGCCGGGCACCTCCAGGTCGCCGGGTGCGACTACCGCAGTCGCGCCCAGCCGGCGAGCGAGCTCCCGGCGCACCGGCGACGGCTCGCTCACCTTCACGTCGTCCACACCGAGCGCACGCAAGGCCGCGACCGTGAGCGCGCCGATGGGCCCCGCCCCGATGACGAGCGCGCGCTGGCCCGGCTGCACCCCGGAGTTCGTGATGCCGTGGAGCGCGACCGCGAGCGGCTCGGTGAGAGCTGCCTCGCGCAGACCGAGCCCGTCGGGGATCCGCAGCAGCTCGCGCTCGTTGACCCGCGTGTAGCGCGCGAATGCGCCCTGCCACTCGCCGCCGGTGCTGGGTGTGTCGCGCTCGCGGCAGAGCGTCGGATGGCCGGTGCGACACATCTCGCAGCGACCGCAGCGCGGTGTCGGGCCGCCGATCACCGCGTCGCCGGTGGCCCACGATGTCACCGATGTGCCGACCGCCACCACCACGCCGCTCCACTCGTGACCGCCGATAGAGCCCTTGCGCCCCCATCCGTCGAGCACCATGTGCAGGTCGCTGCCGCACACCCCGCAGTGGCTGACCTCGACGAGCACGTCGTCGTCGCCGAGCTGGGGCACCGCGACCTCCTCGACGGCGAGCTCGCCCTTGCCGCGCAGCACCGCGGCCGGCATCTTCGCAGGCAGCACGGCCTGCGGCTCACCGGTCATGCGCTCGCCTCCTCACGCTCGACGAGATCCGGCCGGTACTCGGGATGCTCGGTCAGCCACTCCGATGCGCGCCGCATCGACGCCTCGTTGTTCTTGTTGATGAACCGGTAGATCGGTCCCTCGAACCACTTCCACGGGATCTTCGTGAGGTTGTAGCGCTCCTCGAACGTGAACCGGGTGCGGTTCGGTCCGATTCGTTCGAGCTGCACCCTGCCGGTCTGGTCCTGACCGGGCTCGCGGCTCAGCATCGTGAACGTGTAGCCGCGGTTCGGCTCGACGTCGGTGACCAGTTCGAGCGCGGCGCCGCGCCGGCCGAACGGCAGCTTGTAGATGACCCGGCGCAGCAGCCCGTTGCCGGACTCGTCGCCGGGATGCAGCACCTGCACCTCGAGCACCATCGGCGCGTAGGACGTCCAGCGGTCGTAGTCCTGGAACAGCGCCCACACCCGCTCGGGTGCATGGGGGATCTCGAAGCTGTACCGGTGCTCACGCATTTGCGGCTCCTCCCCGTCCGCGCCGGATCGTACCTGACACGTGTGTCAGTATCCGGAAGTGGACGGGAACACCGGGCCGCTCGAAGGGATGGCCGCCTTCGCCCGGGCGACGCCGGACAAGGCCGCTCTCGTGCTCGGTTCCGAGGCCCGCACCTACGGCGAGCTGGCGGCACGGGCGGCCCGCCTCGCGGGCGCGCTGCGGGCCCGAGGGCTACCGGCCGACGGCACTGGCGTGGTGGCGGCGATGGTGCCCAACGGGTTCGAGTTCTTCGAGACGGCCGCCGCAGCCTGCCGCGCCGAGGCGCGGTTCCTGCCGGTCAACTGGCACCTGAAGGCCGACGAGCTCGCCTGGATCCTCGAGGACTCCGGCGCCCAGGTGCTCGTGGCGGACGGATCGCTGCGCAACTACGTCGACATCGCGCTGGCCCGCGCCCCCGGCTGCAGCGCGCTCGTCGCCGGCGACAGCTACGAGGACGCGATCGACGCGGCTGACCCGCTCGACGGCGACGGCTGGCTGTCGCCGTCGTTCATCTTCTACACGTCGGGCACCACCGGCCGTCCGAAGGGTGTCGTGCACGGCGGGCTCACGCCCGACGCCATGGGAACGGCCCAGCGCGGGCTCGCGGCCCTCTGGGGGTTCCGCCGTGACGACGTGTACCTGCTCGCCGGTCCCGCGTACCACGCCGGGCCGGGTGGCTACGCGTTCACGACGCTGTTCACCGGTGGGACGGTCGCGATCCTGCGGTCGTGGGACGCGCGTGCGGCGCTCGGAGAGATCGAACGCCGGCGCGTGTCGACCACGTTCCTCACACCAGCGCATTTCATCCGCATCCTCGAAGTGCCCGAAGCCGATCGCTCTGGCATCGACCTGTCGAGCCTCCGGCTGGTGATCCACGGTGGCGCGCCGTGCCCGGTGACCGTGAAGCAGCGGATCATGGACGTGCTTGCCGGTGCGGAGATCTGGGAGCTGTACGGCGCGAGCGAAGGCGGCGCCACCCGCGTGTCACCCGAGGAGTGGCGGGCGCGGCCCGGCACGGTCGGGCGGCCGTGGCCCGGCGTCGAGATCCGGGTGCTCGATGCCGCCGGCCGGCCGGTGCCGGCAGGTGAAGAAGGCGTGATCTTCATCAAACCCGCCGGTGGGGCGACGTTCCACTACCACCGCGACGAGGCCAAGACCGCGCAGGCATGGCGTGACGGAGCGTTCACGGTGGGCGACGTCGGCCGGCTCGACGACGACGGCTACCTGTACATCACCGACCGCGTGTCGGACATGGTGATACGCGACGGCGTGAACGTGTACCCGCGTGAGATCGAAGACGTGTTGCACCAGCACCCTGCGGTCGTCGACTGCGCGGTGTTCGGGGTCGATGACGCACGCCGCGGCGAGGTGCTCGCCGCCGTCGTCGAGACGCGCCAGCACGCGACGGCCGAGGACCTGGCGCAGCACGTGCGCGCCCGCCTCGCCGACTTCAAGTGTCCCGAGCAGTTCATGTTCGTCGACGAGTTGCCGCGCGACCCGAACGGGAAGGTGCTCAAGCGGCTTCTTCGCGAAAACGTGCAAAAGGGACTGCAACCACAGCAATGACAGGACGTCAGTAGTCTGACCGACACGGTCTCGGCTCCGGGGGGTGCCAGGATGGGGCGCAAGCGCGGTGTGCTGATCGTGGTGGTGCTGTCGCTCGTCATCGCGGCATGCGGCAACTCGAAGGAGTCCGGAGGCGGGGGCGCCGCGGCCGGAGGCGGGCGCACCGGGGTGACCGAAACGGAGATCCGCGTCGGCGGTGTGGCGTCGATCACCAACCCGCTCGGCGGGGTGTACGGCGACGCGTTCGACGGCGTCGAGGCGTACTTCGACCTCGTCAACTCGCAAGGCGGCGTGTTCAACCGGCAGTTGAAGCTGGTGGCGAAGCGGGACGACAACGGCCAGGCGTCGCGCAACAAGGACCAGGTGAGGGCGCTGGTCGAGCAGGACAACGTGTTCGCCGTGATGCCGGTGTCGACGCTCACGTTCGCGGGGGCGAAGTATCTGGTCGACAACAACATCCCGACGTTCGGCTGGAACATCAACGCCGAGTGGAACCTCGGGCCGAATCTGTTCGGCGAGAAGGGATCGAACCTCTGCTTCGACTGCCCGAACGCCTGGCTGCCCTACCTGGCGAAGCAGACCGGGTTCACGAACGTGGGGATCCTCACGTACACCGCCGTGCAGTCGCAGGACTGCGCCAAGGGCTGGGAGGCTGCCATCGAGCAGATCGGTGGGCCGAAGGCGGGCCTGAAGCTGACCTTCGAGGACACCAGCCTCGCGTTCGGCTTCTCACCTGCCGATCTCGCTGCCGACCTCGACAAGATGAAGCAAGGTGACGTCCAGTTCCTCGCCACCTGTATCGACGGCGCCGGCAGCGCCCGGCTCGGCCAGGCATTCAAGGACAACAACCTGCCCATCGTCCAATACCTACCGAACGGCTACGACAACAAGCTGATCTCGCAGAACGCGGCCGTGCTCGAAGGCGATTACGTCACCGTCAGCTTCTTCCCGTTCGAGGCCGACCAGAAGCCGCAGGCGCTCCAGCAGTTCATCGACGCGATGCACGCTCGCGGCAAGGAGCCAAACGAGAACTCGCTCTCCGGCTGGATCAACGCGATCCAGTTCGTGCAGGGTCTGCGCGAGGCGGGCCCCGACTTCGACCGCCAGAAGCTCATCGACGCGATCAACAAGGAGACGGCGTTCACTGCCGACGGCATCCGTCCGGATGGAATCGACTGGACGACCACCGGCCACAAGGGCCGCTCGAACACCGATTGCGTCGCGATCCTGCAGGTGCACGACGGCAAGCTCGTGCCAAGGTTCGGCCAGCCCGGTAAGCCGATGGTGTGCTTCGACCTGACCAACGTCGACCTCGACCACCCGACCTTCAAGTAGCCCGTTGATCGACATCGTCAGCCAGCTCGTCGACGGAGTGCCGACCGGTTGCGTCTACGGACTGGTCGCGGTCGGGCTGGTGCTCACCTACAAGACGTCGGGCGTGTTCAACTTCGCGTTCGGCGCGCAGGCGTTCACGTCCGCCGTGATCTTCTACGTGCTGGTACGTGACCACGGATGGCCGCTTGTGCCCGCGCTGATCGTGGCGGCAGTCGTCGTGTCGATCGCGCTCGGCCTCGTCCTGGACCGGTTCATCTTCCGGCTGCTGCGCACGTCGTCACCGCTCGCCAAGCTGGTGACGACCATCGGCCTCATGGTCGGGATCCCCGAGACGGTGAAGGCGATCTTCGGTGGCTCGACCCGCAACGCGCCGCCGAGCATCGCCTACCGGAGCGGCGCGGCATGGCACATCGGGAGCCTGACGCTGACCGCCGACGACGTCGCCACCATCGTCGCGACGCTCGCCGCGGTGGTCCTGTTGACGGTGCTGTTCCGGTGGACGCCGCTCGGGCTGCAGATGCGAGCGGTCGTGGAAAGCCCGCGGCTCGTCGAGCTGAACGGCATCAACGCGGTGCGCGTGTCGACGCTGTCGTGGCTGTTGTCGAGCTTGCTCGCCGGGTTCGCCGGCATCCTGCTCGCGCCGCTGTCGAGGACCGTCGACGCCAACAACTTCACGCTGCTGATCGTCGCCGCGTCGGCCGCTGCCGTGTTCGGCGCGCTCGCCAACATCCCCCTTGCCCTAATGGGGGGCGTGGTCATCGGTGCCCTCCAGCAGCTCCTCGCGCACCAGTTGCCGCTCAACAGCGTGCTGGCCCGGAACATTCGGCCGTCGCTGCCGTTCATCGTGCTCGCGCTCCTCCTGCTGGTCCACCCCGGCCTGCGCCAGCGCGACACGACGGATCCGCTGTCGGGGGTCGACCCCCCGCCGCCGGCGATGGCGGTCACTTACATGGACCCGCGCCTCGCGAAGCTGAACCGCATCCTGTTCGCCGTGTTCGTCGCGGCCGTGTTCGTCTCGGTCGTGTTCGTACTGCCCGGGCTGTGGGTCAGCTACCTCACCGAAGGCCTTGCGCTCACGACGATCTTCCTGTCGATCACCGTCGTCGTCGGTATCGGCGGGCAGATCTCGCTGTGCCAGGCCACCTTCGCCGGGGTCGGAGCGTTCACGGCCGGGCAGCTCGCGGTGCGCTATGACTTCCCGATCTACGGTGGCATCGTCGTCGGCGCCCTCATCGCTGCCGTGCTCGGCGCGCTGATCGCGCTGCCGTGCCTACGTCTCGGCGGCCTGTATCTCGCGCTCGGCACGCTCGCGTTCGCGCTGATGATCCAGAACATCTTGTTCGTCGAGCGATGGTTCACGGGGGCGGAGGGAGGTGTGGACGTGCCCCGGCCGCTCATCGGCACGATCGACTTCGCCGACGACCATGCGTTCTTCTTCTTCACGTTCGCGGTGTTCGCCATCTGCGGCTACGCGGTCGTGTTGCTCCGGCGGGGCACGACCGGCCAGTACCTCGCGGCACTGCGCGGCAGTGAGGTCGCGGCCGTGTCCATCGGCATCAACCCGATCCGGGCCAAGGTCACGGTGTTCGCAGTGTCGGCGGCGATCGCCGGCGCCGGCGGGGCGCTCTACGCGTCGTACCTCGAGACCGCCCGGACCGACGACTTCAACGCGATCCAAGGTCTGTTCTGGGTGCTGCTCGTCGTCACCCTCGGCTCGCGCACTGTGGACGGCGCGCTCAACGCCGGCATGGCTTTCGTGCTGCTGCCGCCGCTGCTCGGCGACCTGTTCCATGTGCCGTCCGACCTCATCGTGCCCATCCAGTTCGCGCTGTTCGGCTACGGCGCGGTGACCTTCGCCCGGCACCAGGAGGGCATCGTCGAGTACCAGAAGCGAGCCAGCATCCAGAGGTTCAACACGCGTTTGACCCGGTGGTTCGGGCCGGCCAAGACGAACACCCCGGCACCCGCCGCGCCGGTGGCGGCGGGGAGGTAGGGCGCGGTGCTCGAAGCGATCGGCATCACCGTGAACTTCGGTGGCATCAACGCGCTGACCGACGTGACGCTCGACGTCGGCGCCGGTGAAGCGGTCGGCCTCGTCGGTCCGAACGGCGCGGGTAAGACCACGCTGTTCAACTCGTTGCTGGGCCTGGTGCGCCCGACCTGTGGTCGCGTCGTGTTCGACGGCGTCGACCTGGCCGGCCTGCCCGTCTACCGCCGCGCCCGGCTCGGCATCGGTCGCACCTTCCAGCGGGTCGAGCTGTTCGCGGAGATGACGGTGCGGGAGCACCTGCTGGTCGCCGAGCGGGCGCGGCGGGGCGACGGCGGGCTGCTGAAGGACCTGCTCAACCGGGGCCGGCCGCGCCCCGAGGAGATCGAGCGGGCCGATGCGATCCTCGAGCTGGTCGGGATCGACGCCGTGGCCGACCAGCCGGTCGAAGCGCTCACGCTCGGCCAGTCGCGGCTCGTCGAGCTCGGCCGCGCGCTGATCCGCGATCCGAAGCTGCTGCTGCTCGACGAGCCGTCGTCGGGACTCGACGTCGTCGAGACCAACGCGCTCGGCAACGTGCTGCTCCGCGTGCAGCGCGAGCGCGGCATCGCGATCCTGCTCGTCGAGCACGACCTCGACCTCGTGCGGCAGGTGGTGAGCCGGCTCTACGTGCTCGACTTCGGGCGGGTCATCGCAGCCGGGCCGTGCGACGAGGTCCTGCGCGACGAGCGGGTTATCAACGCGTACGTGGGGGTCACACCGTGACCGGCGACGACCGACCGGGCGACTGGGCGCTGGAGCTGGTCGACGTCGAGGCGTCCTACGGTCCGTTCCGCGCGCTGTTCGGCGTGTCGGTCGCCGTGCCGTGGGGAGCGGTGTGCGCGTTGGTCGGGCGCAACGGCGCGGGCAAGACCACCGTCGCGCGGGTCGCGTCCGGGCTGCTGCGGCCGACCGCCGGCACCGTGCGCGTCGCGGGCCAGGACGTGACCGGCCTGCCGGCGTGGCGCTTCGCCCGGCTGGGCGTCGCGCACGCGGTCGAGGGGCGATCGGTGTTCGCGTCGCTTTCGGTGGAGGACAACCTGCGGCTCGCGTTCCGGCGCTCGCTCGGCGCCGCGGGCGTGGGACCCGCGCTCGAGCACGCCTACGCGGCGTTCCCCCGTCTGGGCGAGCGCCGCCAGCAGCTCGCGGGCACGCTGTCCGGCGGCGAGCAGCGGATGCTCGCGCTGGCCCGCGTGCTCGCCGATCCGCCGAAGATCCTCGTTGCCGACGAGCTGTCACTCGGGCTCGCGCCGGTGGTCGTCGACGAGGTGTACGCGACGCTCCAGACGATCCGTGACGCGGGCACGTCGCTGCTGATCGTGGAACAGCAGGTGCCGCGTGCGCTCGCGCTTGCCGACGTGGTCGTCGTGCTCGGAAAGGGGTCGGTGCGCTACGCCGGTCCTGGGGCGGACGCCGGCGACCTCGCCGGCGAGCTCCTCCCGACTGCCTGAACCTTCGAAGCCGAGGCAATGTTGGTGCAGTTCGGCCCCTATAGGGGCCGAACTGCACCAGGATTCACGTCAGGCGCAGGCGGGATCCTGGGTGACGGACGGGTCGCCGAGGGCGGCGAGGTCGCAGAACGTTGTACCCGAGACCTTCCACGCGCCGTTCACCAGAACCGCCTTGCCGATCTGGTCGGCCAAGGCGGGCGTGCCGTTGAGGTTCAGCGTGTAGGTCACGTCCGCGGTGTTGTCGGGGTTGATCGTGATCGCCGTGACCGTCGCGGTCGTACCCTTGAGCTGGCCCCCGGTGGTCGGGTCGGTCGCGAACTTCGTGTACAGCGCCCGGTACTTGTCGGGGTTGTCGAGCAGGGCGAGCTTCGCTTCGAGGTCGGTGTTCGCGCCGTTGAAGAAGTCGGTGTACGCCTTGGTGATCTGGTCCTTGCTCTGCTGCTCGGTCAACGTGGTCGTCGGCGCGGTCGTCGTGGTCGTCGTCGCGGCATTGCCATTGCCCGAGCTTCCGCATGCGGACAGGACGACCAATCCGCCCATGATCCCCACGAGCAACCGTCGTCGCGCTCCGGTCATGATCCCCCCCTTGTCGTGCGCCGAGTGGTTCGCCGTGAACCTGACGCCAGCGTCATCTTAGGGCGCGCGCCGGCCCCGAACAGTGAGGCGAAGGCGATGTCGGCAAGCATGTCGTGCAGCGCGTCGCCGTCGGGTACCTGCCCGGTCATCGCGTAGTAGTTGCACCGTTCCACCATCGCCACGATCGCGAGCGCCGCGAGCTGCGGATCGTCGACCGCGGCCTTGCTCGCCGCGATCCGCTCGCCGAGCGCGGCGACGAAGCCGCCGAGCAGGTTCGCTCCGAGCCGGCCGAACTCGCTCGACTCGATCTCGGCTTCCGTCCAGGCGCGGATGACAGTGCGGTACCGACGGTGCAGGGCGGCGAACTGCTCGAGCCACTCGCGCAGCACGCGGTAGCCGTGCTCGTCCGGGCTCAACTCCCCGAGCACGCCCGCGAGCGCGGCCATCTCCTCCGATACGTCGAGCGCGAGCGCGCGGAACAGATCCTCCTTGCTGGAGAAGTACAGGTAGAAGGTGCCATGCGACAACTTGGCTGCCTTGACGATGTCGTCGACCCGTGCCGCGTGGAACCCACGCGAGCCGAACACGGCGTTGCCCGCGTCGAGGAGCTTGCGCACCGTCCGCTGACCGCGGGCGCGCAGCTCGCGTCCTTCGGCGGGTGCGCCGGCGCGGCTGGCGACCGGTCGGGCTCGGGGCATCGCCGCCGAACGCTACCTGCCTGACGTGCGTGTCAGGTCCACCCGATAGGGTTCGGCCGTGCCCGCCCGAACCGCTCCGGCCCCCGGCCAGGCGCCGCTCCCCGCGGCGAACGCCGCCGCGCTGCTGCGCCGCAACGGCACCGATCCGGCGCGGGCGGATCGCCCGGCGGTGCACTTCGAGGACCGTACGTGGACCCACGCCGAAGCGCTGGCGGAGTCGATCCGGTGGGCGAACCTGTTCGGCTCGCTGCCCCCGAGCACGCCCGACGGCGTGCTCCACGTCGGCCTGCTGCTCGACAACATCCCCGAGTACCTGTTCGCCCTCGGCGGCGCCGCGCTGTCGGGCTCGGTCATCGTCGGGCTGAACCACACGCGGCGCGACGAGCACCTCTGGAGGGACATCGAGCACACCCACGTCGGTCTCGTGGTCACCGAGCCGCGGCACCTGGGGTTGCTCGAACCGATCCGCTCGCGGCTGCCCCGCCTGCTCGTGGCCGGCGACGACCTCGAGCGCGAGCTCGACCGTGCCGGTACCACCGACGCCGGTTTCGAGCCCGACGTGTTGTCGCGGTGGGCGCTGATCTTCACCTCGGGCACCTCGTCGGCGCCGAAGGCGGTGATCTGCACGCAGCGCCGCTTGCTGCAGACCGGCGCGCGCATGGCCGCGATCATGGATCTCGGTCCCGACGACGTCGGCTACGTGTGCATGCCGCTGTTCCACTCGAACGCGCTGATGGTCGGGTGGGCGCCGTCGATCGCGGTCGGCGCATCGGTCGGTCTCGCGCGGCGGTTCAGCGCGTCAGGCTGGTTGCCCGACATCCGCCGTTACCGCGCCACCTATTTCAACTACACGGGCAAGCCGCTGTCTTATCTCGTCGCCACCCCCGAGCAGCCCGACGACGCGGACAACCCGCTTCGGATGGCCTTCGGCAACGAGGGCTCGCCGGACGTCGTGGAGCGGTTCGCACGCCGTTTCGGGGTCGAGGTCATCGACGCGTTCGGCGCGACCGAAGGCGGCATCGCGGTCAACCGCGACGACGGCATGAAGCCGGGATCGGTCGGCAAGGTCACCGGCACCGTCAAGGTCGTCGACGAGGACGGCAGGGAGTGCCCGCGGGCGCGGTTCGGTGACGACGGCTCGCTGCTGAACGCGGCCGAGTGCGTCGGCGAGATCGTCAACACCGCGGGCGCCGGACCGTTCGAGGGCTACTACAACAACGACGAAGCCACGGCGGCTGCATTGCGCAACGGTTGGTACTGGTCGGGCGACCTCGGGTATGTCGACGACGACGGCTACCTCTACTTCGCCGGCCGCACGGCGGACTGGATCCGCGTCGACGGCGAGAACTTCCCGGCCGGGCCGATCGAGAGCGCGATCGAGCGCCACCCCGACGTGGTGATCGCCGCCGTGTACGGCGTACCCGACGAGCACGCGGGCGACCAGGTGATGGCGGCGGTGCAACTGCGCGACGGCGCGGCGTTCGACCCCGACGAGTTCGCCGCGTTCGTCGACTCGCTCGCCGACGTCGGCCCGAAGTGGCGGCCGCGCTACGTCCGGGTGGTGCATGCGTTCCCGACGACGGGGACGAACAAGGTCGTGAAGCGCGCACTCGTGCACGACAAGTACCGGCCCGACCGGTGCGGCGACGACGAGCTGTGGGTGCGCGAGCGGGGCGCGCCGTCCTACCGGCGGTTCAGCGCGTCCGATGCCGCCGCGCTGCAAGCCGGCCTCGCCGCCGCCGGCCGGGCTCGCTTCTGGGACCTGTGATGGACCGGACGATTCGCTGACTCGCTGACCGTGGACCTGTCGTTCAGCCCCTCCGAGCAGGCCTTCGCCGCGGAGATCCGGGCGTGGCTCGCCGCGAACCTCGAACCACCACCACCGTTCGCGTCCACCGACGACGAGCTCGCCTGGGGCCGGGCGTGGCAGGCGAAGCTGGCGGCGGACCGGTGGGTCGCGATCCAGTGGCCGCGGGAGTACGGCGGTCGCGGCGCCACCCCCGTGGAGGTCGCGCTCTACAACATCGAGTACGCGCGCTCCCGCGCCCCGCAGCCGGTGAACCGCGTCGGCATCAACCTCGCCGGCCCCACGCTCCTCGCTCACGGCACCGACGAGCAGAAGGCGCGCTGGTTGCCGCCGATCCTCGATGCCAGCGAGCTGTGGTGCCAGCTGTTCAGCGAGCCCGGTGCGGGCAGCGACCTCGCGTCGCTCACCACCCGCGCCGAGACGGTCGACGGCGGCTGGCTGCTCACCGGCCAGAAGGTGTGGACGTCCTACGCGCAGCACGCCCGTTGGGGGATCTGCCTGGCGCGCACGACGCCGCTCGACCAGGCACCGAAGCACAAGGGCATCAGCTATCTCGTCGTGGACATGCACGCCCCGGGCATCGACATCCGGCCGCTGCGCCAGATCACGGGCGAGGCGGAGTTCAACGAGGTCTTCCTCGACGGCGTCTTCGTCCCGCGCGACCACCTGGTCGGCGCGCTCGACGAAGGCTGGCGGGTCGCGAACACGACGCTTGCCCACGAGCGCGGCACCGCCTTCCCGTTCAAGGAGCAGGTCGTGCACGAGACATACCTGGACGAGCTGTTCGCGCTCGCCGCCGCTCGTGACCGTCTCGACGACGTCGACGTCGCCGACGCGCTCACACAAGCGTTCGTCGAGCTGCGCATCCTGCGACTGCTCAACTGGCGCACGCTGTCGCGGCTGGGTCGTGGCATCGACCCGGGACCAGAGTCGAGCATCGTGAAGCTCCAGTGGACCGACATGACCCAGCATCTTTCGGACACGGCACTCGCGATCCTCGGTCCGGACGCCCCGCTCGAGGGGCCGTGGGCCCGCCAGTGGTTGTGGTCAAAGGCGGCGTCGATCGCCGGCGGCACGAGCGAGATCCAGCGCACGATCATCGGCGACCGGATCCTCGGCCTGCCGCGAAGCTGACCGGTCAGCTCATCGAGGCGGGTCGTCCGGCTCCGGCGCGGGCGTCGCGGCCGGCCCGACCCCGGCGAGCAGGCACGCGGCGCGATGGGCGAGCGCGGCCAGCGTGAGGGTCGGGTTGTAACCCGTCGAGGTGACGAACACCGACGAGTCGGCGCACAGCAGGTTCTCGACGTCGTGGAACCGCGCCTCGGGGTCGACCACCGACGTCCTCGGGTCGTCACCCATGCGGCACGTGCCCATGACGTGGCGCGACGCGGGCGCGATCCCGAGCGGGCTCACGCCGTGCAGGTCGAGGTCGCCCTGTGGCGGCGACGTCGTCGAGAACGCGAAGCCGGCACCCGCGTCGCGCATGATCTGCTCGAGCTTCGGCGCGAAGTGCTCGGACGCGACGAGCTCGTGCCGGTGCGGCGCATACGTCACCCGGCCGGCAGGGAACCCCCACGCGTCGACGACCGACGGGTCGAGATCGATCGCGTTCGCCGGTTGGGGAAGGTCCTCGGCCTGCATCGTGAACGCGAAGAGCCGGTCGCGGATCGCCGAGTCGCGCATCGAGCGGTTGTGCTGCGGGCCGGGTGGGTAGGTCAGGGCTTCCATCAGCGGGCCGCCACCGCCGCCGTGCTCCACCGTGCCGCCCCGGATCCACGGCAGGCCGGCGGCCCGCGCCGCGGCGAGCTCGTCGGGGCCCGGCACGATGAAGTCGTCGTGCAGGTGGGTCACGCTGCGGCCCCGCTCGGCGTGCAGCGAGAACGGGAAGATGCCCACCGTGAAGGTCTGGAAGTGGAACATGAGGTTTCGGCCGACGAGCCCGGACGAGTTGCCCACACCCGACCGCAGCAGCAGCCGCGGCGTCTCGAACGCGCCGGCGGCGAGCACCACGTACGCGGCACGCACCTCACGCTCGACGTTGCCCGCGTCGATGTCGAGGTAGCGGACACCCCTCGCGCGCCGGCCGGACGGGTCGACCAGTACGTGGGTCACGTACGACTCGGGGCGGACCTGGCACCGTCCGGTCGCGAGCGCGCGACGCAACGACGCGACCGGATCGCCCTTCGCGTGGATGGGGCAACCGAAGCCGCCGCAGAACCCGCAGTTGTTGCATGCCGGCCGCCCGTCGTAGGGCACCGAGTTGATGCCGGTCGGCGCGCGGTAGGGATGCAGGCCGCGCGCGGCCGCCGCTTCGGTGGTGAGGATCGCGCCGAACATGTCGGGTCCCGGCGGCATGGGGTACGGGCCGCTGCGCCACGCGGCGAACGGGTTCGCGCCGGCCTCGCCGGCGACGCCGATCAGCCGCTCGACCGCTGCGTAGTGCGGTTCGAGGTCGGCGTACTGGATCGGCCAGTCCGCGATCGCGGCACCCTCCACCGGGCCGCGCTCGCTGAGCAGGTGGAAGTCCTCCTCGCGAAAGCGCGGCAGCTTCGCGTCGGCGTGGAACCCGCCACCGCCGACCGTCGAAGGCAGGTTGTTCACCTCGCCGACGAAGAGCCGCTCGCCGTCAGCGGGCGAGCGGCGGTAGGTGCGCGGCTCGAGGAACGGATCGGGGCCGAGGAAGTGCCGGCGGTTGAACTTGATCTCGTCGTTCGACAGGTCGCCGGCGGGCTCGTACGGCGGTTCGAGCGACACGAGGTGGTTGCGGCCCTTCTCGAGGATGATCACTGACCAGCCGGCGGCGGTGATGACGTCGGCGAACGTCGACCCGCCTGGCCCCGAGCCGACGATGACGACGTCGCAGTCGACGTCACCGGCCACGGCGCACCTCGGTCTTGTCGCGCGAGGAGACCTCCACGTCGGTGTAGCCGCGTGGCTGGATGTCACCCACCCAAGCGATGTGGTCCCAGCCGGCGAAGTCGCGGTTGCCGCCGTAGACGGGGTCGCCGTACATCCCCTCGCACGCATGCTCGTAGAGCAGCCGCGCGAACTCGGGGCCGGCCTGCAGCCGGCGGTCCTGCTCGTCGCCGTCGAGGTCGCAGAAGTCGTCGCCCAGCGCGGCCAGCCCCGCGCGGTAGCGCTCCTGCCAGCCGGTCACCGGACCGTTGAACTCGCGCTCGGGCCGTCCCTGCGACCCCTCGATGCGGGTGCGCCACGCCAGCTCCTCCATGCGGCCGAGCGGCAACCAGTGCTCGAAGCCGGCGTCGCCGCCCCAGCGGCCCGAGAACGGCCCGCCCGCGAAGATGCGGGGCGGGTCGAACGCAAAAGCGCCGAGCAGCGTGTCGATGTACTCGGCGACGCCGGCACGCGACGCGCCCGGTGCACCCTCGTCGTCCGGTGGGATCAGCCGGTCGACGGCCGCTCGCAGCACCGCGAGCTCGTGCTCGCTGAGGAAGATGCCCACGCCCGGTCAGTCGCGGGTCAGCTCGTACGATCCGTGCGCGCCGAGCGAGCAGCGCCAGCCGGGTGCGACCGCGACGACGGTGAACGGCTCTTCGATCAGCGCCGGGCCGGACACGCCCGCGCCCGGGGCGAGCACGGTGCCGTCGTAGACCGGTGTGGTCACGAACTCCGCGCCCCAGTACACGGGCCGGGCGCCCTTCGACGCGGCGGCGACGTCGGTCACGGTTCCCATCTCCGCGAGGTGGTTCGGCTTCGCGGTCTCGGCGCGGGCCACCAGCCGCACGCCGCGCACCTGTGGTTGCTGGTTGCGGAACGCGAAGCCGCGATCCGACTCGTGCAGGTCGTGGAAGCGCTGCGTCAGGTCGAGCAGGCCGCCCGCGTCGATGCCGGATCCTTCCGGCGCCGGCACGCTCATGTCCGAGTTCTGGCCGCTGTAGGCCATCTGCACGAACAGCTCGGTCGTGATCGCGCCGGCGTCGAGACCGGCGGGCGCGAGCTCCTTGGCCGCCTCATCGACCAGCTCGCGCATCAGCCCGCCCAGGTGGGGGAGATCCACCTGGCTGATCGGCACCACGTACGACCGCACGAGATCGACGACGTAGTCGGCGACGAGAAGCCCGAGCGCGGAGAACGCGGGTGCTGTCTTGGGGACGAGCACGCGTGGTGAACCGAGCTCGGTCGCGAGCGCCCACGCGTGCACCGGGCCGTTGCCGCCGTATGCGATCACGGCGAGGTCGCGCGGGTCCGCGCCGTAGGACGCGAGCACGCGGCGCATCGCGTTCGCCATGTTCGCGTTGACGATCCGCTCGATGCCCCACGCTGCCTCGATCGTGTCGACGCCGAGCGGCTGGCCGACGTCGCGGGTGATGACCGCACGCGCCGCGTCGACGTCGAGGCGCATCCGGCCGCCGGCGAAGCCGTCGACGGGCAGGTACCCGAGCACGGCGTCGGCGTCGGTGACCGTCGCGCTGGTGCCTCCCCGTGCGTAGCACGCCGGCCCGGGTGTCGAGCCGGCCGACTCGGGACCGACGAGCAGCGCGCCCTGGCGCACCCGGGCGATCGACCCACCACCGGCGCCGACCGACCGGACGTCGACCATCGGGATGCCGATGTAGTACCGGTAGCGCCAGTTCCGGTCGGTCTTGATCTCGGGACGGCCGCCGCGCACGAGGCAGATGTCGAACGAGGTGCCGCCCATGTCGACCGCGATGAAGTCGGGCGCGCCGGCGGCGGTCGCGGCGACGGCCGAACCCATCACGCCGCCGGTCGGGCCCGATCCGAGGAGGGTCACCGCCCGTTTGGCCACGTAGTCCGGCGGCATCACCCCGCCGGTGGCCTGCATGATCAGCACCTGGCCGCTGTAGCCGGCGGCGCGCAACTGCTCGACGAGGTGCGAGGTGTAGCGGGCGATTCGTGGCGCGACGTAGGCGTTGACGAGCGTCGTCGACACGCGCTCGAACTCCGGCCCGGCCGGCATCACCTCGTGCGAGAGCGACACGTGCTCGACGTCTGGGAACTCCTCCTGGATCAGCTCGAGCGTGCGTTGCTCGTGCGAGGGGTTGACGAACGAGAACAGGTACATCACCGCGAGCGACGTGCAACCGAGCTGGCGCAGGCGGCGGATGCCGGCGCGCACGGCTTCCTCGTCGAGGGGGAGCAGGACGCTGCCGTCGAACGCGCAGCGCTCGGGGATCGGGATGCGCGCCCGCCGCCGGGCGATCGGCGGCGGCGCCGGGTACGAGGGATCCCAGATCTCCTCCTTGTGCACGCGCCGCATCTCGATCTCGTCGCGGTGCCCTTCGGTGACGAGCAGGCCGGTCGGTGCGCCGTTCATCTCGATCATCGTGTTGTCGGCGGTGGTCGTGCCGTGCACGACGACGTCGAGCTGCTGGCACAGTTCCGCCAGCGTGAGCCTGAAGCGCTCCGCGAGCTGCTCGATCCCCCGCATCACGCCGATCGACTGGTCCTCGAGCGTCGAGGGGGTCTTGTCGAGCACGACCCGGTTGTCGGGCGTCACGCAGATGAGGTCGGTGAAGGTCCCCCCGACGTCACAGCCGATTCGGTATCCCATCACGACGAATGTTGGTGCACTTCCGCCCCTATCGGGGCGGAAGTGACCCGGAGTTGGTGCGGCTGGAGAGGGCGACGGCGTTCGCAGATCACGGGCGCGTGGTGGTCGCCGTCGGCCGACGCGACTCGCGCAACTCCTTCGTCGCGATCTCGTCGACGGCGAGGGTCAGGTCGTCGAGCGAGCCGGTGAGCACGACGCCGTAGTCGCGCGCCGCACCTTCGACCGACACGTACTCGTCGAGCACGTCGTCGAGCACGGCCTGGGGATCACGGTCGAGCGGGTCGCCCCAGCCGCCCCCGCCGCCGTAGTCGTAACAGAGCCGCTGGCCGGCCTCCATCGGGACCCAGTTCGCGGTGTGCTCCACGACGTAGGCGTCGTCGGAGCCGTAGCGGATCGTGAGCTTGTTGGGCTCGCCGGGGCGACCTCCGCAGATCCCCGGCATCGGGTACTTCATCCCGACGACGTACGTGTACACCTTCGCCGGCACCCGCACTTCCTTCACGTAGTGGCTGCCGCACAGGCCCCGCCACTGGCCCGGGCCACCGGAGTCGGTTCGGTAGTCGCGCGCCCATTGGATGTGCGGGTACAGCGACTCGTTGATCTCCGCAGTGGCCTTCCACAGGTTGCCGAACGCCGCGTTCTGCGCGCCCCATGCATCCATGCCGCGTGCCGCGTTGCACCATCCCGCGTACACCTCGGCGGAGTGGTCGGTGAACGTCTGGCCGGTGCGGGGGTCGACGCCGACGATCACGGTCGGGATGCCGGTCTTGTAGGTCTGCGGCACCGCCTTGTCTGGCAGCACGTCCTGCATGGCGACCGCGATGACCTCGCCGACATCGGCCCCCGGATGATGCGTGCCCGCCGACACCGGCTTGCCCGGCACCGGGTTCAGCACGCAACCGGATGGGACGATCAGCTCGACCGAGTCGAAGAAGCCTTCGTTCTTCGGGATCTCGGGATCCATCATCGCCGCGATCTGGGCGATCGTGTAGCCGCGGGTGTTGCCGAACGTCGACCACGCCTGCAGCTCCGGTCGCATGTCGGAGCCCGTGTAGTCGATGATCAACCGGTCGCCGTCGACGGTGATCTTCACGTGCAGGTGCACGTCGGGGTTGCCTAGTGGGTCGTGGTCGACGTACGCGTCGCCCTCGTAGACGCCGTCTGGCCACCCGCGCACCTCCTCGCGGAAGCGGCGAGCGGCGTAGTCGATCATGTAGTCAACCGACGCCTCGATCGTCGGCACGCCGTAGCGGTCGACGATGTCCGACAGCCGTCGCGCTGCAAGCTGCGCCGCGCCGATCTGCGCGCGCAGGTCGCCGATGTAGTCCGGCAGCCGGTTGTTCGCCTGGAGCGCGTACAGCACGTCGCGGCGTTCCACGCCGCGGTCGACGACCTTCACCACCGGCCAGCGAACCCCTTCACCCCAGATGTCGGTCGCGGTGACGTTGTACCCGCCGGGCACTCCACCACCGGTGTCACCGTGGTGGCACTGGATCGACGCAATCAGCACCATGCGCCGCGCGCCCGTGTCGGGGTCGTCGGCGAAGACCGGAGCGAACACGTTGTAGTCGGGCAGATGGCCGCCGCCGTGGTACGGGTCGTTTGCCGCGAACACGTCGCCCTCGTGGAACTCGTCGACGCCGAGGAACTCGAGGGCGAAGCGCACAGGCAGCGTCGAGGTGAGCATGAACTGCGGTATACCGACCGACAGCGCGGCGAGCCGGCCGCGGGCGTCGAGGATCGTCGCGTTCCGCTCGTTGGACTGATTGAGGATGGGAGTGGTGGCGGTGCGCGACACGTAGGTCGCCATCTCGAAGCACACGGTCTCCATGCACGATCGCACCACTTCGGCGGTGACCGGGTCGACCGTCCGGCCGGCGGCGAGCCGATCCCGGCGCCCGGCGAGTTGCACGAGGTCGACGTTCATTGCGAGATCCCCCTGACCAGGTTCGTCAGCGTACCGGCAAGGCTACCTGACGCTCGTGTCAGGTTTCGACTACGGTGGCCCCATGAGCACAGTCCGGGAGTTCAAGGACGTGCGGGGGCGCGCCGCGGTCGCCGAGGCGCTGCCAGTGGACGAGTTCATGGCCCAACTCGAAGCGCTGATCTCCGAGCTCGTGCCCACCCGCAACCAGCTGTGGCAGGCGGTGGCCGACGGCTCGCTCTCGGAGGAATACGTCCGGCGGTTCTGCAAGGAGTACTACTTCCTCGGGAAGTGGTACACAGCCGAGTTCGGCTCGCTGGTGTCGAACGCCCCTGACATCGATGCGCTCGACCTCGAGCACAGCGAGCACTTCATCCACTGGTGCCAGAACCTCGCCGACGAGACCGGTTTCGCCGGCGACCGCAACCACGTCGACATGAAGGTCGAGTGGGCCCGCATGATGGGCATCACCGACGACGAGCTGATGAGCTACCGGCCCATCCCGGAGACGATCGGGCTGGTGTTCACGAGCTGCTTCTACATGCGCCGCTCCTACGAGGAGGGTCTCGCCGCGTTCGGCTGGGCCGGTGAGCGGTTCGCGGCGTCGACCGGCTACGCGAAGCTCATGTACGAGGGGTTGCGCGACCACTACGGCTTCGAGGTCGACAACTTCAAGGTCCACGCCTATGCCGAGGCCGACCACGGCGACGCGGCCGACTACCTGCTGCGCCAGGTGGCGATCACGGCCGTGCAGCAGCGGCGGATCCGCACCGCGGTCGAGCACACCTTGATCCTCCGCAACGCCCGCAACGTCGCCCTCAACCGGTGGCTCGACGAGCCGGGGGCCCGCCGGTAGCGGTGACAGGTCGCAGGGGTCGGGACCGAGAGTGCCGAAATTCCCTGATGCGCAAACGGGATGTCCCCCGGGGGGTTGGTTGAGCACGCGCACCAGGATTCGCCGGGCAGTGGCAAGGACGTGCCTCATCGGCGCGGGCCTCGTGCTGGCCGCGTCCTTCGTGCCGTGGCCCGCCGCCGCGCAGACCGGCTCGTCGACGTCGAGCTCGTCCGATTCGGCGCGGCCCCGGGTCTTCACCTCCAGCGCGAGTGCGACCGCGCTCGAGTTCTTCCCCGATCGCAACAACGGCTTCACGATCCCCGAGGCAGCGCGCATCCGGTTCGCCATGGGCGACTCCGCGACCTCGCAGTCGAACGGGCCGACCGCGACCGCCGGGGTGCTGAGTCCGGGTGGCGGCGTGACGAAGGGCCCAGGACAGATCTGCGGGCTCGCTTCCGGTCCGGTGGCGGACAACCTGCCGCAGCTCAGCTTCCTGTTCGATGCCTGCTTGAACTTCCACTGGCCGTTCAGCGTCGACGCCGACGAGTTCCAGCCCGACGCCGCGACCGCCGGTTCGACCGACATCGGCCAGCCCAACGACCTGCTGTTCGGTCAGCTCGGCTCCGCCCACGCGCGGATCGACCAGGAGACGTTCGCCTCGTCCACCGAGGCGTCCATCGGCAGCTTGCGGCTCAACCCGCTACCGGGCGCGGGCAGCACGGGGCTGCCGCTCCCGTCGCTGCCCCTGCCTGGGGGAGCCGTCGTCGATCCGTCGGTGTTCAGCGTCGGGTCGCTGACCGCGAGCACCAGCAACGCGTTCGACGGCCAGACGTTGGTTGCGCACGCCGAGGCGCACGTCGGGGGCATCCGGCTTCTCGGTGGCCTCGTCACCATCGACTCGATCGCGAGCGTCGCCGAGTCGCGCTCGGCCGACGGCCAGCCGCCGGTCGGCACCTCGTCGGTCACGGTCCAGGGTGTGACCGTCGCCGGCCAGCGGGCGAGCATTGGCTCGGACGGCGTCGTGATCGGCGACACCGGCAACGGCGACCCGAACGCGCTGAACTCCGCGCTCAACCAACTGCTCAATGCAGCCGGCATCTCCATCCGGTTGATCGGCGCGAACCAGGAGCAGACGGCCGCGGGAATCATGAACGCGACCGCGACGGGTGTCGAGATCGACTTCGCGCACGAGCTCGACTTCAAGAACACGCCGCTCGCCGACCTCGGTCTCACCGACGTCTATACCGCCAAGCTCATCTTCGCGTCGGTGAGTGCCGGCGACCTCGCCCGCAACATCACGATCAGTGTCCCGAAGGTGAAGGTGGGCTCCACCATCTCGCCCGGATCGTCGACTTCGACGCACGCGGCGGGCTTCTCGGGTGGGAGTGCCGTCGGGACTCCCCAGGCCGCACCCGCGTCCGAGGCGCCTGCCGCGACGACCGCCACCGGCGAGCGCGCCGGCTTCCTCGGCATCGACCCGGGGCGCATCAAGTTCCTCTATCTGTCCTTCACGCTGGTCGCGCTGGGTCTGTGCATCTCCCCGCGCCTGACGCTGCCGGCCCGATTCCCCGGCGCCGCGTGACGCCGGCCAAGGAGCGCTGATGGCCATGTCCGCCGGACGGCCTGACGACCGCAACGACGTCGACGACGACGACGACCTTCCTGATCCCGCCCTCGTGTGGCGGTGGGTCGGGCGCGCGACACGCCCGGTGATCGGCTGGGTGCTGATCGGGCTGAGCGCGCTGTTCATCCTGCTCGGTTGGATCGGCGTGTCGGGCGAAGCGATCGTGGCGAAGCAGATCCCGTACGTGGTGAGCGGCGGGATCGCGGGCGTCATGCTCGCTGTGGTCGGCGCGTACTTCCTCGGCACCGAGGAGTTGCGCAAGGACTCAGACCGTCTCCAACGCCTGGAGCGAATGGTCGAGGAACTGCACCGGGTCTTGCTCGAGCGCATCGACGCGCCCGCCCGTACCGCCGATGCGCCGACGCCCAACGGCGCAGGTCCCTCTTTCGTCGCGCTCGGCACCGGCACCACCTACCACCGCGTTGGTTGCCCGATGGTCGAGGGCAAGCCGGGCACCACCGTCATGGCACCGAGCACCGTCCGCAAGCGGGGTCTCGAACCGTGCCCCCTGTGCGAGCCGGCGCTGGTGTGACGCGGTCGAGCACGTGACCTACGTCCAGATCATCACGACCGGCATCCTGCTCGGTGGGGTCTACGCGATCTCCGGGCTCGGGCTCGTGCTCACGTACAAGGCGACGGGTGTGTTCAACCTCGCCCATTTCACGATCGCGTTGCTCGCCGCCTACGTGCTGTGGCAGTTCAACGGCGTGTGGGGGATCTCGCTCTGGATCGCCGCGCCGTTCGTGCTCCTGGTCGTCGGTCCGGGCATCGGTGTTGTGCTCGAGCGATTCGTGTTTCGGTCGTTGCAGCGGCGGCGAGCCTCGACGTCCGAGAAGCTCGTCGCCAACCTCGGCCTCGTCGTCTTGATCCTCGGTCTCATCAACATCGTGTGGGGACCGGGGGTCAAGGGCAACGTGCACGAGCCTGTGCCGCGACTTTGGCCTGACCACCAGTTCCACGTCGCCGGGGTCCGGTTCGACTCGTTGCAGCTCGCGTACTTCGTCGCCGCGCTGCTGTCGGGCCTCGCGCTGTACGCGCTGCTGCGTCACACGTTCCTCGGCACGAAGATCCAGGCGGTCGTCGACCGGCGCGAGCTCGCCGAGCTGAGCACGATCGACGCCAACCGCGTGTCGATGGTGGCGTGGGCCATCGGCTGCGGCCTCGCCGGTCTCACCGGCGTGCTTCTCGCGCCGCCGGTGCTCGAGCCAAACAAGATCGTGCTGTTCGGCATCGAGATGCTGTCGGTCGCGATCGTCGCCCGGCTCGTGAGCTTGCCGCTCGCGCTGCTGTCGGGTCTGTTGCTGCTCGGCGGGCTGAAGGACCTGCTGGTCAGCTTCCACCCGTTCGGCAACTCGGGTTTCTGGTCGCACCAGTACAGCCAGCTCACGCTGAACTTCTCGGTGGTCGTGCTGTTCGTGTTCCTCCTCGCGTACCGGCGCCTCGACGAGGTGGGGGAGTCGGCACCGACCGGGCAGGGTCTTGTCGCCACCGACCTCGGGCGGCGCCGGCGCGGCGGGCCGAGCCCGGCCTCCGTCGCGCTGGTGCTCGTAGTGGGCATCGCAGCACTCGCGCTTCCTGCGTTGCTGAGCGACATCAACCTCGCGTATGGCCAGCAGATGGTGGCGTATGTGGTGATCTTCGCGTCGATCGTCGCCATCACCGGGTTCAGCGGCCACATCACACTCGGCCAGGCGTCGATCGCTGGGCTCGGCGCGTTCTTCACCGCGCGCGGCGTCAACGGGCTGCACTTGCCGGTGATTGCGGCAATGGTCTTCGGAGCTGGCGTCGCCATGATCGCCGGGCTCGTCGCCGGGTATCCCGCCCTGCGCCGCAAGGGCCTGTTCCTCGGGCTCACCACGCTCAGCTTGGGTCTGCTGATCGACAGGTTCGTGTTCAACAACGAGAGCTTCATGGGCGGGCCGAGCGGACTCGTGGTCAAGCGACCGTCGCTGTTCGGCGCATCGCTCACCTCGAACGTCGCGTTCTACTACTTCGAGCTCGCCGTCGCGGTGCTGATGCTGCTGTTCGCGGCGAACCTCCGCAGCGGCAGGCTGGGCCGGATTCTCGGTGCCATGCGCGACTCGGAGACCGCGGCGAAGGCGATCGGAATCGACCTGCGTCGCTACAAGCTGTTCATCTTCGCCGCGAGCTCGTTCATCGCGGGCATCGGAGGTGCGCTGCTGTCGCAGTCACAGGGCGCGTGGGACGTCAACACGTACAACCCGCTGTTCAGCCTGTTCTGGTTCGTGGCCGTCACCGTGGCGGGCATCTCGACGCTGAGCGGCGCGGTGCTCGCCGCCTTCATCTACGTGCTGCTCCCGCTCGCGCTCGACCAGGACATCGAGTCGGCGGTGTTCTTCCTCGGCGTCGGTGCGCTGTTCCTCGGCCAGCTCCCCGGCGGGCTCGTCGGCCTCGTCCGCCGGCTACCGGCGCGCCTCAACGTCGCGATCAGCAAGGAGTACCAGCGGGCGCGGCGCGAGCAGTCCACGGCGCGCGGGGCGCGCCGGAAACCCTCGGTGCCGGCATTCCGCCCGAGCGCGTTCGCGCAGTCGCTGCTCGACGGGCAGCAAACGAGAGCCGAGGTGCGGTCGTGACGCTGCTCGCCGCGGAGCGTCTCACGAAGCGTTTCGGCGGGTTGCTGGCGGTCGACGAGGTCAGCTTGGAGGTTCCCGCCGGCCAGATCACATCTCTGATCGGGCCGAACGGCGCCGGCAAGACGACGTGCTTCAACCTCCTCACCGGCCTCGACACCCCGAACCAGGGTCGAGTGCTGCTCGACGGCGGCGACATCACCCATCTCGAGACCTTCGACCGTGCCCGGCTGGGCATGGCTCGCACGTTCCAGCGCCTCGAGGTGTTCAGCGGCATGACGGTGCGCGAGAACCTCCAGGTCGCCGCAGAGGTCGTGCTCGACCGTGGCGCGTGGCGTGACGCGTTCACGCTCCGTCACCGCACGCGGCGCGAGGTCCGCAACCTCGTCGACGCGACGCTCGAGCAGGTCGGCATCGGCCGGCTCGCTTCACGCGTCGCGGGATCGTTGCCGACCGGCAACCTGCGCCTCGTCGAACTGGCTCGAGCGCTGTGTATGCAGCCGCGGGTGTTGCTGCTCGACGAGCCGGGCAGCGGGCTCGACGCCGGCGAGACCGCGGACTTCCAGCGGGTGCTCGAAGCGGTCGCACGAACCGGCGTGGGAGTGCTGCTGATCGAGCACGACGTGGAGCTCGTGATGGCGGTGTCGCAGCGGGTGTACGTGCTGGACTTCGGCGCGCTGATCGCGGCCGGTACACCGGAGGAGATCCGCGCCGATCCCGCGGTGCGCGCTGCATACCTGGGGACCCCGGAGGAGACCGTCGATGCCCGCGGCGCTTGAGCTCGACCGCGTCCATGCGCGCTACGGCCGCGTCGAGGTGTTGCACGGCATCTCGCTTCGCGTGCCCGAGGGCTCGGTGGTCGCCCTGCTCGGGCCGAACGGGGCGGGCAAGACCACGACGTTGAAGGTCGTCGCCGGCGTGATGGCACCGTCGAGCGGGCGGATCCGCTTGCACGGCCGGCGTATCGATCGCCGGCCCGCGAACGTGATCGCTCGCGCCGGTGTGGCGCTGATCCCCGAGGGCCGGGGGATCTTCCCGTCGCTCAGCGTGCGCGACAACATCGAGATCGCCGTGCGCGCCGCGAACGACCTGACCGACGAGGGGAGGCAGGCGGCGTTCGACCAGGTGATCGCCGCGTTCCCCCGGCTCGGCGAGCGGCTCACGCAGCAGGCTGGGACGCTGTCGGGTGGCGAGCAGCAGATGCTCGCGCTCAGCCGCGCGCTCGTGTGCCGGCCGCGGGTGCTGATGATGGACGAGATCTCGATGGGGCTCGCGCCGATCGTCGTCGAGCAGCTCTACGACAAGGTCGCCGAACTGAAGGAAGCCGGCACCACGATCCTGCTCGTCGAGCAGTACCTGACCCAAGCGCTGCGCTTCGCCGACGTGTGCTACGTCCTGCACAAGGGCAGCGTCGCGTTCTGCGGCGAACCCGCCGAGCTGCGCCAGGTCGACTCGGTGGCCGGCTACGTCTCGTGAGGCTCAGTCGCCGCGTTCGCTGACTGGCGTGCGGAACTGGATCGCGTCGTCGTAGCACTCGTAGCCGGGCGCGGCGGTCCGCTGGATCCACCCGCCGACGGAGTCCTGCCACTGCGCGATCGTGAAGCAGTCGCGGACGGTCGGCGCGTGCACGTCGCCCGGCTGGTACGAGATCGGTGCGGTGAGCCCGTCGTAGGTGTAGTCCTGGAGGCTGTTCAGCCACTGCTCGAACCCGGCCCGGGTGGGCGTGGCGCCCGCCGTGTTCAGGTAGTCGGTGAGCATGAGGCCGGCACCCCATCCTTCGAGCGACCACTGATGGAGCTGCGCGCCGGGCTGGTAGGTCGCGAACGCGTCACGGAAGGCGGCGACGCCGGGGTTGGACGTGTCCGAATAGGTGACCGTCGTGCCGGTGATGTACACCGAGTTGCGGCACACGTCGGAGAAATCGGTGCCGACCGCGTCGCCGTACGCCACGACCGTCGACACCTTCGCCGGCACCGAGAATTTGTAGCGCTGCATGGTGTCGCACAGCTTGCGGTTCGCGCCGTCGTCAACGGTGTCGAAGATGATCTGTGTGCCGTTGCTCTGCATCTGCTGCACGGCCTGGTCGAACGAGGGGTTCCCGAGGATCACGCCGTACATCGACACCGAGTAACCCTCGAGCTGAAGGCCCTTCTGGGTGAAGTTCGCGGCCTGCTCCGACTCTGCCACGCCGCTGTAGTAGAAGACGGCGGCCTTCGTCACGCCGAGGTTCTGCTTGAACCACCGGTAGATGCCTGAGGTGTTGTCGGACTGGTCGTTGCCGCAGACCGTGTTGCCGTCCCGCGGGCACCGGGTGCCGTAGATCGAGAAGTAGTGCGGGTACCGGTAGGGCGCGTTGGTGATCGGCACGTCGACGACCGGCACGCCTTGACTGTTGATGTAGGGCGCTGCGCCGCCCTCTGCGCGCGTGTTGTTCGCGATGAACGCGAACACGTGCTTGTTCTCGACGAGGTCCTGCGCGCACTGCAGGGTGCGGGTGCGGTCTTCCTTGTCGTCGCAGGTCTCGAGGCGGATGGTCCGGCCGTGCACGCCGCCGTGGTCGTTGATGTAGTCGACGTAGGCCTGAAGGCCGAGCAGCGGCGGCCGGAATGCGGCGCCGAGGATGCCATTCTGGGCGGTGATGTTGCCGATGACGATCTCGTTCTCGCTCACGCCGACATCCGAGGCCTGGTTCGGTCCGTCCGCTGCGCCGGCGCTGCCGTTGGTGGCCGCGCCGCCGGCGGCTGCGGGGCCGGTCTGCGCCGCGCTCGACGTCGCCGAGGACGCGGCCGCGCCCGATGCGCCCGGCGTTGCGCTGGAGGGTGTGCGGGCACCGGCGGCGCGCGCGCCGGTCGGGCCCTGGTCGGCTTCGACGAACGCCGAGTCCGGGAGCCGGGTACCGCAGGCCGCGAGGGCAACCAGAAGCACGCTGAGCCCTACCCGTGCGGCGTACTGGCGTGTGCGTCGGCTCCAGCGAATCCTCATGACCCCTCCCGGTACGATTTCGCCCTTTTCGGGCCGATGTCCTGCGGCGGGGGTGGCCAGGGTGGCGCGGTGAGGACTTCGAAGCGATTCGCCGCACCAATCGCCGCGTCGCGCGCCGCCTCGGCTACCCGCTGCCGCCGGCGGACCTCGCGCCGCCGTCGGTCAGCCAGTGGCGAACCTGTGAGGAGGTCGTCGACCGGGTGTTGGTGCTCGACATGGTCGTGTCGTGCGCGCACGGCCTCGACCCGCGCGCGGTGTGGGCCAGGTTGCGCGGCGCAGGCCTGCTCGACCAGATGACCCCGCTCGAGTGGCTCGCCGGCGCCGACTGTGACGACTCCAATTCGGACTGAAGGGCGACGGGCGCTCAGAGGTCCGGGTTGTCACGGAACATGCGGTAGACGCCAGCCATGTTCTCGTTGGTCCTGGCCGGCAGCGGCACCGGCTCGCCCAGCGCGCGGGCGCCCCAGACGATCATCGCGGTCCGCTCCACGAGCTCCGCGTTGTGCAACGCCTTCGCCGGTGTGTTGCCGATCGTGACGATGCCGTGGTTGGCGAGGATTGCCGCGCTCCGGTCGGCGAGCCGGTCCGCCACCTCCTCGCCCAGCTCGTCAGTCCCGGTCCCTTTGTACTCGCAGCAGGGGATGTCGCCGCCGAGGTACACGACCACCTCTTCGATGATCGCAGGGATGGGCTCGTGCACCAGGGCGAACATCGTTGCGTGCGCGGCGTGCGAGTGGATCACACCGCCGATCTCCGGATACCGGCGGTAGCAGGCGAGGTGCAATGCCTTCTCGCTGGTCGGCCCCCGAGTCCCCTCCAGAACGTTTCCGTCGAGATCGGTGACGACGAGATCGTCGAGTGTCATCGTCTCGTACGGCACCGACGACGGCGTGAGGCACACGCGGTCGGCGTCGATGCGTCCGGAAACGTTGCCGGCGGTTCCCGCGACCAAGCCCTTCGCCAGCATCTCCTTGGCGGCGTCGAGCACGTTCTGCTTCGAGACCTTCACCACGGCGCGTTCACCCCAGGACCTCCGGATTGATGCAGTGCTGCGGCCGGCCACCGCGCAGGAGCAGTGCGAGGTCGGCTGCGACGATCGTGGTGTGGTTCGCTTCTGTGTCGTAGGTCGCGCCGCCGATGTGCGGGGTCAGCACGACGTTGGACATCTCGACCAACGGATGGCCCGCGGGCAGCATCTCGCCCTCGAAGTGGTCAAGACCGGCGCCAGAGAGTTTCCCCGACCGCAGCGCGTCGACGAGCGCGTCGGTGTCGTGCAGCGCGGCCCGCGCCGTATTGAGGAAGATCGCTCCGTCGCGCATCGCCGCGAACTGCTTCTCGCCCATCATCCCGATCGTGTCCGGCGTGACCATCGCGTGCATCGAAACGACGTCGGCCTCGTCGAGGAGTTGGTCCAACCTGTGCGTTGCCCCCTCGGCGTACGGGTCGCAGGCGATGACCCTCATGCCGATGCCTTCGAGCCGCCACTTCGTCGCTCGTCCCACGGCACCGAGCCCGACGAGGCCGGCTGTCCGCCCGGCGAGCTGCCACGCCCTGAACCGCTGGTACGGGATGGTTCCGTCGCGAAACACCTGCCCGGTGCGCACGTCGGCGTCGGCGGGCAGCACGCGGCGGTTCACGGCGAGCAGCAGCGCGAGCGTCATCTCCGCGACAGCGTCCGCGTTGCGGCCCGGCGCGTGCAGGACGGGGATCCCCGCCGCGGTCGCGCCCGGCACGTCGACGTTGGTTGGGTCGCCACGGGTCGATGCGATCGCGAGCAGGCCGGACTCGAGCACCGGGCCGGCGCACTTGTCGGCCTCGCAGATCACGACCGAGGCTCTGGTCTCCGCGATGCGCTCGGCGAGTTGCTGCTCGTTGTACAGGCGCATCGAGGTCTCGCTGATCCATGGGTCTTCGACGAGCTCGCCGATCGAGCGCAGGATGTCGACGCCGGGCCCGCGCAGCGGCGCGGTCGCGAGGATCACGGGTCGGTCGGGCACGGTCACGATGTTGGCAGAGTCCTGACGTGCCAGTCAGGTTGTCCGCAGCCGGCGGGCTTCTTCGGCCACGAAGGCGAGGTCGGACGGGTACGTGCGGGCGGCGGCAAGCATGATGAGCCCACCGAGCGCGTACACCGGCGTGATCGCCACCAAGGCGGTCTGCAGGCCGAACACGCCCTTCAACGCGCCGATGACGAGCGGCATCACGCCCGCGACGCTGCGCACCATCGAGCGCAGCGCGGCCGCGCGCCCACGCAGCGGAGCCACGACGACATCGGTGAGCAACGCGTCGGCAGGTGCGACCGGCAACGTCAGGAACACCCCGCCGACGAGGAAGAACGGCAACGTCACCGCCAAGCTCTTGCTCGCGAACCCGGGGATGAACGCTGTGGTCGCGATCATCGAGGAGACCACGACGACGTAGATCCGGGCGTTGACGATGCCGCGCCGCAGCAGCCGGTCGGCCACGAAGCCGCCGCTCACCACGCCGATCGCCGCGCCGAGACCGAAGACCACGACGTACCCACCGGCGGCGCTGGCGCTCAGGTGGTGCACCTCCTTGAAGTACGGGACACCCCAGAACCCGAGCCCCGCCAGCAGCGCCTGGGACACGGTGATGCCGATGACCCCGAACCACATGCTGCGGATCCGGAAGATCTCGCGGTACGCCTCCCGCCAGTCGCAGGTCTCGTAGTCGGTCGTACCGACCCGTGCCGGTGGTGGCAGGTCGAGCTTGCTGGCCAGCTCGACGGCGTCGACGGTTCCCAGTGCGTCGGCGAAGTCCGCGTCCTGATGGCCGCGGACCGGCTCGGGAGCGCGCGCCAGCAGGATCACGGTGGCGATACCGAACGGGATCCACATCCAGAACGCGGCACGCCATCCCCAGTTGTCGACGAGCACGCCCGCAAGGCCGAGCCCGATCGCGCTGCCGACGAGCGCGCCCGAGTTGTAGAGGCCGATGCGCTTCGCCCTCTCGCGCACCGGGTAGTAGTCCGACAGAAGCGAGATCGACGCCGGCCCGTTCGCCTCGACGACGCCGACGCCGAGACGGGTCACGAACAGGAACACGAAGCTGGGCGCGAGCGCGTTGAGCCCCATGACGGTGGTCCAGATCGTCATGGCGCCGGCGAGCAGCCAGGTTCGCCGCACCCGGTCGGCGAGGTGACCGAATGGCAGCGAGCCGAGCACGCCGATCAGCGTCATCGACGTCGGCAGCGCGCCGATCCAGAAGTCGCCCCACGCGCCCGTCAGGTGGAAGTGGCGCTGGATGCCGTCAGCCGCCTGCGACAGCGACCCCCGTTCGCCGGTCTCGAGCATCACCGTTGCGGCGAGCGCGACCACGGGGTACGCGCCGTAGCGCACGGCGCGTCCGGCGATGCCCTCCCCAACCGCCACGCCCGGCAACCGTAGCCCTCCCCCTGAACGAGCCGTTCTCAGAGCCCGAGCGCGTCGGCGAGACGCTGGCGATGCCGGGCCGCGTTGCCGAACAGCGCGTCCGACGTCTTCGCCCGCTTCACGAACAGATGCTGGTCGTGCTCCCACGTGTAACCGATGCCGCCGAGGAGCTGGATGCCGTCCTGCGCGACCAGGCGTTGCGCGTCACCTGCGGCCGCCTTCGCCGCGGCACTGGCGACGGTGCGGCGGTCGTCGTCCTCTGCGATCGTCGCCGCCGCGAACACGCACACGCCCCGGGCGCGCTCGATGGCGACGAACATGTTCGCCAGCTTGTGCTTCACCGCCTGGAACGATCCGATCGGCACGCCGAACTGCTGCCGCTGCTTCGCGTACTCGAGGTTCGTCTCGAAGATCGTCTGGCAGGTGCCAACCAGCTCGAAGGCGATGGCAACCAGCAGCTCGTCCCACGCGCGGCGAGCGCCCTCGGCGGTGATCGCCAGCCGCGGCGCGCGCTCGACGCACGCGGGATCCAAGCGCACGAGTGTCCGTGTCGCGTCGAGCGACCGGATCGCCGACATGCTGGCGTCGGCGGTGCTGACGAGCGCGACATGGTCGCGGGAGAGCACCGCGATGAGATCGACCTCGCCGCCGCACAGGACGTGGTTGGGGTCGGTCGTGGCGGTGCCGGACACGGCGCCGGACGCCACCTTCTCGAGCCACTGCTCGCCGCCGTCGGCTTCACGCAGCGCGGGAACCAGCCCGGCGACGGTGGTGAGCAGCGGCCCGGGCGCGATGACGCGGCCCAACTCCTCCGCGAGCACGGCCAGCTCGGGGAAGCCGAGGCCGACGCCGCCGAGCGCTTCGGGGATCGTGAGCGCCTGCCAGTCGAGACCGGCGAACGTGTCCCACAGCCGGCGACCGATGCCGGACGCCTCACCCGCGACGACCGCTTCGACGTGGCGCCGGACCTCGCTCGTCGGGCACTCCTTCGCGAGCACCGAACGGATCGACGCGCGCAGGGCTTCCTGGTCGGTCGTGAAGTCGAGCTGCATCAGCGACCTGCCAGCGCCGCGGCCCACGCCGCCAGCGCGCGCCGGTCGAGCTTGTCCATCGCGGTGAGCGGCAGCGCGTCGACCTCTACCACGTGCTCGGGCAGCTTGTACGTCGCCAGCCGGTCGGCCGCGAACTCGCGCAGCTCGTCGCGTGACGGCAGCGCCGAACCCTCCCGCAGCACGACGAAGGCGACGCCGACCTCGCCCATCACGGGGTCGGGACGCGGCGCAACCGCGACGTCGGCGATGGCGGGGTGCGTCGCCAGCACCGCTTCGACCTCCATCGGGTACACGTTGTAGCCCCCGCGCACGTACATCTCCTTGGCGCGCCCGGCGAGGCGCAGCCGTCCTGCGTCGTCGATCCAGCCCAGGTCGCCGGTGCGGACGAAGCCGTCATCGGTGAACGCGTCGGCCGTCTGGTCGGGCGCACGCCAGTAACCGCTCATGACCGCGGGCGACCGCAGGCACACCTCGCCGACGCCGTCGACCACGTCGCGCAGGTCGAGCTCGACGCCGGCGTGCGGACGGCCGACCGAGACCTCCGCATCCTCCGGCGGCGCGTCGAACGCGGTGCCGATGCCGATCCCGGCTTCGGTACACGAGTAGCGGATCGCCACTGCCGCGTCGAACCGAGCGCGCGCCTCACGCACGAGCGCGGGCGTCGCCGGCCCGCCACCCATCACGATCGCCTTCACCGACGACAGGTCGTAGGTGTCGAAAGCGGGCTCCTGCAGCATCAGCGCGACCTGGGTGGGGATGCCGCCGCAGGTGGTCATGCGATGCTCGGCCATCATCCGCAGCGCGTCGCGCGCCCGCCACCGCTCGAGCAGGTACGTGGTTCCGCCGCGCATCAAGGTCCCCGGGAGCTTCGTCATCGGACCGAGGTGCGCGAACGACGTGGCCGCGAACGTCGTTCCTCCGCCGCACCAGTTCCCACCGGTGTCGACACCGGTGATGAACGCGAGCTGCCGTGACGCGAACACCGCGCCTTTCGGCACACCCGTCGTACCGGAGGTGAACACGATCGCCACCGGACGTTCGGGATCGGCGGCGAGATCGGGCGGCCGGCCACCGGTCACTCGCAGCTCGTCGACGGCGTGGGGATCGTCGACGACGAGCTTCGGGGCGGCGATGGCAAGCACGGCGGCCCGTTCCGCGGGGGACAGGCGCATGTTCACACCGGCGGTGATCGCGCCGAGGCGCGACGCCGCGATGTAGAGGACGAAGTACTCGGGGACCTGCGACAGCACCAGCGCGATCACGTCACCCTCGCCGACGCCACGTGCGTGCAACCCCGCGGCGGCCTCGTCGGCGCGCTGGTCGAGGTCGCGATACGACACCCTCCGGCCGTCGGGCGCGACGTAGGCAGTATGGTCTCCGAAGCGCTCGGCAGCTTCCGCGGCGACCGCGCCGAGCGAGAAGGTCTGGTCCAGCATCACGAGCGCTCCCGAGGCGAACCGAGACGACCGTGGCACCTGCAACCCGTTCGAGCGGCTCGCCGGCGAGCGAGCGGGAGTTGCGGTCGCAGGGCAAGCGCACGATGGCGCGGCTGCTCGACGCCGGCCTCCAGGTGCTGACCGAGCGCGGCTATCACGCGGCGCGCGTCGACGACGTGGTGCGTGTCGCGCGGCTCTCGCACGGCACCTTCTACCTCTACTTCGCGAACAAAGAGGATCTGTTCCGCGCGCTCGCCCGCGAGTGCGCGGAGGAGATGGAGCGGCTCGCCGACGCGCTCGGCCCGGTGACCCCCGACGCGGCCGGCGAGCGGGAGCTGCGGGCGTGGTTGACGAAATTCGTTGCCACGTACCGGAGTTACGGCGCCGTCATCCGGGGCTGGATGGAGGAGCAGGTGGTCGACCGCGAGCTCGTGCGCCTCGGCCTCGACGCGTTCTCTCAGATCGTCGCAAGCCTCGAGCGGCGCCTGACCGAAGCGTCGCCTGGTCATCTGCACGACCCGCGACTCGCCACCACCGGCATGCTCGGCATGATGGAGCGGCTCGCGTACTTCACCTCGTCGCGTGATCTCGGGTACTCCGACGAGCAGGTGGTCGACATCCTGACGACGATGCTCCACCGGGGAGTCTTCGGCGCCCCGGTCACTCGACGCCGAGCAGCAGCGTCGAAGCGGAGCTGAACCAGCCACCGGTCCCGTTCACGCACGCGATCCTCGCTCCCGGCACCTGCCGGTCGCCGGCCTCGCCCCGGAGCTGCTTTACGGCCTCGACCATCAAGAACATGCCACGCATCCCGGGATGGCAGCACGACAAGCCGCCGCCGTCGGTGTTGGTCGGCAGCACGCCACCGACGCGCAGCTTGCCGTCCTCGACGAACGGGCCACCTTCGCCCTTGGCGCAGAACCCGAGCGCTTCGAGGGACAACAGCACCATCGACGTGAAGGCGTCGTAGATCTGGCACACGTCGACGTCGGCCGGGGTCAGCCCGGCCCGAGCGAACGCGAGCTTGCCGGAGCGCACTGCGGGCGACTCGGTGAAGTCGTCCCACTCGCTCATCGTCGTGATGTTGGTCGCCTCGCCCGAACCGAGCACCCACACGGGCTTCTTGGCGAGGTCCTTGGCCCGCTCCTCGGTGGTGAGCACCACCGCACCGCCGCCGTCGGATCGGATGCAGCAGTGCAAGGTGGTGAACGGGTCCGCGATCATCGGCGCCGAGTTGACGTCGTCGATCGTGATGGGGTCACGGTAGTAGGCGTCGGGGTTGAACTGCGCGTTGTAGCGCGCCGACACCGCGATCTCTGCGAGCTGCTCGATCGTCGTGCCGAACTCGTGCATGTGCCGGCGCGCCACCATCGCGTACTTCGCGATCAGCGTGTGACCATAGGGCGCGTCGAACTGCACCGGGCCGCGCGATCCGAAGCTGAGGTTCGCGCTGCGCCGCTTCGCCTTGAGGTCGGCGCGCGCCGTCGACCCGTACGCGAGCAGGACGGTCTCCGCGTGCCCGGCCTGGATCGCTTCCACCGCGTGCTCGGCCATGAACTCCCAGGTGCTGCCACCCACGCCGGTGCCGTCGGCCCACGTGGGCCGCAGCCCGAGGTACTCGGCGACTTCGACGGGAGCGAGCGTGCCCATGCCTGTCGAGCCGAACCCGTCGACGTCGTCCTTGGTCAGCCCCGCGTCGGCGAGTGCCCGCGACGCGGCCTGGTGGTGGAGCTCGAACGGGGACTTCGTGTCGACGCGCCCGCAGTCGGAGAGCGCCGCGCCGACGATCGCGACGCGTTTGGTACCGGCCATCAGCCGCCCATCTGGAGGCCACCGGGCCGGCAGCCGAAGATCGACGCGTTCACGTGCTCGCCGATCTCGGCCGGATCCCACTTGCGCGGGCCCTTCGGTGTCGTGATCTCCTTGCCGAGCGTCCAGCCCACGTAGTGCGTGATCGAGTCGCCGACGGCTCGGAACACCTGGCCGGTGACGTGCAACGCCTCGTCCGACGCGAGCCACGCCACCATCGGCGCGGAGTTGCCCGGGTTCAGCCGGTTGAACTCGCCCTCGTCGACCTGGTCGGCTTCGGTCACCTGGATCTGGGGCATCGCGGCCGCGACCATGCGGGTGGCGCCGCCCGGCGCGATCGCGTTGGCGCGCACGCCGAAGCGGCCCATCTCGAGCGCGGTGATGATCGTGAGAGCGGCGATGCCCGCTTTCGCCGCGCCGTAGTTGGCTTGACCACGGTTGCCCTGCAGCCCGGCGGAGCTCACCGTGTTGACGATCGCGGCGTTGCGCTTGCGGCCTTCCTTCGACTCGGCCTGCCAGTAAGCCCCGGCGAAGTGCGTCATGTTGAACGTGCCCTTGAGGTGAACGGCGATGACCGAGTCGAACTCCTCCTCGGTCATCTTCACGATCGACGCGTCGCGCAGGATGCCGGCGTTGTTCACGACGATGTCGAGCGCGCCGAACGCGTCGATCGCGGTGTTGACCAGGTTCTCGGCGCCGCCCCAGCTCGACACGTCGTCGTAGTTCGCGATCGCGTCACCGCCCCGGCTGGCGATGACGCCGACGACCTCGTCGGCGGGCGTCTTGTCCGAACCTTCGCCGGTGTGCGAGCCGCCGAGGTCGTTCACCACGACCTTCGCGCCCTGCGACGCGAGCTCGAGCGCCTCCCCCCGGCCGATGCCGCGGCCCGCACCGGTGACGATCGCGACCTTCCCGTCGAGCAGCCCCACAGGTGTTCCCTCCGAGTCGTGTGTGCTTGAATGCCAGCGGTACCTGACAGCCGTGTCAGGTTAGCCACCGGGCATTCGACGGCGAAACAAGCGCGAGGGGATCCAGATGGGCGACGAGTTGAACCGGGACGAGATCATCGGCATGCCGACCGGCAAGTCGACCATCACGATCGAGCGGGGGCCGGTCACGCAGTTCGCTGCATCGGTCACCGACACCAACCCGGTGTACCGCGACCGGGATGCCGCGATCGCCGCCGGCTTCACCGACATCCCGGTGCCGCCCACGTACTTCTTCTCCGCTGCCGGGTTCTGGGGTGCGTTCGCCGAGGACCAGCCGGCCGACGCGAACCCGGGTCGCAACCCGACCATGGAGGTCATCGGCAAGCTGATGGCCAAGGGCGGCATCGTGCTGCACGGCGAGCAGGAGTTCGAGTACCACAAGCCGGTCGTCGTCGGTGACCGCGTCTCGAGCGAGGGCAAGGTCGTCGACCTCTACCAGAAGCAGTCGGGTGACCGGACGATGACGTTCCTCGTGACCGAGAACCAGTTCCGCAACCAGGACGGCGAGCTTGTCCTGACCGCACGCATGAACCTCATCCACCGCGGCTAGCAAGGAGGAACCATGACCGGACGGCTCCAAGACCGGGTCGCGATCATCACTGGCGCCGGTCAGGGCATCGGCCTCGCGTACGCCAAGCGGTTCCTCCAGGAGGGCGCAAAGGTCGTTGTCGCGGAGATCAGCGAGCAACGGGCCGAGCTCGCGATGAAAGAGCTCGATGGTCTCGGTGACGCGATCTTCGTGCGAACCGACATCTCGGACGAGCAGTCGGCGCTCGACTGTGCCGCGGCAACCCTCGACCGCTACGGCAAGATCGACATCCTGCTCAACAACGCCGCGCTCTATTACGACATCGACAACGAGAACAACAGCTACGAGTACCTGCAGAAGGTTTACGCCGTGAACCTGCACGGCGCGTGGCTCATGGCACGGGCGTGCGCCCCCGCGATGGTCGAGCTGGGCAAGGGTCGCATCATCAACCAGTCGTCCGGCGCGGCGTACATCTACATGGTGCCGCCAGCCGAGTCGTTCACCGAGGTGGGCGCCTTCAGCTACTCGATGACGAAGTGGGGCGTCGTGGGGCTCACGAAGTTCCTCGCCGCCCAACTCGGTCAGTTCAACGTGACGGTGAACTGCATCGCGCCGGGCGTGACGATGACCGAGGCGACGAAGAAGATCGTGCCGCCCGACTTCCTGCCCATGGTCACGATGATGACGGCGATGAAACGGGCGCTCGAGCCTGAGGACATCACGGGCGCGGCGGTGTTCTTCGCCTCCGACGACGCGAACTACGTCACCGGCCAGGTGCTGTGCGTCGACGGCGGCGGTTCGATGCCCGCGTAGCGGGCGCTGCCGGCGCACCGGGCTCGGTCAGCGCACCGGTGCGTACAGGTTGTCGGGGTCGTCGATGACGACGGTGCCGGCGACCTTGTCGTGCAGCGCCTGCGAGCGTTCGTCGACGAGCACGAAGATCGCGTCGACCAGGCCGTAGAACGGGATGAAGCCCAGCAGCCACCGGCCGACGAGCTCGCGCAGCGCCATCTCGCCGGTCGTCGCGCACCGGCCGGTGTCGGCCTTGATCACCCGCATCTTCAGGATCGACTTCGCCGGTGACTGGCCGTACTTCCACAGCACCACCCACCAGATGATCCAGCCGATGCCGAGGGTCACGAGGAACAGCAGGCCGTCAAGGATCGCGGCGCCGAGCCGCTTGAGCTTCGACGACAGCGGGAAGCTCGCCTGGCCGTAGCCGTACCCGTACTGCGTGGTGGCAGGTTGGGCGGCGACGGGGTCGGTCGACTGCTGGCCATTGTCGGACACCTGATCGGTCCAGGTGGCCCCGTCCCAGTACCGGAGCTGGTGCCGGCCGCTCGGATCGGGGTGCCAGCCGGCGCCGCCAGAGGTTTGCGTGGGTTCGCTCACCGCGCGTTCTTAGTCACCTGCGCGGTCGCGTTCAACGGTTGGCGCCGTCGCAGGTGCCTCAGGTGAGCGCTCCGGCGTCCTGCAAGCGCGCCTGCTCGCGGTGCGACAGTCCGAGCAGCTCGCCGAGCACCCACTCGGTGTCCTGGCCGAGCAGTGGCCCGGGCCGGTCGTAACCGCCCCCGTCGAGGCCTCCGCCGGTGAGGCGGAAGCCGTTGCGCTCGTAGCGGCCCTCGCCGAGCTCGGGATGTTCGAGCGCGACGAAGTGGCCGCGGTGCGCGAGCTGCGGGTCGGTGGCGAGGTCGGCAAAGTCCTGGACCGGCACGGCCTCGACTCCGACTGCCTGCAATGCGGTGGCGGCGTCGAGCGGGTCACGCGCCGAGGTCCATGCCTCGACGTCGTCGCCGGCGACGGCACGCAGCGCGGCGAGCTGCTGGGCATCCCAAGCCGCGATCGCGACCCAGCGGTCGTCACCCGCGGCGCGGTACACGCCGTGCAGCAGCGCGCCGGGGTGGTCGTTGCCGCGTCGTTCGCCGATCACCCCGTCACGCTCGTACGCGAGCAACCAGTCCGACAGCGTCCACGCCGCGCACTCGACCTGGCTGACGTCCACGTAGACGCCGTCGCCGGTGTTGCGGTGGTGCAACAGGGCGCCCGCGAGCGCGGCCGCGACGAATCGGGGAGCGAGCGAGTCGGTGATCGTGCCGAACGGACCGATCGGCTCGCGGTCGGGCCAGCCGGTGAGGTAGTTGAAGCCCGCGAGCGCCGAGCCCTGTCCGCCGAAGCCGGGGTAGTCGCGGTGCGGGCCGGTCTGGCCGTTGAGGCACGCGCTGACCATCACGAGGTCGGGCTTCACCTGCACGAGGTCGTCGTAGGCGAGGCCGAGGCCGCGAAGGGCCCGGGGCGCGAAGTTCTCGGCAACCGCGTCGGCCCATTCGGTGACGAGGCGGATGGCGAGCGCCCGCCCGTCGGGATGCTTGAGGTTGACGGTGATGGACCGCTTGCCGCAGTTGAGCGCGTCGAACATGTCCGCGTAGGTGCCGAGCCGGAGGAAGTCGGGCCGGCTCGCTGACTCGACCCGCACGACGGTCGCGCCGTGCTCGGCGAAGTAGCGCGTCGCGATCGGCCCCGCGGCTCCCGCACCGAACTCGAGGATCCGAGTCCCCACCCAGGCGCCGCCCGCCCCCGCCTTCTGCCGTTCTGGCGTCACAGGCTTCGCCTGGATGAAGTGGTTGACGCCAGAACGGCGGGGGCGGAGGTGGAGATGGCACCAGCGGCGGGGTGTGCCGTCGGCGTCGAAGAATCCGCGTGCGGCGAGCTGGGCCGACCCGTACAGCTCGCGGGGCGAGTTGATCGGTGCGAGCATGAGCTTCGTCTCGCAGGCGAGGTCGTACAGCTCCGACGAGGTGTGCCGGGCGAACCACTCACCGACGGCACGCTCGACCGCCTCGACGTCCTCGTCGCTCGCGGTGCTCAGGTCCCACGCGGTCCAGTCCCGGTCGGTCAGCACCGGGTCGCCGACGAGGCGTGCCAGGGTCTGCAGCGACGGGATGCGCGCCTTGCCGCCACGCAACCCGAACGACACCCAGCCGTCCTTGGTCGGCCAGATCTCCCGCGTGCGCCCGACGTTCGCACCTGCACGACGGCCACGGAACCGAGACCGGAAGTAGCGGCCGGCCGCGCCCATGTTGGCGACGAGCACCACCTCCTGCATCGACAGGTCGACGTCGACGGGGCGCACGCCGGACGCGATCGCGCTGAGCGCGGCGAACGCGATCTCGGGTGCGGCGTGGGCGTATGCGGCGTCGCCGGCGCAGCGCACGGGCGGACGGTCGGGGTCGCCGGTGCAGTAGAGGTTGCCCGACGCGGCCATGATCCCGAGGTCGGAGGCTCGCCAGGAGGACCGAGGTCCGGTCGCGCCGAAGGGCGTCACGCACACCCACACCGCGTCCGCCGGGTCGCCCGCGGCGCGGGGCCGGTCGGCGATCACGACGTCGGCCGTGCCGGGCGGGGTCCGTGTTGCGCCCAGGTCCTCGAGGATCTGCACCGCCATGGCGGTCGGCTTCGTCCCCGCCACGTCGGCCACGCCGGCGTCGAGCCGCATAGAACCTGACACGCGTGTCAGGCTACGCTCCGCGCATGTCTAGCTTCCGTATCGTGTCCGCCGACGCCCACGTCCTCGAGCCGCCGCACATCTGGGAGACCTGGCTGCCGAAGGCGCTGCAGGACAAGGCACCGAAGCTCGTGAAGGACGCCGACGGGGGCGACGCGTGGCAGTTCGCGGGCACACCCGACCCCGACCCGATCGGCCTCGTCACCACTCCGGGACTGCCGTGGGACCAGTTCCGCTGGACCGGCGTGACCTACGAGCAGGCCCGCAAGGGTTGCTACGACGGCGAGGCGCGCCTCGCCGACATGGACATCGACGGCGTCGACGTCGAGATCCTGTTCCCGCCGCAGCGAACCATCGGTCACTTCCTCGGCGACGACGACGACGACTTCGTCCGCGCCGGTGTCGAGGCCTACAACAACTTCCTCTGGGAGGAGTTCTGCGCGCCGGACCGCAACCGGCTCGTCGGGATGGCCCAGATCGGTTCGACCGGTGTCGACGACGCGATCGACACGCTCCGTAAGGCCAAGGCGCGCGGGTTCAAGGGAGTCGTGATCTCGTGCTGGCCCTCCGCCCAAGACAGCATCTCCGACGAGGACGACCCGTTCTGGGCGGCGGCCGAAGAAGAGGAGATGCCGGTCTGCATCCACATCAACCTGATCGGTCGCGCCGCGCGCCAGCGCGCTCGCGCCGCGCAGGCGAAGGCCGGCAAGGGCGCCAACCGGCTCTACGGCAGCAAGGACGATCAGCGCTCGAAGGCGAACGCGAAGGCGGTCGGCGGGCTGGCGGGTGTGTTCGCGACGGTGCCGAACACGATCGGCCAGTTGGTGTTCACCGGCGTGTTCGAGCGGTTCCCGAGGCTGCAGGTGCCGCTGATCGAGACCGGTGTCGGTTGGATCCCACACCTGCTCGAGCAGATGGACGACCGGTACTGGCGCAATCGTTCGTGGGGGAACATCCCGATCAGCGAGCCGCCGTCGTTCTACTGGTACCGGAACCTGTCGGCGACGTTCATCACCGACCGCAACGGCATCGCCAACCGCCACGCGGTCGGAGTCGCGAACATGATGTGGAGCACCGACTACCCGCACCATGGCAACGACTGGCCGTACTCACGCAAGGTCATCAACGACACGATGGCCGACGTACCGGCCGACGAGCGCTGGGCGATCGTGGCCGGCAACGCCATCCGCATCTTCGGCCTCGATCGCTGATCCGCTACGACAGGAGGGGGAGCGCATGCAGCTCGATGACCTGATCCTCGTTTCGGTCGACGACCACGTGGTCGAGCCTCCCGACATGTGGAAGGACCACCTTCCCGCGAAGTACCAGGCCGAAGCGCCGAAGGTGGTCACGAAGGACAACGGCACCGATGTCTGGTCGTTCCGGGGCGCGGAGTTGCCCAACATCGGGCTCAACGCGGTGGCCGGGCGGCCGCCCGCCGAGTACGGCATCGACCCGACCTCGTTCGCGGACATGCGACCCGGCTGCTACGACGTCGACGAGCGCGTCCGCGACATGAACGCGAACGGTGTGCTCGGGTCGCTGTGCTTCCCGTCGCTGCCCGGTTTCTGCGGCCAGCTGTGGGCGCGGGTCGACGACAAGGACCTCGCCAAGGCGTTGCTCCAGGGTTACAACGACTGGCACATCGACTCGTGGTGCGGAGCTCATCCCGGCCGGTTCATCCCGCTGTCGCTGCCGGCGCTGTGGGACCCCGAGGAGATGGGCGCCGAGGTGCGCCGCGTCGCGAGGAAGGGGTGCCACGCGGTCACCTTCTCCGAGAACCCCGAGAAACTCGGCTACCCGAGCCTGCACGCGGAGCACTGGGATCCATTCTGGAAGGCGTGCAGCGACGAGGGCACGGTGGTGTGCCTGCACATCGGCTCGTCGTCGCAGATGGTGGTCACCGCCGCGGACGCGCCGATCAACGTGATGATCACGCTCCAGCCAATGAACATCGTGCAGGCCGCGTCCGACCTGCTCTGGTCGCGAGTTCTCCAGCAGTTCCCCGACCTGCGCATCGCGCTGAGCGAGGGCGGCATCGGATGGATCCCGTACTTCCTCGAGCGCGTCGACTACGTGTACAAGCACCATCGGGCGTGGACCGGCCAGGACCTCGGCGGCAAGCTGCCGAGTGAGTTGTTCAACGAGCGGATCATCACCTGCTTCATCGACGACGCTGTCGGACTCGAGAACCGGCACCACCTCAACATCGACCACATCACCTGGGAGTGCGATTACCCGCACTCGGATTCGACGTGGCCGCACTCACCCGAGCTGCTCGCGCCGGCACTCGCCGGCATCCCCGACGACGAAGTCGCGAAGATCACCCACGAGAACGCGATGCGGCTGTTCTCCTACGACCCGTTCTCGGTGCTGCCGAAGGAGCAGTGCACGGTCGGTGCGCTGCGGTCCCAGGCGGTCGATGTCGACGTGAGCGAGCGGGCCGTCACCGGGGCGAAGCCGCGCGACCCGAGCGAGCCGCCGATCACCATCACCTCGATCGTCGCCGCCGCGTCGGGCGCCAAGTAGGCCCCGCGGTCGCGGTCGCGCCTAGGTCGCTCGGCTCATTCGGCTCACATCGCTGTCCCTTTTCGCCGAAAATGTGCACGACAAGACGCCAGAATGAGGTCTGCATGGGGAACCCCACCGGGGATGGCCACGCCGTCAATGCCGTCGTCGCGCACTCGATGCTCGGCACGATCGCGGCGGCGAAGGGGGCCTTGCAGACGGTGCTCGCCCACGAGCTCGATCCCGCCACGATCGAGAGTCTCCTGATGATGGCGATCCGCCGGCTCGACGTGCTCACCGAGCGGATCCGCGACCTCGCGCTCGGCCTCCCCGACGAGGTCATCGACTTCCTCGACGAAGTGCGCGAGCGCGAACTGATCGACGACGAAGAAGCCTGAACACCCGCGGGTCAGGGCGCGCTGCAGCCGGTGGCCTCGTCGACGACGGTGGCATCGGGCGTGATCCCGAGGCGGGTGAGACCGCCCTGGGGCACCTCGATGGCGATGCGGTACGGGCCTGCGGCCGCGTACAGCGGGCAGCCGTCGCGATCCTCGCACGGTGCCATGTCCGCGGTCGACACGACGTGGCCGTCCGCGGCGATGAACGCGATCGACAGTGGCATCGGCGTGTTGCGCATGTAGAACCGCACGTTGGTGTCGGCGTCGAAGCGGAACAGCATGCCGTCGTAGCCGCCCAGCGATGGATCGGTCACCTCCATCAGGCCCCGCTCGCGCTGCGCTTCGGTTGCCGCGAGCAGCAGGCACCACTCGAGCGTGCGGTTTGGCGCCTCGACCCGCACCTGCGTCTCGCCGAACCCCGGCAGCGGCACCCGACCGCCCCGGGTCGCCGCTCGGCCGCCGTCGTGGCGAAGCGCGACGAGCAGCACGACCGCGGCCACCGCCGCGATCGTGATCGCCGCGGCAACCGCGAACGCGGCGCGGCTGTTGCGGTCTGGGTCGTTCACGACACGCCGGCGATGCGCCATTGCGGCACCCAGACGTCGTCGGCGACCTGGCTGAACACCACCTCGACCGCGTCGCCGATCTCGACGGTGTGCGGGTCGATCGAATTCAGCGCCGCCCCCGCGGCGGCGACGACGTTGCCGACCAGGCGGATCGACGGGTCGTCGTCGAGCGAGACCACGACCACGTTGTAGGGCGCCTGGTCGCTGTACGCAGGCAGCAGGGGCGGGTGCGGGATCGTCACCGACCACACGTGGCCCCGCCCCGACATCGGATCCCAGCGAACGTCGAACGAACGGCACCACGGGCACATCGTGCGGGGCGGCATGCGCCGGCGCCCGCACGTCCCGCACGCCTGCACCACCAGCTTCCCCGCCGCGCACGCGGACCAGAACGGCGCCGCCTCCTCGTCGTCGACGTCGGGCAGGATCATGCCGTCGATCATCGGCGGTCCTTGGTCAGCACGAGCGCGCTCGTGGGCACGCCCTCTCCGCTCGTGACGAGGGAGACCTCGGCTCCGGCGACCTGCGAACACGACTCGCCGCGGATCTGCCGGGCGGCCTCGACGATCAGGTTGAAGCCGTGGACGTAGGCCTCGGACATGCCGCCACCACTCGTGTTCGTGGGCAGCCGGCCGTCGAGCTCGAGGTTGCCGTCGGCGCAGAACGCGAGCCCTTCGCCGCGCGCGCAGAACCCGTAGCCCTCGAGCGACAGCGGTACGAGCGGGCTGAACGCGTCGTAGAGCTGCGCGACGTCCACGTCGTCGGGTGTCACGTCGGCGTTCGCCCACAGCCGTGACGCGCAGGCCCATGACGGGCCGCGCAGCGGGTCGGCATCGAAGTAGTTCGTCATCACCTGGTGCTGTTGCGGGATCGACTGCGCGAACGAGTGGATCACCACCGGCGGGCGAGCGCCGTCGCGTGCCCGCTCGACAGTCGTGACGACGACCGCGCCGGCGCCGTCGGACTCCAGGCAGTTGTCGAACAGGCACAGCGGCTCGCTTATCCAACGGGCTTCGAGGTACTGGTCGAGCGTCAAGGTCTTCTCGTGCATCATCGCGCCCGGGTTGCGGTTTGCGTGGTGGCGTACCGCGATGGCGACCGACGCGAGTTGCTCGCGCGTGCCTCCGAACTCGTGGAAGTAGCGGCGCGCCAGCAGTGCGATCTCGTCGACTGGCCGGAGCAGGCCGAAGGGCCGCGTCCACTGTTGATGACGGCCGACGCGCTCGCCGACCTGCGACCACGGGCGGCTGGCGGCCGAGCCCCGCTTGCGGCTCCTCCATGCGACCGCGACCCTGCACTGGCCGCTTGCCACCGCCATCGCCGCTTGGCCGACGACCCCGCATCCCGCGCCGCCGCCGTAACCGACCTGGCTGAAGAACGTGATGTCGCCGAGGCCGAGGTTTCGCGCGATCTCGAACTCCTCGGTCGTCTCGAGCGTGTACGACGAAAGCCCGTCGACCTCGGCGGGCGCGACGCCGGCGTCGTCGAGGGCGGCGGAGATCGCTTCGAGCGCGAGCCGCTTCTCCGACCGGTCGAGCGTCTTCGCGAACTCGGTCTGGCCGATGCCCGCGATCGCGGTGCGATCCTTGATGAGCTGCGCCGTCACGGCACGACCAGGTCAGCGGGTAACAGCGAGCGCGTCGAGCGCGACGACGCCCTTCGGCAGCACGACGAGCGGGTTGATGTCCAGCTCCGCGAGCCGGCCGGCGTTGTCGATCGCGAGCCGCTGGACCTTCATGATCGTGTCGACGAGCGCCCTGATGTCGCCCTTGGGTCGCCCGCGCGCGCCGCGCAGCAACCTCGCACCCCTCACCTCGTCGACCATGCGTCGAGCCTCGGCCGCGTCGAACGGTGGCACGCGGAAGGTGACGTCCTCGAACACCTCCACGAACACGCCGCCGAGCCCGAACATGACCACCGGGCCGAACAGCTCGTCCTGGCTGACGCCGACGACGCATTCGGTTCCGCCGGTCACCATCTCCGACACCAGCACCTCGCCGTCGCTGTGCGGCGCGATGCGGGCGTACGCCTCGCGCACCGCTTTCGCCGACGCCAGCCCGACATGGACCAGGCCCCGGTCGCTCTTGTGGGCGATCGCGGCCGAGCTGGCCTTCAGCACCACCGGGTAGCCGATCGCCGAGGCCGCCTTGACCGCGGCAGCCGCCGAACCCGCCACCGCTTCCCGGGTCACCGGAACGCCGTACGCGGCGAGCAACTGCTTGGAGTCGTGCTCGCTGAGGGTGGTGTGGGCGGGCAGCGAGGCTGGGCAGGCCTTCGACGGCCGCAGCACCGGTTTCGAGAACGGGCTCCGGTAACGGCGCACGAAGTCGTGGTGGTCGAAGTAGGCGCGCACCGCGGTCACACAGTTGTCGAACGTTCGGAACGTGATGACCTTCGACGATGACAGCAGGATGTCGTAGGCGGCTTCGCCGGAGGTGACCGGTGAGCCCCAGATGGCGCAGATCGGCTTGTCGGTCGTCTCCGCCACGGCGACGAGGTCGCGGGCGAGCGGCTTCGACATCGACGCGAGCGCGCCCGTGATCGGGCAGATGACGAGGTCGACGTTTGGGTCCGCGACGATCGCGTCGAGGATCTTGCGTCCTCGCCAATCGGCCGACGGCGCGCCACCGTTGTCGACGGGGTTCGAGACCCGCAGGTACGGTGGGATCCACTCGTGCAACTGGCGCTGCGTCGCCGCGGTGAGATCGGGGAGCCGCAGGCCGGCTTCGGCGGCGAGGTCGGCCATGTGCGCGCCGGTGCCGCCCGAGATCGCGTAGATGCACACCCCGTCGCTCGACGGCGGCTTGGCGCGGGCGAGCATCGCCGCGGTGTCCTGGAGCGTGTCGAGCCCGCGCACGCGTGTCACCCCGAACTGGCGGAACACCGCGGAGATCACCGCGTCGGAGCCGGTCAGGTGGCCGGTATGGCTCTTCGCCATCGACGCGCCCGCGTCGGTACGGCCGACCTTCACGACCACCAGCGGCACGCCGCGCCGCGCGGCGTGGTCGGCGGCGAGCATCATCGTGCGCCCGTCCTTGAACCCTTCGACGTACGCGGCGATCACCCCGACTTCGGGCTGATCGGCGAAATAGCGCACGAAGTCGGCGAACTCGAGGTCGACCTCGTTGCCGGTCGGCGCCCAGTGGCTCATCGCGATGCCGAGGTCCTGGGCCTGGAAGATCGGCCGCCCTTGGTGGCCGGACTGCGTGATCAACGCGAGCCGCTTGCCTTCGAGGTCTTCTCGGAAGGTCTCGAACGCGTTGAGGTTGGTGTTGGGCCCGAGCAGGCGGGTGTCCGATGCGTGCACGATCTCCGCCAGCCGCTGCTGCTGACGTTCGCCCTCACCGCCGGTCTCCGCGAAGCCGGCGGCGAAGATCACCGCGAACTTCGGCTTCTTGTCGAGTACCGCTTCGAACGACTCGATCGCGTTGCCGGTGAGGATCACCGCAAGGTCGACCTCGCCGGGGACGTCCGAGATCGACCGGTGGCACGGGAGGTCGTACACCGTGTCGCGGTTTGGGTTGACCGGGTGGATGGTCGCGCCGAAGTGGTCGGCCCACGCCTTGATCTTGCGGGTCATCGCGGACGTCGGTTTCGCCGGCGTGTCGGACGCGCCGACGACTGCGACCGACCGGGGCCGGAAGAACAGATCGAGGTCGAGCTCGCGCAGCGCGACCGGCCGACCGGTCACGTCGAGTCGGGGTGCCACGGCGCCGACGTTACCTGACGCCTGTGTCAGGTTCGGAGTCGAACGCGGGCCGTGCCAGCCACGCCGCTTCCTGCTCGCCGAGCGGTGTGGACGGCGGCCGGCGCGTGAACGGCCACAACTCCTCGGCGATCCGTCGCCAGTTCCGGGTGGCGTGGAGCTCGCCGAGCACCGCACCGAGGCCGAGGTTGATGCGCTGGAGGATGACGAAGGCGGCGGGCACGTTCGCGGCGCGCATGATCTCGCCGTGCTCGCCGGTCGGGTCGAAGAATCGCCTGACGCTCTCCGACGACCACTCCGGGGTCATCGTCGTCGGCTCGTCAGCCATCACGAACTGCCAGAAGTGGTGGAAGTAGTCGTGCACCTGCTGGTCGGTGAAGCGGTCGCTGTCCTTCAGGAACCCGGCCTCCGCGACGACGCGGCGGAACGCGTGCAGGTCGCGCTCGACCGCGAACGTCTCGGACATGCGCGCCAGCATCTGGATCTCGTCGGGGCTGAACCGCTTGACCAGGCCGAAGTCGAGAAACGTGACGTTGCCGCCGGGGCGGAACAGGTAGTTGCCGGGGTGTGGATCGCCGTTGAACGCGCCGAGCCGGTAGAGGCTGCCGAACACGAAGCGGTAGATGGTCTCTGCGGCGAGGTCCTTCTCCTCTTGCGGCCAGTTCAGCAGCTCGTCGAAGCGGGCACCTTCGGCGAGGGCGGTCGTCAGCACCCGCCGGGTTGACAGCTCGTCGATCACCTCGGGGATGTCGATGAACGGATGGTCGCGGTAGTGGTCCGCGAACAACCGCTGGTTATCGGCCTCGATGAGGTAGTCGAGCTCCTCGCGCAATCGCACCTTCAGCTCGTCGACGATCGGGCCGGGCTCCACGCCGGGGAACACCATGCCGATGACCTGGACGAGCAAGCCTGCGTTGGCGAGATCGGCTTCGATCGCCTCGTCGACGCCGGGGTACTGCACCTTGACCGCGACCGCGAGTCCGTCCCGGGTGATCGCGCGGTGAACCTGACCGATGGACGCGGCCGCGAACGGCACGGGGTCCCAGGTGTCGAAGATCTCCTCGGGCGGCGCGCCGAGTTCGTCGGCGACGACACCGGCGGCGAGCTCGGGGCTCATCGACGGGGCGTCGGCCTGGAGCTGCTTGAGCTGCTCGCGCACGGGTTCGGGAAGGCCCTGGTCGAGGTACGACGCCATCTGGCCGAGCTTCATCAGCGCGCCCTTCATGTGACCGAGTGCCTCGGCGACCTGCTCGGCGGTGCGGAGCTGGTGGGCGGCGTCGAGCTCCTCCTTGCGCTCGGCGGACGCGAAGGCGCGCCGGGCCCGGTGCAGCGCGTACGCGCCGCCGGCCTTGGTTCCGAGCCGGGCAACCTCGACGTTGCGGTTGGTCCGCGAGCGTGCCTGCACCGGCGAGCGGGATGCGGCGCGCGCCTGCTCGTCGTGGGCGCGCTTGACCGCGAGATACGCGGCCGCGGCGGCGCCGAACGCACCGACGGCGGCCGCGACCCAGGTTCGTCGCGACGCCACGTGGCGATCGTAGGACGGCGCCGGTGGAGGGCCGGCGGGGCCGGCCTCCGGCCGGCCGCGCGGACATTGGCGTCAGCATTTGGGCACGAGCAGGGCGTCGACGGCGATGGCGCCGTCGGGGTGCAGGACCAGCGGGTTGACGTCGAGCTCGCGGATGTCGCCGGCCAGGTCGACCGCGAGCCGCTGCACCTTCATGATCACGTCGACGAACGCTCGGACGTCGACCGGCGGCCGGCCCCGGACACCCCGGAGCAGCGCCACGCCCTGCAGCTCGTCGAGCATGCGGCGGGCCTCGTCACGGTCGAACGGCGGCACCCGGAACGTGACGTCGTTGAACACCTCCACGAGGATCCCGCCGAGGCCGGCCATCACGACGGGGCCGAACAGCACGTCGTGGGACACGCCGACGACCGCCTCCACCCCGGGCGCCACCATCTCGGCCACGAGCACCTCGCCGCTGCCGATCGCGGCGAGCTCCTTGAACGCCTGGCGCACCTGCGCGGGGGACCGCAGCCCGATCCGCACGCCGCCGATCTCGGACTTGTGAGCCATGTCCGCACCCGACGCTTTCATCACGACCGGGTAGCCGATCCCCGTGGCCGCCCGGACGGAGTCGGTCGCGGTGCCGGCCACCTGCTCACGGGTCACCGGGATCCCGTACGCGGCGAGCACTTCTTTCGCCTCGTGCTCGCTGAACGCGCGCCGGCCCTCCACGAGCGCGTGCGCGCGCCGCGACCGCCTCGGGCGTGGAAGCTCGAACGGCGACCGGTAGCGGCGGGTGAACGCGTGCCAGTCGAGCCATGCCCGCACCGCAGTCACGCAGTTCCGGAACGTCCGGAACACGGCGACGCGGTGCGAGGACAGGAGGATGTCGCGGTACGCCGCCTCGGTCCCCGCGGGCGAGCCCCAGATCACGCAGATCGGCTTGTCGGTCGTGTCGGCCACGTCGACAAGGTCCTGCGCGAGCCGGTCGCTCATCGGCGCGAACGCGCCGGTGATCGGGGCGATGATCACTCCTACGTCGGGATCGGCAACCAGCGCGTCGAGGATCTTGCGGCCCCGTTCGTCGCCGACGGGATGGCCGCCGTTGTCGACTGGGTTCGACACCCTCAGGTACCACGGGATCCACTGGTACAGCGTCTCCTGCAACGACTCGGACAGCACCGGCAGCCGCAAGCCTGCGGCCGAACACAGGTCGGCCATGTGCGCGCCGGTGCCGCCGGAGATCGCGTACACCACCACGCCGTCGCTTGTGGGCGGCTTCGCCCGCGCGAGCAGCTGCGCGGTGTCGATCACCTCGTCGAGGCCGTCGACCCGGATCACGCCGAACTGGCGGAACACCGCCGAGGTCACCGCGTCCGACCCGGTCAGCTTGCCGGTGTGCGACGACGCCATCGACGCGCCCTCGTCGGTGCGACCGACCTTCACGCACACGATCGGCACCTGGCGCCGGGCGGCATGGTCGGCGGCCAGCATCAGGGTGCGGCCGTCCTTGAACCCTTCGACGTACGCCGCGATCGCGCCGGTGTCGTCCTGGTCGGCGAACCACTTCACGAAGTCGGCGAACTCGAGATCGACCTCGTTGCCGGTCGGCGCCCAGTAGTTGAGGCGGATCCCGAGTTCCTGGCTCTGGAAGATCGGCCGACCCTGGTGGCCGGACTGGGTGATCAGCGAGATCGCGGGCCCGTCCAGATCGGTGCGGAACGACTCGAACGCGTTGAGGTTGGTGTTGGGACCGAGCAGGTGGATGTCCGACGACGCCACGAGCGCGGCGAGCTCGTCCTGCGCGGCGCGCCCGCCCTCGCCGACCTCAGCGAACCCCGACGCGAAGATCACCGCGAACGTCGCCTTCTTTTCGATCGCGTCGCGCAGCGCGCCGGCCGCGTCGCCAACGAGGATCACCGCGACGTCCACGTGGCCGGGCACGTCGAGGATGGACGGGTACGCGCGGCGTCCGTCGACAGTCGCTCTCGTGGGGTTGACCGGCACGACCTCGGCGCCGACCTCGTCCGCCCACGCCGCGAGACGCCGCCAGACGCCGGTGTTGGGGCGGCCTTCGGTGTCGGACGCGCCGATCACCGCGAGCGAGCGCGGGCGGAAGAAGGGTCCGAGGTCGAGATCCCGGAGCTGCGCACGCACGGCGGCCAGCGTACGGGCTTCTGACGGTACGTCAGAAATGCAGTGCGCTGTTAGCGTCTGAGCCCGTGCGGTTGTCGTTTTCCGACGAGGACGAGGCGTTCCGCGCCGAGTTGCTCTCGTGGCTCGACGAGCATCCGCCTCCCCGCGACGAGGAGGCCGCCGACCCGGCGCGCTCGAGCGCGGACCTGAGGCCGTGGGCGCGCCGCTGGCAGCGGACGCTGTTCGACCACGGCTGGTTGGTGCCGGGATGGCCACCCGAGCTCGGCGGTCGCGACGCGACTCCCGCGCAGCAGATGATCTACTTCGAGGAGCTCACCCGGCGCGGCATCCGTCGCACGACCAACCCGCAAGGGTTGTCGATCGTCACGCCGTCGATCATCGATTACGGCACCGCCGAGCAGAAGGCGCGCTGGGCGCTGCCTACTCTGCGCGCGGAGATCTCCTGGTGTCTCGGCATGAGCGAACCGAACGCGGGCAGCGACCTCGCGTCGCTCAGCACGCGAGCTGTGCTCGATGGCGACCGGTTCGTCGTGAACGGTCAGAAGGTGTGGACCTCCGGCGCCCAGCACGCCGACTGGTGCTTCTGCTTCGTGCGTACTGATCCCGATGCACCGAAGCACAAGGGCATCAGCGTGCTGGTCATCGACATGCGCTCGCCCGGCATCGAGTACCGGCCGATCCCCGAGCTCACTGAGCCGACGTACGCGGACTTCAACGAGGTGTTCTTCACCGACGTCGAGGTGCCCCGCGATCACCTGGTCGGCCGGCTGCATGACGGCTGGCGGCTGTCTATGGGATCGCTCGCCCACGAGCGAGCGATGCTGTGGATCAACTACGCGTACGACCTGTCGCTCGTGGTCGACCATCTCGTCGCGTTGGGCAAGGAGAAGTCGTTCGACGCCCGCCAGCGCGACCTGGTCGCGTCGAGCTGGATCGACCAGCTCGCGCTCCAGTCGCTCGGCTACCTCGGCTTCGCGAAGTTCGCCAAGGGCGAGGCTGCGCCCGAGCACTCGATCCTGAAGTTGTTCGGCAGCGAGTCGCTCCAGCGCGCGCTGCTCGTCGGTGCCGAGGAGCTGGGCGCCGACGGCATCGACCTCGACCACGGCGGTCCGTCGGTGTGGCGGCACGGCACGTTCATCACCCAGTATCTGCGTTCGTTCGGCGCGACCATCCCCGGCGGCACGAGCGAGATCCAGCGCAACATCATCGCCGAGCGCGTGCTGGGGCTGCCGCGATGAGGATCGCCGCGCTGATCAAGCAGGTGCCGAAGTTCGAAGCGATGCAGCTCGGCCCAGACGGCCGGCTGGTGCGCGATGGGCTCGAGCTCGAGCTGAACCCGTACTGCCGCCGCGCCGTGAGCAAGGGCGTCGAGCTCGCGCAGCTCACCGACGGGTCGTGCACGGTGATCACGCTCGGGCCGCCATCGGCAGAAGACGTGCTCCGCGAGGCGATCGCGTGGGGAGCCGACCGCGGCATCCTCGTCACCGACCCTGCGTTCGCCGGTTCGGACACGCTGGCGACGGCGCGCGCGCTCGCCGCGGTGGTCGAGCGCGAGGGTCCCTTCGACCTCGTGCTGGTCGGTCGCAACTCCGTCGACGCGGACACCGGCCAGGTCGGTCCCGAGGTCGCCGAGCTCGCCGGTCTGCCCTTCGTCACTGGTGTCCGGCGCCTCGAGCTCGGCGAGGGTCAGCTCGCGGTGCGCTGCGAAGAGGACGACGGTCACAGCGAACGGGTGGTGCGACTGCCTGCGGTGGTGTCGACTGCGGAACGGCTCACCGAGCCGGCGAAGGTCGACGCCGCGGGGCGGGCCGCCGTCGATCCTTCGCGGATCGAGACGCTGACGGCCGCGCAGCTCGGCCCGGGGCCGTGGGGCCAGGACGGCAGCGGCACCTACGTGGGCGAGGTGCGGGTGCTCGAGGTCGAGCGGGCGCGTGAGGTGCTCGACGGGCCGGTCGGCGAGCAGGTGGCGCGCGCGGTGCAGCTGCTCGTCGAGCGCGGTGCGCTCGACGACACCGGGGACGAGGGCGAGTCGCCCTCGCTGCCGGCCGCGGCTGCGCCAACCGGCGCCGCGGTTGCGGTCGTGGTCGAGCCGGGTCGCGACAACCTCACCGCCGAGCTGCTCGGCGCCGCCGCCGCGCTCGCGCGCGACATCGGCGGCCATGTCGTCGCGGTGGCCCGCCGCGAGGAACTGCACGACGAGGCCGAGCTGTCCGCCGCCGGTGCCGACGCGATCGTGGTGATCGACGGGGCCGAGGTCGAAGAGGACGTCGCGAGCGGGCTCGCGCGATGGGCCGCGGTGGCGACACCGTGGGCGGTGCTGCTGCCGAGCACGACCTGGGGCCGCGAGGTGGGCGGCCGTGCCGCGGCCCGCCTCGAGTCGGGGTTGACGGGCGACGCGGTCGGCCTCGAGGTGAGCCGCGTGGTCAGCACGGGCGACACGCAGCTCATGGCGTGGAAGCCGGCGTTCGGTGGGCGCATGGTCGCCGCGATCTACGCGAGCTCGCCAACCCACCTCGCCACCGTCCGGGCCGGCGTGTTCCGCCGCCCCGCACCCCGGACCGCGGCGCCGTTGCCGCACACCACCCTCGAGGTGGAGCCACGCGGGCGGGTCACGGTCGTGTCGAGCGAGCGCGACGACGACGTCGAGGTCCTCGCGACCGCCCGCCGGGTCGTGTGCGTCGGCGCGGGCGTTCCACCCGACGAGTACGGCGCGATCCAGCCCTTGCTCGACGTGCTCGGCGCGGAGATCGCCGCCACCCGCAAGGTGACCGACAAGGGGTGGCTGCCCCGCGCTCGCCAGGTCGGCATCACCGGCCGGAGCATCGCGCCGCGCCTGTACGTCGCGGTCGGGCTGTCGGGCAAGTTCAACCATGCCGTCGGCGTGCGGGCGGCGGGAACGGTGCTCGCCGTCAACCCCGACCGTGACGCGCCGATCTGGGACCACACCGACATCGGCATCGTGGGCGACTGGCGCGAGGTCGTTCCCCGAGTGACCGCCGCGCTCGGTGAGGCGCGTAGGGTCTCGGCGCGGTGAACGACAGCAACGCGATCGACCTCGTGCTCTTCGCGTTCCGGCTCACCGCCGCGGCGGTGATGCTCGCGCACGGGATCAACCACATCTTCGGCGGCGGCAAGATCGCCGGGACGGCCCGCTGGTTCGCCAGCTTGGGCATGCGACCCGGACCGCTGCACGCATGGCTTGCGAGCCTCACCGAGGTCGCGGCCGGCGCGCTGCTCACCGTCGGGCTGGCCACGCCGCTCGCCGCCGCCGGCATCGTCGGCGTGATGGTCGTGGCGTGGCTGATCAACCATCGGGGCAACGGCTTCTTCATCTTCCGGCCGGGCGAGGGGTGGGAGTACGTGATGACGCTCACCGCGGTCGGCCTCGTGCTGGCGACGCTCGGGCCCGGCCGCTGGTCGGTTGACCACGCAATCGGCGTCGACGACGACTACGTCGGCACCACCGGCCTGCTCATCGGCGCCCTGGCCGGCGGGGGTGGCGCAGCGCTGCTGCTCGCGCTGTTCTGGCGCCCACCGGTCAAGTCTCCACCGGGTTGAACCACAGATCGGCGCGACCATCGGGCTCGCCGGTGTAGTTGATCGTGATCTCCTCGCCGGGCTCGATCGGCCGGATCGCGTGGTACACGACGAGCTGCCGGTCGTAGTCGTGGTCGTAGCGCGCGTTCGGCGTCCACGAATGGTTGTAGAGGCTGCCGAACCCGAGCGCGAACGCGAGCCCGTCATCCCACTCGAACGCGAAGCCCTGCAGGCCGGTCGACTCGATTGCTTCGACGTGCTCCGGCCCAACGACGAGGACCGGGCACGACTCGATCACGTCACCGGGCTCGATGTGCCGGCCGGCGAACACGCCACGACCGTGCCGCGCTGACGCGGACACGTAGACGTGACGTCCCACGGCGAGGACGTCGCACGTGCGATCCGGCCCGAGCTCCCGTCGTTGCATCGCCACGAGGACGGAGAGCGTAGCGACATCAGCTGGAGCGTTGCCCGACTCGCTGGATGCGCAAGCCCGTCGAGATGTCGCTCAACGTGAAGCCCAACCGCTGCAGCTCCTCGAGGTGCTCGGCCGCGAGCGACTGCAGGATCCGCTCGCCGCGCGGGGTCAGCGACACCCGCACGACGCGATGGTCGTCGCCGTCGCGCTCGCGCTTGACGAGGTTCGCCTGCACGGCGCGGTCGACGAGACCGACCGCACTGTGGTGGCGGAGCAGCAGGTGCTCGGCCACGTCGCCGATGGTCGGCCGGTCCGGGCCCTCGTGACCGCGGATCGCGAGCAGCAGCTGATGCTGCGCAGCGGTCAAGCCCGCCGCGTTGGCCTGCTCCTCGCTCCAGCGGAGGAACCGGCGCAAGCCGGTTCGGAGCTGGAGCAGGGCTCGGTAGTCCTCGTCCGTGAGCTTCCGGCTCGCTGCCATCGAGATATATCATGGCACGATATGGTTGGGGTGGTGAAGCGTACGGCCCGCCGTGTGGCGACCAGCACCGTGAGTTGGTTCCGGCGCTGGTCGGTGGGCGACGCCATCGTCGACTCGCGCAACGAGTTCTGGCGGCTCATCCTGCTCGTCGGGGTCCTCTGCGGCATCGGTGGCGCGCTCTACATCGCCGCGCTCCGTGGCACGACCAGGCTGCTCGGCGCCGATCATTGGACCAACGGCCCGCATCTCGTCGTGCTCGGCGCGGTAGGGCTCGCGATCGGTGTCCTCACGCTCGTGCTCGGGAACCCCGGTGACGTCGAGCTGCTCGTCGACAACATCCACGTGAGCGGCGGGCGCTCCGACATCCGCGATCTCCGCTCGCTCATCCCCGTGTCGCTGATCGGCATTGGCGCGGGCAGCGCCATCGGACCCGAGGCACCGCTCGTGCAGACGACCGGGTCGATCGGCAGCTGGGTCGCGATGCGCCGCAGGCTCGCGACCCGCGACTCGCGGGTGCTCACGATCACGGGCATGGCCGCGGGTTTTGCGGTCCTCTTCGGTGCGCCGCTCGGGTCCGCGATCTTCGCGCTCGAGATCCTGCACCGGCGCGGGCTGCAGTACTACGAGGCGCTGCTGCCCGCGGCGATCGGGTCGCTGTCGGGCTACGCGGTCTACATCGTCGTGAACGGCCTTGGCTTCGACCCCATCTGGACGTTTCCTGAGCCCGCGAACCTCCACGCCGTCGACCTGCTCATCGGTCTCGTCGCCGGCGTCGCCGGCGCGCTCATCGCGACTGCCTTCACGTACTTCTCGCGTCTCGAGCGGCGTGGCTTCAGATTCCTACCCACCGGCGTCCGGCCGGTCGTCGGCGGGCTCGCGCTCGGTGGGCTCGCGTTCCTGAGCCCGTACGCGCTCACCTTCGGCGAGGGCCAGATCCAGACCGTTGCCACCACGAAGATCGCGATCTCCACGTTGCTGCTCGCAGCGCTCGCGAAATTCGTCGCGTCGTCGACGATGGTCTCGTCGGGCTGGAGGGGCGGGTTCATCATCCCGCTGTTCTTCCTCGGCGCGACGATCGGCTCGGTCGGAGCGCAGACCTTCGACGTCGATGCCGTGGTCGCCATGACCGCACTCATGGCCGCGGCCAACGTCGGGGTCACGAAGACACCCATCGGCTCGACCCTGGTCGTGACCGAGATGGCAGGCATGCGGCTGCTGCCGTCGACGCTGCTTGCGTCGGTCGTGTCCCTTTTCCTGACCAGCCGGGTGGCGATGATCGAGACGCAACGCGAGCGTGAAGGCGAGTTCGCTGAGGCTCGCGAGGAGATCCAGGTTGGGTTCCGTCCCGCGCCGGCGGTCGGGCCCGCGGGCAACGGCCGGGACAGTGCCACCGAACCCGACCAGACACCCGTCGAGGAGAATCCGGGCGGCACGGCGAACTGAGGACCGTGCGTCGCCGCGTGGTCCTCGCCACCGTCGTCGTCGCCGCGCTGGTGGGGGTGCCGGCCGCGCACGCAACAGTTCCGTTCCCCACCGGCGGCGACCCGTACGACTACACCCGGCTCCACATCCGCAACGGCTCCTGCGTGTTCGCGCCGGGCGAGACCGGCCCGGTGCCTGCTGGCACCGACCTGCCCGCCGGCTTCGACTGCCAAAACGACAGCAAACTGACCGATTACGCCGCCAGGCCCGGGGACGCGGACTACGACCCGCTCGTCGCCAACAACCCACAGGAGCTGTTCGGCCGCAAGGGCCCCGGCACCAACCGGGCGTGGGAGGTGACGACCGGGCGACCCGACGTCGTGATCGCCGTGCTCGACAGCGGCATCGAGTGGTTCAAGGACACGCCGGAGCTCGTGAACAAGTTCGCCCTGAACATTGACGAGCTGCCGGTGCCCGGACGCAACCGGCACAGCCGCAACATCCGCGACTACGAGGTCAACCACGACGGTGTGGTGAACGTCGCGGATTACGCCGGCGACCCGCGTGTGGTGGACTCGCCGTCCGACGAGAACGACTACGTCGACCCAGCTGACCTGCTGCGCGCCTTCAGCGACGGCGTCGACGACGATCACAACGGTTACGTCGACGACATCTCCGGCTGGGACTTCTACGAGCGCGACAACGATGCCGCCGACGACGTCACGTACGGGCACGGCACGGGCGAGAGTCGCGACTCGGCAGCCGAGATCGAACGCCAGGTGACGCAGTGCCCGAACTGCATGTTGCTCGAGCTGCGGGTCGGCGACAGTTTCGTCGCCGACATCAACCACTTCGCCGAAGCCGTCGTCTACGCGACGAACAACGGCGCCAGCGTTGTGCAGGAGGCCCTCGGCACCGTGGACCACACCGCCTTCGCGCAAGCAGCCGTCGACTACGCGTACGACCACGGCGTGTTGATCGTGGCCTCCGAAGCCGATGAGTCGGCAGGTCACCACAACTACCCGGCCGCGCTCAACCACACGATGGTCGTGAACTCGGTGACGCATTTCGCGCAGGAGGCCGGTCTGCCAATCGAGTTGCCGAAGACCTACCTCGCGCTCAACGGGTGCACGAACTTCGGCGGCTACACGTGGATGACCGTCGAGTCGAACTCGTGCAGCTCCGATGCCACCGGTCAGAGCGCGGGCATGGCCGGGCTGCTCTACTCGGCCGCGAAGAACGCGGGTATCCGGCTGTCGGCCGAGGAAGCCAAGCAGCTGTTCCGTGTCAGCGCCGACGACGTCGACTTCTCCACCCCGCGGCTGCCGTGGGGACCGCCGAACAACTTCGTCACCACCCTCCCGCTGTCGCAGCGCTTCGTGACCACTGCCGGCTGGGACCAGATCACCGGCTTCGGTCGCACCAACATCGACCGCGCCGTGCGGCTCGTGGCGGCGGGGGAGATCCCACCGGAAGCCGACATCGCCTCGCCGGCATGGTGGTCGCCGCTTGGCACCACGGGGACGATCGCGATCGAAGGACGTGTCGCCGCGCCGCGCGCGAGCTCGTACACCTACGAGGTGCAGGTGGCGCCGGGTGTGCAGCCACCGCGCTGGCCCCTACACGACGAGTGGACGACGGTCACGAACGGCGCCGGCACCGCGCCCACCACCGGCGTGCTCGCGACGCTGAACCTCGCGGAGGTGCGCGCGCTCGTCGAGCGGGCGCCCGCCGTGTACACGCCGCTCGACGACCCGACCTCACCGGAGCGCCCTGAGCGGGACGCGTTCCGGGTGCGCGTGGTGGTCCACGCCGATGGCGACATCGCGACGCCGTGGAAGACCGCGATCGAGCAGCGCCAGTACTTCACGCACGCCGACGGTCAGCTTCTCGCCGGATACCCGCGGCAGCTCGGCGCCGACGGCGCCGGGTCAGCGGCGTTCGCCGACATCGACGGCGACGGCGCGAACGAGCTGGTGATCGCGGACGGCAACGGGTTCGTGCACGCCTTCCGGGCCGCGGGCGGCGAAGCCGCGGGCTGGCCGGTGCACACCGACCCGCTCCCGCTGCCGCGCCAGCCCGGCCTACCCGACGTGGTGTACGCGCCGCTGCTGCTCGGTTCGCCCACCGTCGCCGACCTCGACGGCGACGGCCGGCCCGAGGTCGCGGTCGCCGACATCGAGGGCGCGCTGTACGCATGGCACCACGACGGCACCCTCGTCGCCGGCTTCCCCGTCCACGACAACCCCGCGTACTCCGCACCCGAGGTGCACGACCACGTCAACACCGTCGACCACGCGTTCAGCTCGATGCCGTCGGCGGGCGACCTCGACACCGCCGCCCCGGGGCTCGAGCTGGTCGTCGGCTCCATGGACGGCCACGTGTATGCGTGGCACGCCGACGGCACGCCGGTGCCCGGGTGGCCGGTGCTGCTGCGCGACCCCGCAAAGGTCGCGTCGATCGATCCTGTGAACCACAAGGCGTCGTTCGTCGACGACGCGCACGTGCTGTTCGGCCGCCAGGTGCTCACAACCCCGACCCTCGGCGACGTCGACGGTGACGGCCAGCTCGAGGTCGCGGTCAACGTCGACGAGGAGTACGCGGACCCGCCGCACTTGTCGGCGCTGCGTGACCCGCTGCTCACCGTCGTCGGCCAGGTGGTGCAACCAGCGGACACGCGCGTCTACCTGCTGCACCACGACGGCACCCTCCATCCCGGTACCGAGCGCGTCGCCAACCTGGGCGACAACGCGTACGTCGCGGGCTGGCCGGTCGCGATCTACATGGTGCAGGGGGAGCTGCTGCCCGACGTCGGGTCCGGCAGCAACGGCGCGCCGGTCATGGCCGACGTCGACGGCGACGGCAAGCTCGAGATCGCCACCGCGTCGATCGGCTCGCCGCCGTACCTGCTGCGGGCCGACGGGTCGAGCTTCTACGGCAACGGTCCCGACGGCGACCCGGTGACGATGGCGAGCATGCCACCCGAGTTCAAGAGCCTTGCCACCGACGCACCGTCGATCGCGTCGCTCGGCGGTGGCGCGATCGGGCGCCTGAACGGGCCCGGCTCGCCGCTGGCGTTCGCCATGGGGTCGACCGGCCTGCGCCGGCTGCTCGACGTGGTGCTCCCCGAGCAGCAGCTTGCGGGCGAGGATCACCTCGGCGCCTGGGATCTCGCGACCGGCACGTACGAGCCGGGCTTTCCCGCGCGCATGAACGACCTGATGTTCTTCACAACCCCGGCGATCGCGGACATCGACGGCGACGGCCGCGCCGAGGTGTTGCAGGGCTCCGCGATGTACGACCTGCGCGCCTACGGGATCGGTGGGTCGGTGCCGGCGACGTGGCCGAAGTCAACCGGTGGGTGGATGGTCGCCACTCCCGCGGTCGGCGAGTTCGGCGGTGGCCAGGCCGTGGCGACCGTGACGCGCGAGGGGAACCTGTTCGTGTGGCGCACCAGCGGGCCCGTGTGCGGCGCGACCGAGTGGCCGAAGTACCAGCACGACCTGCGCAACACCGGGACCTACGGCACCGACGCCACGCCGCCCGCCCCCGTCACCGGTCTCCTCGTGCAGCGCCTCGGGCCGGCGGCCCGGCTCCGGTTCGTCGCGCCGGGTGACGACGGCGGTTGTGGCCGTGCCGCCGCGTACGTGGTGTCGATCGCGGGCAAGCGCGTAACCGTGCCGGTCACCGTCGCCGGTGGTGCGCTCGAGCGGCTGACGTTACCCGCCGGGAGCGCGGTCACGATCCAGGCCATCGACGACGCCGGCAACCTGGGCTTCCCGGTCACCGCCCGCCTCTGACTCCGGGGCCTGCCGGCACGCGTTCGACCTCGGGCTGCCCGCGTGGCGCGTCAGGCGGCAAGATCGGCGAGCGCGTCGGACACGGCGCGCTGAAACGTCGGGTAGGCGCCGATCACCCGCCGCAGGACGGCAGTGGGGACGCGAGCCTGCACCGCCACGGTCAGCATGCTGAGCACCTCGCCACCGCAGGGCCCGACGGACGAGCCACCGACGAGGACGCCCCGGGCTCGGTCCTCGACGACCTTGATGAAACCGTCATTGCCCACCTTGTGGATCCATCCCCGCGACGAGTCGGGGATCGAAGCCATTCCCGTGCGGACGTCGATGCCCCGCTCGCGTGCGGTGCGCTCGGTCAGGCCGACGGCACCGACCTCGGGGTCCGTGAACGTCACGCGTGGGATCGCGTGATCCTCGAACGGCGGCGCCTCCTCGCCCACCAACTGCGCAACCACGAGCCGCGCCTGATGAACGGCCACGTGGGTGAACGCGCCGCCGGTGACGTCGCCGATCGCCCACACCCCGTCCGCGCCGCGCACCCGTAGCTGCCCGTCGACCGGCAGGAAGCGCGCCTCGGGCGGGATGCCGAGCGACGCGGCGTTGATCGCATCGAGATCCGCGACTCGGCCAGTGGCGACGAGCAGCCGCTCACCGGTGACCTCGCTGCCGTCGTCGAGGGTGACCACCACGCCGTCGCCGTCGCGGCGAACGCCGGTCGCCGACGCGCCGGTTCGCACGTCGATGCCTTCGCGGCCGAACACCTCGTGCAAGAGCTGGCAGGCTTCGGGCTCCTCGTTCGCGAGCAGGTGACGGCCGCCCTCGACGATCGCCACCCGGCTGCCGAACCGGGCGAAGGTCTGCGCCAGCTCGCAGCCGACGACACCGCCACCGACGACGACCATCGAGTGGGGGACGGCCGTTGCCTTCACCGCGTCCCGGTTGGTCCAGTACTCGACCGTGTCGAGGCCGGGGATGGGCGGGATCCCCGGCCGGGTTCCCGTGGCGACGACCAGCGCGCGCTCGACGTCGATCACCTCGTCGCCCGCGATCACCCGCCGCGGCCCGTCGAGGCGGGCCCGGGCGCGCACGAAGCGCCCGCCTTTCGACTCGAGCCGGCGCACCGCGGCGCGATCGTCCCAGTCGTCGGTCGCCTCGTCGCGGATGCGGCGCGCCACCGGCGACCAGTCAGCGCTCACTGACACGTCGCCGGCCATGCCGGGCACCCGGCGCGCCTCGGTAAGCAATCCGCTCGCCCGCACCATCATCTTCGTCGGGATGCACGCGTAGTACGGGCACTCGCCGCCGACGAGATGGGCTTCGACGCCCACGACGTCGACGCCGGCATCGGCGAGACGCTCGGCGACCTCCTCACCGCCCGGTCCCAGCCCGATGACGACGACGTCTGCTCGCATCCGCGCAGCGTAGGCAACACCGCGCGGTTGCTGTCGGGGTTAGCCCTACGGCCGGTGGGAATAACCTTGCCCCGTGGCGTCTTCGAGTCAGGGGTATCACGAGGACGAGCGCGTCCTGGACGACGCGCTCAAGGACCGTCACCGGGCGATCGTGTCGATAATGGAGGAGCTCGAGGCGATCGACTGGTACGACCAGCGAGTCGCGGCCGCGTCGGACACCGAGCTGGCGGCGCTGCTCGCCCACAACCGTGACGAGGAGAAGGAGCACGCCGCGATGCTCCTGGAATGGCTGCGCCGCCGCGATACGGTGCTGGCCGAGAACCTCACCCGCTACCTGTTCAGCGACCGCGGGATCCTCGACATCGAAGAAGCCGCGGCGACCGCGGAGACCGGCGGCGTCGACCGGGACCACCCGGCGAGCGACGGGAGCCTTCGCATCGGCAGCTTGAGAGGAACGACGAACCTGTGAACCATCTCCGCCGCGATCTCGCACCCATCTCGGATACAGCGTGGTCCGCGATCGACGAGGAGGCGCAGCGATCGCTGCGCAGCTTCCTGGCTGCCCGCCGGCTGGTGACGTTCGAAGGACCATCGGGGTGGGACGCAACCGGCGTCGCGACCGGGCACACCACGGCCGTCGAACCGCCCGTCGACGGTGTCGAGGCCGCGGCGCGCAACGTGCGGCCCATGATCGAGCTGAGGACCCGGTTCACGCTTGCCCGCGAGCAGCTCGACGCGGTCGACCGTGGTGCCCGTGACCCCGACCTCCAGCCGGTGACCGAGGCGGCGCGGCGCGCCGCGCTGGCGGAGGACGGCCTCGTGTTCGGCGGACTGCCGGGTGCCGGCATCGAAGGGATCGCGTCGGCCTGCCCGTACGAGCCGATCATGATCGGCGACGACTACCGCAATTTCCCGACGTGGGTGGCGCGGGCGGTCGCGCTGCTCCGCTAGGCCGGGGTGGACGGCCCCTACGCGGCAGCGCTCGGACCGCGTGGCTACACCGGTGTCGTCGAGAGCACCGAGGACGGCGGCTACCCGGTTCTCGAGCACCTGCGGCTCGTCACCGGCGGGCCGGTGGTGTGGGCGGCCGCGATCGACGGATGCATCGTTGTGTCCCAGCGGGGCGGCGACCATCGGCTCGTCGTCGGCGAGGACTTCTCGATCGGCTACGAGAGCCACGACGAGCGGTCGGTGACCTTGTACCTCGAGGAGTCGCTGACGTTCGTGAACGACGGCCCGCAGGCCGCCGTCGTGCTGCGCGCCGTGTAGTTCGGCGTCAACCGGATCGCTTCGAGCGACTCTCGCTGGGACCACATGCGCCGGCGAGGAACCGGCGCATGTGGTCGCCGATCTCGTCGATGACGTCGGACACACAGATGAGGTGGATGTCCGAGTCGAAAACGACCAGCTCGGCGCCCGGGATGTGGTCGGCGACGTAACGGCCCAGCGCGACCGGGACCATGACGTCGCGCTCTGCGTGCATGACGAGGGTCGGTACCCGGATGTCGGGGAGCAGCGACCGAACGTCGGCGTCGGCACACGCATGGAGGAAGCGCGTCGCGGCAGCCGGGCTGGCCGACAGTCGCTGGTAGCGCGCCACGTACGCCCGCACGGTCGGATCACCGGCCAGGCTGGGGGCGGACGAGCTGAGCGCGACGCCGGTGCCCCAGCGAGCTTCCACGTGGCGCGCATACGCGTCGACCACCTTGGGGTCGTGACCGATGCCGTAGCCAGGCCCCGCGTTGTGCCGTGCGTATCCGCCATGGAGCACGAGCGCGGCGACACGATCGGGGTGGCGGGCGGCGAGCTTGAGCGCGGTCAGCGCGCCCGCGCTCACCCCGAACAGCACAGCCCGGCCCGCGCCGACCGCGTCGAGCACCGCGAGCGCGTCGAGCGTCCAGGCGTCGACATCGATCGTCGCGGGCCGGTCCGACAGCCCCATGCCGCGCTTGTCGAACATGATCAGCCGGCCCATCGACGTCAGTGTGCGGACGAGGCGGTCGGTGGGCGCGTTCCACCAGATGTCGAGGTGGTGGATGTAACCGGGGATGGCGAGGATGTCGATGGCGCCGTCGCCTTGGGTGCCGGCGATCTGGTACGCGATGTCCATCCCGTCGGCGGTCCGCGCGTACTGCACCGGTGACTTGCGGATGTCGTCACCCGGCAGCAGCACGGTCGCACCGCCGTCGGTGGCGGGCGGGATCTCGTGGCACAGCACCGCGGCTTCGAGCCGGCGCAGCTCACCGCCGGGCTCGAGGCCGAGCTCGTCGAGCAGGACGCGGCGGGCGCGCTTGTAGGCGTCCAGCGCGTCGGCCTGCCGGCCGCAGCGGTACAACGCGACCATGAGATGACCCCACAGCCGCTCGTGGAACGGGTGCTCGGCAACGAGTTGCTCGAGCTCACCGACCAGCTCGCGATGCAGACCGATGGCGAGGTCGGCGGCGATGCGGGCCTCGTGCGCCGCGAGCCGCTCCTGCTGCAATCGCACTGCCTCGGTCGCGAGACCGGTGTGCTCCGCGACGCCGGTGAACGGATCGCCTCGCCACAGTGCCAGCGCGTCGCGCAGCGTCGCACCCGCGCCCGCCGCGTTGCCTGCGCGCAGCGCTTCGTCACCTGCCCGCACGAGATCGCGGAAGTGATGCACATCGACGTCGCCGTAGTCGACCGCGAGCCGGTAGCCGACCGAGTCGGTGACGACACGGTCGTTGCCGAACACCTGGCGCAGGTTCCAGACGTAGGTCTGCAACGTCTTGCGAGCCGCAGGCGGCGGATCGTCGCCCCACAGCGACCAGATCAGCGAGTCGGCCGGCACCGCGCGTCCACCGGCGAGGGCGAGCGCGGCGAGCAGCGAGCGCTCCTTCGCGGCTGCGGGGGCGTGTAACTGCCCGTCGTCCCCTTCGACTTCGACCGGGCCGAGCAGGCGGACCCGCACGGGGCGCAGGGTACTGCCCGCACGGCGGCGGTGCCGGTGCGCTGGACCACGGCTGGACCGGCCCGTGTTCACCTGCACCTGCAGGCGCCACCCCGGCGCCGCGACGGCAAAGGAGAGGAGTGGCGATGCCTCGCTATCTCGTGGAGCGGACCTTTCCGGAAGGACTGGTCATCCCGACCAACGACGACGGCGCGAAAGCGTGCCTTGGTGTCGTGCAGAACAACGCCGAGGAGCAGGTGACGTGGGTGACGTCGTTCGTGTCGACGGACCGCACCCGCACGTACTGCATCTACGACGGCCCCAGCCCCGAAGCGATCCGCCGCGCGGCACAGGCCAACGGCTTGCCCGTCGACGCGGTCAACGAAGTCCGCGTGCTCGACCCGTACTTCTACACGGCACCCTAGGAGGGACCATCCAGATGAAGCGCAAGATCCTCGCTGCCGCGCTCGGCGTGGCGTCCATCCTCGTCGCAACCGGCGGCGTCGCCGGCGCGGCACCGCACAGCCCGACCTGCTCGGACACGCTCGGCATCGTCGTGCACGGTCAGCACATCGTCGGTGACTACGTGACCGGCCTCGGCCACATGAACCTCGACTGGCCGCCGTCGGGCGGTGTCGTCGGCCAGACGGTTTCGGCGAACGGTGGCGTCGTCATCGCCGGCGGGCCCGGGCCGGGCTTCCACTTCCCGAACGGCTTCGCGCCGGGCGCGTCGTTCTGCAACGACTCGAACTCGCCGGGAACCCACCTGTAGGGCAGCCTGCGTCGGCTCGGCGTCAACCGCCGAGCCGACCGGCGGCCTTGACCTCGGCAAGACGGTCGTAGTTGCCGCGGTAGGTCGCCCGGACCCGTTCCTGGCCCTCGTCCATCATGAAGTTCGGCGAGTGGGAGCGACCGGCAATCTCTTACCGTGGGCGGTCGTCGACGTAGGGGATGCGATGCGAGAGATCACTGAGGTCCAGTTGCCCGGCGTGGGTGTCCGATACGAGTTCGAGTCGAGCCGGGGCGAGCGGATCGCCGTGGTTGCGCATCGCAGTGGTCGGTACGAGCTGGCCTTGTACAGCCGCGGTGATCCGGACTCCTGCCGGTCGATCCTCGAACTGGACGGTGACGATGCGGTCGCGCTGGCAGAGATCCTCGGCGCACCACGACTCACGGAAGCAGCCGCGGCGATGCAGCGGATCGAGGGGCTGGCCATCGACTGGATCACCGTCGAGCCGAGGTCGACCGCCGCCGGAGCGACCATCGCCCAAGGGGAGTACCGAACGAAGACCGGTGCGACGATCGTCGCGGTGATTCGCGACAACGTGTCGCTCCCCGCGCCGGAGCCCACGTTCACCCTCCAGCCCGGCGACGTCGCCCTGGCGGTCGGCACCTCCGATGGCCTGACGCAACTGCGATCGCTCCTCACGCGGTGACACCGTTGTTCGCAGCGGCGTCGAGCGACACGGCGTTGGAGCTCATCGAGCTCGGCGCGGTCGCGATCGGGCTGTCGCTGCTGGCGCGTGGAGCCCACCGAGTCGGACTCCCCGCGATTCCGCTGTATCTGCTCGCTGGCCTGCTGGTCGGCCACGGCGGCGTGGTCAGCCTCGACGTGAGCGAGACCTTCATCGCGCGAGCGGCCGACATCGGGGTGCTGTTGCTGTTGCTGACGCTCGGACTCGAGTACACCGCCGAGGAGCTGAAGTCGGGCCTGCGCGCCGGCGCGGCGAGCGGCGGCCTCGATGCGCTGCTGAACTTCGTGCCCGGATTCGCGTGCGGCCTCCTACTGGGTTGGCGCACGACCGCGTCGGTCCTGCTCGGCGGCGCAACGTGGGTGACGTCGTCCGGCGTGGTGTCCAAGATCATCGGCGACTTCGGTTGGATCGCGAACCGCGAGACGCCGGCCGTCCTCAACCTGCTGGTCATCGAGGACCTCGCGATGGCGGTGTACCTGCCGATCGTCGGTGCGGTTGTCGCTGGTCGCGGCGCCGGCCAGACGGTCGTGACCGTGCTCGTCGCGCTCGGCGCGGTCGCGGCCATCCTCGTCCTCGCGCTGCAGTACGGCTCGCACGTGAGCCGCATCCTCAGCGGTGCGTCGGATGAGTCGCTGTTGCTGGCGGTGTTCGGGCTGACGCTGCTGGTCGGAGGGGTGGCCGAGAAGGTCCACGTCTCCGCGGCGATCGGAGCGTTCCTGGTGGGACTTGCGCTGTCCGGACCGGTGCAGCACCGCGCCGGGGCGCTCATCTCCCCACTGCGCGATCTGTTCGCGGCAACGTTCTTCGTGTTCTTCTCGTTCCAGCTCGAACCGTCGACGCTTGGCGATGTCGCGCTCCCCGCGGTCGCCCTGGCCGCCGTCGGGATCCTCACGAAGTTTGCGGCTGCTCGTTTCGCCCTCGGTCGCTCGCAGGTGGGCCCGCGGGGTCAACGACGCGCCGGTGCCGCGCTGTCGGCGCGCGGCGAGTTCTCCATCGTGATCGCCAGTCTCGGTGCCAGCACCGCCGACGGCGCCGACCTGTCGTCGCTGGCCGCCGCGTTCGTGCTGGTCACCGCCGTAGCGTCGCCACTGCTCGCCAAGCTGCTCGACCGAAGCCCGGCTGTCCCGGCGGGGCAGGGGAGGAACGGGACCGGTAGCCTGATTCGGTGATCGGTACCGGCCGCCGACCGCGAGTTGCCCATCTTCTCGTGGTGGCCGCTGCCGCTGTCGCACTGGCTGGCTTCGGCCGGCTGGCGGGCAACCCCGTGGGGGAGCGCGCCACCGTGCCCGACGCGGCGCTCACCACCGGCGCCACGCATGCAGTTGCGGTCGTCGCCGAGCGGGTCTCACCCTCTGGCTCGACATGGCTCGCGGCCGCGGTTGGGATCGACGCGGCACTGCTCGTTGCCGTGGGCCTGCGTGCATGGTCGGTCGTGCCCTCGCGCGACGGGCGGCGACGGGTCCCGGGGCGGAGCCTTCGCTGCGGGTGGCGAGGGCCGCCGATCGCCGCCGTCGCCTGAGCCGCGCCCGCGCGCGGCCGCGTGACCAGTCGTGAACGCCCGCGCCGCGCTCGCGTGGCGGCCTGATTTCTCCCGGAGGCGCGATGAACGAACTCGGCACTTTGCCCCCGGCGACGACGCGACCACGGGGGCGTGCGCGAACCGTCGGCCGTGCCGTGGCAGCCCTGGCGATGGGCGCGCTGTTGCCATTGGCCGTTGCGGCATTGCTGTTCCAGGACCCGACGTACGCTCCCCGGGTCAGTATCGACAACCCGAGTGAGTACGACATACTCATCGGCCTCAGAGAGGCGGGCTCGGCGTCGCGTCTGCCCCTCGGTGTCGCCGTGCAGCAGTGCGTCACCAGTTTCGAAGCGGTGCTCGACCAGGGCTCGACCTGGGTGGTCGACTTCGAGAGCCAAGGTCGTTCCGGCGGCCAGATCAGCGTCGATCGCGACCAACTCGAGCGCGACAACTGGACGCTGCACGTCCCGCAGTCCGCGATCGATGCGCTCCGCGCGAACGGTGCACCGGATCCACCCGCCCGCGGTTGCGCGACGAGATGACCGCGCGCCGCACGGCGCCGCATCACCTCCCCCTACGTGCCTACGATCCGTCGCGATGGACGTGCTCGATCTCGACCAGCGGGCGGGCGGGCGGATGGATGGTGGCGATGATCTCGGCGATCCCCGCCGATGGTTGGGCTTCCGCAACGCCGTGTTCCGACTGGACGGTCCGCGACCTTGTCCGTCACGTGATCGCCGGCAACGTGAAGTACGCGGAGATCGCGCTCGGTGCGGACTTCGTTCCGGGTGCACCGGACGTCGTGTTCGAGGATGACCTCGCCGGGATGTACCGGCGAACGCTCACCGAGATGCTCGTCGCGTGGCGCCGTCCCGGCGCGCTCGACCGCGCGGCCGGCTTGCCGCAGGGCCGCGGTCGGGCGGAGACGGCAGCCTGGATTCATCTCGCCGAGACGCTCACCTGTCCCGTGTCAAGGATCTGAGACAGATCCGGGGTCGGGAAAGTTGGTGGTTGGGGTCTGTCGATAGCGCTCGAGCGGGCGAGCCATGCCGAGGTCCTGTCTGTCAGGGTGACATGAGACGGCTGCGGTAGCGATGAAGTGCGCCCCCTGGGATTCGAACCCAGAACCTGCGGATTAAGAGTCCGTTGCTCTGCCGTTGAGCTAGAGGCGCGCTGGACATTCCACTCTAGGGCGCGGCAGCTTCCGGATTCCCCACTACCGATGCCGTCGTGCGCTCCCGCTGCGCGCCGGCCCGGGCCTTCCGAGCCAGCGCGCAGCACGGCGCGTCAGAATCGTCTACTCGCAGCCGGACTGGATGCCGTGGGTCTGCTGGCGGGCGGTGGCGCCGCCGTTGCAGATCGCGCTCACCCCGAGCAACGAGTCGGTCTTGCCATTGGTGTAGTTGCCGTGAGGGTTGAACGTCTCTTCGGCTCCTGGCGGCGCGAACCCCCAGGCGGGGAAGTCGACGCCGATGCTTGGCAGCCACACCCAGTTGCCCTCGATCACCGGCCCTGCACAGGAGAAGCCGCACTCGGCTGGAGGCCGCGAAACGTTCGCGCATGAATCCGCGAGCGCCACCCCCGGTGCCGCGAGCACCGCCAATCCGAGAATGGTTCCGACAAGGTACTTCCGAATACGCATCGCACGCCCCTTCAGTCGTCGCCAAGCGACGGTGTTCGCCCCACCTTCCCCACCCCGGCATTGGCCCGTTTGGAACACCTCTGGTCCGTTCAGGCCCGAGGCGCCGAAACCCTAGCCGAACGTCGCCGCCCCCACTCGTCGACCGTGCATGCACGAGCAGCGGTCGACGGCACCAGACGGCTCACGCCGGCACGGGAAGATTGGGGTGACCGAGGGGACTTGAACTTCTGCGGCGTTCATGCCCTCCCGTGCGCCGCAAGGGTAGTGGGTCCCCGAAACGGTCCAATCCAAGGGGCTTTCGCGAACAAGTGTGACCACGCTGTGTGTCGCTCGCCACGAGCATGGGACCACCTTGAGCTGAGTTTCGCCAGGAGCATGGGACCACCCTGTCGCCAGTGATGGGACCACCCGGGGTCCACCAGCAGCGGTGCCGCTGCCGGTGCAGTTGCCGCCATCCGACCAGCGGTCCAGGAGGGCGGCGATGGCGTTCCGGGAGGTTCGTGTGTTCGAGGTTCGAGAAGTGCTGCGGCTGTGGTTGCGTGGCGAGGGGATCCGGTCGACGGAGCGGCTGGGTGGTGTGGACCGCAAGACCGTCCGCCGCTACGTCGCGGCCGCGGTCGATCTGGGGCTGGCCCGCGATGGCGGCGAGGAGCAGTTGAGCGACGAGTTCATCGGTTCGGTGGTGGAAGCGGTGCGACCACACCGCCGCGACGGACGGGGTGCAGCGTGGGCGCTGCTGGTCGCCAACCATCAGCTCGTCGAGGACTGGTTGAGGAAGGACGAGCTCACGGTGCGCAAGACGCACGAGCTCCTCGGCCGTCGGGGTGTGGTGGTGCCGGAGCGCACGTTGCACCGTTACGCGTTGGAGGTGTGCGACGTCGGACGCGGCCGTCGCGGCACGACGGTGCGGGTGAACGATGGGGAGCCGGGCGACGAGTTGCAGATCGATTTCGGTCGTCTCGGTCTGGTGCCCGATCCCGTGGTCGGTCACGACCGTGTGTGTCACGCGTTGGTGTTCACGCCGGTCGTGTCGCGCTACACGTTCGTGTGGTTGTCGTTCCGGCAGACGGTCAGCGACGTGATCGCGGGGTGCGAGGCGGCTTGGGTGTTCTTCGGTGGCGTGTTCGCGACGGTGATCCCTGACAACTTGAAAGCGATCGTCGAGCACGCTGACGCGCTCGAGCCGCGGTTGTGCCAGGCGTTCGTCGAGTACGCGCAAGACCGCGGGTTCGTGATCGACCCGGCCCGTGTGCGTTCGCCGCAAGACAAGCCCCGTGTCGAGCGGTGTGTGCCGTTCGTGCGTCAGAGCTTCTTCGCCGGCGAGACGTTCATCGATCTCGCCGACGCGCAACACCGCGTCGAGCAGTGGTGCCGCCAGCGGGCCGGGATGCGCATCCACGGCACCATCCAGGCCCGGCCGGCCGAGGTGTTCCGGGTCGAGGAGCGGCCGCGGCTGGGGCCAGCGCCGGCGAGCGTCTACGACGTGCCGATCTACACGACCGCGAAGGTGCACCGTGACCATCACATCGAAGTCGCCAAAGCGCTGTACTCGATTCCGGGCAACCTGATCGGCCAACGGGTCGAGGTGCGCGCCGATCGCACCCTGGTGCGAGTCTTCGCCCGGGGCCAGCTGGTCAAGGTGCATCCACGTCAGCAGCCGGGGCGACGGATCACCGACCCGGCCGATCTGCCATCGGAGCGCACCATCTACGCGATGCGGGACCTCGAGGCGTTGAAACGTCTCGCCGCCGACCACGGACCCGCGATCGGTGCGTTCGCGACCGCGCTGCTGGACATCCCGTTGCCGTGGACGAAGATGCGTCAGGTCTACGCGCTGTTGGGACTGGTGAAGAAGTGGGGCGCGGAGCGTGTCGACGCGGCGTGCGCGTCGGCGCTCGAACACGAAGCGGTCAACGTCGGACTCATCGGCCGGATGCTGGAGCGCGGCACCGAGAACAACACGACAACTCAACCATCGCTGCCCGGCGTGGTCGTGCCCGGCCGGTTCGCTCGCGACCCCCAAGAGTTCGCGGCGCCACGCGCCAACGGCGGTGCACGATGACCGCGCCGACCGTCACCCCCGAACTCAAAGCACTGTTGCGTCGAGTGAAGCTCGGTCGTTGCCTCGACACGCTCCCCGAACGCCTCGCTCTCGCGCACACCGGCCAGATGGGCCACGCCGAGTTCTTGGAACTCGTGCTGGCCGACGAGGTCACCCGACGCGAGAACACCTCCGCCGACCGGCGCGCACGCGCCGCCGGACTCGACCCGACCATGACGTTGGACCGCTGGGACGACACCGCCAAAGTCACCTACGACCACGCCGTGTGGAACGAGCTGTGCTCGCTGCGCTTCATCGAAGGCGGCCACAACGCAGTGATCATGGGCCCCGTCGGTGTCGGCAAAACCTTCCTCGCCACCGCCCTCGGACATGCCGCGGTCAGACGCCGGTTCAGTGTGCACTTCGAACGCTGCGACCGACTCCTCAAACGACTACGCGCCAGCCGGCTCGACAACAGCCACGACACCGAGGTGCGCAAGCTGCTGCGAGTCGACCTGCTAATCGTCGACGACTTCGCGTTGCAACCACTCGACGCGCTCGACACCACCGACGTCTACGAGCTCATCGTCGAACGACACCGCGCCGCAGCGACGATCGTCACCTCCAACCGAGAACCGATCGAGTGGCTCGGCTACATGGCCGACCCGCTCCTCGCGCAATCCGCGATCGATCGGCTCCAATCAGCCGCACACGAACTCGTCCTCGACGGCGAGTCCTACCGACAACGCCAGAAGCCGACCGTCACCGACAACGACGGCCTTGACCCCCACCCACCCCCGCCGCGAACATCACGACGCCGACGCTGAAGACCCCGACAAGTGGTCCCATGCCACTGGCGAAACGGTGGTCCCATCACCCTGGCGAGCGACACTGTGACCGCCCGTCCGGGGGAGTCCGTGACCAGCGTGTGACCTGCCGACGCCGGTTGGGGGACGGGACTTCGGTTCCCCGCTCCACATCGCGAAGCTCGGAGGACGCGTCCGACCGTAGCCCGCGATCGCCGCGACACGTGGGTTCCCCTCGCCTCTGGTCACAACGTCAGGAGGACGCTCCGAAGATCATGGCCGCGACGAGCTCAGAGGCGTCGCGCTGCATGCCCGGAATGACGTGCTGATACAGCGCCTGCGTGATCGCAGGAGTCGAGTGACCCAACCGCTCCTGCACGACCTTCACCGGAACCCCTGCCTTGAGCGCGAGCGTCGCCCAGGTGTGGCGCGTGTCATGCATCCGGATCGTCGGTACCCCAGCCCGTTTCACTGCTCGAACAAAGTCACGCGATGCGCGCGCCGGATCGATTGGCTCGCCGGTCTCGCGGCAGAACACGAGACCGTGATCCTTCCATCCGGGTCCAACAAGCAGCCGCTCGGCCCGCTGGCGCTTCCGATGCTCGACGAGCGCGGTAACGGTCGCCTTGTCCAGATCGACCGTGCGCGTTCCCGCTGCTGTCTTCGGCGTGCTCAGCTCCCACCGTTGGCGACCGGTCTGCACGACGCTTTGCACGACGCTGGCCACGCCAGTTTCAAGATCGACGTCTTCCCATCGCAGACCGAGTACCTCACCTCGTCGCATTCCCGTCGTACACAACAGTGTCCACAGCGCGACATTGCGGCTGTCCTCTTCGTCGGCGTGATGCAGGAACGTGCGGACCTCCTCGCCGGTCCACGTCACTATCGGCTTTCGCGGCGCGGCCGATGCCCTCGGTGGCGTCGCCTGATCGCACGGGTTACGCGTGAGACGGCCGATGCGCACTGCGTCCTTCATCGCACGATGCAGGATCGCGTGCACGTACCGGATGCTGCGGGGCGCGGCCCCGCCGAGTGACATCTCGGCATACAGCTTGTTGAGTGTCCCGCCGTCGACTACCTGCAACTTCTCGGAACCGATGCGCGGCAGAACGTGCACAGTGATCTTCTTCGTATACGAGTAGTGCGTCGAGGGCTTGATCGTCGGCTCGATGGTCTCGAGCCAGCCCGTCAGGTACTCACGCATTGTCTCGGGACTGTTCGGCACGTAGGTGTTCGTTCGGCCGGCCTGACGTATGGCATCGAGCTCAGTCTGGGCCTCCCGCTTCGTCTCCAGTCCGCGCCGGCGAACCTGACGACGTCTGCCGGTAGCGGGATCTCTGCCGATGTCGACAACGAAGCCCCATGTGCCCGTCTTGGGATCTCGGACCGGAACGGCTGACTTGTTCCGGGGTTGGTTCGGCGCGGTACTCACTGGCTTCCTCCCTCGAGTTCATCAAGACGAGTCAGTGCGCTGGAGCTCATCGCTTGTCCTGATCTCTTCGTTGTTGCCGCTCGGCCACGCGCCGCACGTCGTCCTCGTCGAGGAACGTGCCAGGCGCATAATTGTTGAAGGCGTCCAGGGCATCGGCGAGGCCGCGGAGGCTCGACGTCAGTGACGCCAGGTCGGCGCCCGGGGTCGGTGCGCCGCGCATTCGCCGCCGGGCGAGGCCGTTGAAGGCGACGGCGAGCATGTCCTCGGGGGTAAGCCGTTCGCGTTCGCGGCTGAATTGCTCGAGTAGGCCGGCGTCGGGAGTTCCGTCGAGAACGTCGGCCTTGGGCACGACGACGATGGGGGAGGCGTGAGTCCACGACGCCGCCCGATCGGCGACGACGGGGAAGTTGACGCGGTGACCCCAGACCAACAAGAGCAGGTACTCCCACGGCCAACCCGCCGCCCGTGAGTCCGGCGTCGCGAACCCGCCGGGACCGTCGTCGGGTGGCAGGAAGAAGAAGAGGACCGGTAGGTCGAACGTGCGGGCGAGCGCGACGAGTTCGTTGGCGGTGAACTGTCGGATCCGCTGACCCCCGACCGAGCCTTCTGCTTGCGCGACGGTCGCCTGGCTCCAGCGCGCGTCGGTGAACTTGGTCAGCCGTTCGGCGACCTCGGTCTGGGTTATGCCCCGAAGCTCGCGAGCTCGGGTCAGGTTGTACGCGACGACTTGGCTGGCGGTCCACGCCTTGGGCTCGGGTCGGGTGGGTTTGGCCATTCCGCTCACCGTCTCAGATCAGTGACAGCCAGGGGCTTGACGAGGTGTTGTGTTGTCCGCCCTCTCACGCCATCATGCTATCACAGATTACACAGATGTAATGCTGACTGTGAGGTTCTGATGCGAGTCGACGAACTGCCCCCATTTCTGCGGATCGAGCAGGCCCAAGAGCTCACCCAGCTCGGCCGTTCCCAGATCTACGAGCTCACCAGGTTGTGGCGAACCAGCGGCGGCAAGGAAGGCATACCGGTCGTGCAGTTCGGTCGCTGCCTGCGTATCCCGACGGCTGCTCTCCTGCGCCTGGCCGGTCTCGACTCCTCCGACGGAGCGCGAGCTGATGCGAGCTGAGATCAGGGTCGAGCACCGCTACCCCGACGCGCTCCGGTTCCTGCAGCAGCACGGGCCGGAAGCCCTCGCGGTGCTGCACGATCTGTTGGTCAACGCCGCCCGCCGCGACGGCGAGCTCGTCGTCGAAACCAGTGTGCGCCGCGTCGCCGATCGGCTTCAGTTCATCTCGAAGGACACGGTCCATCGTCGGCTGCGTCAATTGCTCAACGCCGGCGTCCTTCGCCCCGCCAGTGTCACGCGCCCCGCACACTTCGCTCCCCGCGCCTACACCGTCGATCTCTCCGGGACCGGGATCTCCGTCAACGGCGCGCCCACGCGCCGGTGAACGACTCGTTGCTCGCCATCGACCGACGCGCGTGCCTGCGCGCGCTGGGCCCGGTCGCGTGGGTGATTCTCGAGGAACTGTCATTACGCGCTGACCACGACGGCGCGCCAACCGCGGTGACGACGCGCGCGATGGATCTTGCGGACGCGATCGGCGTCGGACGGGACGCGGTCAGCCGCGGGCTGCGCCGACTGCGCGAGCGCGGCCTGGTGACCATCGAGGCGGTGCGCGACGACGACGGCCGCTTCGTCGCGAGTCGTTACGCGTTCCAACCGGTCGGTGTCTTCACCGACATCGTTGCGGCGGCGTGCGAAGAGTCGACGGCGAAAGTCATTCCCGGCGCGGCATCAACCGTGAACGGGAAACCCGGCACCGGTCAGCGGCACGAGGGAGTTGCTCCCGAACGTCAACCGCGTCGTCGCGCCAAGAACACAACCGCAACGCGTCAACCGAACCGCGACGACCAGCTCTCACTCCTCACCCCGACCCCCGCCTAACCCGCGAGCCCCTCATGACCCACCACACCCTGACCACCGACAACCCCATAACTACAGACGGGTGCAGTGATGCTCACCGCCTCGGCTGGCAACCGTCATGCCCGAGCTTTCACGGACTGGTGGTGCGGTTGTGACGGTACGGGTGACGACGCTGAAAGGCGGCGGGATCGTCGCCTATCTGGAATCGCAGGGTGTCAGCTTGTACTACACCGCCGATCCGGTCGACCCGCCCGGCCGCTGGCTCCGTGTCGGCGGGACCGCGCTCGCCCTCGACGGCGTGGTTGATCGTGACGCGTTCCAACGGCTGATCGACGGGCGTCATCCCCAGCGCGCCACGCAGCTGGGCCGCGGCTATGGGGCGAAGTCGGCGCGGGGCTACGACGTGACCTTCAACGCCCCGAAGTCGGTGTCGCTGCTGTGGGCCTTCGGTGACCAGACGGTGCGGGAGCAGGTGACCGCCGCCCACGACGCGGCGGTGACGCGGGTGCTCGAGTTCGTGGAGGACCAGGCGCACACCCGGCGTACCATGAACGGCCAGACGTGGGTGGTCGACACCCGGGGGTTGACAGTGGCCGGCTTCCGGCAGCACACCAGCCGGACCGAGGACCCGCATCTGCACACCCATGCGGTCGTGATCGCCAAAGTGCAGGACGAGGCCGGCGGCTGGTACGGGCTCGACGCCCGCATGCTCAAACACGACCAACGCACACTGTCCGCGCTGTATCACGCCGGGCTGCGGGCCGAGCTCACCCGACGACTCGGCGTCGAGTGGCGGTCACCGGTCAACGGCATCGCCGAGCTCGCCGGGATCAGCGAGTCGTTGCTGGCGGTGTTCTCGGAACGGACCGGGCAGGTCGAGGCCCGCTACCAGATCAAGCTGGACCGGTTCCGGCAAGCCCTGGGCCGGGAACCCACCCGGCGGGAACGGTGGCGGCTCGAGCGCGAAGCAGCCGCGGACTCCCGGCCGGCGAAACGCCACGACCATCCCCTCACCGAGCTCGAGCGACGATGGACCCTAACGTTGGCCGGCGAAGGCTTGACTCCGGAACGGCTGCTCGAGCAGATGGTGGGCCGGCAGGTGGAACCGGCCGGGATCACCGCCACCGACGCCCAGGTGATCACGGTGGGGGCGTTGTTGGGGTTGGAGGAGTCCCAGTCGACGTGGCGGCGCAACGACGTGATCCGCGAGATCGCCCGGCGCATCCCCACCGGCGTGACCGTCGACGCCGACCGGCTCATCGGCTGGATCGAACGAGCCGCCGACACCGAACTCGCCCAGCAGGTCGAGCTCGCACCCGCTGTAGGGTCGAGGGTGCCGTGCCGTCGGGATGGACGACCGGTCACCGAATCCACCTTGGATCGCCGGCTGACCACCGACCGCATCCTGACCGAAGAGGAATGGCTGGCGACATGGGCGATGAGCCGCTGGGCCGCACCCGGCGCCCGCAACGACACGGTCGACACGAGCGGCCTGGATCGAGCGCAGGCGGCCGCGGCGCGCGCCGTCGCCGGAACCGACCCGCTCGTGGTCGTAATCGGACCCGCGGGGGCGGGCAAGACCTCCATGCTGCGATCGGCCGCAGACGGATTAGCCAGCCACGGGCGCACCGTGTTCGGGTTGGCCCCGTCGGCCACCGCCGCCGCGGTGCTCACCGCCGAGACCGGCATCCGGGCCGACACCGTCGACAAGCTGTTGTGGGAACACGACAGCATCCGGTCACCCCGTCCCGAGTACGCGCTGCGATTCGGCGCGACGGTGCTGGTCGACGAAGCCGGGATGCTCGCCACCCCCAAACTCGCCGCGCTCGCCCGCCTCGCCGACCGGCACCGGTGGCGGCTCGTGTTCATCGGCGACCCCAACCAGCTCGGCGCGGTCGGCCGGGGCGGCATGTTCGCCCACCTCGCCGCCCAGGGCCCGGTACTCGAGCTCGACCGCATCCACCGCTTCGCCCACGACTGGGAACGCACCGCCAGCCTGCGGCTCCGCGCTGGCGATCCCGACGTCCTCGCCGTGTACGAACACCACGGCCGGCTGCACGACGGCACCACCGTCGACATGACCACCGAGGCCTTCGCCGCCTGGCAGACCATACGCGCCGGCGGGGGTTCGGTGGTGATGCTGGCGGTGAGCAACGACACCGTTGACCGGCTCAACCGCCTCGCCCAACACACACGCCTGCGCGACGGGGAGCTCGACCCGAACAGTCCCGCCTCCGGGCGGAACCAGGTGCCGATCTATGTCGGCGACGAGATCGTCACCCGGGTCAACGAGAGGATGGTGCGCACCGACCGGGGGGCGATGATCCGCAACCGGGCAGGGTGGACCGTCACCGGCATCTCCCCGACCGGGATCACCGTGCACGGAACCGACGGCACCGCCCACCTTCCCACCCGCTACGTGACCGCCGCGGTCGAACTCGGTTACGCGCACACCGTGCACGGCGCGCAGGGCATCACCGTGGACCGATCACTGTTGCTGGTCGACGGGCCCATCGACGGACGCGCCCTGTACGTCGGGATGACCCGCGGCCGCCATCACAACCACGCCTACGTAACCGTCGATGCCCATCACACCGCTCGTGATGTGCTCGAACCGACGGTCGTGGCAGACTGGGCCGACCGGCCCGCCATCGACGTGCGCGCCGAACTCCACCCGAACGCCGCCGGACGACGATCGCCAGAACGTCGCCTGTTGCCCGACGACCAGCTGCGGGCGCTGTACGCCGAACGCGAACATCTCGCCGCCCTCGACCCTGAAGGTCACGCCCGCCGCCACGCCCAACTCCAGCAGGCCCACAGCGAACATCGGCAGCGGTTCGCTCAAGCGCAAGCCGAACACGACGAGTTGATCCGCGAACGCATCGAGGTCACCGGCGAACGCGCCCACCTCCCCGCGATTGAGCGGCGACGGTTACGGCGAGCGCTCGACCATCGCATCAACCAAATCGAAACCGAACTCCGAGGCCTCGATCACACGCTCGGCGAGCTGCGCGTAAGCGAGTACCGGCACGGCGCCAAGCTTCGGGTCGAGCAGCGGTGGCTCGACGAGAATCCCGGTGTCCTCGAGCGCTACCAGCAACTCGACAGCGTCCTGAGGGCCGACGCGTTGACGCGCGGACGTGACCTCTCCATCGGCCCACCCATCGAGCTCGTCGCACGCATCGGCTCGCCGCCTTTGCATGATGCGCGCGCTCTGCGCACTTGGGAGTTGCGCGCCGGCGGACTCGCGCAACGCGGCATCACCCACCCACAAGTGGGCGTCGACTTCGACTACGGCATCGACCGCGTTGCCACTCCCCAACCGGCGCGCGCGATCGAACCCGACCACGGCATCGACCTTGGACCGTGAAGCGGCTCTTCGCTGCTCCGTGTCGACGCCTCTTCCGATTGTCGGCGCCGGGCAGCTTGTCTAGTTCGATCGGGTGTGAACAGAAGTTGGGCCTACCGGATCTGCCGGATCAGGCATAAGTTCCAGAGTGTCCACGGCGCGGTGTCTACACACGAAATGCAGGGCGTGCCGTGGTGAGCGGGGAGGTGGGGAGATGCGTTGCATCGTGGGCGGCGACGGGATGCGCGGAAGACCGCACCGTCTGCGCGTGGCCATGTGAAAGTCCCCACTGGTGGCCAACGGAAGTTCCCTCCTTGTTGATCTCTCTTCGCCTGACACAAGCGTCGAGTGAGGAGGTTTCAAGTGCGCGTACCGAAACGAATTCTCGCGCTGGTGATCGCGGGTGCTGCAGTAGGAGCTGGCGTTGGCACAGTGTCCTCTATCGCCGGGGCAGCGTCGAAGCCCCCACCGCAGCCGCCAGTGGTTCGTGCGGGCGGCAAGACGGTCCACGTTGGCTCGGTGATCGGCCAAGCGAAACGCGATGGCGACAACTGCGACATCACTGACCAGCTTGGAGCGGAGGTCGCCATCCAAGAAGACACGGGCGCGAGCGTGGAGTGGGCGTTCGACAAGGACTGCCAGCTGGTGATCACGAAGATCGAGACCCTCTCAGATCCGGCCGGCTCTTCGAGCGGCGGGCCTTCGGGAGACGGCACAAGCGAGACGCCGCAGGAGGTCGGGAAATGAACCGGGTCGCAAGGGGCCTCGCATCGGTTGCTACCGCTGGTCTTGCAGCTGCCCCGACGGCGGTGTTGACGAGCAGTGCTCTGCCGGCGGCAGCGCACAAGGCGAATCCGAATCATCTTCACAACGCGTGGACGAAGTACACGATCTTCGAGCAGTTCGGCGTGACTGCAACGGAGACGTTCCTTGGCTGGGAGTACTACGAGAACTACACAGACGTCTGGGGCCAGGCGCTTCACGGTGACAGCTACTGCTACCACTCGTCGTTCCCCGGTTGGACTACACGGTCGTGCACGGACAGCGTTTACAAGTTCGGCGGAAACGGTTCACCAGAGACACTCAACGCGAACATCTGGGGTGACTTCGATAGCTCCGTTGGGCCGTCGTACACCCAGTACTCATACGGCGATGTGTCGAATACGGATGGTCGGTACGTCTACGGGTGTTACCTGACGCGAGGGTCACTGCCCTACCTCTGGTCGGGAAAGTGCCAGGGCGGTTACTGGATGCCGTAGACGTGAGGCTGGTTGTGGGCCGCAGCGGAGTCGCGCTCAGACGCTCGCCGCGGGGTGAGCTCTTCGCCCGACGAGCGAGAGCGCGATCGCTGCAGCCAGTCCTGTAACCGCTCCGACCAGCAGCATCGCAGCGCTGTCGTAGCCGAGGACGACGTACGCGACGCCCCACCCGGCTTCTGCCCCTGTCAAGCCTCCGATGATGATGCCGGCTATGCGGAAGCCATTCGTCGGATTGAGGCGCATGGCGACATAGACCAGCGGGAGCATGACCGGACTCGCGACGATCCCGAGTCCACCTATGGAGGTCAGCAGGAGGACATCCACGACGTAGATGAGCGCACCTAATGCAACTCGAGTGGACGTGGTCTCGCCGTGCTCCACCGCAAGAGAGGATAGCCGCCCCGCCGTGTCAGAAATAGCTAGCTTGAGTCACTCGGCACCGTAACGACCCCCTCGGTGGTGGACAGTCAGGCTGCTGAATTGAGTGTGGTCAGGGCCGCTGCTCGTGCTTCGGCCGGGGTCCGGTCGCGGAGCGAGTCGTGCGGCCGGTGCTCGTTGT
>Ga0070741_10000338_pt1 | contig 176384 bp, 156 predicted proteins | sample Coa_R1_4_FD_66440 | JGI IMG/M metagenome (GOLD analysis project Ga0070741, IMG submission 66440) | Surface soil microbial communities from Centralia Pennsylvania, which are recovering from an underground coalmine fire - Coalmine... | ecosystem: Environmental > Terrestrial > Soil >... | reverse complement strand
ATCACGCGTTAGCACTCGTTGAGCGTCGCCGGTGCGGAGAAAAGGCGGTACCGTCAATGGCGCTCTTTGCAGTCTCCGAGCAGTCTCCTACTCTCGATCCTGAGTTAACGCGTTACGAGACGCTTGCGCTGGTTTGGTTCGTTAGTTCTGCCGATTCGAATCAGTCTGGAGGAAGCACCTGGGACATAATTCGCTTCCATCGGATGTCCCTACCTGCCGGCTTAGTTTCCGAATGGCCGACGATTGAGGAACTGTCGCTTGCTCCCAAACAGCGTCGTTGATCGTGAGCTCTCATAAGTTCTAAAGTCCTTCAGTGGCCTTCAACGGAGAACGCCAAGAGAACATTTCCCGGCATTCCGCCGAACTGCCCGTACCCTGAGTTGACGTAGAGGACGCCTTCGGCGACGACTGGCCCCGGGCCATCCAACGACCCACCATGAGCGGGCTGTCCGTTGATCGTCGGGTAGTCGCGAGCCGTGTCCATATCCCAAAGAACCTTGCCGTCAGAAGTTGAATAGGCGCGAATGTGTCCGTCAAGGGATCCGGAAAAGACAACATCCGGAAGGGCAGTGACGGCCTGCGATTGCGCGGGGCTACAACTCGGGCGGTCTCCACAATTGTGCGGCGGAGGAGCGCTCCAGACTTTTTCGCCGGTCTTGACGTTCAGCGCGAACAGTCCGCCGCCCTGGTCCGAATTCAGCAATAGACGATATCCTTGCGCCGTTGTTTTGTCGGCGACAACGCCCTTGAATCCAAGGTCGGATTCGGCAACATACATATTCTGTCCATCCGTCGCGGAGCCCCACATTATTCCGCCTAGTGGGCCGCCCTTTCCGATGCGAGTTTGCCAGAGAATCGCGCCATCCTTGTCAGGATCAAGCGCATACGCGATTCCGGATTTCTGACCAATCATAAGCTCCCTGCGTCCATCGGTTAGAGTTATGAGAATCGGAGGCTGTCCGAAGTCGAAATCTCCTCCCGCCGGTGGAGGGCAATTTGCATTGCCGGGAATTGAGCAAGCGTTATTGAAGATGTCATCCGCCGTGACCTGATGCGACCAGAGAAGTTTGCCGCCCTTGGCGTCAAGAGCGAGGACAGCATCACTGGTTTTGGCGGCAGGATGCGAATAGTCATCGCCGGTGGCCACGTAAATTATCTGGCGTTTTTCGTCGAAGGTTGGCGTTGACCAAACCGCCGCGCCCGAAGGTCCGTACATCTGCACGCCTGCTTTATTTTTCCCGGTAGGTTGCGGCGCATCCGCGATGGTGTAAGTGCGCCACAGAAGCTTGCCTGAATCCGCATTCAGCGCGACCACGCTGCCTCGAAAGGTGCAGCATTCATAAGTTGGCAGGGGAGGCAAAGTTTCTTCGAAGGAGGACACGCCAAAATACAATACTCCGTCATGCAACAAAGGAGCTGCGGTAATTATCGAAGCGAAGTGCTCTGCGATGGGTGCTTTCCAAACTTGTTTTCCGGTGGCAGCATCGAGTGCGTATGCATTCTTCCCGGCGCCGAAATAGACGGCCGCGCGCTTCGCATGTTCAGATGGGCCGAGGACGAGTGCGGAACGAATCGCTCCTTCGATCTTAGTAGTCCAGTAGATGCATCCCATGTGTGCATCGAGTGAATAGACATTTCCATCTCCGGTACCGAAGAAAATTCGTCCGTTCGCGACCGCGGGCTGCGACCGAGCAGTTATACCGTCGCCCAAGCTGAATGCCCACTTCAACTTCAACTTGGGCACATCCGCTGCCGTGAGTCCCGCTCCCTTCGAATCCTGAAAGCGCCAATTGCTTGTATCCGTGCTCCAACCAGTCCAAGCAGGGCCGGAGGTCGAATATCGAAAAGGCTGCGGGGTCTTGCTACAGAACGCGGACGCAGGCAAAGGCGCGGCTTTGAAAGGGGTGGTGGGTATCAAATATAGCGCAACGGCGTAGCGCTCTTGCGGCGTCAGCGTATCGCCGACTGTTTTCATCATGCCAGTTTGTAGTGCCGCCAACACTTGCACCAGATTCATGGCGCGCAACGCGCTTTCGGAAGGGACTCGCGGCGCAGCGGAATTGTGGCAACTCGCGCAGTGCGCTTTGTAAACCACAGCACCGTTTTGCGCTTGAGCTGTAATCCCTATCGCCAAAACTGCGAACACACACACGTATCGCATAGGCCTCCTTTTGCAGATTGGTTATCTTCTTGATTTGCTGAAAATTAAATAAAGTTGCGCTTCCGGGATTGCAGAAACATAGTCAGTCCCAGGGTCAGCAGGATTATTCCGAACTCTACGCTAAGGATCTTGAAAACTGCCGGACTCCACACTGCCACAGGGCTGCTCGAGTTTTGCATCAGTGAGGGTACATGGCTGACGAGTATGAACCAAACGAGCCAATAAGAAGAATTGGTGATGGCCAGCGCCCCGGTGGCCCACCCCTCCGATTCGCCTATAAGCGCGGCCCCGGTGACCAGGCAAAATCCGATCAACGGGAAACCCATCAGGATCATCCCCATTGGAATCGCCCCGTTCGGCACGGTGTGCCGGACCAGAATCATGAACAGCGCTGCACCGAGTAGCGCCAGCCAAGAAGTCAGGAACATACCGGTTGTCGAAATCAGCTTCGCTGCTCCGTATCGTGCCGATGAGACAGGTAGGCTCATTATGAATGGAAGAGTCTGCTTCTTCCTTTCGTTCACGATGTTTTGCATTGGAAGAAGGCACGCGCAGAACATCATGGCTACAAAGAAGAAGACAGTGCCGATTACGATCGCCTTGCCCCCAATCGGGAGGAATGCCAGCGCTGCCGCCCCAGCCAATGTCAAAAGAATGATCATCCGGCTCTGCAACCGCCAGTCTTTCAAAATCAATTGCAGTATCACATTAGTTTTCATGCATTCACCTCTTCACGACTGTGTTCCACGTTGGCAACAAAAATTTCCTCGAGTGTCATGTTTTCCACGGCGTGCACGCGGGCCCCTGTGTTCTCGTATGCATTCGGAAGATGGGACTCGAAGGCATTGGCAATTGCCACAGCGAGCCGACCGGTTTTCTGAATCCCTATCACGCCGGGCAGCCTAGGCAGTGCGACGCCATCTGGCACTTCCAGCCGCAAACGCCGCCAGCGGTCGAGATAAATCTCTTTGTCCATAGAATCAATGATCCGGCCACGATCAATGAACGTGATCTGGTCTGAAATCTGTTCCACGTCCTGTGTGTTATGCGAAGAGAAGAGGACGCTGCGTCCCTCATCGACCATCACGCTCGTCAGTTCGCGCAAGATTTCGTGCCGCGCGACAGGATCGAGTCCCGTAGTTGGCTCGTCCAGCACCAGGAGTTTTGGCCGGCGGGCAAAGACAAGCAGCAATGCCGCTTTCACCCGTTGGCCGTGCGAAATGCCCTTGATTTTCTGTTCCGCACGCAGCCCGAACCGTTTCAACAACAAGTGCGCATAGGCGTCATCCCACGAGGGATACATCGACTTCATGAAATTGATGTGCCAGCCGAGCGTCATCGTTTCGTAGAGACGCATGTCGTCGGAGGCAAAGCCGATATCCCACTTCGCGTCGACCTGTTCCTGCGGCATGCAGTGACCGAGCACGTTTACTTCGCCGCGATCCTGGTGCACTAATCCCATCAGTATGCGAATCGTCGTGGATTTGCCTGCGCCGTTTGGGCCGATCAATCCCATGGTCGTTCCCCGTTGGAGCCGCAGCGCGATGTTTTGAAGATTGAAAAAACGGTACGACTTGCACACCCCACTGAGTTCAATTGCGTAATCGTTCATATGGTTTCCTTCTCCGTGTCGGTGACGCGTTCAAGGACTTCTCGAATGCGTTTTTCCAAATTCTTTGGCGAAAGCCCCATCATGGCCGCGCTTCGTACCGCTTGCTCTAAATGCTGCGTCAGTTCCTGCTCGCGAATCCGCGCGCCGATTTCGGAGTCCGAAGCGACGAAACAGCCCTTACCTTGACGAGTTACGATGACGCCCTCGCGTTCCAGTTCGAGATACGCGCGTTTCACCGTAATCACGCTCACGCCGATGTCCGCAGCCAAATGGCGAATTGAAGGAATCGCCTGTCCCGCGGCCCAGTCACCGATGGCGATACGCTGCTTGATCTGCTCCATGATCTGCAGATACATCGGACGATTATCGGTTAGAGAGATAACAAACATCTGTATATATACAGTATAGACAGTAACAATATCTGTCAAGTGCTTTTTGTAGGGATCGCGTTTCGGTCAGTGATCAGAAAGATCGACGACCTAATTTGATTGTTCGCCTTGCCAGCTGGAGTCACCCTGTACTTCTTCCGTCCCAGTGTTGGTGACTAGACAAGATTGGCAGCACCGAGCCATTTATGTTGAAAAGACTTCTCACTGGAACAACGCGGATGTTTAACCAGACCGGCCTTGAGTTAGACCCTGCCGGCAATGGGGCCGCGCTGGTTATCACCAAGGTCTTTTCCCGCAGCCTTGCCAGCAAGGCGAACATCAAAGTGGGCGATCGTATAGTTCTCATTAACGCCCGCCCGCGTCCACCTGGTATAGCGATGACCCCGCTTTCCTCCAGCGCCCGGGACCGTCGTTACACTTACCATCCAGCGTGACAATGCGACTCAGCGGATACACTTGAAGCTGGAGGACGTACTCCAGACGACAGGCGAAATACCTCCAAGATCCTGGAAGGAGACGCGCCAAGTAGCGGATCGCGGGCAATCCGGAAGTTGATTATTGAAATCACGCGTTAGCACTCGTTGAGCGTCGCCGGTGCGGAGAAAAGGCGGTACCGTCAATGGAGCTCTTTGCAGTCTCCGAGCAGTCTCCTACTTCCGATCCTGAGTTAACGCGTTACGAGACGCTTGCGTGGTTCGGTTCGTTAGTTCTGCGATTCGAAGCAGTCTAGAGGAAGCACCTGGGATATAATTCGCTTCCATCGGATGTCCCTACCTGCCGGCTCAAAACTTGGCCCCTATGAAATTCAATCTCCCCTCGGAGCGGGTGGCATGGGAGAAGTTTATCGAGCGCGCGATACTCGGCTTGACCGTTCCGTCGCGATCAAAATTCTTCCCAATCATCTTTCGGAGAATGCCGACGCCAAGCTGCGTTTTGACCGCGAGGCGCGCACCATCTCTTCTCTGAATCATCCCAACATCTGCACACTGCATGACGTCGGCCACCAGGACGGCACGGACTATCTGGTGATGGAACTTCTTGAAGGCGAGACGCTCGCCGACCGTTTGAAGAAGGGGCCTCTTCCAACAGAGCAAGTGCTGCGCTACGGAGCAGAAGTCTGCGATGGCTTGGAGCGAGCGCACCGCAGTGGCGTAGTTCATCGCGACCTGAAGCCCGGCAACATTATGTTGACTAAGTCCGGCGCCAAGCTGATGGACTTTGGCTTGGCTAAGCCTGGAATCTCTGCTGGCGCGGCGTCTTCGGGTCTGTCCGTGACGATGACGACGCCGGCAGCCAGCCATCCTCTGACTGCGCAGGGCACCGTAGTAGGCACATTTCAGTACATGTCGCCGGAGCAAGTGGAAGGACGAGAAGCGGACGCGCGCTCCGACATTTTTGCTTTCGGAGCTGTTCTGTATGAAATGATCACCGGCAAACGCGCTTTCGAAGGGAAGACTGCAGCGAGCGCGATGGCGGCAGTGCTCGAGCGCGAACCGCAGCCCATTTCTTCCCTGCAACCGACAACCCCGCTGGCACTCGATCGCCTGGTAAAGACCTGCCTGGCGAAAGATCCGGATGATCGTTGGCAAACTGCGCACGATGTGAAGCTGCAACTCCGGGAACTTGCGGACGGTGGCTCGCAGGCAAGCGCAGTCGCACTTCGCGGACGTGCGCGGCGCAGATCCAGCGTATGGGCCTGGGGTATTGCCGGCGTATTTGGCGCGACGACCATCGCCGCTTTGGTGCTGGTGTATATGTCAGGGCAGAAAGAGTTGCCCATGCTGCGCCTGTCGATCAATCCGCCGGCGAAAATGCAGTTCAACCTTTCGGGAGACACATCGGGGCCGGCGATGATCTCGCCCGATGGAAAATACGTTGTGTTTTCGGCGGCAGCGGACGGGCATGCGCAGCTTTATGTTCGCACATTGGATTCCGTGGCCGCGCAGCCTCTTCCCGGAACGGACGAGGCGATGTTTCCTTTCTGGTCGCCGGATAGTCGCTCTATTGGCTTTTTCACTGCCGACAAACTAAAGCGAATTGATGTCGGCGGCGGCACTCCCATCGTGCTGTGCGATGCTCAGTTGGCGCGCGGCGGGAGCTGGAATCAAAACGGTGACATCATTGCTGCTCTCGCATTTACGGGAGGAATTTTCCGCATTTCCGCCAGCGGGGGAACTCCTGTTCCGATCACAACGGTCGACAACCATAAATACACTTCCAATCGTTGGCCATGGTTCCTTCCCGACGGCAAACATTTTCTTTACATGGCTGTAAATCACAACGCTCCTGCAAGTCCAGAAACCGGAGTTTTCATTGCTTCGCTCGATGGCAAGGAGAACCGCCTGCTCTTTCACTCCCTCTCGAATGCAATCTATGCTTCCGGATATCTGCTTTATCAGCGCGATAACGCGCTGGTGGCGCAGGCATTCGATCCCTCCAGCGAGAAGTTCACCGCAGATCCGCAGGTGCTTGGCGAAAGCGTTCAGTACGACGAGGCGCTGTGGCGGGGAAACTTGAGCGCTTCGACGAACGGGATGCTTTTGTATGCTTCCGGCGCGGCGGCTGGTACCGAAACGCTGAACTGGTACAACCGTTCCGGCAAGCCTTTGGGCTCGGTAGGCCAGCTCGGCGGATTTTACGAGCTTGAGCTTTCTCCAAATGGAAAGAAGCTCGCAATTACGGATTTCAACACTGCTGCCGCCGGTATCTGGATTTACGACCTGGAGAACGGGTTGAAATCACGGCTGGCGTTTGGTGGGGGTGTACAGAGAGAACCAGTTTGGTCCGCGGATGGCAAAGAGATCGCGTATATCTCAGACCAGCAGAGTCGGATCTCGCTGAAAGAGGTGGACACGGGCGCGCCGAAACAAACTTTATTGGCCGAACCCAGTGCTGTGTATCAAAGCCTGTCGAGTTGGTCATCGGATGGCAAATATTTGCTCTACTCGCGAGGAAATGGATTCGTTCTGGAACAATGGGCATTGCCGGTGAAAGGAGATCACAAGCCATTTCGCTATGCGCCCGGACAAGCCGGCTGGGGAGTATTTTCTCCCGATGCGCGCTGGGTGGTGTACTCATCTCTGGACTCGGGACGCCCAGAAGTTTTTGTCGCGCCTTTTCCATGGACAGGAGCCAGGTGGCAAATCTCGAACGGTGGTGGATCGTTCCCGCGCTGGCGCGGCGACGGCAAAGAGATTTACTACTACAACTTCACCGGGATCGAGGCCACACAAGTTGAAGCCAAGGGTTCGTCGTTTCAGGTAGGTGAAAGCAAGCTGCTGTTTCCACTAGCGCTGAAAGGCCTCGCGCGCGACTATGACGTTTCGCGAGACGGACAAAAATTCATTGCCATTACTTCGGCGGAAGGCAGTTCGCAGCCTTTAACACTTGTTCAGAACTGGACCGCGGAGCTCCAGAAGAAATAGGTCTATAAAATTTTTCACGCCAGCGCCATATTCAGATTCTCAATGGCTTCGTCGATCTCGGCGTTGTTCTTGTAGCCGACGGTCACACAATCGACGCCGGCATTTCTGAACGCAAACTTCATCGCCTTCTGCCGGTCCTCACGGTTGAAAACGCCTTCGCCGATCAGCTTCATTGAGATCACGCCCATTCCTGCTTTGCGAGATTCTTTTACATGCTCGACCACTTCGGGGACATTGCCCAGTCCCGCCGTCGCGTAGTCCTCCGCATCCATACTTTTGCCTTTGTGGTTCATGCGGATCATCGCTACGTCGAGCCAACGATCTCCTGGAACTTTCCGCAGCGCAGGAAGCCCGTGCACGGAGGCTCCGTGGGTCCTGATGATCTTTTTCGATTGCGCGTCGAGGATTGCGTCCTGCCAGCGAGTCGTGTCACGGGGCCAGGTCGCGGTGTGCTGCCAATGCAGCAGCATAATGTCGAAGTACTCTGTGTTCGCGAGCCTGCGCAGCTCGTCAAACTTCTGCTGCGGATTCACGCCTTCGTGGAAGGTCGTGACCTTGGACATGAGTTGATAGGTGTCACGCGGAATGCCCTTTAGCGCAACGCCGAGCATCTTGTGCATATCGCCGTAGGACTCAGCAGTCTCGAAGAAGCGGATGCCGCGGTCGTAGGCGTACCGCACGAGTTTCGTGAACCCATCCTGTCCAAGATCACGCTGTACCTGGCCGCTGAAGCTGCCCGTGCCGAAGGCCAGGCGGGTCACTTTCACACCGGATTTCCCCAGCGTGACGTGATCAGTTGCAGACTGGCGGGCTGCAATCGTCTGCCGAGCAATCATGGGACTGCTTGCGGTTGCGACCAGTGCTCCGGTTGCCAATCCGGTCTTCAGGAATTCGCGTCTTGTGACACTGGACATTTCACCCTCCAGATAGTCCCAATGCGACGAATGTTAGCAGAAGTTGTGCTCAGAAGGTCGGGGCGATCCATCTTGGCCGAGCGGTGGCTTTATCATTACTTGAAATTCACAATAACTCCGGGGTTCACGTGTCCGCAGAAAACAACAAAGCACTGGTACGTCGATTTTATGAAGAAATTGATAGGAGAAACCTGGAGGCGATGGACGAGCTCGTTGCTGAAAACTACATCGACCACAATCCGCCGCCTTTCCCGGGGCTGGCTGCTGGGCGGAAAGGTCTAAAGCAGGCGTTCAAGATTTTTGCGCAAGCCACACCGGGATATTACCGCATAGAAGATCAGGTTGCAGAGGGCGACAAAGTTGTCACCCGCATGACTTCCTTTGGGAAGCACGACGGCGACTTGCCCGGAGCTCCCAGGACCGGCAACGACCTGGGGATGACTTCGATAACCATCCACAGAATTGAAAATGGGAAATTGGCAGAGAAGTGGTCCGACAAGGACACGCTCGCGTTCCTGCAGCAAATCGGTGTGTTGCCGCCGATGAAGCGGCCATCGGAATGAGCGCGTAGTGCGCCATATTACCCACGGTTGCTTGGGGCATTTATCGCGACTGGTCCGCCGGAATCGCCTGGAGTGTACTAGCGCCCGCAGGCGTAGTTAGAATCTTGGCGGAAGATGCCATCGGCTGAACAGCACACGCAATCGAGAGCATTCGCCGGGCAGACCGCGGAGACTGCGCGGATTCCGTCGTGGCAGGTTGTGGCCGAGTCGGTTGTACTGGCGGCTGTAATCAGCCTTTCCGTTTTCTTTTTGCAATGGCGGTACGGGTTCAACCTCGGGGATGAAGGCTGGCTGTGGTACATCAGCAAGCGGACCGCCCTCGGGGATGTGCCGCTGCGCGATTTTTTCAGTTACGACCCGGGAAGATATTACTGGTCGGCATTCATTTTTAAGCTGCTCGGACGCAGCGGGTTTTACGAACAACTGCTGGCGAATTACCTGTTCGCAATTGTCGGACTGACCTTCGCATATCTAGCAATGCTCCGCGCCGGGCTGAGCAGAACCTGGCGAATTTCGATTCTGCTGCTGCTCGGCGTTGTGATTGGGTTTCCCCGTCACAAAATTTATGAGCAGACGTTGTCATTGATTGCTGTGGCGGCAGTTGCATTCGTGTTTGCTGCACCTCAACGGATGAAGCGATGGTTGGTCCTTGGGATTGTCATTGGCCTTGGGGCTTTTTTCGGACGAAACTCCGGCGTCTTTTGGTTCATCGCCGCGCTGCTCGCATTCGCGTTGTTGAAGGTTCGTGGCGAACAGGTTCGGAGTGCTCCCTCGGTCGGTGTTGTCGCAGCGGGAATCGTCATCGGCTATTCGCCGATGACATTGATGGTCCTCTTCGTCCACGGATTCGCACACCCCTTCCTTGAATCTGTTTTGCTGACCCCGCATTGGGCATGGTCATTGCCGATTCCATTTCCGTGGCACGTTCACGTTCGCGGACTGCATGGCCTAGATCTATTGCAAGCACGTGCCGTTTCGTGGTTGTGCGTTGTTGCGCCGGTAACATACGCCTTTGTGCTCTGGCGAACAGCACGTAAAAAGTACGAATTAGATGGCGTGGAATGGCTCGCGGCCGCCGCATCATGCGCAGGCGCTGGTTTTCTCATCCATGCTTTTTACACGGCTGATTTTTTTCACATCGCGCAGGGAGTGGCGCCTTTCGTGGTCGCGGCTGGCGCATTCGCGGGACACCTTTGGAGTAGCAACCAGCGACGTTTTTCTCTAAGCACATTTGCCATTCTGATCGTTCTTGTGCTCGCCTGCTGGTTGCCGATGGAGCCACTCGTCCAACACCTCCGGACGAAAGCCCACGATCCCACAAGTATTGAGCAAATTCCAATCGCGGGCAGAAAGTTCGAAGTACCAACAGAGCAAGCTGATCTGATGAGAACAGTTGCAACTGCATTTCAGGGTTGCGGCGCGCGTGACGGAGGATTCTTTGCCGCACCTTACTATCCCGGCTTTTACGCATTTCTAAACACGCGCGCGCCGACATGGGACACCTACCTGTTATGGCCGCGCAATCAGCGAACTCAGCAAAATGAAATCGAATCATTGCAGCGAAACCGCACGGCCGTGTTTCTCATCAATAACACTTTCGCTATGAACGGCCGCAACACTCTCCAACTAAGCGCCACGAATCCGCAACTGCTCGCCTACATCACAACGCAATATCGAGCGAGCGCGGCAAAGCTTCTTGCGGGGTTCGATTTGTTCTACGATCCTGCGCAGTGCAAGAATTTGGTTCGGGCAAATCCCTGAGTGCGCTTCCGGTAATTCGCTGAAGCGGAATCGCCAGGAAGCCGCAACTGGTGCGGCTTTGCACTACTCTCGTTGCATTTACGACTCTGCTACTTGACAGAACATTTCTTTAGCAGTTGAAATCACGCGTGGCGGAATTTTTTCGAAAAAAGATTTCCACAAACTGAAATTTTCTGTGTTAGCATGGCGCTCTGTCGAACTCAGTAATTTTGATCGCCACGGTTCGTCGAGTAACGCTCTCTCTGAACGCTAAAACGAATCAGTAAGTAATCTGGTTAACCAAGGCGCTGCCCCAGCCAGCGGCCCCGCTCGAAAATTTTATATGTCTGTACCGACTCCGACACTTTCTCCGAATCCGTGGTCGCGCATACTTGATGCGCTCGAAAAGAAAATCAACCGGCACTCATACGACACCTGGCTTAAACCCACTCGTTACAGCCACACGAGCAATGGCATTGTTTACGTTCGCGTTCCCACGGTTGAATTTCGTCACGTGGGCGACAAATACGCCGACCTGATACAAGAGGCGCTCGATAATCTCAATCTCGATTATCGCGAAGTGGAGTTTGTTACACCGGAAGACGATCCGGCGGCGACTCCAGTGCGGCACGATGGCGGACTCTCCGCGCCCAGCGCGGCTCCTACGCCGATCACTGCCGGGTCGCAGGCGCGATTTGATTGGGATGGCGCGGCGCAACTCAATGCGCGATACACGTTCGACGCCTTCGTCATTGGCAGTGGAAATCAATTTGCTCATGCAGCGTGCCAGGCCGTGGCGCAACGTCCGTCGAAAGCTTACAACCCATTGTTCCTGTATGGCGGTGTTGGCATGGGCAAGACGCACTTGATGCAGGCGATCGGGCATGAAGTGAAGCGTGTGATGCCGCAAGCGGCTATCTGCTACGTCAGCAGCGAAAAGTTCACCAATGAGATGATCAACTCGCTGCGTTATGACAAGATGACCAGCTTCCGCGACAAATTCCGAAACGTAGACGTGCTGCTCATCGATGACATTCAGTTCCTCGCACAGAAGGAGCGGACGCAGGAAGAGTTCTTCCACACGTTTAACGCCTTGCACGAGTCAATGAAGCAGATCGTGATTGCAAGTGATCGTCCGCCAAAAGAACTCCCGGAAATTGAAGACCGCTTGCGCAGCCGCTTTGAATGGGGTTTGATCGCCGACATTCAACCGCCCGATCTCGAAACCAAAGTCGCCATTCTGCAGAAGAAGGCAGAGCAGGAACGCATTACGCTCCCAACCGATGTTGCGTTGTTCATTGCGGGAAATATTCGTTCGAATGTGCGTGAACTCGAAGGCGCGCTGATCCGGCTGGTAGCGCACTCTTCGCTTACCAATACCGACATCACCTTGCCCTACTCGCAGCAAGTGCTAAAGAATTTCATCGACTCGCAGGCCCGCAAGGTCACCATTGAATCGATCCAAAAAGCCGTCGCGGAACAATTCGGCCTGCGGTTGCTGGAGATTAAAGCAAAGAATAATTCACGCGCGATTGTTTATCCGCGGCAGATCGCCATGTATTTGGCTAAGCACCTGACCGAAGCGTCACTGCCAGAAATAGGACGCCAATTCGGAGGTAAGCACCACACAACAGTTCTGCATTCCGTCGAGAAGATCGAAGAGACCCGCAAATCCGACAAAGATTTGAACAGGATGCTGAATAAACTAACCGAGCAACTAGGCGGATAAACACAGATTGTGAACGCGTTTTCCAGTTTTATGCAGGTCTTGCAAACGAGCGGCTGTGCGCAGCTTGTGAAAGTTGTGAAAGAGCAGTGAGAAATTCAGGATCGCTCCCAGATGTACGCTGGTATCCGGAGCCAATCGGTCCTTATCTTGGACACGAAGGTAGTGGCGGGAGTTGAAGGAAACAAGGCAGTTGATTTAAATTTCCACTTTTCCGAACGCCCTACTGTTACTGCTGTATTTAGTGATTTTGGTTTGATATAAGGAAGTAAACAGAAGTACAGGCGAGTCGGACAGAGCTAGCCCTAAGCGAGTCGAAGGGTATGTCCGATCCACACGAGCAGGGGTCAGGGACTATGCCGGTAGAAGCGATCGCACCCACAGTAGGCGCCGCAACCATGGAAATCACCATCAGCAAATTCGAACTACTTCGCGAACTCGCGGCGACGCAAGGGGTAGTTGAGCGTAAGACGACGATTCCTATTCTGTCGAATTATTTGTTCGAAGCCGGCGGCGACCGGCTTTCGTTGACGGCGACCGACCTCGATCTGAGCCTGCGTACCTCGTGCAATGCGAAAGTGAAGAAAGAAGGCTCGTGTACGATTCCGGCCCGTAAGCTGCATGATTACGTAAAGCTTCTGCCCGACGCCGATATCACCATCAAGCTGCTGGAGAACCACTGGGTGAGCATTCGCTGCGGACGCTCGAACACGAAGATGGTGGGCATGGCGCGGTCAAATTTTCCCAGCTTGCCGGCGTTTCCGACCGCAGGCGTGGTCAAAATCCCTGCTCAGGTTCTCCGCGGCATGATCGCCCGCACCAGCTTCGCGATCGCGAATGAAGAATCCCGCTATACGTTGAACGGCGCGCTGATGGTTCTGAAGCCGGAGTCGATCACCATGGTGGCGACTGATGGCCATCGCCTGGCGCACGTTGAGCGCGCTGGCGAAAAGTTCGAAGGAATCTCTGGCGAGCTAAAGACGCTTGTGCCGAAGAAATGCATGGACGAGTTGCGGACGTTGGTGGACGCTGCCGAGGATGTTGAGACCATTGAGTTCGCAAAAGACGAGTCGACCCTCTTCTTCCGCATCGGTCCGCGGCTTCTGACCTCGCGCCAGCTTACGGGACAATTCCCCAACTACGAAGCCGTACTTCCCAAAGACAACAGCAAGATCATCCCGCTGCATGGTGACGACCTCGGCGCAGCGATTTCCCGCGTCGCGCAATTTGCCGACGAGCGTTCACGCGCCGTCCGACTGAAACTTGAAAAAGGCGAACTGAAGCTTTCGGCTTCTTCGACCGAAACTGGCGAATCTGAAGACTCGCTCGAAACCGACTATAACGGTGAGTCGCTCACAGTCGGCTTTAACGCCCAGTACATTTTGGATTTCCTGAAAGCCATCGGCTCAGGCGACGTTCGCCTGGAACTCAAAGATGCGCAATCCGCCGGCCAGCTCCGCCCCGCCGACAGCGAGGACTACAAGTACAGGTATATTGTTATGCCGATGCGGATCTGAGAAGTTGCCAGCAGTATGAGTTAGCTGATTTTTCGCGATATGTCGCGGAGGAACTTTGCGAATTATTCGTGTGTAAGCGCTTCACGGCTCTGACTTTCTAAGCCCCCTCCCAGGTGAATGACCGCTTACTCCGAAGTAACGACTGTGTGTTCTCATTCTGTGAATAACATCAACAAGAGGTTTCTTTATGGAGCTTCTACCTCGCGTGATTGTTGGTCTAACGGGAGCGTTCGGTAGCGGATGTACCACTGCAGCGAAATATCTTCGCGATACCCGGGGATTTGTGCCCGTAAGGTTATCGGACTCAATCAGGGCTGAATGGTCCAAGAACCACAAAGAGGATCCGTCTAGGTTAGATCTACAAAAAATTGGTGATGAACTAAGGCAGAAGAATCACGCAGGCATTCTTGTTGAGCTGGCGCTATCTGAACTTGAGAAGAAGAACGGTGGAAAGCTTCCTGAATCAGTTGTTATCGACGGGATTAGAAATTTGGGAGAAATCAGTTACTTAAGAGACGTTTATGGTTTTCGCTTCACGCTCGCTGCGATTCTCGCCTCATCCGAGGCTCGATGGGCGCGCATTGGCACTGCGTACACTGATAAAGGCCTGGGACTAGCGGAATTTGTTGCAGACGACCAGCGCGATCAGAATGAGGAGACGGATTATGGCCAGCAGGTGGAACTTTGTGTGGACAAGGCAGACATACTGATTAACAACACGGTCATATCAACGCCTGAGTTTCAGAAAAAAGTGGTGGAACTTATCGATCTAGCCACCGGAAAAAGGACGCGCAGCGCAATGCAAACCGAAATTCTGATGAATATCGCGTTTTCATCGGCACACAGTTCAAAATGCATCAAACGCCATGTTGGAGCTGTCGTGGCCGACGCAAACGGGCAAGTCGTGAGCGCTGGTTATAACGAAAACCCCCTCGGAACGAATCCCTGCATCGAGGAACCTGAGTACCATCAGCAGTGCTTTCGAGACATCATGAGAAACGAACACTTCGAGACACTATCGAAAAAGGGTGCCCGGTGTCCCGTTTGCGGCGAGAAAATAATCTTCCAGCCTGGCCCACCCTGGCGCTGCAAGGCCTGCACAGACAAAGGCGCGAAGACTAATCTAGAAAGTTTTTTCTTTCCGGACAGGGCAATGAATTGGTGCACGGCTGTACACGCGGAAGTATGGGCCATTTTAGCCGCTGGCGAGAGATCTAGGGGCGGCGTTCTGTACACAACGACGTTTCCGTGCGCTCAGTGCGCAGAAAAGATTGTTCAGGCGGGGATTGTGAAGGTCATCTTTACCGAACCCTATCCGGACGTCTACGGGGCAAACCGACTCAACCTGGGCGGTATCGAGCTCGAGCAATTCGAGGGTGTGCGATCTTCCAGTTTCGAGCGAATTTTCTCGAGAACCAAGCCCGACTAGCGATACTTATTTTCGATTGTTTTCTGCGAAGACTCGCCCTGCTTCTCTTTCGGTTTTACCGCGATTGGCTTATCTTCCTTTGGAAGGACCGCAATGTAGCCTGAGAATCCCCAAGAAGAGACTGCAGCGGAAGAAGTTTTTTTAGCCATGATGGTGTTCCCCAATTCTGCGGGTTTGGTTAGGAGGGTCATCTGGAACCGCTGAGCATTATGATTTAAACAACAACTTGACAGGCTTGTCTATAACGCATTTTGATGACCTTCGTTTTCCACAAAGTTCTGATATTGGATGCGCCCATTTCGGGAACGGTTCGCGCCTGTGAAAGAACCCACCATTTGCGATCGCACCGTGCTGAGAAGAAGCGACGAAATATCAGAGTAGAACTTTGCTCGATATGCAGGGTGAACTCTGCCGCAGGCCACAATAAACAAAATAGACCGGCTCGCGTGCGAGTACCTGCTTCACGAGAAAATCTTTGCCCGCTCCGAACGCCTGAACACCAGACCGAAACGCCTCTTCCCACGACCCGAAGAAGCCGAGGAGTCTTGTGTCCTGAACCACAACGTACTCACCGCGATGTCCCTTTAGCCACTCCCGTTTGTGGGCGGCGTAATATTTCAACTTCACTGATAGTCGATTCTTTTCACGCTGTTGGATGCTGTTCACGGAATTCACCGTCCCGAAACTGCTTTCGCGGCAGGACCGCAATAATCGCCCTCCGGTTTCTGGCCGTCAAGACCCAGACTAGGTGCTTGATTTTGTAGTGAGAACTGGCGAACTTCCGTGCTACAATCCGACATCTCGGGTTCCGAGGATGGGGTGTGCTCCTAACTTAGGTTGTCACGAGGAGGCACCATGTCTCGGAAGTTTTTGTTTCTGGCCATTTTTGCCGTATTTTCCTTCGCAGTCACCGCTCAGGCCGCAACCCGCGATCTGATCCCAGCCGGCACGCTCCTGCACTGCACCATGGACGAGCTCAACTTCTCGCCCAAAACCGCCCAGGTCGGCGATCCCGTGCTCTGCAATCTTGGTCCGCTTGGCGCGTTCGGGCATTCGGTGTTCCCGCGCGGAGCTGAGCTCAGCGGGCACCTGCAAGACTACAAAGCTCCCGGCCACTTCTGGGGCAAAGGCTGGATGGCAATCGAATTCGACCGCATGATTCTGCCCGGCGCGAATGTGCTGCCGCTTTCGGCGAAGATTGTCGGCGCGCCACATAACAAAGTCGACGCACATGGCGACATCAAGGGCAAAGGCCATCCCACGCGCGACGCCCTGCTCTGGACCGTTCCCATTTTTTGGCCGATCAAGGTCCTCACGCTGCCTCAGCGCGGGCCGTACCCAGCGCTCAAAGGCGAAAACCGGCTGACGCTGCGTCTGATGGAAGACGTCGAGGTCCCATTTGCGGTGGCGAGAAATGGCGTGCCCATGCCGGACTACCGGCCGAGCGCGTATCGCGGTAGCACACAGTCATATCAGCGGTCCGGCTATCAGTCGGCATCGAGCTATCAGCAAGCACCTGCCATCCGATCTGACGCGACAGTCGTGCGCCCGGCTACTTACACTCAGCAGCCTCGCGCATCTGTTTACGACGGGCAAGTCACTGTGATTGCCCTACAGGCTGGAGCGGCGGTGCTGGCCACGCGTTATTGGATCGACGGCACCGAGTTGCACTGCATGACGCAGGATGGCGCGGTGCAGAATGTTCCTCTGGCGCTGGTCGATCTTCAGCAGACTGTGAAAATCAACCAGGAGCGCAACATAGCGTTCTCGCTGCACTCGCAAGCCACAAATAGCAACGTTGGGCAAACCGCGACACCAGTCGTGCAGTAAGCCGCGGTGTTGCAATCCTCGTGATCGACCGCTTTAGGTTGCCCCACCCTTGTCGCGTTCTTTGCGACAGGATGGGACTTCTACGTCCCGAACGCCTCGATTGACTGCGTAGTCCCTCCGTACTACCCTGTCTGGGCTCCCCTGGAGGTGCTTATGCTCAGTGGATTCAAGCAATTCATTCTGCGCGGCAATGTTGTGGATATGGCAGTCGGCGTGGTCGTGGGCGCGGCTTTCGCCACGGTAGTCTCGGCTTTTACTAAGGACCTGCTGACTCCGTTTATTGCCGCCATTGTCGGTAAGCCCGATTTTTCTTACCTGGGATTTACCATCCGCAGCACGCACTTCCCGGTTGGTGACTTCATCAATGCTGGAATTTCTTTCCTGCTGGTCGCGGCGGCCGTCTATTTCTTCGTGGTCGCGCCAGTGAACATGTTGGTTACGCGCATGCGCAAAGCGCCAGCGCCTGCTGATCCAACGACGAAAAAGTGCCCCGAGTGCCTGAGCGAGATTCCGATTGATGCCCATCGCTGTGCGCATTGCACGCAGCCCGTCGGCGCCATGCGAGCGGCGTAGCCTCGCCGGGCGTTTCTCTGTCATCCTGAGCGAAGCATGACGATTCGCCTTCGAATTGTCATGTGTAGTCGAAGACTGATGTAACTTCCGGTACGATAAAGCGGTGAGAGCCGTACCGCTAATCATCCTGGCAACTGCCGCGCTGTTCATTCCGCCAGCTTACGCACAAGAGAAGCCTTCTCAGAAAAATTCCGCGTCGTGCGGCCCGCTGGCCGACCAGACTCTTCACTGCTCGCGCTTTGCCTTTACTTACAAGGTCCCATTCGGCTGGGTCGATCGGACTGCCGAGATGAATGCCGATACATCCTCGCCGGACAGCAATTCTCAAAACGAAAGTTCCGCAGCCAACAAAAACATACAGCAATCGCCGAGCTCAACCGGCTCGGAAACTCTGCTCGCGGTTTTCGAACGGCCGCCTCAGGCAGCAGGTGAGACCATCAATTCGGCTGTCGTAATTGCCGCCGAGCCGCTGGCCAATTATCACGGAATCAAAACTGCCGGTGAATATTTTGGCGCGATCAACGAGCTCGCCGGGCAGCGCGGGTTCAAAGCTGCCAGCGATCCGTACGAATTCGCAATCGGGGCAAAGCACCTGGTGCGTGGAGATTTCAGCAAACAGCGCAACGAGCTGACCATGTACCAAACTTCACTGGCCATGATCGAGAAGGAATATATTGTTTCATTCACGTTCATCGGCGGAAGTGAAGATGAAGTGAACGATTTGATCGAGAACTTGAGCTTCGGCTCAGCACCGAAGAGACGACCGCCGCAGGAGAAGAAATGAGAGTTATTGTGCGTTTGTGTCTGTCGCTGGCATTGCTTTGGACTTGCCTTCCATTGCCGGGTTTCGCGCAAAGCCACGGCCATCGATATCTGCTGTTCGTTGGTACCTACACAAACATGAATGGCAAAGACACGGCCAGCAAAGGCATCTACGCCTATCGCTTCGACGAAGTGTCGGGCCAACTCGTGCCAATTGGAATCGCCGCAGAAACTACGAATCCATCATTTCTGGCGGTGGCTCCAGGGGACAAATTCCTCTATGCCGTAAACGAACTCCAACACTACAAAGGAGAGTCAAGCGGCGGAGTGACTGCATTTGCGCTCGATCGCCGGATGGGCAAGCTCAGCGAACTCGATGAAGTGGCATCGCACGGCGCCGACCCATGCTATATCTCGCTCGACCGCAGCGGTAAATTCTTGCTCGTTGCCAACTACACCGGAGGTACGGTCGCGGTGTTTCCGATATCGGCAGATGGTCATGTCGGAGAAGCATCTTCGGTGGAAGAGGACAAAGGCACGCGCGGCCCGAACAAAGAACGGCAGGAACGTTCCCACGCGCACTTCATCGAAACCTCTGCGGGCGACCATTTCGCTTATGTATCGGACCTTGGGCTTGACCGAGTGCTGATCTACAAGTTTGATTCGAATACGGGTAAGCTCGGCGCCGGGTCTGCCGACGATAAAGATTTCCTCTCAGCAACTCTCGCTCCCGGCACGGGCCCGCGGCACCTCGCATTTTCATCTGACGGAAAGTTCATGTACGTGCTTGGCGAGATCGATTCAACCGTAACTGTGTTCGCAAACGACAAAAATGGGACGTGGCGCTCAATTCAGAAGATTTCAGCACTCCCCGCAGGATTCTCAGGAGAGAACACCGCTGCTGAGATCGCCGTACATCCCAACGGGAAGTTTCTGTACACTTCGAACCGCGGCGATGATTCAATTGCAGTATTCGCGATCGATCGCACCAGTGGAAAGTTGACCCTCGTTGAACGCGTACCAAGCGGAGGCAAGAATCCGCGCAACTTTGCGCTAGATCCCGCGGGCAAACATCTATTGGCCGCCAATCAGGACGGGGGCAATATCGTCGAGTTCACGATTGATCCATCGACTGGGAAATTGACTACCGTGGGCGAAGTGGCGAAAGTACCGGCGCCAGTTTGTCTGGTATTCGTGCCTGAATGACGTGCGTGGGACATTCCTGCTTGACAAAGTTGTTTGTGCCAGGCGTGAACGCTGAAACTATTCCAGCGCTTCCGGGTGCAATGCGATATTCTTTTCGCCCGCCGCTTTCTTTTCGCGATATTTTTTCATCCACGCTTCCCAGCTCTTTCCGGCGGCAGTGTCTTTGCCGCTGAATGCAAGCGCGGCTATATCGGCGTAGGGAACCGACAGTTTTTGATCCCCCGATTTCGGATAGAGCCGCACGACAGAGTCGGCCAGGGAAGTACCTGCACGCCGGTCGAAAATATACCCTTCGATTTTCTCGCCACTTTTCAATGTAATCGTGATGTCGCCGCGGTAGTCGAAGGCCTTCTCAAGCGCCACACGAATTTCTTCATCCGACGCGAGTTGCGGAATCCAGCCTTCAAGATTCTCGCGCTCGCGCCCTGGCGCAATTTCCAGCTCTTCGGGATTGGCAGTGCCTCGTTGGGGTACACTCATCGTTAGCCTCTCGCTTTTGTGACTCACCTACCATCGCCTGCTGATGGCATCAGGTCAGATACTTCTAACCTGATTCTAGCCTGTGGGACGATGCGCATGGATGGTGGAAACGCGAAAACTCGCTGCTTTCCGGGGCGTTTGTGCCACGTCTTTTTTGCTGGTCACCCTCTTGCTGTGGACCTGCTCTACCGCGATTATCCATTTGACATACTTATGTCTAAGCTATATGCTTTGACATATGAGAACCACCGTCCGGCTTTCAGGAGAGCTTTTGCGCAAGGCCAAACGGAAAGCCGCTGAAAACGGCCAAACGTTAACGTCTTTAATCGAAGAGGGCCTGAAGGTTGTTCTAGCGGACACAGGTCGCGCCACCCGCCGGTCCTACGTGCACCTGCCGCTCTCGAAAGCGTCCGGTGGCACACTACCCGGAGTCGATCTAAACCGCTCGGGTGATCTTGAGGATCGAATGAACCTTTTGTGATCCTTCCAGACGTTAACGTTCTCGTCAATGCGTTCCGTGCAGACACCGCCGATCATGCCTTCTGCCGCAAATGGCTTGAGCGACTCGTCAATGAGGAATCCCGCTATGCCATGGCGCCACAGGTGCTGAGCGGAGTAATTCGCGTCGTTACTCATCCAAGAGTTTTCGCAAAACCAAGTGGTCTTGCCGAGACGCTCCAATTCACTACGTTGCTGCTGGAACAACCTGAATGCGTCGTAATACAGCCTGGTCAGCAGCACTGGTCAATTTTCTGCCGCTTATGCAAAGAGGCTGATACAAAAGGGAACCTGGTTCCAGACGCGTGGTTTGCTGCCCTGGCTATAGAGTCTGGTTGTGAGTGGATCACGTTGGACCGAGACTACGCGCGCTTTCCTGGGCTGCGATGGCGAATTCCCGAGTAGGAGCCACCTGGGAGTCGCGATAGCGACGACATTGAATTAGCACGTAAGTGCTGGGAAGAGTGCAGCGGAGAAAACGGCAGGGCTCGCAGGCTGCGCCAGATGATGACCCATAATCCGCGCTCATCCATAAACTGGTGAATGCGCCACTTCTGCCTGGTTTTGGCAGAGGTTTGTGGCATTCAATCGCCGGATCATTGCGGCGTCCATCCGCCGAGAACAAACGCCGGATTGCTGTAATTCCTAATGATTTCGGCATCCTGCGCCTCTGTGAGTTGTTTCGAGGCAGGATGACGTTGTGTCGTGTCGACGGGATGGCCGTCTAGATCGGTGCTGTGGAATTCCCAGAGATGAAGGTGAGATGTGTCGCCGTCAATTGGTCCCCAGCCCACGGGCGGAATGCCGCTCAGGCGGCAATTGATCAGCACAGCTTCGGCGTAAAGATAATTCAGACCGTGATTGTTCGGCAAGCGAGCAAGTACCGCCGATGACAAGTTGCGAATCGCAGCCGTGCCCGGGCCCGACGGGAATTCGCGCTTGATCGCCACGAACGTGCAGTCGACGAAAACGTTGCCATGGTTCGCTTCGGTGTTGCGAATCCACATGAATGGTCCGACGGAACGGATTTCACAATGCCGGAAGAATGCAGGGCCGACGCCGAGGATCGTATCGCCATCACCGATGATCGTGCTGTCAGTGATATAAACCGAGCCGCGCAAATTCAGCGCATCGCCCGAGCCCTTGATCGTCATATGGCTGACTATATTTCTCGAGCCGTAAATTAGCAGCGCTTCCGCCTGACCGAAGTAGTAATTGTTCAGGGTGAAATTGCTGAACTCAATGCCAGTCGATTCGTAGGCCGAGAAAGCGCAGCGCCGGTTCGGCCCAGGCTGCGGAGGATTGAAAGCACTGTTGTTGCCGTAGCCGACCTGCACTTTGTCGCGGTCTTCTCCACGGAAGGTAATGTTTGATTTGCCGCGAAAGAAGACGATCTCTTCGTAGTTTCCGTTCTTGATAAAGATAGTCACTCGCTGCCTCGGACTGTCAGGCACAAAGTCCACTGCGCCCTGCACGGTGTTGAAATCGCCGCTGCCATCTGCCGCGACAACCACACGGGTAGTGTCAGCCGGTGGAGGCGCAGGCTTGGTCGTGAACCGCCAGCCGCGATCTGACGTGAATCCTCGGAATGTGCCGCTCGCAAACGCCAGAACGCCTGGATCGATCTGCACGATGTATGTGTGGCCATATTTCAGAACATCGTTATGTGGGTAGATCGTGGCCACATTGCCATGAATAATGACCGGATAAAAATGAAAGTTCGGCAATCCCCCAATTGTCGTGAGTTGGTAATCGTGCAGGTCGGCAGGCGTGGTTCTCACTGCGGGCGTGGTAGTCGTGGGCGAAGTCGGAATTGAGGGATCGAGCGGAATCCCCGACGGCGGATTGGCAACTCGATGCGAAGGATCTGGCCCGGCCGGAATTCTGAGGTCGAGCTTGTCGACGAGATGATGGTCGGCTGCGTCGTAAATGCGAATTTGGCCCGACTTGCCAAGGGTGGGAGTACCTGAGAAACTCAGCACCAGGTGCGTATCAGGATTGACGCGAGTTGCTTTATTCACGGGGAAGCGACGAACGACAGCCGTCGATGCTTCACCGCTGGCCACGGTAAGCAGCGCAAATATTACAAGCGGGTAGGAAAATTGCATCGCAATGCGCAATTTCATCACTCCTCTCAATCGAAATTGCCGACCATCGCCGCAGCCCGTTATGCCCACAATTGTTCCTCTGTTAGAAAGATCGGCATGCCGCCGACGCATGCAGTTTCGCCTTCAGTACCTGAATCCTTCCGCTACTTCGGTTACCATAAATAAATGCCGGCTACTTGCCGCATTTAAACAGACATGAAAACGATACTTCTGTTTTGCTTGACCTCACTATTGTTGATATGCGTATCCGCTTTTGCGCAGGACCCTTCTTTGTTGCGCCCGCCGAAAGGCGCGCCGGTGGCGATCATCGTATTTCAGGACTTGCAGTGCCCCAAGTGCCGCATGGACGCCCCGACGGAAGAGAAAGCCGCGCGCACCTACAATGTACCTCTCGTCCGGCACGACTTCCCGCTACCCATGCACAATTGGTCTTATAACGCAGCCGTGATTGCCCGCTACTTTGACTCGCAGGGTAAAGACCTTGGCAACGAGTTCCGCGACTATATTTTCCAGCACCAGCCGGAAATCGTGCCCGACAATTTGCAAAGCTTCGTGCAAAAATTCGCGGCCGATCACAAAGTCGAGCTGCCCTTTGTAATCGATCCGCAAGGCAAGTTCGCTGCCGAGGTAAACGCCGATAAAGAACTCGGCCGCAAGATCAACATTCAGCACACTCCAACCATTTACGTAGTCAGCAGCCGCAATCCTTCGCGGCCAGTTGTTGAAGTCAGCGATAGCAGCCAGTTATTTCAGACAATAGAGGCGATGCAACACGAGTAGCGATTCGGCGGCTCATACCGCTCTCTTCGCATCCTCAAAGGCGTGTTTCTTTTCGAGGTCAGCAGATGCGGCTTTCATCTCGGCTTCGAACTTCTCCGATTGCGCCAGCATAGATGCATTCGCCGAGGCCCACTCGCCTTCGAGCGTCATCAGGCCCGACTGCGCCAGCCCGCGCGCGATTTCGAGCACATGCGGCACAGTTGTTTCTACATACAAGGCCTCGCATGGGTCTCCGAGCCAAACATTTCCGCCCAGCAGCCGCGAATGCCAAAAAACCTTGCGCGCGATCAGCTTTGAGATGTCTTCGTCGCTGGCGCGGCCAAACACCCACTTATTGCGCTTGAAATCGTAGTAGCGGCTGGAAAAATGCACCGGCACCAGCTTTCCTGATTTCAAAAATTCCAACTGGCGCCGGTCCACTTCTTTTCGCAACGCATTCACTACGGGTCCTTCCACATCTTTCGGCTCCATTGACGGCAGCACTTCGCGCACAGTGACCGAGAGGTTTACCGCCACTGGCGCGTGCAGGCCGTCGGAATTGCCAAGCTTCACGTCGGCGTGCAGCACCCAGAAATCGGCACCGGCGCTGGAGCTGTGGAATGGCCATTTGAAATCAACCAGCAGTGGTAGACCGGCCAGCGTAACGTAGACGGTTTTGCTAATTTGACTATTCTTATCAGCCTCGGTCATTGATCAATTCCCCCGCCAGATTTTGAAGGGAAATTTTACGACAGAAACAAAAAAGGCGGCTTGAATCGCCGCCTTTGTCAAAAAGGAAAATGCTTTACCGCGCGCCGACTCCCGCCTTTGCTGCCATCGCCTTAGCTTCTTTCGCCATCGGCTTCGGCTGTGCCGAAGACTGCTCGAACATGGCATTGATCTTCGCCAGCAGATGCTGCATGTCTTCACCGGTATCAATGTTGCCGTCTACATAAGGATGCCGCGAACCATCCGTGTGCAGCGCAAGCACCTTCGCGGTTTGCGCCTTTTTCACCATATAAGGAAGATGATGGCGGTCGTCACGCGTGAGCGTCGCACCAAGAATTACCAGCTCGAACGCATCCTTATTCAGAGCTTCCTGCACCGCTTTCCGCCCCACGGCCGTTTTCACATTGTGGCCAGCCTTTTGCAAGCCCGCGGCCTGCGATGCCAGCACTTCCTCGTTCAACTCCCCGTAAAGAACTTTCAGTTTGGACATTTTGCCGTCTCTCCCGTGTACAAACGGTAACAACCCAGCAAGACCTTGAGAACGTAACCGAAGATCACTCCCGAACGGGGTTGCGCTGCGTACTGCGTTGAAACGAAAAAGGCGATCGGAATTTTCGCCGCGGAACCCGCGATGCCTATTGAGTCGAAAAATACCTGTTTTCCAGGAAAACCGCGACATTCAGCAGACGATTAGTCGGTTTCAGGAATTCTGGACTCCAGTTATGCCCATACAGTGTTACATTATTTGGCGAAAGGAAATCGCTGATGCGCACGTCCACTTCCCTGGTTCTGCTTTTTCTAGCGCTCGCTCCAGCAAGCGTTTTCGCACAAAACGCCCAGACCTATTGCGATTTTGAAGATGGCAATCAGGTTACGATCCAATACAATCCCACGCCCAAAGAAGAGCCTCGCAACGGCCGCGTTTGGGCTCCAGGAATCACTCTCTATGTGCAAACACCGCTGACTCTCGGAAGCACCGAAATTCCGCTCGGCGCATATAGTATTTACTTAATTCCGGATAGAAAGAATTGGACAATCATCGTCAACAAGAACGTCACCGCTGGTTCAGCTTACAACTCCGGCCAGGATGTCGCGAAGGCGCCAATGGATGTTGGCGAGCTCCCCGAGCCGACCAAGCAGCTCCAGCTTTCTTTCGCGCACATGGCTCCCAAGCAGTGCAACTTGCGCGTGTACTACCAGAAGTCAGGAGCGTTTGTCGATTTCCTGGAGAAGTGATTCTCAGAAAATTTGTTCCAGACCAATGTGGAAAAAACTCCTGCTGGCAGTCCTGCTCGTCATAGCGGGAGTACTCGTCTGTGTTGCCTTCCTGGCTTGGCGCGGACTGCGCGCGACGAGTGAGCCGTACCGCCTCGAAAGAGTTGTTGCTAGAACAATCCGGAATCTTGCAATTCCACGGAGCGCGCGACGTGAGAAAAATCCGCTCAAACTTTCGGCGGAGAACCTGCAGAATGGGCGCGAGCTCTTCCTGGCGCAGTGTTCTAATTGCCATGGAATCGACGGGAGTGGCCTGACGCCCGTCGGGCGAAGTTTGTATCCTCGAGTCCCCAACCTGAGTTCCGCTGAAACCCAAAGGCTCACGGACGGTGAAATTCACTACATCATCGAAAAGGGCGTGCAGCTTACTGGAATGCCGGCCTGGGGCCGTCCGCATCAGCAACAGAATGATCTTTGGCAGCTAGTCCTGTTTATCCGCAGTATGCGTCCCCTGACGAAAACGGAAGAACGAACGCAACAGGACGCCATCAACTCGGCGCATTATGTTGGATCCCAAGCGTGCGCGAAGTGCCACGGGGAAATCTACGAGCGCTGGAAGAAAACGCCGATGGCAAACGTCGTGCGCGATCCACGCGAGCATCCGGAAAGCGTCATTCCAAACCTTGCCACTAACAAGGTCGCGCCGTTCACGATAAACCAGATTGCGTTCGTTTACGGCAGCATTTGGAAGCAACGTTACTTCACTAAAATCGGCGACGACTACTACCCGTTACCTGTTCAGTGGGAAATCAAGAATCATGTTTGGAGCAAATATTTCGTCCGCGCGGGAACGGATTGGTGGGCGCAGTATTACCCGCCCGACAACATGAAACGCTCAACCGGGCCAACATGCGATGGCTGCCATTCCGTCGGATACGACATTCACACAAAGCGGGTAGCCGAATGGAACGTAGGTTGTGAGCGTTGCCATGGACCGGGAAGTGAACATGCAGCGCACCCGAACAGGGCAAATATCTTTAATCCAGCTGATGCCAACTATGTCGCAGCGTCGGACACATGCGTTCAGTGTCATTCACAAGGGCGTCCCCTTGTGGTTCCGATTGAGGGCAAGTACTACGATTGGGCGGTCGGATATCAAGTTGGCGGCAGATTACAGGATTTTTGGAAGCTGGAAGAACACAGATTTGGTACTACTGACTTCTACTATTTCCCGGATGGAACGGCGCACAAGAACCGGATGCAGGGAAATGATTTCGTGCAAAGTATCATGTATCGTCGCGGCATCACGTGCTTCAGTTGCCACGATGTCCACGGTACCGGGAACTATGCGCAACTGATTAAGCCTGCCAACCAGTTGTGTTTAGATTGCCACGGGCCGCTTTCGCCAAACGGGCCTCGTACTGCGACGATTGAGCAGCACACTCATCATAAAAATGGCTCGCCGGGAAGCCAGTGTGTGGCCTGTCACATGCCCGAAATCGAGACCGAGGGTCCGCCAAATACATTCGTGCACGCACACACCTTCAGATTCATCACCCCTCAGATGACAGATCAATATGGGATTCCGAACCCATGCACGTCATGCCACAAGGGTAAATCCACGACCTGGGCAACTGATGTCATGCGGCAGTGGCCAGAGCGGTCGCCGTGGCGCTTACAGTAGAAGGTTATTCCGGTTGAATCCAGCTGTGAGCACTGTGCTAGCCTTCAACTATGAAATCCAAGTTTGCGTGCTTTGTAATTGCATTGGCGGTAGTAAGTAGCGCGCAAACTCCGAAATCAGCAAAGTTCAAAGTTTTCCGTCATCACTCCACCACTGTTTGGGGGTGCAATTCCCCGGCCGTGAAGGCCTTTGTTTACAAGTCCGGATTAGCCATCGATGCCGATGGCGCTTATCGTGCTTACCATCCGAAAAATCGCCTGGGACTCGATACCATCGAACACGCCGGGCATCCCGGCGATTGGTGGGCATTGGCGACGGACAACGGCAAACCGAGCGGGCAACCGGTCGTGCAAGGAAAGAACGATCCCGCGCCGGGATATTACGTTTCTATGACTGCGCTCTTCGATCCCAGCATTCCCAACGAACGCAACCCGCGCCGCTTCGTCGACGCCGCCACAGTACCCTACATAGTGCTTCCGCCTGAGGCTTTCCACTTCGCTAAGTTGGGAGACTTTGCCACGGTAGTAAATCTGCGAAACGGACGAGTTTCCGGCGCTATCGTCGGCGATGAGAGTGCTCCCAACCTCGTAATGGGCGAGGGGTCGATTGCCTTGGCTGATGTCCTCGGAGTGGACTCGAACGCTCGCACCGGCGGAATCGAACACGGCATTGCCTATGTGATCTACCGCGGCTCAGGAAACCGGAGGCCGCGCAGCGTGCAGGAGATAAGGTCCAGTTCACAAGAAAGATTTCAGATGTGGGGCGGTCGGCAGAAATTAGATTCGTGTCTGAATTAGCGAGAGAAAGCACAAATGCCTACGCGCTCCGAACCAGCAACCGAATAAAAAGAAAGATACCGGCCCCAGCCAGAGCTGAAGCCGGAATGGTTAAAACCCATGCCCAGACAATTCGCCGCGCGACACCCCACCGCACCGCTGACAATCGAGTCGTGGCACCGACGCCGACAATTGCTCCCGTAATAGTGTGAGTCGTGCTTACCGGAATTCCGGCGAGGGAGGCAGAAAACAAAGTAATAGCGCCCGCGGTCTCGGCACAAAACCCACCGTAGGGTCGCAGCTTGGTAATTCGCGAGCCCATGGTGCGAACGATTCTCCATCCACCGAAATAAGTGCCAAACGCAATTGCGGTTTGCGCTCCCAGAATGATTGGCCAGCGATATCGTCCCCAACTTCCTGCAAGGTCGGCAGCACTCATGTAGTGCGCACTGAACAGCGCCGTCGCGACGATGCCCATCGTCTTCTGCGCGTCATTGCTGCCGTGCCCAATGCTGTATGCGGCCGCAGAGAGCAATTGCAGCTTTCGAAACCAGGCATCCACTCGTTGCGGCGGTTTATTCCGGAACAACCAGAAGATAGCGGTCATAAAGATGAACCCGAGCACCAGTCCGATCAGCGGGGCAATCAAAATGAACGACAGGGTCTTGTTCCAGCCACTGGGAATGATTACGCCAAACCCAGAGCGCACAATCGCCGCGCCAGCGTAACCGCCTATCAATGCATGCGAAGACGAGGTCGGTAGTCCCCACCACCAGGTCAAAAGGTCCCAAATGATTGCTCCCAATAATCCGGAGATCACCACGAACTGAGTGACCGCCGAAACCGAGATCATGCCGCTGCCGATGGTTTTCGCGACTGCCGTTCCGAACAAGAATGCCGCAACAAAATTAAAGAGCGCCGCCCACAAGACGGCCAGTTTCGGCGAAAGAACACGAGTGGAAACTACAGTTGCGATGCTGTTTGCCGCATCATGGAATCCATTGAGGAAATCAAACGACAAGGCGATGACTACCGTCACCAGCAGCAAAGTGTTGCTTGGAGATAGGAGCATTCCGTCTCTAGGCGTTTTTCAGGATCACTGTTTCGAGTACATTGGCTGCGTCTTCGGCCTTATCGGTGGCGGATTCCAGGACTTCTAGCAATTCTTTGATTTTGATCAAATTGAGCGCGTCCTTCTCGGCCTCGAATAGCTTTCCGATGGCCTCGCGCGATACCACGTCGGCTTCATTTTCCAGGCGCTTAATTTCGATGCATCTCTCTATGACATCTCCGTTGTTTCGAAGATGTCCCACTGCCTTGCCCAATTGTTCGCATTGTGCGAGTACCAGCTTTGACAGCTTGGCAGCGGCAGGAGGCGGATCGCTGATCTTATACATTAAGGTTCTTTCTGCCGCCCCATTCACGAAATCAAGTACGTCATCGAGCGATGAAGCCAGGTGGTGAATATCTTCACGGTCAAAGGGGGTAATGAAGGTCTGGTTCAGTTTCCTGAGAACCGAATGCGTCAAATCATCGCCGACGTGTTCAATTCTCTTTATTTCCGCGGTTTTCTCAGCCCGACCCTGGTAATTGCTGAACAACTCCACAAGCGTTCGCGACCCGTCTATCAGGTTCTTCGCGATCTCGGAAAACATTTCAAAAAATGTAGGGTCTTTGCGTATAAAACCGAGCATGCAAACCTACCGCTCCATTAGGATTCGACGCCGCGTGTACTTGTACCAAAACCCGTCAATATCTCATTGCAGCATCTTGTGAGTCAATGCTACCAGTTAACGGCGCAGTCCTCCTCTATGGGTAGGCAATAATAAGGGATTTTCCTGGGAAGACGTGGTTCCGGGTTGCGAACGCTATTTCAGAGTTCGCAATGCTGAGGCGTTGTCGTTCAGACTTGCTATCTGTTCTCTTTTTACGCGGCGAGGAATGGCCATAGAGGAAAGCCCAATTACCACCAGAACCAAAGCAATCCCCTCTGTGAGCGGAACGATAAAGTCGAAGACGGCGCCCTGCAATTCCACTTCAGTAGTGTGTAGCCGAAGCGGCGAAAGCACAACGTTACTTTTGGCATACCCCCACGTGCCATGGGGGAGCGACATCTCAGGCTAGGGGATGTCGCTCTCCTCGCCCGATCGCTATTTGCAGCTGGCTAGAAAACCATTCCAGGAGGCAGTGTTGGGCTGCATATACGCATCGCCGGTAATCAATCCGTTCGCCGCGATTCCATTGGCAAAGACTCCACCCGCAGCTTTCGAATCAGAGATCACTTTAAATTTACCGTTCGAGTAAATGAAGGTGAATCCGCTTTCGGTCGACGTAGAGAGTCCCAGAATCACATTCCCATTGCTGATGCCGAGTAACTGCGTCGTGCCCGCCGTCCCCCCCGGATAGTCCACCTTGGCCCATTTCCCGCTGCTGTAAATAAAGCCATGAGAGCCGGCAAAATCGCTGATCGTGCCTACAATTGTTCCGCTGTCATTGATTCCCGCGGGCATCGTCGCCTGCGCTCCGGGAAAGTTCAAAGTGTTATAACTCCCGTTGCTAAAGCGTTTGAAGCCGTGAATGTTTCGGTTGGGGTCTCCATACCAGCCAACGATGCTAGTCCATTTGTTAATTCCAGTCGCGTGGGTACCATCAATGCCGTTGGGGTTGGGATCTTTGATCGGAGTTACTGTGGAACCCTTCAACATGAACCCTTCGGCTGTACTGGATCCCGATGGAACATAGGTGCCGACGCTGACGCCGTTGTCGTTGCGCGCTGCAAACGTCAGATTGCTGTAATAGTTGGTGCCACCATTGGAGTACCGCACAAACCCCTTCTCGACATTCATGCTGGTTTCACCCTGCCCAACGACCGTCGCAAAACTGTTGACGCCGAAAGCGTGGTTTCCTTGCGGATTTGTGATTGTGCCGCTCAATTGGAAAAACGAAAAAGTGCATGCTGCATTAGTCTGTGCTTGCGAAAGTGTGGCTGAGGCGGCGAACGCCAAGACCATACCCATCCAGCGGACGAGCTGAAAATTCTTACTTGTCATGAAACGAATCTCCTGAACTGCGAAAGCGCAGTATGTTCGAACGGTGCATGTGATGTACGTGAATCCAGCGCGGTTGCTGGCCTTAGTGGCTGGATACGGCAAAGAGAGCAGGGGTACTAAGGGAGCTACAACTCAGGCTCCTGAGCCTGGCGTTGAGAGCTTCCCCGTTGAATGAGAAGTTACGTTGCGCGGCTTTATAATTCCGACATAATGCCTTAGCTGCCGGCTGATTCTCGCCAAAGCGAAGTTTGACCCGCCTTTGTTCACCTCGTAAGATTGCTGTCCTACAGGTTCCCCTTGATCGGTTCAACTGTTTCGCATTACAAGATTCTCCGTGAACTAGGCCACGGTGGTATGGGCGTGGTGTATGAAGCCGAGGACGTTACCCTTGGCCGCCACGTGGCGCTGAAGTTTCTTCCCAAAGAAGTTGCCATCAGCCCGCAATCTCTCGAGCGTTTCCGCCTGGAAGCGCGAACAGCGTCTTCCATCAATCACGAAAACATCTGTACGATTTACGAAGTCAGCGAACACGACGGCCAGCCATTCATTGCGATGGAGTTGCTCGAAGGAGAATCGCTTGCGGAGCGGTTGCTTTCTCGGCCGTTCACGAATGACCAGCTTCTCGATATCGCCATTCAAGTCGCGGACGCGCTCGACGCAGCCCACCGCAAGAGGATCGTTCATCGCGACATCAAGCCAGCCAACATTTTTGTTACGACTCGCGGCCGCGCCAAGGTCCTCGATTTCGGCCTGGCAAAGCTTGCCCATGAACACGAGCAGGCTACCGTGGCCGCGGGGGCAACTCTCGATAGTCCGCTGCTCACCAGCCCTGGTTCTACCGTCGGCACCGTTGCGTACATGTCGCCCGAGCAGGCGCGCGGCGAGCCGGTCGATGCCCGCACCGACCTCTTCAGCTTCGGCGCCGTGCTTTATCAAATGGCGACGGGCCGCCTACCCTTCGACGGTCCGACTTCCGCGGTCATTTTTCACGCAATTCTCGAGAAAACTCCGCCGGTTCCAACCGAGCTCAACCCGCTACTGCCGCCGCAGATCAACGATGTGGTAATGAAGTGTCTGGAGAAAGACTCCGACCTGCGTTGCCAATCGGCAGCCGAACTGCGCGCCGATCTGAAGCGAACCAAGCGCGGCTCCAGCTCTTCGTCAGAACGAGTGAGCAGGACGCCCGAGAGCGGGAGCATTGCGGTGGCAGAGCCGCCGGCAAGTTCATCGGGAGTAAGTACTCAAGCGGAGCGCGTTTTTCCCAGCAGTTCCTCGAATGCAGCCGTGCTCGCGGAAGCAAAGCGGCACAAGTGGCGCCTGATCGTAAGTCCGATCATCATCGCCCTGATCGTCGTTGGATTCGCGATCTACGAGCATTTCGCGTCCAGCGGTGCGGTGCTACATCCGCTGAACATGCAAATTTCCAAGCTGACTGAGAACGGAAGCGCCACGGAGGGAGCCATTTCCCCTGACGGTCGATATGCTGCATATATTAAGCGCGGGGATCAGCAGAGCCTTTGGGTAAAACAAATCGCAACAGGTAGTGAAGCGCAGGTGATAGCTCCGGCTCCCGGCTACTTCACCAGTCGGCCCACTTTCTCGCCGGACGGCAACTATATTTTTTACGACCACAATGATCCGCAAAACGAGGATGAAAACTCGTTGCTATCAATTCCCAGCCTTGGGGGCACGCCGCAACGGATACTGACTGACCTGAACACGCCGGTGAGCTTTTCTCCTGACGGCAAGCAGATGGTCTTTGTTCATTACGATTTTGGCGGAGCCAAGCCTCAGCTTGTGATTGCCAACAGCGATGGCACCGGCCGGCACACGATCGTTGAACGAGATGCCATGGGACTAAATGGCGGCGCGCCCTCATGGTCCGGCGATGGGAAATTCATCGCAGTCGCTCAAACTGAGCTCACGAAGCAGAGGGTGAGCAACCTTCTCATCTTCAGTCCTGAAGGTAAGCTGGTGAAATCTTTCTCCTATTCGTTTCTGCTCGACGATGTCGCTTGGTTGCCGGATTCGACGGGTATTTTTCTCGAGTGCCGGTCGCCTGAGAAGAGCTTTCACAGGCAAATCAAATTCCAGCCTTATCCCTCCGGCGATCTGCAGAACCTAGTCAACGATCTCAACGAATACCGAAATCTGACCGTCACGGCCGACGGAAAGACACTGGCAACCATTCAGGTGCTGCAATCTTCATCTATCTACCTGGGAACTGCCCCAGCGAAATGGCCGGGCGATATCCAAATGGCCACAACACCACTCACCCAGGGTCAAGCCGAAGGCGGATCGGTCGACTGGGGCAGCGATGGGAAGATTTATTTCGGAGATGAAGATTTTCACTCTTTCCGCATGAACCCGGACGGCACTTCACGCACGCGCGTGCCGGATCGCGACACCAACTCTGCTTATGGTGTTTCGTGCGGTCCGGATGCCGTTCTTTTCGCCAACCTGCAGAACAACAGTCTCACTCTGTTCCGTCATAGCGTTACCATTGGCGAAACGAAGCAAGTAACTCAGGGGCGCGACGCCGAGTGGCCCGTTTGCACGAAAGATGGCAAGAGTGTTTTTTACAACGACTACTTTGCCGGACCGGCATTGATGCGAAGTTCAACGGATGGAAGCTCGCCTGCCGTCGTCTATTCCCAAGCTTCTTACAACGCCGCGCTCTCCCCTGATAACAAGCGCATCGCCTTCTTTCAATTCTCCGATGCCGGCGGTGAGCACAAAGAGCAGATCGTTATACAAGACCTTGATGGCGGAAACCGATCATTTCTGCCGGAGACCGGAGTCGTGTTCCGCCCAGCGTGGGCGCCAGATGGCAAGGCACTCATCCTCGACAAAGCAACCGGGGCTGGCTCCAATCTTTTCTATCAGCCCCTCGATGGAAGCAAACCCACGCAGATCACCCATTTCGATTCCGAGCCGCTCTTGGTGGCATCTTTCTCGGTTTCACCCGACGGAAAGCAAATCGCTGTCGGCCGTGCCCGCGTGAAAAACTCCGATCTGGTGATGTTCAGCAATTTCCGCTGAAGCTTCCAATTGGAATTCAGCATTAAAACGTCTCTTCGCATCCTCTTACGTGATGATCTTTCACCACCGTAGCTAAAAGCTTGCCCCACCCTTAGCCGCGCCGTTTGCGGCTAGGGTGGGGCTTTGACTTTGGTGGCGAAAAATACACTTCGAAAAATACCTGACTATCTGCGGTCGTGGTGCTCGTCACTTCCACCCAGGAAAGGGCTCGTCAGCCACGGTGCAACTAAAACATTCGGCCCACTGACGCTGGTGCATCCCCATCGGGAAGGACCCTGCGCGCAACCCCACCAGTTTTCAGTCGCGTCGATACTCCCGGCGCCCAAATTTGCAACGCCCCATTTTCTTCCGAAGAAGTCATTCAGGTGTGCGTCCACGTATGAGGGCGTATTCACTGCCAGGTCAACAGCCTCATCGCTGATGATGTTCTGCGAAATAATCGTTCCTCTCACGGGTGAAACTCCGAAGACGTTAATACCCGTCGGACCCGGCGTGGCTGCGTCATCGCTGTCTGCTCCGTTCCCAGAAATCCGGTTGCCGACGATCATGTTGTTATTCAGGTTCTGGCCAGGCGTATGGCTGTGCATGGCAACTCCCGGCATTTGATTGTCAGTTGAGGTATTCCCGATCACTACATTCGCATAGTTTTTGGCACCCGGGACCGAATCGAAGATTCCAATACCTGCGCCTTCGCCTTGCAAGCCGTTCCGGGTCGAAAAATTTTGACCGATTGTGTTGCGGAAGACTCCGAGCGGGGCAGCAGCTCCCGTCAGGGCGGCAGGCGGATGCGACGCCAGCGTGATCCCGCAGTCAAAAGGATTTTCTTTCACAACATTTCCCGTAATCAGGTTGTGATGAGTAGCGCCAGTGTCATCGCTCAGCAGAATTCCGCCTGAATTGTGAAAAACATTATTGTTCGAGATCGTGCTGTGACGTACCCCGCTCAGGTGTATGCCTTCGCCGCAATCTTCTCCTTCGGAGGTTTCAAACGCCGGCAGCCCCGGACAAGAAGCTGACGCGAAGTTGAGGCTTCGGTCGTTGTTGACCACATTATTGTTGAGAATCGTGACGTAGGCAGCGTTCGTTATCAGAATTCCCTCGAAGTTTGCATTCGCAATAGTGAACCCGTTCACCACAACTTCGCGTAATCCTGGATTGTCGATGCCATCGATATAAATGCCGTTCGAAAGACCGCTCGCATCGATTACGGTCCGGTCTCGGTCATCTGCGATCAGAGCCAGTGGTTTGCCAATCATCACGTCTTCGGCGTATGTGCCGTGCGCAACACGAATGGTGTCATGTGGCGAGGCGTGCGCTACAGCGGCATTGATCGTGGAATAACAGAATCCGTTACCCGAGCGATTTACGCACAGAGTTTTAGCACTCGCGATTCCAGAGAAGCAAACAGCGAGAACTGAGCAAAAGACGATTTGGCAAAGCATTCTTTGCATGGCGCACACTCCTTTTGTGTTGGGTTCAGGTTTTGACCGGGAATAGCTGGCAAGCAGCGGCGCTATTCAGATTTATGTATCGCGGGATTGTATTTCGCCGCCGCTGACGGAGGATATCAGGCAAACCCTGTACAGGCTCTCAGGACTATTCTCATCTCCGCACGCGAGGTGGCTATCGGCATAAAATTCCTGCATGCACGCCGCGGTCCTCACCACTCCCGCTCCGATTTCACAATTTCCGCTCAAAATCGAAGATGTGCCTGCCCCCGAACCGAAACCTGGTCACGTTCTTTTGAAAGTTCTCGCTTGCGGCGTCTGCCGAACAGATCTTCACATCACCGAAGGCGAACTTCCACCGCGGCAGCCCCGAAACATTCCCGGCCACCAGATCGTCGGCGAAGTCATTGTCGGTGATTCGGACCGCGTGGGTCGGACACTCTTATCCGACGGAGACAAACAGGCAGCCCAGTTGGCCGGGTTCGACACGAAGATCGGCTCGCGTGTCGGTGTCTCCTGGATCGGGGGCACCGACGGCACCTGCAGTTATTGCCGCCGCAACATGGAGAACCTTTGCGATAATCCAACCTTCACCGGATATTCGGCTAACGGCGGCTACGCCGAGTACGCCCTCGCGCGCGCGGATTTCTGTTTTCCAATCCCGCCGCAGCTCGATGCTCTTCACGCTGCGCCGTTACTTTGCGCCGGCATCATCGGATTTCGCGCGTTGCGAGTCGCGGGAGTCGAAACACAGGACCGTGTCGGCCTATTCGGTTTCGGCGCTTCAGCCCATCTTGCAATTCACGTGTTGCAGGCGTGGAACTGCGAAGTTTATGTTTCCACGCGCGGCGAATCTCATCGCAGGCTGGCGGAATCTCTGGGTGCAACGTGGATTGGCGCCGAACGCGACAAGCCCCCGGTTGAACTTGATCGCGCTATCACATTCGCTCCCAGCGGTGACGTGGTCATTGCAGCGCTTTCGAGCCTGCGAAAAGGAGGCGTGGTCGCAATCAACGCCATTCACCTCGACCGCATGCCGGAGTTCAACTATGACCGGCTGCTCTGGGGTGAGCGCCAGATTCGGAGCGTCACGAATATGACCCGCGCCGACGCCCGCGACTTCCTCCAACTCGCTGCAGAAATCAAGCTGAAGCCTCAAATCACGAAATTTCCGCTGGAAAAAGCTAACGAGGCATTACAGGCAGTGAAGAACGATGCGATCGATGGTGCGGCGGTAATTGTTCCCTAGTTTGTCGGAAATAGGGAAACGGCGTCCCACTTTCCTGTGCCACGCAGGCTGCTGCCACGGATACCGCGCTGTAAGCGGCTTCGAAACCAGGTCTCATTACCACGTATTAACTGACTTGGTTCCGATTGTTAGGTTGTCGAGTTGGATACTCGCGCTCGGAATTTCGAGCTAGAATCTTACCGACGCCGGAGACAGTATGACATTCGGTCGAGGAGTGCTTTCTGTATTTGCTGCGGTTTTTGGGGCGCTATTTACGCTGTTCATTTTGGAAAGTATGCAACATCCACACACCGCAATTGGCTTCGACGCGGTGTTTGAGTCCGTCCTTCTTTCCCCGAGGTTCTGGGGAATCGCCGTGTTGTTTGTTGGATTGCTGTTTCTTACGAATCTTTTGAAAAACAAGGCATTGAGAGTTCTACTATTCTGGATTCCTTCGGTTACGCTTTTGCTCCTGGGCTTAGGCGTGTGTGCTCTTTACGGCTACATTTGGCTTCACTTTAGAAACATGTAGGAATTTGCTTCACGACATCGGTTCAACTCTGTCCACGTGAATCAGGTTCAGCGCGCGATCAAGTGTGCCCGTAACCTGTACGCGGCGGCCTTCATAGGGTTGAACAGCCTGTTGATTGTCGAGTTTGTATGAAGTCGAATCTGCGACCTTCAACACATAGCTATCGGCTTCCTTGTTGATGGTTCCGGTGAAGCTCTGTGCGGTTGGTGTTTGTTGCGCCGATTCAGGTGCAGGTGCTGTTTGCTGGGCTCCCGGTTGCGCAGGAGTAGGATTCGGCGTCGGCTGCGTTTCTGGTGTCGGGTCGGGCTGTTGCTGTGAATGGCTGTGCTCTGGTTGTTGCGGCTCCTGCATGGAGGACCATGCCACCAGATCGGACGAAAACAGTTGGCCTGGATGGGCGGGCTCCTGCGCAAAGGCGCTCACGGCGTATAACGCGAAAACAGCAAGAATTGACCAGGCCTTCATAAGTACTCCTTAGCCGGTCTTAGATGGCGAAATCAAAGATGGCGAATTAAGACGACGCGGGAAACAGATTCCAGAGCTGCTGAAATTATCAGTCGCAGGGAAGCTTCATCTTCTTTCTACGCCCCTTCCGCGGGAATCGCACTACCGCGAATGCTGTAGCAGACCTTAACGCTGCGTAAATGTGCGTTCATTAAGCACCGATGCCGTAGATGCGCTATCTCTACCGGCCAAGTTCTTCAAGAAACCGATTCAGCATGCGCCGGAAAACGTTCGCAGTCGGCTCCCATTCACCGGCCATAGCTTTAATCCCGGCAGCTTCGTATCCCTCATTTGGTCGCGGCCTCAATCGCACGAACGGCGGCAACCCGTATCTCATCGCGAGGAAGTTCGCCCAAAGCCGTGCAGTGCGTCCGTTGCCGTTTGCGAAAGGATGGATTCTCACCCATTCGGCGTGCGCCCAAGCACAGAGGTCGATAACAGCGTCGACTTCTTTGTGGGTAAGTTCCTTGCCGACGGGCAGTGTTCGATCGAAACGCAACACCGCTGCCTGGAGTTTCTGTTCGAACTTGCGCAATTCGACGGCGACCTCAGCCGGGCGCACACCCCAACAGGAACCAATTTTCACACCCGTCCTCTCAAGCCCCCGCTCTCCACGAAACGTCCCCACGTAGCGGGGATTGCTGGCCTTTAAACCCTGCAAGAAACTGCGCTGCCAGCTACGGGCTAGCTCTAATGTGGGAATTTTGCGCTGGTCGGATTGGTCTGTGGTCTGCTCGAGAATGTGGGTCAGGTTCTGGCGTAATGTGGGACTATCTTCATCCCAATCAGCCACCTACAACCTCTCGCAATTTATTCTGCAGTGCCCCAATTTGGCTATCGGGTTCGTCGGGTTGTGACTCGACCGGCTCTCCCTCAAGGGGATCTTTCTGAGTGGCTTCAGCTTCCACGAAAGCAGCGATTGCACGCCTGAAGCCGGGATCTTTTCGCCGGTAATCTCTTAACATCTTAAGATTCGCTTCCAGGGTTCGCTCTTTTCGACCCTTTTGGCTGAGATAACTTCTAATTGCCTCAATCAGCAACTGATTGATCGGCCGCCCCTCGATTTTGCTCAGGCTCTTGAGGGCGTCTCTCTCAGCAGCATCAATGCGCAGAGTGAAAGCGGTACGCGCCATAACATACTTATATTAGAATATATTTTAGTGTGATGTCAATAATGCAATTTGATATCATCATTCAGATGCTGGCCCGCGGCGGATTACCCACTAAATCATGCACTTGCACCGCCTTTGTCCAGGGTCGTCAAACGATCGCCCTGTGACCAAAGTCCCTGCACTTCCCGTCCTTTTCTTTACTCAAGCTTGGCTCCATCATTAGGTAATTAGCAGGAATCCTTAACCTCCCTCAGATTGAGGATAACGGTGAGAAAACTTTGCCTTTTCGCAGTGCTTGCCGCTGGGACGTCGGCGCTCGCCGCGCAGACCCAGCCATCAGCAGCGGTAGCTTCGACAACGCCGGGCGCGTCCTCTGCGGGTTCCGCGGCCCCGGTGGTCAACGCAGTTTCGCACACGACCAAAGCGATGCACTACCGCCCGGGCGCAAATGTGAAAGTTCTGTTCCAAGCCACCGATCTGATGGCGGGCGCGAGTGGCGAAGCAAAGATCGAGGCAAAGAAGACAGGCATCAACATCGAAGCCAAGATTCAGGGCGTAGATGACGCAACGAAATTTGGCATGGAATATCTCACGTATGTTTTATGGGCAGTTTCGCCCGAAGGGCGCGCGGTGAACCTGGGCGAGATGATGCTCGAAAAAGGCCAGGCCCGCTTGAAGGCATCGACCGACATGCAGACGTTCGGCTTGATCGTGACCGCCGAACCCTATTTTGCCGTGACTCAGCCCGGCAACATGGTTGTGATGGAAGGCGCGGTGCCTCAGGGTGAAGAGATCAGCGCAAAATTCGATCTTGTCGGTAAGGGAACTTACTCTTCGACTAACGCACATATTCAGGATGCGATTTTCGGGATCGACCGCAGCACTCCCATGGAGTTGTTCGAAGCTCGCAATGCCGTGCGCATTGCGCACATTGCCGCTGGCGACAAATACGCCACTTCCATTCTGGCGAAAGCAGACAAACAGTTAAGTGACGCCGAGGACACCTTTCGCCATAAGCAGGGCAAAACTGCGATTGACTCCGCTGCACGCGAGACCACACAAACCGCCGAAGAAGCTCGTGTGATGGCGGTGAAGCAAAAGGCAGAAGACGAAGCGCAGGCCAAGATCGCGGCCGAAAAGAAGGCTGCCGAAGAACGCGAAGCCAAAGCACACGCCGATGCAGCCGCCGAGGCCCAGCGCCGTGCCGAAGCCGAGCAAGCTGAGAAACAAGCAGAAGCCGCAAAAGCAGAGGCTGAGCGCATGAAAGCCGAAGCAGAAGCCGCAGCGGCCGAAGCGGCTCGCCAGAAAGAAGCAGCAGAAAAAGCCACCGCCGAAGCTGTGGCTCAGCAGCAAGCTCTCGCGGCACAAGCGGCAAAAGCGCAAGAGGCCGCAGCCCAATCCGACCAACTACGCCAGCAAGCTGAACAAATGCGCGAGCAGGCGGAAAAAGAAAAACAGGAGCTTCGCGCAAAACTGTTGCAACAACTCAACACGATTCTCGCCACGCGCGACTCCGCTCGTGGATTGGTCGCCAACATGTCCGACGTTCTCTTTAAGAGCGGCAGCTTTGAGCTTCTGCCCGGAGCGCGCGAGCGACTGGCGAAAATTTCCGGAATCGTACTCGCATATCCGACCTTGCACCTTCAAATCGAAGGTCACACCGATAGCGTTGGCACCGATGAATACAACCAGGAGCTCTCCGAATATCGCGCCGACGCTGTTCGCGATTACCTGGTACAACAGGGGATCTCTGCAAATCAGATCGCCGCCAAAGGTCTCGGCAAAACTGGGCCCATCGCGTCGAACGACACCCCCGAAGGCCGTCAACAGAATCGGCGGGTGGAGTTAGTCCTTTCAGGAGACGCGATCGGAGACAACCAATCAGCGTCAGCCAGCCCAACTACCCAACAGCAATAGTAAGGAGATTTTTGGCACTCTCGCCACCCGAGATCAGTGCCGGCACTCCGAAAGGAGGTCTCCGTGAGCACCCAACGGGCAGACTGGCTGGTTTGGACAACGCGCATCGCAACGATCGTCGCCTTGCCATGCCCTTTGGCCGACCTCCTGCAACACGCGACCCGACCTCGCATTCGAATTCCGCTGCCCGCCCATGATGCGGCAGGCGCCATGCTGCAACCGAGCTTCGAAGTATTGGCGGTCTGTCTGCTGCTCTGGAGATTCGGCAAGGTCCTTTGCGCTGCGCTGGCAGCTCTCACGATTGCAGTCGCCCTCAATCGCAGAGTCGGCCCTCAAACCCGGGCCATAACCGTTGCGGCGGGGTCGCTAACCTGCTGTTTGCTATTGTGGTGGCTTAATACAATTCGGCCATAGGGACGACTGCTTCTCAACCACGCGCGCAGCCAGGTCCAGAGCTAGACGCTCTGAGGATTGCGAGCCGCGTGCTCTCCAATTAAAATCCCAATCGCTTTGCTGCGAAAAACCCTTGAGCAGTTTAGCCGGAATCGTGTCTTCCGGCGGCGATTGCCGTCTGACTTCAAGCGCCTCCCGATTTACGTCTCGCCGGAAGCTGGACTGCGCTACTGGTGCTCCATGTCGAACGTCGATCCGGTTCTGTACCGGATGTGCAAGGAGCTAGTGAAGCCAGGAGCCTGCGTGTGGGACATCGGCGCAAATGTTGGATTATTCTCTTTTTGTGCTGCGGCTCTCGCGGGGCAGAGCGGATCTGTCCTCGCGATCGAGCCCGATCTCTGGCTTGCCAACCTGATTTACAAATCGGCCCAACTCTGGCTCCGCAATAACTATCCCGCAGCGCCCGTTTCCGTTCTTTGTTCCGCCGCGTCGAATGCATACGATTTAAAACACCTGCAAATCGCGCGACGGGCGCGATCTTCCAATCATTTAAAGGAGGCTCCCGGTTCCAGCCAGTCGGGGGGTGCCAGAGACGATCAGCTCTCGCTTTCTATCGATCTCGATTTTTTGCTTAAACATTTCCGGCCGCCTTCAGTCCTGAAGATTGATGTCGAAACTCACGAACTGGAAGTCCTGCGCGGCGCAAATGCTCTCCTCACGAGCGCCCGTCCGGTGATCTGGTGTGAAGTTTCGCCGAGAAACTACGCTGCCATGTTCGAACTCCTGACATCCGCCGAATACGATTTGTTCAACGCTGAATCGAAAGAAAGGCTGAGGGGTGGACACGCTAACTGGAATACGTTGGCAATGCCGCGATAGGGTGGTGGCAGACTTAGCTGGACTACTTGTGTTAATCCGTTCCTGACAAACCGGAGGTCAGTGACGCTTCTCTGGCCTTAGTCGCTTCCTCCAGCAGTGCCCAATCTTTCTGGATCTGCCGCTTCGAGGCACGAGCGGGTTTGCCCGATTTGAGTTCCTGGTCAAGGCGCGCATACAGCAGCTCCTGTACCAGTTCCGGTTGCGCGATCATATCGAGAGCGTTGTTACGGCAAATTCCAACTTCTGTGGTTTCCTCATCTGCTCGCAGCTGAAGAAACGGAGCACCCTTCGCATCAATCTGCGGCTGAGTTTGGGCTTCAATTTTGCTCCATGTCGGCAGCGGCTCCGACTGCGCGTTCTCTTTCCTTGTCGCTGTCAGAGTTTTTGCGTACCACGCACGCTGTTCTTTCGTTAGCGGCCGCTCAAGCCCATCCACCGGATCGAAGATCAGCGCGCCCTTCGCTGGATCAAAGCGCCATCCAGCCCAATACGCTGCTTCAACGCTGCCAATCACGAACGGATGGAACATCAGCACCGGCGTCACGTACTTCTTCGCGAGTACCAACGATTCGATGACGCCATGAACCGGCTTGCTCCGCTTGAGCCCAGGCACTTGGGGAATGATGAACGTAGTCAGGTGCATTTCCGGATGATGTTTCGCAGTATGCGCCAGCGCTTTCGCCGCTTGCTTCGGTGTCATGACACCCAAGTCGGCAATTACGCTGCGGTGAATCGCGTGCGGATAATAAAAGTTGATGATCTGCTTCGCGAAATCTGCGCAGTTACGGTTCAGCAGCGCATAGGCTTCATTGTTATTTTCCGAATTCAGCCACGCGATCAACCTGTCGTCCTGCTCAGGCGTTGTCCGAATTCGGAAAGCGTACGAAGTTCGGTCATAAGCCGAGCCCGCAAGCTGATAGGCTTCCGCATCCGTGACTCCGATTTTTGCCAGGTACTGCTCTCGAAGCAGCGCGACTAATTTCGTGTCTGCGTAAAGCGGAATGTCGCCCGGATTTTCAACCGCGTACAAATACGGAATCAGCGGAACCGCAAACCAATCGTGCCTACCAACGTGGTGATAACGGCTGATCACGACGCCCCGCTCACCTGGGTCGCATCGCCGCAGCCGCGTCGGAGAGTCAGCGCAAACTCGCGATAAATACACTGCAGCATGCCCCGTGCCGGCGAACTCGCCGTCGTAGCTGTATGGTTCCTCCAGCAGCAGCGTTGCTTGCGCCGTCGCCAGCCGTGAAACCGATACGAACAAGCATGCAGCCGCTATGAAAACACACCACTTAGCGGCTTTTGAATGCAGAAACATACGTCCCTTATTTTACCGAACCCGGCTCGCGGGAACTTGTTCCGGAAGCTTCTTGGTTAGCAGGACTTTAGTAACCAACATGGAAGTAGAAACCCCTTATCTTCTTACACTTACAACTTTCGAGAGTTGGCTGGTAGTTGGAAAACTACTTGAACTGCCCGGAAAACACGGATAATTGGCGGCGAAGATCCTCGACCTCTGATTTGAGAGCGGAAAGAGCAGATTCGAGCTCGGCCATACGTTGCTCATGAGAGCTCCTTGACAATTCAGATGAGGGAGCTTCTGCGGCCGTTATTGTCTCCGGGGTGTAATTTCCGGAAAACAAATGGGTATATCGAGACTCTTTGGTTCCCGGCTGCCGTGGCAACATTCGCACCAGCGGGGGCTCACGGTCGATTAGCTTCTGCAGCCCGGATTGCACATCGTCGAGAGTTTCAAAGCGATACATCCGCTCGGCCCGTCCGCGAAGTTCTCCCGGCGTTTGCGGACCGCGCAGGAGAAGTACACAGACCACCGCGGTTTCCCGACGGTCGAAGTTGAATACCTCTTGCAGCCGATGCTCGTATTTTGTGACTCGGCTATCGGCGCCACCTGCCGGTCCGGCCATTCGCTTTTCCTGAAGCGAACTAAGCGCCTCGCGCACCGCATTTTCATCAAGGGTCATGACCGGATCGCGGTTGTTCTTCTGATTGCACGCATTCACCAGCGCATTGAGCGAGAGCGGATAGTAGTCGGGCGTGGTGATGTCCTTCTCGATCAGCGCCCCGAGGACGCGACCTTCGACTTGATTGAGTTGCAGGTCGGGAGAATTCATTCGCGATTGGGGGGCGACGGGCGTCTCGCCTGTTAAATTCCTTTGCTAAGAGAAGTTTAACAGCCGTACCTGCTCTCGCTTTTCACAAGCCACGTATAGTTTCGCGTTGGTCTGTGCAAACCTCTGTGGAACTCTGTGTTGTCTATGGTTGGCCTTTGAAAACCTTTACCACAGAGAACACAAAGACACACAGGTACTTCACAGAGGAAGCGCATGAAAGGCAGAGAGTTCATATCTCGAGTGAGGGCTATGGATTTGGCATCGGAATTCGCGCCGCTCAGAAAGAATCCGATTTGCGGATTGCAACCGCTGAAGCATTGCCGTCGGTTTGGTGCGTACCCTCCCGCCCACGAACAGGCTTCTATCAAAAACATATTTATGGCAGAATTGTTCATATGAAGCGTGAATCGGTCAGAACCACGGTGGATATTCCAACACCCCTTTATCGCAAGCTCAAAGAACAGGCAGCTGCCAGGGGTAGCTCCGTTCGGGAGCTGGTACTCGCTGGGGTTCGCGTCATTCTTCTCAAAGACCAGAGGCCTCAGCCCAAGAAGGTCCAGTTTCCGCTAATCAAATCCAGGGGGCCTAAGGTAAATCTCACGAACGATCAAATCTATGAACACGTTGAATTTCCCTGATTCAAACGTGTGGCTGGCGTTGCTGTGGGGGCGCCACATCCATTCAGAAAAGGCGAGAGAGTGGTTTGAGCGCGACAGCGGAGCACAGTTCTTTTTCTGCCGTTTTACTCAACTTACGCTTCTTCGATTACTGACCACGGATGCGATTCTGGGCGAGGACACGTTGACGATGTCCGCGGCCTGGGAGCTTTGGGACAAGGCGTGGGCAGACACGCGGATTTCGTTTCTTGCCGAGCCAGCCGACCTGGAAACGGAGTTTCGCTCGCGTTCGCGGTTGGGCAGCGCATCGCCGAAAGTCTGGGCCGACGCTTATTTGCTAGCTTTTGCTGCGTTCGCAGGGTTGAAGCTGGTGACGTTTGATCGGGCACTGAAAACGCGGGGTGTGGATGTACTTGTGCTGTAATCCAAGTTGAATATGCTCACGGCAGCTACGTAGCGCACTTACGACTTGGCCGATCTCTGCTTCGACACGCCTTGTTTCAAATGCTCAAGAACCCACTGAGCACGCTTCGGTTTTGCCCCAGATGGTCCTGCTAGTTCCGAAATGCTTTTCTCGAATTCTGAATCAGTGACGAACGGAGCCAGGCGGCAGTAGCGCCTGAATTCACGTCGGGTTTTCGGATCCCGTATCCGGGCAAGGATCACCTGCTGAAGTCGGCTTTTTTGATCCGTATTGAGCGGAGCCCAACGCAATTTTTCAATTAGTTCTTCCTTTATGTACCCTGAGCGAAAAAAGAGTGGATCTGTCTCAAGAAAAACGACGGCAGTTTCTATTGCGTCCTGGTCATGAGCGGCAAGCTTCCGAATGCCTTCCGCTGCTCCTCCCGGAAACGCAAGACGGTCGTACTCGTCATGAAATTGCTTGCAGGCTGCGCGCCACCGTTCTTCCTGGGCGGCGCCTTCATTTCGGTGACACAAGGTTGCATCGACTTCATCATTCAACTGACGTAACCTCTGGGCACGCTGTCGAATGAGTTCCGCCGTACTCACATTTGCTTGGAGAAAGCATGAGGGCGGACAAGATAGTCCGCCCAAATGAGAACTAGATATCCAAATTCTTCACATCCAGCGCGTTTTCTTCGATGAATTTCCTTCGAGCTTCGACGTCTTCGCCCATGAGCGTGGTGAAGATGGTCTCGCACTCGGCTATATCTTCAAGTTTTACGGAGAGAAGCGTCCGGCGCTCGGGATCCATCGTCGTTTCCCAGAGCTGCGGCGCAGTCATTTCTCCAAGGCCTTTGTAGCGCTTGATGTCGTAACCCTTGCCGCCTTCGGCCTTCACGTAGTCGAATAGTTCGCGCGCGGTGCTTTTTTCGACTTCTTCTTTGATAGCTTTCTTGCCGCTCTTGAGAGATTTCGCCGCCGAGCCTCGCTCGCCAGAGTGGGCCTGGAGGGCCGCCCCTAAATGAGCATCCACATCTTCGGCTGCGGGCTCATCTCCCGCGCCGTCGGAAGCTCCTGAACCCTTTGCGACCGTTTCGATAACGAATGGCGGCTCCATGTAAGGCTCAATCTGCTTGAACTTGGCGAGCATCTGGCGATATTCGGGGGTCGACGCCAGCTCCCAGTTGATAAGGTGCTCCGCCCCTTGGTGATTGACGTAACGAACTTCCCAAAGGTTGTGCTCTTCCTCGAAACGGGAATCGACTTCCTTGAATTGCAATTCCTTCTGCAGCTTCTTCAATTCCTTTTCGAGTTTCTCAACTTTCTTCGGCTGTGTTTTCTTGTCGCCTTCAAAGTCGGCGCGCTTCGCCAGATCGACCTTCGGCAAAAGGTCAGTGACTTTTTCCGCGCGCAACCGCTTATTCACTTTGTCATAGAAGCCGAGGTATTCATTCAATACATTGATGAACTTGGCCAAAGCTGCGCCTTCAACTTTGGCGGCGCCCTCTCCATAGCGCACGACCATGCCGTCAGAAGCGCGCTTCACCATGACTTTGTCGAACTCGCGCTCGTCCTTGATGTACTGGAGAGACTTGCCTTTTTTGATCGAGAACAGCGGCGGCTGTGCGATGAACACGTTGCCACGTTTGATCAGTTCCTGCATGTGGCGGAAAAAGAACGTAAGCAGGAGCGTGCGGATGTGGCTTCCATCCACGTCTGCATCCGTCATCAGGATGATTTTGCCGTATCGGACTTTCGTAGCGTCGAAGTCTTCCTTCGCGATGCCCGTGCCGAGCGCGGTGATCATGGCGCGAATTTCTTCGTGGCCAAGCATCTTGTCGTAACGCGCTTTTTCGACATTGAGAATTTTGCCTTTGAGCGGCAAGATCGCTTGAAAGCGCCGGTCGCGACCCTGTTTGGCGGTTCCGCCTGCGGATTCGCCCTCGACCAGGAACAGTTCGCAACGCTCTGGCTGCCGTTCACTGCAATCCGCTAGTTTGCCCGGCAGTCCGCCACCATCAAGCGCGCCTTTGCGGCGAGTAAGATCGCGGGCTTTGCGCGCAGCCTCGCGGGCGCGCGCGGCGTCAACCGCTTTGTTGATGATCTTGCGGCCTACCGTCGGGTTCTGCTCCAGGAATGCGCCCAAGCGCTCGTTGACAAACGCCTGCACAACTCCGGCGATATCGGAATTCAACTTGCCCTTGGTCTGGCCTTCAAACTGCGGCTGCGATAGCTTTACGCTGATCACCGCAACCAGGCCTTCGCGGACATCATCACCGGTAAGATTTTCTTTTACATCTTTGAACAGCCCCATCTGTTGACCGGCGTAGTTGATGGTGCGCGTCAGCGCGGTGCGAAACCCGGAAAGGTGAGTGCCGCCATCAACCGTGTTGATGTTGTTAGCAAAGCTGAAGACGCTCTCCGAGTAGCCGTCGTTGTACTGAATTCCAATTTCCATCACAACACCGTCGCGCTCGGCTTCCATGTAGATCGGCTTGTCGTGCAGCACGGTTTTGCCGCGATTCAGATGTTTAATGAATTCTGCGATGCCGCCGTTGTACTTGAACTCGGCATGCTTCGGCTCGCCTGTTTTTGAGTCGGTCGTGCGCTCGTCAGTAAGTGTGATCAGCAGGCCCTTGTTCAGGAACGCGAGTTCGCGCAGACGCTGGGCGAGTGTGTCGTAGTTGTACTCGGTGGCGGTGAAGATCGATCGGTCGGGCAAGAAATGAACTTTCGTTCCAGTCTTGGCTTTGACCGCACCAGTCTTCTTCAGCTTCGAAGTCGGCTCGCCTTTTGAATACGTCTGCTCCCAGGTGAATCCGTCGCGCCAGATTTCAAGTTCGAGTTCTTCACTCAGCGCGTTCACGCAGGAGACGCCCACACCGTGCAATCCACCGGAAACTTTGTATGTGGACGAATCAAATTTGCCGCCGGCGTGCAGCTTGGTCATGACGACCTGGGCCGCAGGAACTTTCTCCCCATCTATATCCATGGGATCGACAGGAATGCCGCGGCCGTTATCGATCACGGTGATCGAGTTGTCGATGTGAATCGTGACTTCAATTTTGTCGGCATGTCCGGCGAGCGCCTCGTCAACCGAATTGTCGACGACCTCATACACGAGGTGGTGCAAGCCAAGCTCGCCCGTCGAGCCGATGTACATAGCCGGGCGTTTGCGCACGGCTTCCATCCCGCCGAGCACTTTGATCGAGTCGGCCGTGTAGCCGCCGTTCCCGTTCGCGCCGGTTTTGCCGTTCTTTGTTTTAGGTTCCAGGATTTCTGGAGCGATCTCTTTTGTGGCCATTCGGATTGGGGGAGAACAACTCAGGTTCCTCATTTCTCGCGGTTTTGCGAAAAGCGGGATACCGTTCTCCGATGTCCTTTACGATGCCCTCAAATTTCCCACAAATTACTGAATTTCCAACAACTTAAGGCATCTTTAGATGCCTTTGATTTTAACACAATTCAGGTCACTTTTCGAGCCCTGAACCGGAGCGGTAAACCGTTAATTTCAGGGTAGTTTTCGGCATCCAAGCTAAAGAATTCCTACCGCCGAGATCGCCGAGAGAGATTTTCTCCGGGGTACTCTCAGTGACCTCAGGCTCCGCAAGTTAAGGGCCTCTATCCGAAGTAGCTAAAAGCTAAATGCCAACAGCTAAAAGCTGGCACCTGATCCTGATAACATAGAAATCTCCACCTATGAGCGTTCCTGTTTCGCAGATGTGGACGGTTGCGACGTATGTGCTCCGGCAAAAAATTTCCGGGCGCAAGCAATACCCGCTCGTCCTGATGCTTGAACCTTTGTTCCGCTGCAACCTGGCCTGCGCCGGATGCGGAAAGATCCAGTATCCCGCCCACATTCTGAAGCGTCAGCTCACGCCCGAGGAATGCTTCAAGGCGGTCGATGAGTGCGGCGCGCCCATGGTCTCGATTCCGGGAGGCGAGCCGCTGATGCATCCTGAGATCGAGAACATCGTTGAAGGCCTGGTCGCGCGCAGGAAGTACATCTACCTGTGTACGAATGCGCTGCTGCTCAAGCAGAAGATTGATTTGTTCAAGCCTTCGAAGTATCTCACTTTCAGCGTTCACCTTGATGGCCAACGCGAGCACCACGATTTGTCGGTTTGCCGCGAGGGCGGATACGAGGTTGCGCTTGATGGAGTGCGCGAGGCGGTGAAGCGCGGCTTCCGCGTGACAACGAACACGACGCTTTTCGACGGCGCCGATCCCAAGAGTGTGCGCGCCTTCTTCGACGAAATGATGGAAATCGGCGTCGAAGGCATGATGCTTTCCCCCGGATACTCTTACGACAAGGCTCCGGATCAGCAGCACTTCCTTGGTCGCGCTCGCACGCGAAAATTATTCCGCTCGATTTTGGCGAACAGAAAGAAGACGTGGCGCTTCAATCAATCGGTCCTCTTTCTTGAATTCCTAATGGGCAAGCGCCTATACGCCTGCACCCCATGGGGCATGCCGACATACAACATCTTCGGCTGGCAGAAGCCGTGCTACCTGTTGCAGGACGGCTACGCGGATTCTTTCCAGGAACTGCTCGACTCGACCGACTGGCAGAATTACGGAACCGAATCCGGCAATCCGCGCTGCGCGAACTGCATGGTGCATAGCGGATACGAGGCTTCAGCGGTGAACGACACCTTCGGCTCGCTGCGCGGATTCCTCGATACCGTGAAGGCGACATTGTTCAATCGCTACGAAGATCCCGGTGCGCTGCGTCTGCTCGATGAGATTTCATCGCAGCATGTGAATCCGCTGGTGCAGATTGAGTCGGGATCATTGGAAGAGACCAGAGCGTAGGACCGCGTTGGTTTGCTATTTGCCTTTTTTGTGTATCGTCCCGGACGGGACTTGGGAGGGAAGATTGCCGGTTGAAAAATACAGCGAACCGTCCGATCGTTAAGTTACGTCGCGAATTCGTCCGAACTGATTTCGCCAAAGAGTCTGTTCGAAAGTGATGTTCGTGCCACCCGGCTTATCGAACTTAACTGATGCACGTGATGCGCGTTCGTGTTTCCATCGAGCCCGCGAAACGGCGAACAAGAACTGCCGTCTCAGCCTGGAATAAGACTGCCGTGATAAAACATCGCTCCGGAAGGCGGCCCGTCTGTGAGGTGAACAGCTTGATTGGGTCAACAAACGAAGGATTGTTACAGACAGCGACGCAGGTCGGCCATCCATGGTTCTTGCCTGCATAAGCGACTGCGCGATCTTGGTGTGCGGAATCCACAGATCACGAGGTGATGGGATTAATTGTTTTTCACCTGTGTATAGTTCCTGCGCGCCGCATGAGGCCCGGCGTTGTCGGACCCTGACTAACCACTTTTGGAAGCCGCCTCTTCAGCAACTTGCCCCGGAAGATAGGGTTCTACCTTGCAAGTAGATGTATAAAGTAAGTTGGTGTAAGCGCTCACGCCGAGCGGTCGCTGTGCTGATTCAACGATGTAAGTTTGCGTGGAAGCTGAAATTCGCCATAGGTCTCGTTAGTTGTGCCGTCATACTGATTGCTCTAATTAGTGCGCCCGGAAACGCGCAGAACGCTGTGACAAACACCTTGACCGCGCAGGCTTCTGCTTCCGAACCAACCTCCACCTTTCGTACGACGACGCGCATGGTAAGCATTCAGGTCGTCGCTACCGATAAACATGGTCACTCCGTCACAGATCTCAAGGCAGATGACTTCCAGGTTTTCGAGCGAGTGCCTCCCAAGCGTGAGCGACGGCCACAAAAGATCGCCGCGTTTCATGCCATGACGGTGACCCAGCTTGCGACAGATGACAACCAAATGTTGGACGTGCCCAAAGGGGTGTACACAAATTATGTGACTCTCCATAAAGACCCACTGCCAGCAACTATTATCTTAGTGGACTACGCGAACATGGACTTCGTTTCACGGGCGCGCGTGCGTACCCAAGCTTCGAAGATTTTGCGCTCGATTCCAAAGGACATTCCAGTTGCTGTGTTTCTGCTGAGTGATGGCATACATATGCTTCAGGGCCTCACTACCGATTCTGGGTTGTCGTACGCCGCCTTGATGAAGGCCACCGACATCGGTCAGCACTTGGATAGAATGGTCGAGGCCGCCGATGAACATGCTTTCACCCCTCATATGGCAGACTATTCCGCTCTTGAAAAATCGGCGGGGCGTCTGAATCCATGGGATCCTGAAGCTGCGCACAACGTTTTAGCTATCAATATTGATGAGAGGGCGCAATCATCGCTCGACTGCTTGCGAGCACTCTCGCATTATTTGGCCGCCGCCTATCCCGGCAGGAAAAATCTCTTATGGCTATCTTCAAGTTTTCCTATAGCACTGGTTCCTCCGCAAACAGCCGAAAGCGATTACGCGACCTGGCGCGACTACACGCCTGAATTAGCGCAGCTTACAAATATGCTCGCCAACGAGAAGATTGCTATCTACCCGATTAATCCTTCCGGCCTGCAAACATTCGCCGACGCTGTTCCACAGCCCGGCGGGATTTCCGGAACTGGCATGTACGAAGCGGCTGGCCGGAAGAGCGGGGAAGACTCCATCGAGGGCCCTTCATCACGGCAGTTGACTTACGCGAGGGAAGAATCCTTGCTGCAGGTTGCACAGGACACAGGCGGCCAAGTATGCCTTGACGATAACGATTTGGGTAACTGCTTTCAGCGAGCGGAAGAGCACAGCTCCGCATTTTATGAAATTTCTTACTATCCCGATTCCGGCAACTGGCAAGGTGAATTCCATCACATCACGGTCAAAACGAGTAAGCCGGACCTTCACCTTGCTTACAGGGATGGTTACTTCGCTATGAGCGACGTAGCCGTTGCCGCGCATGAGACTCAAAAATCGCGTGACCTCGAACTGAAACAAGTTGCCTGCCAGGATGTGCTGACTTCATCTTCAATCGTCATCGTGACCAAGCCCGAGCCAGCCGAAAAACCTGGACAATCGAGGTTTCTTGTCTCGGCAGATGTGGGCAACCTTGCTTTCGAGCCTCGCCCGGATGGTTCCGAGCAACTTGCACTCAAAATAGCTATCTGCACATTCAACAAGGCTGGGAAGCCCTTGCAATTCAGGTGACTCCGATGACGCAAACTTTCAACCGGCAACAATTTCTAGACCTGCAGACGCTCCGAGGCGTTCTGCACGTAGTTTCTATTGCCCCGGCTTCAGGCACAGTTGGTCTGCGTGTGGTAGTCGAGGACGCCGCAACCGGTCATTTTGGTTCTGTGAACATCCCCTATGCGGCAATGGCGAGTAGTCAGCCCCAACCCAACACGGGCCTTCGACCAGCTACCAAGAAGTAGCTTCTCTTTACAAAAGTTCACAAGAGGATGGCCAAAATTCCTTGTATTTGTCGCTTTCGATCGTCACAATGAGTGCCTGAAAATCTGCGGTGTTGGATCATCGATGGTTCTCTTTCGAAGTACCGCCCTCGTTCTTCTACTGGCTGCAATGTGTGCGGCGCAGCCAGCACAGACCGCTCCGGGGCAAACCGCGGCCCAGGCCTCTTCCGAACCAGAAGTTACTCTTCACGCCAACACCCGCATGGTTACGATTGAGGTGGTTGCGCGAGACCACCATGGAAACCCTGCTGAGGGTCTTACCGCGAATGACTTCCAGGTTTTTGAAGAGACCACTGGGTCCAATCAGAAGAAGGAGAAGAGTGAACAGAAGATTGCTGTGTTTCGGGCTGTTGGGATCAGTCAACTGGTTGCCCAGGACCATGGCAGTGTGCATTTACCGGAGGGTATCTATTCGAATGTAGTTAGTCTTCGCGAGCATCCGGTGCCGCCGACGATCCTTCTTGTCGATGGCATCAATACAGAATTGAGTTCGCAGATGCAAATTCATAGGCAAATGGTTCGCATGCTGAACTCGCTTCCAAAGGATGTACCCGCGGCGATCTTCCTTTTGGGACGGCAATTGAAACTCATTCAGGGGTTCACGACTGATCCCGCCCTGCTTCGGTCGGCACTTGAGAAGACTGGGTCAACACAGCACGACATGGTCCAGCAGGATCCCCAAGATGTTCCCGATTCGCTGTCGGCACTTCAAGAATTCGTTGTCGCCAATGACCCCAACATGTCTTCGGACGGTGGGATGCAAGCATCTCTAGCAAACATCCTTCAATTCGAGCAAGAGACCTACGCGTCCAACATCGACACGCGTATGCGTATTACGGTCAATGCTCTGCTGTCGCTGGCACGCAACGTCTCTGGTTATCCTGGACGGAAGAACCTGCTATGGCTCTCTTCATCGTTCCCTATTCTCTTAGACCCAACCATTGACCGCGAGCACCGAGATTACAGCCCGGAAATGAAAGAGGTTGCAGCTGCGTTAAGCCAGGCAAAGCTCGCGGTCTATCCAATCGATATGGCTGGAGTACAAACCGAATCGTTCTTTGACGCGTCCACGCGAACCAGATCCAGGGTTGCGGATACTGGCGCGACGGGGACCCGCGAGATGGGCGCAATCGATCGCGAAGCGTCTTTGAATGTGGGCCGCGAACTCACCATGGAAAATCTGGCAACGGACACCGGCGGTAAAGTCTGCACGGGAGACAACGATCTGGGTGACTGCATCAAAAAAGCAGTCAATGACAGCAGTTCGTTCTACGAAATCTCGTACTATCCGACCTCGTCCGACTGGAACGGCGAGTTCCGCAAGATAGTCGTAAAAGCTAAAAATGGGCTGCACCTTTCTTACCGGGAGGGATATTATGCGCGTGGTGATAACGCTGGAGGGGAGAAGACCGTAGAGTCGGATTTGCGCCAGGCGGGCTGCAGTGATTATCTGCCGTCAACTTCAATTTTGTTAATGGCCGAAGCAGTGTCTCCGGACTCGCCGGATAGTTTGAAGTATATGGTTGCTGTGGATGCAGGCGATCTCACCTTTGCTCCCGAGCCGGACGGCACGCGGACGGTTGACGTTGATGTTGCCGTGTGTACATTTAGCAAGTCCGCCCAACCACTGAAACTGATAGTGCAGCCCATACGCGCCAAGCTGACGCCCAAAGAGTATCAGGCGGTACTGGCAATGCACGGTCTGCGCCGTCTGGTCACAATTCCGGCCCCCAGGCCCGCGGAAATTCGGCTCGTAGTGCGCGATAATCCTACGGGTCAGCTGGGTTCGATAAACATACCTGTCGCGGAAAAGGCCGCTGTGCCTGCTCAGACACAACCAGCTATGGTCCAGTGACTCACGATCACCTCTCCATCACTGATAATTCTGAACAGGATCCGGCCTTCAAACACTGCCCGTAGCGCGTGTTTTAAGTACTCAACACAAATGTAAAAATCGGCGCAGACCTTGTATTTGCAGGCAACGTCGTCCACAATGGAGAGCCTCGAATTTGTCCGCTTGGATTGGTCTATGGCTCTGGCTCTGCTCCGAACCGGATTCACGGCTCTCCTTCTTATTACCGTCAGTGCAGGCCAGACGACCCAGCCGGCGAATTCAGCTCAAAACAATTTGCCCGAGCCTGGTGTGACTTTGCGGGCCAACACCCGCATGGTAACAATCGAAGTCGTGGCCCGGGACCGGCATGGCAACAGCGTTCCTGGCCTGACAGCAGAAGACTTTCAGGTCTTCGAGCAAACCACTGGACGCAAGAAGGAAAAGAGCGAACAAAAAATCGCCGAATGTCAGCCAGTCGCTATCCGTCAGCTAATTGCACAAGATCAGGACCGCCTAAACCTACCGGCAGGCGTTTATAGCAATCTCCTGAGCCTTCATGAGCACCCCGTTCCACCAACGATCCTGCTGGTAGATGGGATCAACACAGAGTTAAGCGCTCAGTTGCAGGTGCATGCGCAGATGATCCGCATGCTGAAATCACTGCCGAAGGACGTTCCCGTCGCGGTGTTTATCCTCGGTCGTAGGTTGAGTCTGGTGCAAGGGTTCACGACTGACCCCTCTCTTCTCAAAGCTGCACTCGAGAAAGCATCGTCAACGCAACCTAGCTTGGTTCAGATGGACCCTCGTGATGTCCCAGATTCCCTCTCTGCAGTAGAAGAGAACGTGATCGCCAACGACCCCAACATGGCGGCCAGCCCCGTGCAACAACTCTTTTTGGAAGCTATCGAACGATTTGAAAAAGAAACTTATGCCTCCAACATCGATATGCGCGTCGACATTACAGTCGATGCCTTGTTGTCGCTGGCACATAATATTTCCGGATACCCGGGACGAAAAAATCTGCTGTGGCTTTCCTCGTCATTCCCTGTAGTACTGGCTCCTGAAATGAACATCTCAGGAGTCGCGCAAAGTGCACAAAGTATAACCATGGCGCCGTCATTTCGAAATCCGGATACGAACAGTTTTTTCGAAATGCGGAATTACGGCGAGCAAATGCGAGAGGTAGCTGCTGCGCTCAGCCAGGCAAAACTCGCGATTTATCCAATCGATATGGGAGGAGTAAAGACCGAGGCGTTCTTCGATGCAGATACTCGTACGCGGTCCAAAACGGCCGACACCGGCGCAACCGCATCGCGTGAAATGAATGCGATTGACCATGAAGCGGAAATGAACGCCGACCGCCACGAGGCTATGTATTCGCTTGCATCGGAAACTGGCGGCCGAGTATGTCTCGAAGACAACGACCTCGGGGACTGCATTCAGCGCGCGATGAACGACAGCAGTTCTTTTTATGAAATCTCGTACTATCCTACCTCTACCGACTGGAACGGTGAATTTCGGAAAATTATCGTAAAGAGCAAGCGTGCAGGTCTGCATCTGGCTTACCGTGAAGGATATTTCGCCAGACCCGACGACAGCGCCGACCCGAAGAGTGCGCAAGCGAGTTTGCGCCAAGCCGGCTGCGATGACTATCTAAATGCCACTTCCATTCTCCTTATGGGGCAGACTCTACCTTCGGATTCCAGTCAGACACTCAAATATTTTCTGGCGATCGATGCCGCGGGACTTACCTTTGCACCACAGGCAAATGGCGGGCGAACGGTGGATGCCGAAATTGCTGTTTGTAGCTTTGATAAGGCCGGTGAACCGTCAAAGCTGATGATGGAGCCTTTCCACGCGGAGCTAAGTGGAAAAGAGTACGCGGCCGTTCTTGCTATGCGCGGGCTGCGGCACACCATCACCATTCCAGATCCTAAAGCGGCTGCTGTGCGACTGCTTGTGCGCGACAATCCCAGTGGGCGGCTGGGGTCTATCACCATACCGGTTGAGGAGCGAATTGCAGCCGCCCCGGCAGGCACGAGCACAAAATCTGCCCAGCAGTGAAAGGCTGGCTGCCCCAGCCTCCATTTTCTGGGGGTGGAATCCATATCAGAAGAGTATGAGCGCGGCAAAAACGAAATGAACAGAATGAGGCGCCAGCGTTTGAACCGGTTGAACCCAATTGGACTTTTCATTGTGTTTTTATGGGTGATGTTGACTGTTTCTTTCCTGCTGGCTTTTGTCAGTTCCGCTTACGGGCAAAGCACAGAAAAAGAAGTGCCGAGTACCGCCATTTCTACAAGCGTCAACGAGGTTTCTCTTGACCTTTTCGTGCATGATAAAAAGCACCGAGCAGTACTGGATTTGACTCCGAAAGATTTGAGAGTTACTGATGCCGGAGTTTCCGTCGAGCTTTCATCTCTGCGACTTGTGGAACCGGACTCCGGCTCGAGGCTGCTCACGCTGGTATTCGACCGATTCGATTCCGTGGGTGGCGCAGACGCACGAAAAGTTGCTTCCAGGATTCTGGACGAAGTCCCTCTATCTGGATTCGATGTTTGCGTATTTAGCGTTCAGGGACAGCTTCGCCTCGGTTATGGGTTTACTTCTGATCGGTCGCTGATTAATCAGGCTGTGGCCGAAGCTACACAGGGCTCACTCAAAGAAGCCAGCATTTCAGAGCAGCCTGTAGACGAGCTTTTGGTTGAGGCCGGACGCCAGCGCAATCGCACTGGCAAACCGATTACGCCCGAACAGCGCCTGAGAGCACAGGTACTACTCTCGGCTCTCGAAGACTCGCAAAATATTTTGCGTGAACAACATCCGAAGCCGTCGCTTGCAGGTTTGCTTGCTCTGGTACGCAGCGAGCGAAGGTTACCGGGTTTGAAAGTCATCTTCTTTATTAGCCAAGATTCCACTTCGTCTCCAAAGGACGGCCCGATACTGGACAGGATCATCAGTTCCGCGAATCGTTCGGGCGTGAAGATTTTCTCCGTCAATCTAAGCACGGGTAATGATGCCAACAGGGCGTACATGCTCGACTTTCTTGCAATGAAGACGGCGATGAACATGAAGAACGAGACCGGCGTAGTGCAAACAACAACTCCCGCAACCGGAGCCCAGTCCCAGGGACCTTCAGGCCCCACGGGTGTACAAGCACCTACAGGACCGACCGGAGCAGTAGCCGACGCCAGGACGTCTTCGATGCTAATTGACCAGGCCCACTACTCGAGTCTGGATATGCCCGAAAAGAGCCAGTCTTCAGAAATTTGCCGGCTGGCGTATTACACCGGCGGCACCTGTCTGCGCTCGGGAGAAAACCCCAAAAAAACCGTGCGGCAGCTCTTCGCGGATATGGAGACCTACTATGAGGGATCCTTCGTTCCATCGGCAAAACAGTACGGGAAATTTCGTCCAATCACAGTGAAGTCATTACGCTCAGGACTGAAGATTAAATCGCGTTCGGGTTATATGGCGCTCGCGCCAGAGTCTGACATCGCAATTCAAGCATTCGAGTCGCCGCTCCTAGGTGCGCTCTCCCAGCCTGTTCTGCCTCATGATTTACAGTTCGACTCGCGAGTGTTGCAGTTGGGCGAATTCGGCGACGGAAATACAGACGCTCTGTCGGTAAAAGTTCCGATCTCGCAGCTCGAAACACGGGACAACCCAAACACCAATCTTTATTCGTCACATGTTTCTATCCTTGCGCAGATCAAAGACAAAAGCGGCCAGGTCGTGCAACACTTTGCGGAAGACATACCACAGCATGGCTCACTTGACCAAAAGCTGCGTGGTGCCAATGACGGCGTCCGACTGCAGCGACATTTCGTTGTAGACCCCGGCGATTACGTCCTTGAGGTCGCCGTTCTGGATCGCAACAGTGGAAAAATGGGCGCGCAACGCTCGACATTTCAGGTCGCAGATCCCTCGCTCACTCCCTTTATCAGTGATCTCACCCTTGTCGCTCGCATGGACGCCTTGCCCGCCCAAGCTGATCCCAACGAACCGTTGCGTTATGGCGATGCGAGAGTCATTCCTGAAGCATCCAGCGAAGTTTCGAAGGGGCAAAAACAGATAACGTTTTTTTCGATTCTTCGTGTGGACCCACAGTCTAAGGAAACTCCGCACCTCACGATGCGATTAGTACGAAACGGTGAGCCGCTCGCTGAATCGCCCTTGAAGGTCAGCAGTGATGGGCAGGACACTATTCCTTTTCTGGTTTCAATACAAACCAGCTCATTGCCCGCCGGGAGTTATCAAGTCGAGGAAACTTTAGCCCAGGGCTCGTCAAGTACGGAGCGAAACACCGCCTTCCGAATTCCTGGCCCAGAGTTCGCTAGTGCAATTGCGCCGGCGAACATGGGAACACGTTCACCGCAGGCTCTTGGTGGTGGCGTGAGCAGCAGCTCAATCGATACGTCCTCGCTGCTTGCAAAATCATCGCCCTTCGCCATTGCTGCCCTGCCGTCGAGTGCCGTTGGCCGGCCTTCTACTGAATCATTTCAAACCATAATTTCCGCGACATCGAAGTACGCTCTGACCTACTCGAAGTCGTTGCCAAACTTTGTTTGCATTGAGGCCACCACGCGGTCGGTCGACAGCTCAGGCCTGGGGAACTGGAAGACGCGGGACAGTTTCGCAGAATTGTTGCGCTATGTCGACCAACAGGAAACAAGGACTTTGGTGGAGTTGAACGGAGAACGAGTGACTAATGACAGTGCCACTCCGGATTCCGCGTTGCCGATCTCAGTGGGCCAATTTGGAGGACTGCTCAACAAGGTGTTTGAACCGGTGTCCAAGACCTCGTTCGAGTGGCAGGGCGCTGCTGAATTGGGAACTGAAACGGTGGACGTTTTGCGGTATACCGTATCTCCTGCATACGCGACGATGGGTCTTCGGGATAATAATCGGCTTGTGAGTGTGGGGTTCCATGGTCTTATTTATGTGGATCCATCAACAGGCGGAATCCGAAGAATCAGCCTTGAAGCCGATAACCTGCCGCGTGACTTTTCTATCCACTCAGCCTCGATGATGGTGGATTACGACTACATCGCTGTCGGTGATCATGACTATTTGCTTCCCTTGCGTGCCGCCCTCGCACTGGGACGAGGCGGCCAGAGAACCGAACTCAACGAGATTGAGTTTCGCAACTACAGGCGCTTCGCGTCACAAACCAAGATAATTACAGGCCCATAATGCGTGCGGCGTTTCAGACATCGCTTCCCACTTTTTCTCGTTGAAATATCCCAGACAACACGAATTCCTCTGAAGGTGGCTGACTGTTTTCACCTTATAGCCGATTTCCCCGAGTTCATTGCGAGCCTAAATAATGCGAGCCACAGCCGGAATGCGGCACAGCGCAGCGGTTGTAATCCAACTCAACGCGACCGCCGCTGAGAAAACGACCGTCAGTTTACTGAATCCTGAAAAATGCGATTTGAGCAGCGCGTATTGCAACCAAATCACGAAGATGTAGTGAAGCAAATATATCCCATAGGCATTGCTGCTTCGACTGTCGAAGATGCCGCGTGACTTTTTCACGAAGTGCACAAAAACTGCCAGCATGGCCATGCTTCGGTAGAGCGACCAGCGTCAGCCACGGAACCATGAACATGCCGAATGTCGAAAACAGCTTCGCGGTTCCGTACCGCGAGGATCAGATCGGCAGGCTCATGAGGAATGGAAGTGTTTGTTTCTTTCTTTCGTTCACGATGGTTGTGATGGGAAGAAGGCACGCACAAAACATCATTGCGATAAAAAAGCAGACAAAGCCAATTACGAACGGCGTTTGTTCTTACTCGGAGAAGTCCCAGCGCAAGCAGGCCAGCACCGACGGAAAGAAGGGCGGGCCTATTATATATTCACAGTATATACACTCGCTGGATGTGTCAACTGTTTTTTTGTGAGCGGATGATTGCCGAAGAACGAGGCTGGTGGACATCGAAGATCTGGTGCTTCGCATCTTTAATCGCGCCCACCTGGAATGAGGAACTCAAATGATCCCCACAAAGTTGATTCCGCCCGCGCTATTCGTCGCTCTGACATTTTCAACTTTCTCGTTTGCCCAAACTGCCAATTGCACAAACTGGACTTTCTTCGCCGTTCCCGGGGGCGGACGAACACTGGCAAGCGGCATTAACCGATGGGACACGGTCGTCGGCTACACGCTCGATAATTCAAGCACACACAACTTGGCTGGCTTCATTCGCTGGGCGAACGGTGGCTTCAGCTACTACAGATTCCCGGGATCCACGTATACGGTGCTTACCCGCCGCAATGCCCCAGGTGTCAGCGTAGGCTACTGGTCTGATCCCTCAAGCAAGCTTCATGGGTTCGCACTTGCTGGCTCGAAAGGCGTCAGCATCGACTATCCGGGTGCGACAACAACCCTCGCTTTCGGCATCAATCAATGGGGCAGCATCGTCGGCCAATACACCGACTCTTCCGGCAACACACACGGCTTCGAGCTTAAGGATGGCAAATTCACCACCATCGACGTTCCAGGCGCCGTGCGGACGCAAGCCACAAGCATCAACGACAAGGGCGTGATCGTCGGAATCTACTACACCACTAACAGTTCCAGCGGCAATGCCAACGGCTTCGTCTTGCAGAACGGCGCTTTCACTTCAATTAACGACCCAAACACGCCTTATGACACTTATGTGAGCGACATTAACAGCTCCGGAGTCATCGTCGGCGTGTACTTCCCCGACCCGAATCCGCATGGGTACATCTACAACAATGGAGTATTCAAAGACATCATTGCTCCGAACTCGGTGCCGGAAAGCACCACCACGTCCGGCATCAATGGGTATGGGTACGTGACTGGCGAGACCAGTATCAACGGCGTTAGCCATGGCTACACCGCCCATTGCGAGTGATGGTCGTGCAGGACACGCTAAGCTTGTCGATTACTACTTTCCGTTGATCATCTGCCACTTCATCTGACGAAGCATGCCAAGCCAGAGCTGTGCATCGCTTTGGGAAGGCGTCAAACGGTGTACAAAACGGCGAATTGTCTCTTCAGCCGAAGCATTGGGAGATTTGAAGTATCCCGAGATTTGAAGGGCATCTAGCAGTATCTGGGTCACGCGGTCGGTGTCTTCCGAAGTTGCCGCGCCTTCCTGAGTTGGAGGAGTTATCGGTGATTTAGATTTCTTCGAAAGCTCAAATAAGCAAACCGCGACCGCTTGTCCCAAATTCATTGAGGGCTGGTCTTCACGAGTGGGAATACGCAACAGCCAATGGCACCAGCTCAGGTCACGGTTCGAGAGACCTCGCTTTTCTGACCCGAACAAAACTGCGACACGTCCCGATTGGATTTTGCGCCGAATCACTTCCGCTCCCTTCGAAAGGTCCTTCAATTCCTGCTCAAGTTTCCGGTCACGCGCGGCCGTTGTTCCAATAACCAGTGAGCAGTCCGCAATTGCTTCCGCTAAATCGCCGTACTCTTTTGCGCCCGCGAGCAATGCAGACGCCCCTACCGCGGATCTCGCTTCGCGGAATGCGATCGCGTATGGATTTACCAGGCGAAGTTGCTGAAAGCCGAAGTTACTCATGGCCCGCGCGGCGGCGCCCACGTTAAGAGGATTTCGAGGGTTAACCAGTATGACCACCACACGGTCGTGCAGAGCTCGCTTATTCGCGGCTACTCGACGCTTCGGCAGGCGGGCTTTCATTGGGACTGTGTGTATTCTTACTCGCGTATGACTGTCACTACAACAATATGCTGTCGAGGCGGACGCCGCATTCTAGGATGGAAAAGTCGCTGCTGTGCCAAGCACAAGTTTTCCTTTCGCAATTGTGATGGTCAAGATTGGACCGAGAACTGTCGCCTGCAAATGCGACGAGAAATCAAACAGCAACAAAACCAACGAAACAGACGCGGGAGAGAATCCCGCGTCCAGTTCGCCACGAATAGGTCGCTTAACTTCGTTTACGACTCATGAACCTACTTGACAATCAAGGTTCGTAGAACTGTAAACGGTTCCGAGTTGCTTTGTACTGTGCCCGCATTCACGATTACATTAGTTTGTATTCCTGAGGGAACGCTGGGCACGGTTGCGGTAATTTGCGTATCGGACCAGCTTGTGACCGGAGCGATGTAGTAGCCGTTCGAGTTATTTCCTATGCCGACAAAACTCTGGTTTTGAAATGGGCCAAAGTGAGCGCCCGTTACCGTAAAGATTGATCCAACGCTCCCAGACGATGGATTCACGACTCTGATCACAGGAGGGGCGCAGTACGTATCCTTCAGCAACTCCCCTGTGGCCCCGGCGAGCGAGTACGGATTGCCAGTTCCAGAGTTATCGCCGCCGACCAGAAGCACACGGCCATCACCGAGCAGCGTGGCGGTGTGATTTTCGCGGGCCAGGTTCAAGTTCGCGGGAGCTGCGGAGAATGTTCCTGCAGAAGGGTCGTAGAGTTCGGCAGTTGCGGTTTCCGGCCCGGAGTTTTGAGTTTCGCCCCCCGCGATGAGAATTTTCCCGGTGCCGAGTTCGGTGAGAGTTGCAGTGTGGTTTGCGCGCGCGACCACCATGTTCCCCGTAACGGAGAACTGGTTCGTCGCAGGATTGTAGATTTCCGCTGCGGTGGTCGGGTTTTCCCCGATGCTGAGACCACCAGTAATGAGCACGCGTCCATCCGCCATCGGCGTTGCCTGATGGAAAGCTCGATACGTGGTCATAGAGGGGCCGCTGCTGAAAGTGCCGCTTGCGGGATCGTAAATCTCACTCGTTCCGCTGATGCCACTATGCGCATCGCTCCAGCCGCCGGTGATCAGAACTTTTTCTGCGCCGTTGATATGAATCAGCGTTGCAGCATGACCGTAGTGGTCGATCAGCATTGAGCCGGTGGAGGAAAATGTCCCATTGCTTGGGTCAAAGAGCTCAGCCGAAGACGTACCCGCAGGCAGGCCATTACTTCCAATGGTTGAACCTCCGGCGATCAGCACTTTATTGATGGATGGAATGTAGGTGGCTGTATGCCAGTATCTCGCCTTTACCATATTTGCCGTGAAGGTGAATTTGGCAGGAACCGGAGTACACCGAATAATTCCGTTGTTGTAAACGCAGCTCGTGGTAGCTGGCGAAAAAAGTTCCGCTGAGTTGAGCGCGTTACTGCGGCTCCAGCTGGTGGAACCTCCGGTGATGAGCACCTGTCCGTTGGGCAGAGCGGTGGATGTGTGTAGATAACGCGCTTGATTGAGCGCAGGTCCGGCTACAAAGTTGTTGGCCAGCACATGAATGCCACTGAGCAGGGAGTTAACAGTGGACGGGTAAAAGATCCAGGATGTATTGACAGCAGAGGACGGCCCGTAACCACCGGCAACCAGAACTTGACCGCTGCTCAGAAGAGACGCCGTATGACTAGTTACACGGGGTGAAATAATCCCGCCCATCGGAATCGAAAACAGGGGATCATAAACCTGCGACGAAGCAATCGGACCGCTGGCGCCGTTGTAACCTCCAGCAATCAAGACCTGTCCATTTGGGAGGAGGGTTGCAGCTTGCATCACCGTTCCTGTGGCCATGGTGCCTGCGCTTGAAACCGAGCCGCCGAAATACAGTTCCGCCGATATCAGTCCGACCGTAGTAGACGATTCTCCTCCGGCGATCAGCACGGCGCCACTCGGGAGCAGCGTTGCAGTGTGGCTGTCGCGAGCAGTTATTAGGCTGGAACTCGTATAAAAGGTGCCCGAGTTTCCCGAACCTGGGTAAAACGTCTCGATTACGGCAACTTCGCCGTTGGAACCGAAGCCTCCGATTATCGCGACGGAACCGTCCGGCAAAGCTGTTGCAGTGTGGTAAGCACGCGCATAAGACATGTTGGGAGTTGCTACGAAGCCGCGGCTGGAAGGCACATATACTTCCGCGCTTGCCAATACGCCGCTGGTACCCTCACCACCGGTAAGCAGCACGTCGCCATTCGAAAGCAGGGTCGCGGTGTGGTAACGCCGTGTGGCGATCATATTACCAACCTGACTCCAGCTTCCGGTCGAGTTGCCGGCCATTTCAGGAGGCGTATACAACTCGGCGGTATTCGAAGGAGAACTGTTGGAACCACCAGTTATAAGTACCGTGCCGTCACTCAGGAGTGTGGCCGTGTGACCATATCGACTGTAGTTCATTGTTCCGGCCGAACTAAATGTTCCGGAGGTCGGATCGTATAACTCAGCAGATGCTATTGCGCCTGCACCCCCACCGGGCAAGCCGCCGACGACTAACACCTTGCCGTCATTTAGAAGAGTAGCGGTGTGATAGTAACGCGCACTGGCCATCGAGCCGGTTGCGGTGTACCCTCCGGTTGCGGGATTGTATAGTTCAGCAGTGTTGGTGCTGTAAACGCCGCTGCCACCGGCAATTAATACTTTTCCGGCATCTGGGCCAGTAGTTAATAAGGTGGCAGTAGCGGCAGCCCTTGCTGTGCTTAGATTGGCGGTGGCCGACCAAGGCTTTGTCCAGGAGCAATAATTCGAGGCTCCCTGCGCGGAAGCAATAATCGAAACACAAAGCATGGTCAGCACCGCTACCGTAGCGAGTAAAGGTGACAGATTGCGCTGCGAAGGCATCGGATAATTCCTCCAGTATGTTCAATAAAGAGTTTGCGGGCGGAAGCGGATCGCAACGTTGATTGCGATTAGTCGCAGCTATGCGCGCCGGGCAAAAACCTTCTATTGATAACTGCGAGAAAAACTCGGGAAAAAGCTCACCGCCTCCGAGTTTCTGCACGGAAACATAATGGTGGCCGCTCAGTGGGCGCTCGAGGCGGTAATCAGCGACGTACCAGGTGAATGTTACGGTTTGGAAGTGGAAGCAGCCCTTTGGGCAAGTGACGAGGAAGAAAGTTTCGCATCACAACGCTGAATTTGCTTTTCGATCCGGGAAGGCTCGCCGCGATCAGAAGCTGAGATAGATCCCGAACCTTTGACGACATTCCAAGTGTTCAGGCTGCTTTCGTACCACTGCCGAGCTTGCAGCCATTTTTCGGCAGCGCTTGGCCTGGAAGTAGGACTGGACTGTGCCAAGGCTGCATATGCGTCGGCCATTGCGGCCTGAGCATACGCAATGTCGGTTAATTTATCGATGTTTGAAGGATCGGATTGTTTGAGTTTTTGAGAAATTCTGAGCGCATATTGGATCTTAGTTAACCCTTCGTTGATTTTGCCCCGCGCTGTTAGCAGTTGACCTATGCTGCGGTAGCAATCGCTCAAATATTGTTGGGCTCTTGCATCCGCCGGATCAGCCTTCGCCAGCCGATCGAAACCGGTAAATGCTTTGTCAAAATTCTTCCGTGCATCAGTGAGCCGGCCTGCCTTCTGCTGGTAGTGTCCGATCCAGTAGTAACCTTCGTAAGTAAATTCCTGGTAAATGGCATTCTCAGGAATCTGGCGCAGCAACTGCTCCATAATGTCGCGACTCTTGGTTTGTGAGGCAATCGCTTGCTCCAAGTCGCCCTCGGCAGAATAAACTCCGGACATATATCCGTAGGTTCCCGCCAGTCGCGTGCGGATAAGCGCTTGCGCCGGCGGAGTCTCAGCACGCTCGTTCTCGCGAATGATTGCAGCCTTCTGAAAAGTTTCGAGCGCGGCTGGGAAGTCGCCGGTCTCAGTCAGTCCTCGGGCCAATTGAAAATATGAGCCAGCCAGCGATTCCATCGTGTGGAGATTATGGATCTTGTGGGTCAGGTCTGCATTAATTCGCACTGCTTCGCGGAAATTTGCCAAGGCTTCGTTGAAATCGCCCTTGTTGAGAAGGCAGAGGCCGATTTTGTTGTAGTCAGCGATGAGCCACAACGCATCCTTTTCCTGTTCTGATCCAGAGCTTCGCAACCCTTGGCGGATATCCAGCGCTTTGCGATAGCTATCCAGCGCTCCAGCGGTATCGCCGAGATTGGCTTGATCAGGGTTTCCCTGGACGTCGCCCATTTTCTCGTAACCGTAGGCGACCTCTCGTTTGAGGGGATCGTCATTCCCGGTTTCGCGCACGACGTCCAGGTATTGCAACGCTTTTTCCACAAGGAGCTTTCGTGCCGGCGTTGCGCCAGGAAGGTTCTGTATTGCATCGTGCACATCGAATAACAAGGTATCTGCGAGGCCGAGGACATCTGCCAGCCTTCTTTCCGCCTGTGCCCGTTGTTGGCGCGCAATTCGGGCCTCGTGCATCGTAATCACCATCCCCGATATCAGTACCATTGCAACCGCTGTGGCTGCGGCGAGCGCCTTCTTGTGCCGCCTGACAAACTTCGACAAGCGATAGCGCAATGTGTCGCGGCTGGCGCTTACGGGAAGATTGTCGAGGTGACGGCGAATGTCCGTCGCGAATTGATCGACCGAGGCGTACCGGTGCTCCGGCTCCTTGCGCAGCGCTTTCAAAAGGATGTTGTCGAGGTCACCGCGCAAACGATGCCGAAGCCTTTCCGGAGAAGCATCACGCGAGACACTTAAGGATTCTGGCGTGATACGCGTTTTGCCGGAGTCATCGTCTTTCTCTGTCCGCAAAATCGCCGTGCTTGGCCGTTGTGGATCAACCGTACAAGCCGCGTTTGCGATCTCAAGTGGGCTGGACGTTGAGAGCCGATACGGCCGATGACCGGTCAACAGTTCATAGAGCAGAACGCCGAGCGAATACACGTCACTAGCGGTGGTAATTGTTTCGCCTTTGATCTGCTCCGGGCTCGCGTAACTTGGCGTAAGCATCCTGAATAAGGCGACGGTCGGTTCGGATGAGTCGAGTCGTTGAGCGGGATCAAGAATTTTGGCCACGCCGAAATCCAGCAATTTCGGAGTGCCGTCGTGGGTGATCAGAATGTTGCTGGGTTTAAGATCGCGATGAATGATAAGCCGTTGGTGCGCGTATTCCACCGCCGAACATACTCGCAGGAAAAGATTCAGCCGCCTGGTTACAGAGAGCTTGTGAGTGTCGCAATATTCGGTGATCGCTTGACCGTGGATCAGCTCCATTACGAAGTATGGTTCGCCTTCTTCGGTCGTGCCGCCATCCAGCAATCTCGCGATGTTTGGATGATCGAGGTTGGCTAAGACCTGGCGCTCATTGCGGAAGCGGTCAATTACGAATTTAGAGTTCTCGCCCGCCTTAACCAGCTTGACTGCCACCTCTTTGCGATATTGCGAATCGGCGCGGAATGCGCGATACACTTCGCCCATGCCGCCAACGCCGATTCTTTCCGCTAGCTCGTAAGGGCCGACCCTTCGCCCGAGTCTTCTGCCTACTTGGGGGCTCGCGTTTCCTGAGTAGTCATCAAGAAGATCGGAATAATCCGCGGGCTGGTTCAGGAATTCATTGCCTGCTTCGGAATCGGCCGCCAAAAGCTGCTGAATCTCTGCGCGCAACGAAGGATCGCCGGCACATAATTTGTCGAGCAATGCCGAGCGCTCCGAGGGGACGGTCTCCAGCACAGTTCCGAAGAGTGCTTTTGCCTTTTTCCAGCGCTCGGGGTTCATGCCTCTGTAGCCTGTAACTGCCGGTAAAGCCATGCTCTGGCCATCGTCCAATCACGCTTTACTGTGGCAGGCGAGATACCGAGAGCTTGCGACGTTTCATCGATTGAGAGCCCGGCAAAAAATCGCATTTCTACAATCTGGGCTTGCTGTTGATCAACCCGAGCGAGCTCGTGCAAAGCTGTATCCAGGGCCATCACATCCAATGGTTGCTTCCGAGGCACTTCGATAGCTTCGCTCAAGGTGACAGTCAGAGCCTCTTTGCCTCCCCTTTTTCCAGCCAGTCGTTTTCGGGCATGGTCGACCAACACACGGCGCATTACTTGCGCTGCCAAGGCGAAAAAGTGGACCCGGTTCTCAGTTTGCAATGTGTCGTTTCCTACTAGCCTCAGGTAGGCCTCATGGACGAGGGCAGTACTTTGCAGTGTGTGATCTGAACGCTCTGCTGAAAGACAATGGCGTGCCAAGCGCCGTAGCTCCTGGTAGACAAGCGGAAAAAGCTGATCACAGGCCTGCTCATCCCCTTCACGCCAACGAACGAGCAACTGCGTAACCTGATTGGACGCGTCCGGCACGACTCCCCTTCCCGCGGGCGCAGGCGATCTGGCGATCGCAGCGGGCAATGTAGAAGAAGTCTACCACCCAAATTGGCTTAGGAACGGGTCTTCCAGCCCGTGAGAGCGTCCCTTTGCAAAAAAACAATTTCGCGTGAGCTTTTTTGTCTGTTTTTCACGCATGTACTAATAGAAGGCTTTTTTAGACACGCGCTGTTACTACATAGGCTTTCAAAATTCGACGAAGTTCACGCCGGGGGCATTGAAACCGCCGCTTCTGGGTGAAACACGCGGAGAAGCGGACAAACCTTGGGGGAGGGCGTCCGTTCCTCCGCGTCCGGTTTAATGTTCTTCCCACATCTCACTAGGGGGATGATATGAAAAATCTTCGATTTGCTGTTTTCTGCATGCTTATTGGCGCTTGCTGCTTCTGGGTCCTTCCGGCCCGAGCGCAATGGGGTTCGATCAAAGATGCGGCCAAGAAAGCTGCCAAGAAAAAAGCCCAGATCGATGATTCCAGTCCCAATTCCAATACGCCCAATAACAACACGAACTCAACCTCCACCCCGGATCAGCCGGCAAACGGTGACGCTCCCGCAGCGACCGACACTCCCGCGCCCGCGAATGCTCAGCAGCAGTACAAGTCCTATCAGAACTATGACTTTGTTCCCGGCGATAAAGTCGTCTTTGAGGACGATTTCACTTCCGACCAGGACGGTGAGTTCCCCGCGCATTGGAAGCTCGACGCTGGCCAGGCAGTTGTAAATCGGATCCAGGGTCAACCCGCTTTTGCTTTAACCGAAGGCAATTATGCCAGAGTCTCACCGCGAATCACGCCGGCTAACTACCTCGGCGATTCATTCACGATCGAAATGGACTTCTACGCCACTCCTGACGCCTACAAACTAGGCGTCTCGCTGCACAAAGGTGATGACGATCGAAACGTCTGGTTCGGCCCGGATGTGAGCGTAGAAGGCCTTGAGCACAACCTGAGCGGAAGCTACCCTGGCGGGGATGACGCGTTTAGGGGGAAGTGGCATCACCTTGCCATGATTCTGAAGAACAATCAGATGAAATGTTATGAGGACCAGACGCGAGTCCTGGTTGTTCCCGATTTCGGCGGCTTTGTTCCCGAATCGTTCACGATCGAGGGCATCGGCAGCCAGGAAGCGCCGCTGGTATTTAAAAATGTTCGCGTAGGGCTCGGCGGCGGGATGAATTTGATCGACGCCCTGAACAAAGAGGGAAAAATTGTCACCCACGGCATTCACTTTGACGTGAACTCTGCGACGATAAAGCCCGAGTCGATGGGAACGATCAATCAAGTTGCCAAACTGTTGAAGAACAATCCTGAACTGAAATTCGAAATCGATGGTCACACCGATTCGACAGGTGATGCCTCCAAAAACATGACCCTCTCTCAACAGCGCGCAGAGGCCGTGCAGCAACTGCTGGTGAGCCAAGGAGTAGATGCTTCTCGCCTTTCGGCCAAGGGACTTGGTGCCACCAAGCCGATGGCTTCAAACGATACACAGGAAGGCCAAGCGCAAAACCGCAGGGTGGAATTCGTGAAGCTGTGACGCATGGCCCTATGATCTGGGCCCTGGGAACCGCGACATATATAAAGGAGCTGATATGCACGTTCAGTCGGGGTTGATCTCTGCGGCCGGAGCGGAAGGGACAAAGTCTACGTCCACAATCCATTGCCACTTCACCGCATGTGCATCTCTACAACTCTCAATTTCGCGGTGACGCTGCAACGCTCTAAGAGCATTTGAAATAGATACACCCGGATTTATGAAGCCGGCCAATATCGAAGGAGCTTCCTTCTGGGCGGCCTCGAATATCTGATCAAATGTCAGCGGCCGGGCTGACTGGCTCAAAACTCTTCGTAAGATATCGGTCACTTTTGGGCGGCTTCGAGAAATATCCAGGGCGTCGGATTCTTGTGCTTTTCGAGCAGCATCGAGTATTTCCGGCCCGAAAACATGCACCAACGCGACCAGCGCGTGTCGCACCTGCTGAATTCGCTCTTGTACTTCGGCTTGCCGCAGCGATAATGACAACAACTCGCTTTGAATATCGTCCGCAGTTTGCCTCTGACTTCCGCCTTCTAACACTGGCTCTGGCCGGCTATCGATGACGATCGATAAAGCCCCGGCGGGATTTGTCGGCAATGATGTAGCGCTAGCGACCAAGCGAATCTCCCTGCAACTTACGGATTGATACCCATGACTTACAACTTCTGTCAGACCAAAGCAAGTAGCTGGGGATGAGTACTGGCGAATGCGTGTCGTAGCGCGTGTCGATAACGACAGGTAACGCTCTGGCTGCGTTCGATCGCACTTTACCGATTTCATTCCAAATGGAATGCATTCACATTCGTTTCTATACGACTAATCCCCAGGCAAGACAACTGCTGGAATTCATTTGGCATGATTGAAGGGAGGCGAGAGATGTCTACCACCGTAAACTTCGGAGCCGACGGATCGGGCGACTCAATAAACGACACCATCGCCCTCTTGCAGGCAGAATTGGATGAACTTCTGCAGCAGAAAGCAACAATCAAGTTGCGCATGCGGAATCTGCGGAGGCACTTGGGCATGCTGAAGGTCGATTCCGGGAGCGCGCATACTCGTAGTCGAAAGCGGCGGCGATCAGTAACTGCAGCCCACCGCGCAGAGAATCTCAAGATACGCCGGCTTCATAGTGAACTATCGCGCGCCTGCCGCATCGCATTGATGGAGCTCGGCGGAACAGCGACGGCCGAGGAACTTTACGCCGCCATTATGCGCAGGGGTTCATTTTCGTTCTCTCTGCTTAAAGAAAACCCAACCGCGGCGATTGCCCGAGCACTGAATGCGATGGCTCGATCCAGCGAAGTTGTTCGCGCTTCAGACTTGCGTTGGACCTATCAGCCTCAGCTAGCGAACTCCGAGTCATAATTCTGTGTCGCAGCGCGTGTTCTACTACAAAGTTCGATCCACCAATTCTTGTAACCCCGATCGATAGCCACGGCTGCACGACAGTTCCTTGCCATCTTTCAAGACGACAATATATTCGCCGCTATTCACCGGCTGAAGTTCCTTAATTTTTTGGACGTTGACGATCGCCGAACGATGAATACGAATAAACTGTTTTGGATCCAGGCGCTCGGCAATGTCCCCGATGCCGCGTCTTAATAGATATCCTTGTTTTCCAACGTAGATACGCACATAGTTCGCGGCCGCCTCAACCCAGTCGATCTCATCAAAGCTTAGGAATACCACCCGGCCTCCCGCCCGTACAATCAACCGCCGGCTCGTCGCGAACTGATCTCTTGTTTCCGAAAGATATTGGAGAATGCGCTCAGTGGTATCGTGATGGTTTGTTTTCAGCAGTTCGTGGCGCGCTCGATCCATGGCTTGATGCAGGCGCTCGTGGTCAAAGGGCTTCAGCAAATAATCCAACGCATGCGCGTCAAAGGCTTTTACGGCATGTTGATCGTACGCAGTTGTAAAAATAACGATCGGCATGCCGGGCCCTTGAAGCTTACTGAGTACCTCGAAGCCGTCAAGATCAGGCATTTTTATATCGAGCATCAGCAGGTCAGGCCGATGGGTGTCCAACGCCCGCAGGGTTTCGGCCCCATCCTGGCACTCGGCGATGACCTGTACGCCCGGCTCCGACCTCAGCATCAAGCGCAGTTTGTCCCGAGCCAACGATTCGTCGTCCGCGATGATGACCCGCATTGCTGTTTTACTCCTTGTGGTGATGGGTATCGATAATTGGACGAAATGGAATGCAAATCGTTACTTCAGTTCCACCATTCTGAGGGGCACGAAACTCCAGTCGCTGATCGTCGCCGTAGAGAGTTTGCAGCCGTTCCCGCGAAGTTCCGATCCCAATCCCTGACTTGCTTTGGGCTCCATTAGCACCATTGAACCCCGGGCCATTGTCGGAGATTGTGAGCCAAAGAGTACCTTCATCGCGGCGGCTGGCAATCGTGACCTCCCCCTTATATGTGACCTTCGCGATCCCGTGCTGAATGGCATTTTCAACCAGCGGTTGCAATAGGAGGTGCGGAACTTCGGCATCCAGGGTCTCAGGGGAGATTTTTAAATCAACTTTGAGCCGATCGCCGAGGCGCATTTTTTCGATTTCGAGGTAGCCGTTCACGAATTCAAGTTCGTGGTTCAGGGTAGTGATCTGCTCTGTACCTTCTTCTAAGCTCATCCGTAACAACTCGCTTAGACGGGTCATCATCCTGTCGGCGGCGTGTACGTCCTGAAACATGAGGCCGGAAATGGAGTGCATGGTGTTGAAAAGAAAGTGGGGCTGCAATTGGCTCTTCAGCATCTGGAGATTGGCTTTTGTGAGTTGGATTTCGAGTTGGGACGTGAGCTTTTCGCGCTCTTTCAGCTTCGAGTAATACGAGACGACATAAGCGATGAACAGAATTGGCACATAGGTATTTACGATATCGTCATACGATTGGTTCTCGAACATCCTCTTAAATATTGGCCAATGAATGTGAAATTTGTGGGTCTGGTAATCCCATGCTGCCGAATGCCAGGCGTGAGTTTTGCTGTCAAACACCCCATACGGCGTGGCGCCTCTCAAGCCGACATGCACCAGAGTAAATATCGCCCCCCCGACGAGGTAGAGCACGAGAACCCATATCCAGTTCTCGCGACGAATTGGGAACCGAGCAACCAAAGCGAATACGAAGGGGGTCAGCAGCGCATAAGGCATCATCTGGCTGAGCTGCATGAACATGGATTGACTGAAAGCCAAGTGACCGCCTTCCGCGCGATACATTTGGAGCACAGCGAAGGTGGCCACCAACGTAATGAATAACCAGACAGCCAGGCTGCCGGCCCAAATCACCCACTGACGGTTGCCACTAAACCACCTGCTGGGCATTCGAACGCTTACCGGCGACTCAGACGGGCGCTTTCCGCCAGACAGATCAGTGCCGCAACATGGACAAGTTTTAGTTTCCGTCCCGCTCGAAGTTTTCACGGTTGTTTGCACTCACATTAGCAGAGATAGGGTTCGGCCTACGCTGGACCACGAATACCCGGTCAGATTAGTTTAGGAACAGCCGGGTTCTCGGGAGCACTTGCTCCGTGGACGAAATGGGGGTGCAGGTACCCAATTTTTGTTGTTTCGTCCCAATCTTCGTCAATCGAGAATAAATAAGGGCGAGGGATGATACTTTCCCTCGCCGGACCAAAGGCTGGTTGTCAAAGAATATTTTTCAGTAGATCACCTTCAAACCAAAAAACACGCAGCGCGTTCCTGCCGGGCATGTGAGCGTCGCGTCTGAAACCCACTTTGGATTTCCAAACGTTGTGAAAGGCGCGATCGTGCCGGCATTCTCAATGAATGGATTGACGCCGGGAATTGTGTTCCCGTAGTTCGGATGGTTGAAGGCATTGTTCATGGTCATGTGCCATTGCAATGTGGCCCGTTCCCGAAATTTAATGTTCTTGAAGAGGGTGAAATTTCCGATGTTGGTGTGATAGTCGCGCAGGATGTTCCTGCCTGCAGTGCCGAATGGCATGCCGAAAATTGCGTCCGCCTGTGCGCCGTTCGCAATCACACGCACCTGGCTTTTGTTCACCGCCGTAACGGTTCCGTTGGAGTTCAGGCTGTTTACGCTGATGAGCGATCCCGGCGCCGCGCTACATGCGGCCGCCCACGCGCTAAAGACAGGACTGGATGCGCAAGCGTCAGCGGCGTAGATTCCCACCTGGTCAGGGGGAGCGTTCGCGTTGCCCGCAAATGGCCGAACCACATCCGGAACACCGTTATTGAGCGCTTCGTTGAATGCTACGTCTTCAATCGGCGAGCTGAATGCGTTCACCACCTCTTGTGACGGAGTATAAGGCTGCCCCGACTGCAAGATGTAGGTTCCTGAAACAGCCCACCCGCCGAGCACATGACCGAGTACCCCGTGCTGCGCGCGCATGAACGGAATATCTTCGACAAACGAGAGAGTCCACGTGTTAGGGAAATCAATGCCCGAGATTCCGTATTCCCCTCCCTTCACGTTGAGAGGATTCTGAGCTAAGGTCTCGGTGTTTCCTCCTCCGAACGTGTTGAAGATTTCACTGGTGTTATCGAGCGTCTTGCTGAAGGTGTAGCTGCTACGCAAGGTCAGTTGATTAAAAATATTGGTGGTACGAAACTCCGTTTGCAAACCGTTGTAGTTAGAGAAGCCGGTATTGCCTACCGCGATTTGTATACCGGCATTGCAATTGACCCGGCCCACCGCGGATGCGACTGCAGCATTGGCCGCTGGGCACGGAGTCAGGCTGGAAGGCACCAAGGAAGGATATGCGGACGCGAGACCGGCAATGTAGGGGTTGTTGTTGACGGACTGAAAGAGATCCACAGCGTGATTTCCGACGTATCGCACTTCAACGACGGCATCTTTTGTTATCTCCCGTTGCACGCCGAGCGACCATCCATGAACTTTGTCTGGCCGAAAGGTTGAAGGGCTCACGATTTCGGGAGAGTCCCTAGGATCGAGCTGTCCCAAAGGTAGCAAGCTTGCGTACTCGCTGCGAACCGCCGGACCAAATGGCGCGGCTGGAAGACCCGGCAGCGTGGGCATAGAGGCGCTTGGGATGAAATTCTGCGACAAGACTACCGGAGCGCTACCCGCTTCGTTCGAATAGATATTGTCGTAGGAAGGATCGTAAGTCAGGCGATACCCGCCTCGAATTACGGTTTTACCGTTCCCTGTGAATCGGCCGTTCGGAGACCAGGCGAAGCCTACACTAGGTCCGAAAAGTGCGTGCAAAGGAGTGAGCTCCGGCAAAGTTGTCGCCGAGAGAGGCAATGACGGGTTCCACAGTGGCGGGGTCGCGTTCTGATGTTGTACGCCTTCCTGGTGCAGGATGTTTCCGGGCTGGCCCAAATAGGACCACGTGAGGCCCAGGTTGAGAGTGAGATTGCTCTTCAGTTTCCAATCGTCGCCGGCGTACAAGAAGTTATCCCACTCCTTGAATGCGTAGTTCGGATTTCCTACCACGAGGAGCACGGCTGAAGGGGTATTCGCAGCGTAGGCGCCGTAGTCATTGAACGTGAACTGCCCGTTATAGCCGGGCAGGAAGATGTTCGGCGAGTACTGGTGGGTGATATTCGCGCCCCACTTCAATTGGTGCGATCCGAGCGAATAGGTGAAATTGTCCTGAAGCTGATAGGTGTTGACGACGCGTCCTTCCGGGAACAGTGTATTAACGCCGAAACCAAGCAAAGACGGATTCACAAATCCCACAGAGGTCAAGGCGTTGCCGAGATCGGACATTTGCGGAATTGTGTTGCCGAGCGTGTTCCCGCCAAACTGAACTGAAGTGCGGTTATAACCAATGCGGAGCTCATTCAGCAGATGGCTATTGAAGGTATGTGTCCAATCCACGAGCGCAGCTTGACTGAGAGCCGGCTCGTTGAAGGGATAACCAGCGGCGATGTCGCCTTGCGTGGCGAACACATTGAAGAACAGAGATTTCTCGAAGAGATAACGGAACGTGAGTGAATCCTTATCAGTGGCGTGCACGTCCAGGCGGCCAATAAAGTTATAGAAATGAAAGCCGTTCGGTAACGTGCGTTGCACACCACCCAGTTCATATCCGCAGGCCGGCGCGCCTGTGTTTGGGTCGGTAGTGTTGTTTACCGGAGCGTTGTCGTAGTACGCGGTTGTCGTTTTCCCAGAAACGGTGGGCGAGCCTCCTCCAATCGCGAAAGGCCCATGCGCAGAAAGCGCAGCCATGCTCGCGCTTCCCGGGAAACATGAGCTCAGTTGGCCAACCCCAGTGGGAGTTGGCGTTAGGGCGCCGCTAGGAAAAACCGAGCTGGAGGAATCGATCAAATTGTCGAATCCGCCAAAGACAAAAACCCTGTCCGTCTTCAGCGGTCCACCAATCGTTCCGCCTGAAAACTCCTGATTGAAACGCGGTGGCTTAAGAACCGGCGGGGTGTCGAAATCTTTTTCCACATTCGTCAAGCTGGTAAGAAACGAGTTGGTTTCTTCGCCATTCACAGTTCCGTGCCAACGGTTAGTGCCAGATTTTGTTACAAGGTTGATGACAGAGCCGGAATTGCGGCCATATTCGGGTCCGAAGTTACTGGTGGTCGCTTGATACTCGCTTACAAAGTCCGTGTCGCTAAGTTGCAGTGAAGGCCCGGCGATCAAACTGTCATTATTATTTTGGCCATCGATCTGTTGATCGTTATTGCGTCCGCGAAGGCCATTCACCACGAAACCAACACCATTGGTATTCGAGAAATTGTTGTCACGGCTCGCCGCGACTCCGGGAAGAGTAAGCGCGATAATATCGAGTCCTTCAAACTCGCCAATGCCAGAGAACGTCTGGAAGGCCTCGCCACTTACAGCCGTGCTGATCTGGGCTTGCGCAGATTCGATGAGCGGAGGCGCCGAAGTTACTTCAACCGACTCCGTGCTCTCGCCAACTTGCAGCCGTAGCAATCCCATTGCGCGCTCGATGTTGGCATCGACCTGAATGCCGGACACCTGCAGTTTTGTAAACCCGGATTCGCTGACCTCCAGGTCATATCGACCAACAGGAAGCAACGTGAAGCGGAATGCGCCAGGGGCGGAAGAGACCGTCCGCTGGGTTGCGCTTGTGCCTTCATTTCGAAGTGACACTGCGGCTCCGGAAACCACCGCACCGCTCGGGTCGACAACCGTCCCGCTGAGCGAGCCGGAAACTACCTGAGCGTTGGCCGAAAGAGTTAACGCAACAATCATCACGAAGCAGTGGAACCACATAACATTCGCACGAGACTCCATTCGTCCCTCCCTGAATTCAGGTGCCTTTATTTTTTGCTGGATCTGCAGTTAAGCGAACGGCATGTGCCATACCGGAGTTCGACGATGTTCTTCTTTTGAGGACGAATACCAGCTATCGAGGGAGGTGAATACGTGAAACGATGTTCAGCGCATTGGCTCAGAAATCAGGTTCGTCCTGCGGGCAGCGTGCAAACCTACATGGATTTGTATAGATGCGGCCGGAGAATACAAAAAAGTGAAGCGGGCGTACAAAATTCAGACAACCGGGAGGCACAAGAGGCGTGACCTGTTCATGATCGCCTGGAGACCATGCCCTCCCGATTAATGCTGGCTTTCCTCGAGGAGTTCCTTTAGATACTGCTGCCAAATGGCAGCGTCGGTGTGTGTACCGTGGCCGTGAGTTTTGTCGGAAATTGGAATGAGAACGTAACGGCCGCGCTTCACCTTCTTTATTTCGCGCTCGGCGATGCGGAGTTCTGGCGGGTTGATGAAATCATCCGCCGAGTTCACGAACATGACGGGAGCGATGATCTTCTCCAGATTGGGCGACGGGTCGTAGTTGCGTGAAGAATTGAAGGCGTAGAGCATGTCGTTGGCATCGAGCTCGGACATCTCGCGCCTCGTGAAACCTTCGAGATACTGGTCGGCGGTGTCGCGGGTCGGGTAATTCTTCTGCATGACGATAGGCGCGCTGCCGGCGATGAGCAACATATAAGACCCGATTTGAAGTGCCGCACGCGGCTCGGTTGTGTAGTCGCCATTCTTCCAGTCGGGGTCCTCGCGAATGCCATCGATAATCATTTTTCTGAAGATGCGGTTGCGCCCGGCAATCTGCACCGGATTGCATGCGAGCGGCATAAGCGCGTCCATGAACGTAGGATAGGTTTCTCCCCAAACCCAGGAGTGCATGCAGCCCATCGAAGTCCCCATGACGAGGCGCAGATGATTGATGCCCAAACCTTGCTCGAGCAGATCGTGCTGCGCGCGGACCATATCGTCGTAGTCGTATTGCGGAAAATGCGCGTGCATGCCATCGCTCGGCTTTGAGGATTTGCCGTGGCCGATGTTATCGGGAAGGATGATGAAGTAGCGCGTGGAATCGAGAAGCTGGCCGGGGCCGAAGAGGACTCCGGCAAACATCGGACGCAGGAACTGCCGCCCAGAGCCGCCGGTTCCGTGGAGAATGAGAACGGCGTTGGTAGTGTTCCCCGAGGCGTCTTTCTTCGGCTGCCCGAAGTAGTAATAGTGCATGCGGAGTTCGGGTAGCGTCTCGCCGGACTTGAAATGAAAATCGTGCAGGGTGAAGTCGGCTTCGGATGGCGCAGGCGATTGCTGAGAGTGCGCGGCGAGAGTAATTATGAACAGAACGCAGGCCAGTCGTAGCATGGGTTTCCTCACGGGAAGCAATGTAGCACAGGGTTGAGTGCCTTCAGCGGCGAGTAATAACTTGCGTGGTGAGTTATCCCCCGGATCTACAAACTCAGAAACCGTACGCAAAGCGAGTGCCCCGTCCTTGTCTCGGGCTTTGTGCGAGACAGGGCGGGGTATTTGATCTGTGTAAGGGCCAAATCCCAACAGCTTCGGCTTCGCTCAGAGCAGGCTCTGTCGCAAAAACCGCGACAAGGATGGCGCAGCCGGCTAAATCACCGCTGCTTGAACTTCAATCCCTCCCCATACAGCCCGTCGCTGCCAATATCAAACACGCGGTTGTAGCGAGCTCGGTAGTTTTCCTGGGCGGCGCTGGCGGCCAGCTCGATCAGTTGCTCTTCAGAAAAATGCGTACGCAGTTCGGCATAGAGTTCGTCGCTCACGTTTGCCGGAGTGTCAGCCATGGCGTCTGCCATGCGCAGCAGGGCTGCTTCGGGTGCAGTGAAGGTTTCAAACTTATTGTCGCTATTGCGAATGGCCGCGACTTCGTCGTCGCTTAAGCCGTACATTCTGCCGCCGGCAGAATTAGCGTCGATTCAAAAGGGACAGCCGACGCGGGCGGCGGTGCGAAGAAGAATGATTGATCGGAGCCGTTGCGGCACGGCTGCTTTTTGCCCGAGGAGCCATTCCATCAAGGCCCCTACCCAGAAAACACGCGGCACGCGGGCCTGAATTCTTTGTGGGGTCAGGTCGCGGCCGAGGGCCTTGCGGACTTTGTTGAAAACCTGACGCATGAAGAATGAGGTTTGCTTGGGGTCGACGCCTTCAACGCGGGGCATGCGTGGCTCCTTTCGGGGGATTCGCTTTACAGATGATTATGAGTGGGGAGTGGATTCGGGGTCGATAAAGTGTCCGATGCGCATGAACGGGAAGGGCACGGCTTGAGCCGTGCCGAACAATTCTCTTCCGAATGCCGGCTTCAGCCGCTGAGGGTCTCAAAGCTTACCGCAGCGCTAAAGCCGAGAGCTGGTTCCCTCATATCGGCACGACTGAGTCGTGCCCTTCCCGTTCCTGCCGCTAATGTGAGTTTCCCTTGTGCTGGCTTATACGCCTTCTCCAAAAGTCAAAACACCCACCTTACGAAAATCGCGTAAGGTGGGCCACCCTCGAGAATTGTGTTCGTGCGGTGTATCAATAGGTCCCTAGCTTCACGTGCACGACCTGGTCTTGGTGAGTGAAGTTGAGGCCGTAATCGGTTTCGTCACCGTTCCACAGGCGCAGGAATTTCCAGTCACCATTTTCGTAATGTCCCTCTTCGGCGCGAAGAATCTGCGTGTGGCCACTCTCCTTCGAGGCAAGTTCGAATTGAACTCGCGCGTCGATTCCGGTAACCAAAAATTCGTCAGAGCTAAGCTGCGCCACGAGGGCGCGGCCATGGTGGTCTTTGGTGCCCGGCGCTTTGGAGTTTTCCATTCCCCATTGTGGAAGGCCAAAGGAAACAACAGCGTGCCATTTGCCCATATCGATTGAAGTGCGAGGTGTGTTGTCGTCTTCGATCGCAGTCTTCAACTTGCCTTCAAAATTCAATCGCGCAATCTCCCGATCCATTGGAGCAATTAATGCGTAGTTTTCGGCGTGCAAGGCGGGTGGCTTCCGATCTTTTATGGTCCAGCCGGTGTAGTCGACTCCGAACGGCGAGAAGCCGATTGCGCCCTGACCAAGCGCGTAAAAGAAGAATTTCGCGTAGGAATCCTCGATGCCGGTTTCGGGAATCCAGGTGGGATTGTCGGGGCGGTGGAACTGGCCAACCACCTCGCGATAAAAATCAGCATCGTCGTTGTAAATGTCGGGGCCGATCATATCGATGGCAGGCGCGGTTGCCTTCCAGACATCGAGCATGTTGTAGGTAGGCCCACCGCTCGGGTAAGACATGCCGGGAACCGCGTCGGGCTTGTACTTGAGCCAGTTATTGACGTACATGGGCAGCGGATATTCGGCTTTGCCGGCGACAGCAACCTGATTTATGTAGCGGGCGACAGAATACGCAGCGAAAGTTTCATCGGCATCGGCGCCGAAAACGTCCTTCCATGTTCCAGGATGGCGGTGCAACGATTGCGCCAGATTGCTCGGGACTTGCGACTGAAACATTTTTTCGGCGGCGGGAGAAAAATCGCGGACGCTGCCGAGTGTCCCGGATTCGTTTTCTACCTGCATCATGATCACTGTGTGCTCGTCGCCGTCAATCTGCTTCAGGTGCTGCATCAGCGCGGCGAAAGCCTCTTTGTCGGCTTCGAGGTTCGCATCGGAGTTAGGAGAAAGCACGTCGAGGCGTTCGCCGCGATCGTTAATCACGCGCGGGTATTGCACCGGGTCGATCTTGACCCATTCGGGAGCGTAGTGCATGCGGCCGTTCTTCCAGGTTCCGAACCAGAGCAGGACCAGGTAAACATGGTGCATGCGAGCCTGCTTTACTAATTCATCAACATTCGCGAAATCGAAGCGGTCGCGCTGCGGCTCGATCTGCTCCCAGTAGACCGGGGCCTCGACGGTGTTCGCATGCATGGCTTCGATTGCCGGCCACACCTCCGGGAGAACAGCGGGCCATGAGCTCGAATTGTTGATCTGCGCGCCGAGAATGAGATAAGGCTGGCCATCGACAAAGAATGCATACCGGCCATCTTTTTTGACCAGCCGCGGCATTTCGGCTGCGCTCAGACAAACCGCAAAAAGCACGACGCTGGCAAGAACCAATCGACGCGCGAACACGGCAGCGAACATTTCCGCCTCCTGAAAGATTGCGGAAAAAGTGTATTCCAACCCGGTGGAACTGTGTGGCGAAAATCTCGCGGGAACTTCGGCCTTTATACCGTTTATTTCGGCAATCAAAGAGCCGGGCAGGAATTCGGCGTCGCGAGGTGTGATTATGGTCACCTCGCGTAACGAGACCTTTGTACTAAGGGATGTCCTAATGCACAGTTGATGTGACTGAAATGCCGCGCCAGAATGGGGTTTCGGATGACGAAGCCGGTTTTCTCATGAACCGGCACGCATTAGCCGATAAGTTCTAAGTGACTCAGAAAAATCAAAAAACGGAGAATACCTTGGGAAACTTTCTCGTACCCCCGCCCCCCACCCGAAGGTTTTCAGCACGTGCAGCGCTTGTTGATCTGCACCCGAACACCAGCACCTTACTAGCCGAATGCTTCCGGCAATTTGGAATTGATGCCATCTCAATGCCAGGCGATAAGCCCGAACGTCTGGCGAAAGAGAAATTCGAAGCATGTGTCGTACGTGTGGGCAGCAAGGCCGCCCCAATGCTCGAATCGGCACGTAAGTCGCGGTCGAATAACCGGATGGTGATTTATGGGCTCGGCGGCAGTGCAAAAGAAGCGTTGAACCTGTCGCAGTATGGAATTAACGCAATCTTCGAGGAGCCGCTGGAGCGAACGGCGGCTGTGAAGCTGGTCCGGTCCACACAGATGCTGGTGATGCACGAGCTTCGCCGCTACGCGCGCATTCCGGTAGTCACCGCGGTTACGATCATGACAGGCACGACCCATCGTCAATTTGAAGCCAGCAGCATCGAGATCAGCAGCGGCGGCATGTCACTCAGATCGAACCAGGAAATATCTTTGGGATTGCCCGTCGAAGTTGCTTTTGGGCTTTTGACCCTGCCGCGAGTATGGTGCCGCGGAAGCGTTAGTTGGGTGAAACCTGCGGGCAAGATGTTTGGCGTGCGCTTTGACCAGACCGACCAGCGGCGAAAGAGAATCAAGGAGTGGGTTGAGTCGAACTTGGGGGGCGGGTAGAAGCCGAAGCTCGTACCAGCTTGCACCATGTCCGAGATTCAGTCGTGCCGAGCGCACAGCCTACAACGACGGCTTACTTCGTATCTGTCTCTTGCGACTTTACAGCTCCGAGCTGAGGCAGAAGCTTCGCCATTGCTGCGCGTAGATCCGCTATGTCGTAACCTGACTTGTAAAATGTGACCTTTCCGTCAGGATCGATGAGTACGCCAAGCGGAATGGCTTCACGGCCAAACGCTTTTCCTAAGGAGCCGTCCTCATCGTGGTAGTTTGCCCAGGGTATTTTCTCCTGCTTCAAGTAGATTGTGGCGGAGTCAGGATCTTCATCGCTGTCGATGCTGATCCATGTTACCGATCCTAGCGTATCGGCATATAAGCGCTTTAAATCGGGCATAAGCTCGATGCAGGGTTCACACCAGGTCGCCCAGAATTCGATAAAGACGGGCTTTCCACGATACGCGCTCAGGTTGGCTAGCTTTCCATCAGTAGCCTTGAACTGCACATCGGGAACCGGCTTGCCAACGAGAGCGGCGGGATGAGGCTGAGCAGCATGCATCATGGGCTCGGGAAACGCCGTAACCAATTTGGCGTCGGCAGGAGGCGAAAACGTGAACGAGGCACGCGGCTCTTGTTCGCCAAACTCGACTACAGGGTAGTTCGTGGTTTCATCGATCAGGATGGGGATGTGAGCGCCGGAGGGAGGCAGCATCGAGTAAGTATCAGAGATCTGCCGAATTCTAACGATCACATTGCGCGAGGCATCGATCCAGATGGTCTCATCGGTTTTGAACTCGGCCCGCTTGCGTCTGAAATCATTTTCGGAAAGGTGGATTACGTGACATTTGATTCTTTGTCCGCTGAGTTCGATTTTTTGATCTCGAAGTAAGGTCGCTGACTTTACACGTGACGGAAGCTGTACGGCGGCATTTATAAGGTCTTTTGCCTGCCTGGCAGGCATCTCCTCCATAGTGATAATTCGGTTCTCCGCTGGTGCGCTAGCAGACGCCTGTGTGTAAAGGTGTGCATCGAGGTGGTAATCCCAGCGAGTCTCTCCGTCGGAGACAAAGATCGCAGATCCATGGGAAGACCTTCCTTCAAACCGATATCTGCCGCCGGAAGAAACGATCGCCGTTAAAAGCTCCTTTTCCCAGTTCCGCTCAAGATCGTTGCTGATGGTGCGCTCTTGCACGGCCTCAATATGATAAGAACTCGCGGCGGCGTATTTCGCGCTGATCTTACTAAGGAGGCTCAGCGCATCGATTGTGCTTTTAGCGCTGGCGGCTGGGACAAGCAGTGCCGCAATCAAGGCCACTAAGGGTTTCATAGGCCCCCTCTGCTGTGCAAAATTCTACGCCGGAGTGTGGAAACGCGCCAGGCAGTGGAGCTTGCATAGAATTCGGGCCGACTGCTCAATTCAGGGCACGCCGGCCGAGTTCTGATGCGAGGCCAGTAACCCTACGGGATGGCTATGTTCGATACGATGTTCGAGTAACTGCTTTCGTCGTTGCTCGTGTCCACGGCAGTTGTCGCATAGCAGTACGAGGTGCTATTGGCGACCGTGCTGTCGGTATAGACCGTGCTGGTGTTCAGGACGGAGTTGATCTTGCTGAAGGAGCCGCAGGAGCCGCTGTACGGCGCGCGGTAGATGTTATAACCGGCCACGTCGCTTGAAGTGCTCGCAGTCCATGACAAATTGACCGAGTGCGATGCTGGCGCGGTACCGGTTCCCGTTAGCGCCTCAGTGGTCGTCGACGGCTGAGCATTGCTGGTGACGGTTAGTGTGGCACTGGCGGAACCGGTTGCTTGCGGGCTAAAAGTAATGGTAAATGGTACGCTTTGCCCCGCGGAAATCGTCACTGGCAGCGACAAACCTCCTACGGTGAAAGCGGAGTTATTGGTACTCGCCGCCGTTACAGTTACACTTCCGCCGGTCGCGGTTAGAGTGCCGGATCCGTTCCCACTCGAGCCGACAGTAACACTGCCCAACGCGAGAGTGGCAGGGCTTACGGACAGTTGCGTTGATTGTGGCGACGTGCCGGTTCCGGATAGCGGAATGGTCAACGTCGGATTTGGCGCATTGGAACTGACTGTGACACTACCGCTCGCCGTACCGGCTGCCTGCGGAGCAAACGTAACGGTTAAAGTCGTGCTCTGACCGGCAGCGAGTGTTTTCGGTGCGCTGATGCCGCTCAGGCTAAATCCGGTGCCTGTGATTCCTATTTGAGAAATTGTGACGCTCGTGCCACCTGTGTTAGTTACAGTTTCTGTGAGTGATTGCTGATTGCCGACATTCACGCTTCCAAACGCCGCGGTAGCCGGATTATTTGTAAGCTGCCCGGGCGTAATGCCACTTCCAGTAAGCGGAATCGCGAGTGTGGGATTTGCAGCATTTGAGGTGAGAGTCACATTGCCACTTGCGGCGCCGCTCGATTGTGGTACGAAAACAATGGTGAAGCTGGTACTTTGACCAGCTGCCAAAGTAACTGGCGCGGCAATTCCGTTCAGGCTGAATCCGGTTCCGCTAATAGCCACATTAGAAATGCTGACACTCGTTCCGCCAGTGTTGGTCACGGTTTCTGACACCGAGAGCTGGTTTCCGATCGTCACGTTTCCGAAGGCTGCGGTAGATGGACTCGCGGAAAGCTGGCCCGCTGCGATTCCAGTTCCCGATAGCGGAATGCTCAGCGTCGGGTTCGTAGCGTCAGACGTTATAGTGACGCTGCCGGTCGCAGCGCCAGTAGCCTGCGGCGAAAAGGTAACGGTAAAGCTAGTACTTTGACCTCCGGACAGGGTAAGTGGGGTTGTAATTCCACTTAGGCTAAATCCCGAGCCGCTTGGGGACGCTTGCGAAATTGTAACGCTACTTACACCGGTGTTAGTCAGCGTTTCTGAAATGGTCTGCTGGTTTCCGACGAGTACATTGCCAAATGCCGCAGTTGAGGGATTGGCAGCTAACTGTCCATTCGCAACGGCAGTTCCAGAAAGCGGAACGCTTACGCTCGCATTTGAGGCGTTGCTTGCAATGGTAAGGGTCCCGTTGAAGGTACCGGCTGCCCCGGGAGCGAACTTAAGGCTGAAGGTCGTGCTCGCGCCCGCAGCAACGGTCGAAGGCACGCTCGGGGACATCAGCGAAAAAGAGTTGTTGGATGTACTCGCGCTGTTAATAGTGACGCTTTGAGAGCCGAGATTGGTTGCAGTAAGACTAAGTGTCTTACTCGTACCCGCGGTGATGCTGCCGAAGTTCACACTCGCGCTGCCCAGCGAGAGACTACCCGGCTGTTGCTGCTGATTAGAGCCGGCCCCTGCACTTATTCCCGCGCAACCAGTTAGCGATGCTATTCCAAGAAGCAGCATGGCTACGGATGCACTAAGACGAAATGCCGATGAGTTGCCTGGAGTTGAATTTGGAGTGCGGGCTGTGTGAGTTCGCATCGTGGTTGCTCATGGGCCTTGCCCCATACAGCACCGCGATGGTGCAGCGATGATGCGATTGGGGGAGGGTGAGACCAGTGTGCGTCTGCGTACCTGGACCGAACAGATTGCGGAGGTACATAACAGCCCAGTCAGAAGGCCATACGCAGGAAGCGCCGAAATCCAGGCGAGCGCCTGGCAGGGAATGTACTAAGTATTTCAGCGAAATGCACTAAACATTAAAAGAGGCTAAGGTTACTCATTGTTGGTGTGCAGCCATCGCAAAGTAATTGAGGTAACCTACTCTGGTGCGCGTTATTACGTGAACGGTTACTCGTCGCTGGTTACTCGCTGTGTAATGCGCGAATATAGCCGGGGTGAACATCGCGGTAATGCGCTGCGGTAATGCGCGAGGGCTACCGGTGCAGCGTTCTCGATCTCGTAATTGCGAAGCGCGATGCGGAGTCTACCCCTGCTCTCCACTCTGCCGGTTCTCCAGGTTGATTCCGGCAAAGTTTCGCGTAATCGTATAAAGTCATTCGCGTGAAACTGTATCGCACAACGGAAGGCGCTTTTGTTGAGGAAGACGGGAAGTTCTATTTCGTGTGTCCGCTTTCGTCGGCGGAGGAGTGGGACCAATTGGTTTGCGATGCCGACTTGTCGAAGCGGGGACAGACTGCGATTCGTAAGGCTGCTCCTAAACAGATCGATCCAGCGAGCATTCTTGCCCCTATCGGAAATCAGGAAGTGTGGGCGGCGGGCGTAACCTATTTTCGAAGTCGCACAGCGCGCATAGAAGAGAGCAAAGATGCCGGCGGCGGCGACTTTTACGATCGCGTTTATGCGGCGGAACGGCCGGAATTGTTTTTTAAAGCTACCGCCCGGCGGGTGGTCGGACCGGGACAGGCGGTGCGAATCCGGTCTGACGCGAAGTGGTCGGTCCCCGAACCGGAGCTGACGCTGCTCGCGAATCCGCACGGCGAGATCATTGGGTTCACTGCTGGAAATGATATGAGCTCGCGCGATATTGAAGGCGAAAACCCGCTTTATCTGCCGCAAGCGAAAGTGTATGACGGAAGTTGTGCGCTGGGCCCGTGCGTGCTGTTATCGCCTGAGCTGCCGAAGAAAACGGGAATCAAGCTGGGAATTATGAGGGGCGGCAACACTGCATTTAGTGGAAGCACAACGCTTGCCGAATTAAAGCGAGAACCCAAGGGGCTTGTCAGTTTCTTGTTTCGTGACAGCAGTTTCCCGCAAGGCGTATTTCTGATGACTGGGACTGGAATTGTTCCAGGCGACGATTTCACGTTGCACCGCGGAGACATCGTGCGGATCCAGATAGATGAAATTGGCGTGCTCGAAAACCGGGTTGCATGAGTCGCATAGTCCGTTTGCTTTAGAATTTCTTCGATGAACAAAGTCGTTGCCAATGCCGACGTTGCCATTCAGGACGTGTTCGACGGCGCAACCATCATGATCGGTGGCTTCGGACTGTGCGGCATTCCTGAGAACCTGATTAGGGCGCTGGTCCGCAAGGGTACGAAAAACCTGAAGACCATCAGCAACAACGTCGGCGTGGATGGCTACGGCATGGGCCTGTTGCTAGGGAATGGCCAGATTCGCAGCCATGTAGGGAGCTACGTCGGCGAAAACAAATTGCTTGAGCAGATGGTGCTCGAGAAAACGATCGACCTCGAACTCACGCCACAAGGCACATTTTCAGAACGTATTCGCGCCGGTGGTGCGGGAATTCCGGCTTTCTACACGCCAACGGGTTTCGGCACACTGGTCGCTGAAAACAAAGAAACGCGTGAATTCGAAGGACGCATGTATGTGATGGAGCGCGCATTGAAGGCGGATTTTGCCTTTGTAAAAGCCTGGAAGGGCGATAAATGGGGAAATCTTGTCTATCGGAAGACGGCGCGAAATTTCAATCCCATGATGGCTGCGGCCGCGAAGGTCACGATTGCCGAAGTCGAAAATCTGGTCGAAGTCGGTGAACTTGCGCCAGACGGCGTGCATACGCCCAGCATTTACGTGCAACGAATCTTCCAGGGCGACGCGTATGAAAGAAGGATTGAGAGAAGGACGGTAAGGTCAGCCGCTGGTCGTTAGTCGTTCGTCGTTGGCAAAAACTGACGGTGCTGACGACCAAGGACCAACGACGAAGGGCGACTCGAATGACGAAGCTGCCAAAGGACCTCGATAAGCGCGAGCGCATTGTGAAGCGCATTGCTCGCGAGCTGCGCGACGGCTACTACGTGAATCTGGGTATCGGGATGCCCACGCTCGTCGCGAACCATGTTCCGTCAAGGGTTCATGTGGTATTGCAAAGTGAGAACGGAATGCTGGGCATTGGGCCTTATCCCGTCGAAGGCCAGGAAGACCCTGACCTGATCAATGCCGGTAAAGAAACGATCACTGAAATGCCCGGCACCTGCTATTTTTCGAGCGCGGAATCATTCGCAATGATTCGGGGCGGGCATATCGATCTGAGCGTTCTGGGCGCGATGGAAGTCGACGAAGAAGGCAGCATCGCGAACTGGATGATTCCCGGAAAGATGGTCAAGGGCATGGGCGGGGCGATGGATCTGGTCGCAAGCGCAAAACGAGTCGTGGTGGCGATGGAACATACCACTCGTGATGGCGCCCCCAAAATTTTGAAGAAGTGCACGCTTCCGCTGACGGGGTCGAGAGTCGTCGACACGATCGTGACGGAAATGGCCTACATTCGCGTCACGCCGACAGGATTGGTCGTTGAAGAAGTCGCTCCCGGGTTGACCCTTGAAGATGTGCAGCGCGCGACGGAAGCGAAGCTGACGACGAGTGCAAATCTCCGAGTTATGGAGATTTAGAACCTACCGTGGAAGTGCGGCCATTTTATGGCCGCGAGAACCGGCTCCGGACTAGCCCTTTAGGGTCACTAAAGCTGCTTTCCTCATCGCCACGTACGCGGCCCTAAAGGGCCGTCCTTCCACGACGCTAACCAGCTTTCTTGATCCACGGGCGAGGGCGCCCGGGCCCACATGGAATCAATGTCTGAGCCATGCGAGCGTCTATGCTATCCGGAAGGGCGCACTCAGAAGCCTGGCCGGAAGCATCACTACGGCCCAAACCAGTGCCAGTACTCCGTGGACGGCGATCCCGACGATGCGAAATGGCAGGAGCAGCAGCCAGACAAACGGATAAATAACCAATGCTGCCAGCGCCAAGGGCCAGCAAAGAATGAACAGAATGCACCAGAGGAAAAAGGCGATCATCGGGGACGTCTCCGATCGATTATACGGTTCTGGGCTGACAGAAGTTCCGCGTAAGAGTGGACTATTGCTTGCCTTGACTCTGCAATCGTGGTTTCTCGAACTCGTCGCCTTTTTGCCAGCCGATCAAGTTTGGCTCTGACGCGGCAGCCCATCCTAGAGCAAAACCAAAGCGTGCAATGGTTGCGTCGCCGCGAAAATCCATGCTCGGGCTGTATTCGTCGCTCGGCTGGTGGTAGTGCTTGTTGGTGTAATCCTCGGCTTGCTGCATTCCCCAATCAATCGAGTGGCCTTTATATTTCATGCCTTCGTTCATGGAGAAGGCCGGGACGCCGACGCGCGCCATGCTGAAATGGTCAGAGCGGTAGTAGTGGCCGGCTTCAGGGTGCGAATCGGGCCTGATCGCAAGCCGGAACTCTTTTGCCATTGCCTGAACCGTCGGATAAAACGTGGTTCGCTCCGCGCCGGAAACCTCCACTTCCTGCGGCTCACCGAGCGGAGGCACGTCATCGAAATTTAGGTCGAGAGCGATGTTCCCCGCGGGAATGGGAGGATGTTTGCCCAGATACTCAGAGCCGAGCAGGCCTTGCTCTTCCGCCGTCACTGAGGAAAAAATGATCGACCGGCGCGGCCTGGATTGTGCCAGTGAAAACGCACGCGCTAATTCGAGCAGAATGCCGCAGCCGGTACCGTTATCTTCGGCGCCGTTATAGATATTGTCGCCGGGCATATCGGGACGGATGCCAAGATGATCGTAGTGCGCGGTGTACATGACCGCCTGATCTTTCAACTTCGGGTCGGAACCGGGCAGCATGGCAACCACGTTGTTGGACGTGATTTGCCGAACTTTGCTGACCATGTGTGCTTTCAACTTGAACGGCAGCGCGACGGGATGAAAATTGCGCGATTGCGCATCGGACATCATCTTGTCGAGGTCCATGCCTGACTTTTGCGCCAAACGGCGCGCGACATCCAATTGAATCCAAGAGGCGGCTTCGAGTTGCGGCGCGTCAGATCTGAGAAATTCTTTTTCGCCCGAGTTCGAATTGCGCACCACTTCCCATGGATAGCTTGCCATGTCCGCTTTGTGAATCAGGATGGCTCCGACTGCTCCCTTGCGCGCGGCTTCTTCGTATTTGTAGGTCCAGCGGCCGTAGTAGGTGAGCGCTTGGCCTTTGAAAAACTTGGGATCGCCCGAAGGCGGTTCATTTACCAGCATCAGCAGCACCTTGCCGCGAACGTCGGTGCCTTTGTAGTCGTCCCACTGATATTCGGGAGCCTCGATGCCGTAGCCCACATAAACAATCTCGGCGTCGATGTCGTCAGAAGTGCGCTCGGTTTCATCGTAAGCCACGTAGTCATCGAGCGGCTTGAGCTGCATGGAGTCGCCCCGGCGCGGTGCAAGTTCGAAGGTTGTATCGGGAGCGGGCGTGATTCCGACCAGAGGGACTTTTTGCATGAACGTGCCGTTGTCACCGGCGGGCTTCAATCCGTCGAGCCAGAATTGGGTGGCGATGTACTCAGCCGCGATGTCTCCTCCACGCTGGCCAGTGCCGCGGCCTTCAAGCAAGTCAAGCGATAGAAACCTGTCATTAGCGCGGATGTGCTCTGGGTCGATCTTCTGTAACGCTGCGATCGCGACACTCGGAAGATGCGCAGATGCATAGTTGTTGGAATTTTTACTGGCAGCGAGGGCGATGGAAACGATGATTACGACGAGCGGAAGCGCCACATACGCGGTCTTTCGCATTCGCAAAAGCTCCTGAGTGAAAGATGAAGGGATATTGTACGGGAAAGAACTTCAAGACAAGTCAGTACTGCGAAGGAAGAATGCAGAAGTGAAACAGCATTGCAGAATGCAGATTTCAGAATGCAGATTGGAGATTTGAGAGTTCAGATTGCAGATTTAAGATTTCAGATAGCGACAACTCAATTGCAAATCGCAGACGGGGAGAGCTGGGTTTGAAATCTGCAATCTATAATCTGAAATCTGCAATTTCACCGTCGACAATCGATCATCAGCTTTATTCTCTTCCCGCAACCTGCGGGTCAGTTTCTGGAGCTTCAACCCGCGCGGAAATCAGGGACCTGTTCCGTCGGCTGGAAAATAGGCGTAGGCGCTTGGGTCCCGGCTGAAGCGGCTTTTCGCGCAATTTGTTCGACGTCCTGCTTCACCCAACCAATGCTCGAGATTTCAATCTCGCCATCTTCGGCGATCCAGAACGCCGTAGGCACGGTAGTAAGACCATATGCATTCGAAACTTTAAAGGATTTCGTATCGTCGAGCAAAACGGGGAATGTCACACCGTAGCGCTTCATGAACTCGGTGGTTTCTGGCTTGTCATTCTGCGACACGCCGACGATGCTCACATTGCTGGACAATTTGTATATCCGCTCGAAATATGGAAACGCATATTGGCAAACCGGACATGAAATCTTAAAAAACACCGCCAGCACGGGCCCTTTCTTCAGGGCATTTTGCAGCGAAAATCCTGGTCCATTTACGGTGGGTAACTCGAATTCCGGAGCTTGTACTCCGGCTACTAATGCGGCCATTTTGCTGCCTCCGAATATTCCTTTCAGCCGTTTCATTCGATGATATTAGCTTTGCGCAGGATTTTTTTCGTGAGGCCGGTCAATGGCAGCTCTGGTAAGCGCGAGAGTCTGATCCACTTTGCTGAAGCGGGTGGCGCTCCGGAATATTCATGAACGTTCACTGTGAAATCGGTGATGGTGATCGAATGGCGAAGCGTGAACAACGGCTGATCGAGTGACGAATCGACTTTCGGCAGTTCCCACATTGCTGGCATCAGGCTTTCACGCGGGGATCTCTGGAGCAAAAGCACAGCGCCTCGTCTCGTTGCCAGGCCGTAAGAGATGGATAGTTTTTGCTGTGGGGGCTTGCGTCTGTGTGCGATGCCCGGTCCTTGCGCTCGGCAGAATTTCCGGATTGGACACTGAGTGCATAACGGCTCATTCGGCAGGCAGACTGTCGCCCCAAGCTCCATCATGGCTTGATTGAAATCGCCGGCGCGCTCGGGTGCGATTAACGCCTGGGCCTCGGCCCATGACTCCCGATTCGAATGAATGCGGTTGAACATGCGCCGCAGGACGCGCCCAACATTGCCATCGAGCACAGCAATGGGTTCATTGAACGCGATGCTTGCAATTGCGGCGGCGGTGTACCGGCCAATTCCTGGGAGTTTGCGCAAGCTTTCGGCCGTGTTGGGGAACGCGCCGCCATTTTCCGCCACGATCACCTTTGCGGCAGCGTGTAGATTACGCGCGCGATGGTAGTAGCCAAGCCCGCTCCACTCGGCAAGGACAGTAGTCACTTCCGCAGCCGCGAGATCGCCGACGGATGGAAATCTGCGCATGAATTGTTCGTATCGCGGCAGCACCGCGGCGACACGTGTCTGCTGAAGCATGATTTCTGAAATCCATATGCGGTATGGGTCGCGGCTTTTGCGCCAGGGCAGATCTCGGCGATTCTCGTCATACCATGCGAGCAGCGAATTTCTGAATCGGCCCAAGCGGAGGCAAGAAAATTGTACGATTGGCTGCATCAGGCTGAACGGATTGTAATTTGGATTGCGAGAATTAGACTCGGAATCTTGAAAAGCTTTTAACCGCCGAAGCGCCGAAGGTTTTCGAGAACGCAGAGACAGTAAAGTGGGGCGGACGCTAGTACGACACCACTGGAACATTGACCGGGATTCCTCATCACGAAATAATGTGTTTACGTCGTGCTGAATGCGACCGAGGAGCTCGATATATATGGGCGATTTCAACCGCAGGGTAGAAGACGCGAGCGCGCGCATGGGCAAAACCGTAGGCGAGACTACGGAACGCATCGAGCAAGAAGCCCAGCAATTCATAAAGTATCTAAACGACGAGGTGGTGCCGGCGGTCCGGCAGCACTCAACTAAGGCCCTGCGAGTGGCTGCGCAAAAGATGCAGGAGCTCGCCAATTACATGGACCAGCATTCGGCTCGCAAATGAAGTGGCTTCCGGTCTTGTGTCTTCTGTTGCTGCTCGCGGGTTGCAGTAGAAAGCCTGCGCGGGTAGCAGTTCCCAGTGCCCCCCTGCCACAACCTGAGGCCCCGGCGGGAACGCCTCCGGTTGAGGCAGAACGAAGCAAAGTTCCAGAAACAGGTATCCCTCCGCAGGCCGAAATTTCGGAAGATACGAAGCCTCTCTTTGTCCAGACCGGAATTGCGAGCTGGTACGGCGCTCCATATCACAATCGCCGCGGCTCGAATGGCGAAATCTACGACATGAACGCCTTAACCGCTGCCCATCGGACATTCCCGCTCGGATCGATCGTGCGCGTGACGAACTTGAGTTCAGGCGACTCGGTCATTGTTCGCATAACGGATAGAGGCCCGTTCATTGAGGGCCGCATTATTGACCTCTCGCATGCTGCGGCTGAAAAGATAGGCTTGATTCGAAGAGGGACCGGCGAGGTGCGGGTCGAATTATTGAAGACCCCGCAGCCGCTTGAAACCGGCGGCAAGTGGGCGGTGCAGATCGGCGGTTTTGATCGAGAAAATCGCGCACGTGAATTAGCCGACCATCTCACCCGCCGCTACCGCAGCGCACAAGTATTGACGTTCAACAGCCCTGCCGGAGACTGGTGGGTGCGTGTGCGGGTGAAGGACGATCTGCGCGCCCGGGCGGAAGAGATCGTCCGGGACACGACAACGCCCGAGGGCGGAATATTTTTGGTGAGGTTGGATTGAGGCAGTCGTTGGTCATTGGTCGTTCGTCGTTGGCTGTTCTGATTTGCCCAACGACCAACGACTGACGACCAAAGACGGGTCCTGCATCATGGAAGACTGCTTATTCTGCAAAATCATCGCCGGCCAGATTCCCTCGAAAAAGGTTTACGAGGACGAGTACACCTACGCTTTCGAGGACATCGATCCAAAGGCGCCGACGCACGTGCTGATCGTGCCGAAAAAACATATTCGCGGATTGAAAGAAGCGCAAGAAAACGAAGCCGAGATTGTAGGACGATGCCATTTGACCGCGGCAAAGATCGCAAAGGATAGAAAAATCGAAGACGGGTATCGGACTGTGCTGAATGTCGGCCCAAAATCCGGCCAGTCGGTGTTTCATCTCCATGTGCATTTGCTGGGCGGACGTGACCTTCGCTGGCCGCCGGGGTAAGTAGCGGCAAGCAGTAAGCAAGAGAAGTCAGGGCAGAAGCACTACAATGAGCTATCCGGCCAGAGCGGCGCATGTTTGAAGTCTCCAAGCCACCGAAAAAAGCTACAAGGCTGTCTTTGCTGGCCTCCTTTCTCGTTCACTGCGCATTCGTTACCATGTGGTTGGAACGTCCGCCCATGTTTGTGCAGCCTTCTTCAATCGCCTGGGGATTGCACGGCAACTCCGAAAATCTGGTCTATTTCCCGACTGCGCCCAAGCCCAACAAGGTTTCGAAGAAGCTGGACTTCCAGCGAAAAAAGAAATCCCGACCTGTTGAGCAGCAACCGCCCCCAGTTCAGAGCGCGGACTCATTGCGTGCGGGATCAGAGAACGGTTCTTTCTCCTACGGTGCGGCAAGCGGCACCCAAGCCATGCCGGCACTGCCTCTGGTCTTTCCTGATCCTGAAATTTACCCGTCACAACTGAAGGGACTGCAAGGCGATGTGATCGTCGAAGTCACGATTGATGAAAAGGGCAATGTGACGAATACGCGCGTGCTGCAATCATTGCAGCAGGAGATTGATGACAAGATAATTGCGACTCTGCGAAATTGGCGTTTCAAGCCGGCAAGCGTGGATGGAATTGCGATCAGCTCACGGCAGGACGTGCATTTTCACTTCCCGAGCTGATGCCGAAAAGCATTTGACCGCAGAGAGTGCGGGAATCCTCGCAGAAGTCGCGGAGCAAACAGTAATCGCGGAAAAGAGCGTCCGCGCCGCACACAAAAACTCTATCAGACACGAATGTCCCCCATCCCGTTAGGCGGGCCATCCGCACGCGGAGCCGGTAACTCTGGAGGCAGCTCTCACGCATATACATACGACCCCGATCCTTACCCAAAGATCCCCGCCAGCTACTTTCGACATGACACCGCAGAACAGACCAAGAGCAACGGGGAGCCAGAACAGCGCCGTTACGTAGCCTGGACTTGTTCTCTTGGGAAAGTCGCGGTCGTACCAAATAACCACGACGGCGACCAGAAGTATGATTGCTAATGCAAAATCTGGCAGGTGGGGGAATAAAGCGTAAAAGAACCCTCCGACAATCGCTTCACCAAGTAACCAAAACAGCAAGGTCTTGCACGTGGGCGGATTGTAGTTTGATAAGTCTATGTTTACCTCCGCTGTCTTTGAACTCGTCGGGTATCGCGTGGATTGATCCCGGAGCTTCATCATTTCGAATTGCCCTCAAACATTATCGAGGACTCCACTTCAGCGACGACGTTACTTTGGTGTGCTGACCGCGTATTCACCGGAACCACACTTGTCCACCAGCGTGGGTGCTTCAAGAATTTATGGAGACAGCTACAAACCGTTGGGAGGGCTTTATATTGAACTCTTTATTCTTCCTAGATTCTTGGTCGCAGTGGGGAGCGATTCTTGTTTCTGACGAAGCGAGAACCTGCCAATACGATGAGTGATCACTTACGAGTGGCGGCTTCGCGGACAGGAGTGTCCGCGCCACACAGAACAGCCACACGGCTATTGCTCGCTGCTTTGCTCTTCTTCCGCCGCGCCATGCCGCCTGAGCAGCTGTGGCAGGTTCTGAGAAAATGCTGATCGTGGCAACACCATGTCGCATCCGGCGTCGTGGGCTTTTTGCTTCAGATCGCCCTGAACGTGCGACAGGAATCCGATCACGGAAGTCTTTTTCAGCTTGTGCTTCAGCTTTGGGATCAAGCTGAGCGGCTTAACGCTGTTGATGTTCAGGTCGAAAATGATCAGCGAAGGCCGTTCATCGCCGTTGGTCTTGATGCGGTCGGTAAGGTCCTGCTCCGCCTTTAAAAATTCGACTTTCACGTTCAGCTTGCGCGCGGTCTCCTGAATCTTCGCCTGGAAGAAGAGGTCGTCGACGAAGCCGAAAATTCGCGGTGCGGCATCCTCGCGCACAGGCAATGGGTCTGGCTCAGGCTGGGGGTAATTCGGCGCGAAGCCTGGGCGCTGTCGTCCCGGGCGAGAGCCGTTGTGATTGTTACCGGCCAACGCAGCACGATAGCTGTGATCCATTGGTGCGGTGTAAATGCTGTCGCGCTGATCGCGACTCGGCCGGCCATGCGGGTTGCCGCCTCTGGGACGGCGTCCACGCCGCCGCCTGTTTCTCCCTCCTCCACCGGAGGGGCGTCCTGGTCCTGCATTCATATTGTCGTTAAGTCCTGTTTAATTCGCCTGAGAAGCGAACGCATTTTGCGGCCCTAAACTCACCGAAATTGGTTGACCTTGCGTCACGCAGATGCACGTAGCGTGCGGAAAAACCATTTGCGGCTGGAAACTCGTTCTCTGAACTATGTTCGTTGTGCGCCCGGAGCCGTGAGGCGCGGAAGGCCAGCCGAGGGGGCTTGGCCGTTGGGAACACCATTATGCTATCGCTTAAAGCCCGAGCTGCGCAAGTGCTAAGTCACCTTAGTTTTACACAGAGGTAATGGTAGGAACAAAGATAACCTCGAAACCGCACGCATACGGGTGGAAATGGACAGGCCGGGTCTCGCTGTTCTTGCGAGGGGTGGCTATTACGCGCCAAGATCTTTCGTGGTGTTGTCCCCATCGCGAAAATGAGATTGGCTGCATGTACGCAAATTGGTTGGTAAGATCATTTGGATTCAACTGCGTTGATCTGCCTCGCCCACTGCATCGCCTGCCAGGAAGCCTCGGCCACTTCGTTTTCGGCTAAGCCCAATTCGCGCGACCGTAGCGCCGTCGTCGGCCAGTCGCCGGATTCGCGCGCCAGCATCAGATCGTACAACGGACCGAGCTTGCTTCGTCCTCCGAGCAGCACTGCCTTGGTCTCTTGGTCGACAGGGACGACCTCGAGAACTTTGGCCATTGGAATTTCTAGTATGGCGTCGATCATCGAGAACAGGCCCATAAGGAACAGATCGGATTGACCGTGTGGAACCCTTGGCGCGAGCAGTTCACAGAATCGACCTCGGATCATGGCTGAGGAGATCAACTCGCTCGAGCGGTTCTCGCAAATCGTGAGCGTTGCCACTAACCGAACCCAGCGTCGCACCTCGGATTCCCCCAAGAGCGCGAGCGCGTGCCGGATCGAATGAACCTCGTTGCGCACTCCGAACGCAGAGGAATTCAAATACCGCAACAGTCGATAGCAGAGCGAGACCTCCTGTTTGATCATGGTTTCGAACTTGCGCACGTCAATTTCCGGTTGCGAGACCTCGCGCAGCAGGCGCAGGTAGTTCAGCCGGTTTGCCGGAATGTCTCTCGCGTGCAGCACTTCCGGCCGGCGGAAGAAATATCCCTGGAAGTAAAGAAAGCCGGCTTCTTTCGCGGCGTTGAACTCCTCGCGGGTTTCGACCTTCTCGGCCAGCAGTCGGCAGCTCCATTTGTTCAGCATGGCCGCGCTCTGCTCAAACGTAGTTTGTTGAATGTCAACTTTGATAATGTCGGCAATTTCAGTGAGTGGAGCGCGCGGATCATCGGCTACGAAGTCGTCAAGTGCGATGGTGTAGCCCGCATTCTTCAGGCGATAAAGAGCATCGATTATCGCCTCGTCAACTGAAACCGATTCGAGCACTTCCACGACTGCTAGTTTCGAGGGCAGTAGCGTCATGTAGTCTTTGACGAGGACATCCCGAGTGCAGTTCACAAAACCGCGACTTCCATTGCAAAGAACTTCGAGTCCGATTTGAAGTGATGTGTCGAGCGTGCGGCGCGAGGCGGAGTCGCAATCGGTTTCGCGAAAGTGGTTTTCAACTCCGTCGCGAAACAACAGCTCGTAACCAAAAACTTTTTCGTCAGCGGTGAGAATTGGTTGCCGCGCCACGTAATTGAGTCGCGCTCCAGATTCAGGTGCGAGTGGGAGAGCAGAGGTCCCGGTGCGAGTCACTCGTGAAAAGATCGGCAATGTGGTCCGAGGACTTTAGAACTGAGAGCCCACTTCTCCCAAAGCCGGGGAGAAGTGGGGTACCCGTGCGGTTGATCTAGTTGACCGTCAAAGTCAGGGTCGCAGTTGCTCCTAAGGAGGAGTTGGAACTATCCGTTCCGGCGATAGTCACGTTATAGGTTCCAGGAGTGGCATTCCCAGAGTTGTTGGGTGTAGGCACCACCGATGATGGCGACGAACCGCAGCCCACGCCCACAAGGCTGATTGCCAGGAAAATGAACATGCCGGCAATGATCCACAGCCTGCGGCGATTTACCGGACCAGTGAATAACACGCCGGCAAAGAGCAATCCCATTGCGAGCGTAAGCGCGCTCGCCCCTGAGTTTAGAACTCGGTGCGAGTTCGCCGAAGCCAATTCCACTTGGCCATTCAAGCGATTGTTAACTCCGGCTGGCAGAATCAGTGAGGCGCTGGAACACGAGGACGCACTGGTGTGAATGCTGAGGGTGGCAGTGACTGGATTGGCATCGGAGACGGTAGTATCCGGGATCGAATAGCAAATATTTGAGCCGTTCGGAGGAGGCGTCCAATGAATAGTCCCGGTGTAGCCTTCTTGAGGTGTGATCGTGACCGTGGAGCTTCCAGAACTGCCCGCGGTCACGCTGACATCGGTCGCGGTTGCGCGGAAAGCTTGATTGCCGACGATCACAGCGCCACTTGAACCGGCATAGGTGGAATCGCCGGAGTAGACGGCTGATATCGTGTGTGAACCTGTAGCGTTAAAGGTGAGCGGGAGGGTTACGGAGCCATTGGCAAGTGTGAGCGCTGGAACCTGAGTGCCGTCAGCTAAAACTGCGACCGTACCTGTCGGCGTAGTTGCAGAACCCGATGCGGGCGCGACGGTGATCGTAATGGCATCTGCGCTGTTCACAGCGGGCGCCTCGGTTGCTGCCGAAACCGTCGTTCTCGAAGCCGCCAGGGATGCGGACGATGAAGCGGGCCATGCGGCCAGCAGGCTCGAAAAGGCGATCGATCCTAACCCTGAAGCCTCATCGTATCCGGTGGCGGCCAGATATTGCTTGGTTGCCGATCCGGTACATACGCCGGCTCCGGCCGCACATTGGTTCCCGCCACTCGTGATGTCATGGAACGCGGCGCCATAAGTGGTCGAATTCGCCGCGAGTGAATACAAAGTCGAATTCACCGAGCCTTGGCCCGTCGCGTTTTCTTTCTGGTTGATCAAAGCGACGAGCGCGGCGAAAATCGGCGCATCGAAACTCGTCCCACCCCCCCCGGTAAGGCTCTGGCCATTGCTGTCGCGGAAGGTATTATTCGAGCAACTGCCGGTCACCCCCGTAAAACCTACATCGCTGGAGCAGAAGAGGAACGGCGCATTGGAATTCGAAGCGCTCAACGAAATATCCGGCACAAGGCGGAAACTGCCGGAAGGGAATGCTGATCCGGTCTGCCAACTCTGGCGCGCGGTGATTGCGCTGATTCCTCCCCCTCCGGAGGAAATTCCCGATGAGGCGTCGTCGTTCCAGACCTGCTCAGGAATGTACTGGAGGGCCGAGCCGAGGACGTCGCTACCGTTCGCAGCTTGCCAATATTGCGAACTGGTGGTGCATGTGGTCGAGACAGCGCAGACGTCGGCTGTCGGAAATTCGCTTCCGCCCATTCCTGTTACGTATTGACTGCTCGCCGGAAAATCAACTGCCAGAGCTTGCTGTTGGGCTGTAGTCAGTCCGCTTACGCCGGAGCAGTCGGTAGAGCCATCGTCGCCTGCAGCAGCAACGATCGTTTGGCCCTGTGCCGCAGCTTGCTGCATGAGCCCGTTCAAGACGGAATAATCATTGGCGGTCAGTGCGGTTTCGCAAATTCCGTAGCTGCTGCTGATAATCGGGGCAATCTGGGTCTGAACGGCGTAGTTGATCGAGTCCCATACGCTCTGGGTTTGGTCGTCGCCGACATAAACGAAAAAAACCGTCGCGCCGGTCGCGACTCCACTCGAATATTCCAGATCCAGGTCAGATTCGGCTTCGTCTCCGGAGAATTCTTCCACATTGCCTGATTCCGGCACCAGTACCAGGGTCGGGTCCTTCACGGTTATGCCCAGAGCTTTTTGAAAATTCTCGATGTCAGACAATGCGACCGACGACTGGCCAACGACGGCAATCGCCTGTCCTGCGCCGTTGAAACCGGTGGCTGCAGCAGCGTTGATGTCCGGGTTGTTGATGTCGTAAATCGTCGCCACGTCTTTCGGCGTCAGGAAATGGTTCCCGCTCTGGCTCGATGTGAAGCGGGCAAGCGGTTTTCTAACATGAGGCCGCGGACGGGAAAACGTCGAGATATTCCTGACGCCCAGCACGACCGGAGCAAGCGCCGCGGGTATGGAGATATCGCGCACAGGAGAGAAATGCATCTCTGCTCCGACACGATAGTTGTGCATTTCTGTTCCGAACGCAGATTCAACCTGACCGGCTGTGCCTGAGAATCGAATGCTGTTTCGGCTGCGAGCGATACTGTCGATTTTGAAGCCTTGCTGCTGAAGCCAGACTTGGACTTTGGCAAGATCCGTTGGTGCAAGACCAAACCTGGCGCCGAATTCATCCGGAGTAAGCCACTTGTGGTAAAGCGGCGAGGCCGGGTTCTGTTGCTCTGCGATAAGTTTTTGAAGAGCGGTTTCCTGGGCGGCGGTACGGCTGAAGGCCAAGCTGATGCCGCGAAGCCTTGTGCTTGCGTTCATTCGACCGAGGTCGGTCGCATCCTGAAGGCGCGGCGCACGGCTGCCGGCAAGCGTGATGCGGGCGCCGTTGTTGATGGCCCGCGCGATTCGGCCGCTGGGCTGTTGCGCAGAAGAACTGAGAAAGGCGATCCCAAGGACTGAGGTGAAAGCTACAAGAGTAATGGCAGCAAATCGCGCATAGGGCTTCTTGGACATATGTTTCGTTTCCTGTTGATTTTAGTCGCTGTCTTTCTTAGTTGCGATCTGCGGAATGGCGCCGATTGAACGGATAGATTCAAAGTACCCCAGCACGGGATGCACTACCAAGCAATAAAGGTGTAAAGAATTGTTAAAAAAGAGTACAGGGTCCGGTACCCTCCGGGGGTGCTAAACCAGTACGGCTACTGACTTACACTACACTGGTCATCGCATGAAACTGTCGGTTGTCATGCCGATTTACAACGAGCGTGCCACATTGCGCGGTGTGGTGGAGCGTGTGCTCGCCGTTCCATTCGATGTTGAACTGATCTGCGTTGACGACGGGTCACAAGATGGATCGCGCGAAGTTCTCCACCGGCTGCAGGCGGCACAACCGCAGGTGAAAGTTTTCCTGCAGCCACAAAATATGGGCAAGGGCGCGGCGCTGCGACGTGGGATCCAAGAGGCCACCGGAGACTTCGTCATTATTCAGGATGCGGACCTCGAATACGATCCGGCGGAATATCCGGCGCTTTTGGAACCTCTAATCGAAGGCAAAGCTGACGTCGTGTACGGATCGCGTTTTCTTGGTAGCGGGCCACACCGCGTGCTTTACTTCTGGCACTCGGTGGGCAATTGGGTTCTGACCTTGATCTCCAACTGCTTGACGAACATTAACCTCAGCGACATGGAAACGTGCTACAAGGCATTCCGGCGGGAAGTGATTCAATCGATCCCCATCGAGGAGGAACGGTTCGGTTTCGAGCCGGAAATTACCGTGAAAGTGGCGAAACGCCGGTTGCGAATTTATGAGGTTGGTATCAGCTATTGGGGACGCACCTACGAAGAAGGCAAGAAAATTGGCTGGAAAGATGGCGTGCGAGCTCTTTGGTGCTTGCTGAAGTATTCACTCAAAGAACCGGCTTTGGCGACTGTCCAAAGCAGCACCGGCAAACCTTCATTGGTGGAGAACGATACCGTGCGCAAGTAGCCGCAAACCCGTTTCGCACAATTTAGGTAAGTTCTGATAGAATTTTCGACAGCACTTATGCATATCCTTTGCCAGCGCCAGTGTTGTTGCTGTTGTTGACCCTTCCGAGCAGTCGCTTTCCTTCTTTGGCGTAAGGCCCAGCAAAAGCAGGAAATCAAAAAAAAACAGGAGATTCGCACTTGACCCATTCCCCGAGTCATTTGATTCCACCCCACGGTGGTGAATTAGTCCAACTTATCGCTTCTGCAGAACGCAGCGCTGAACTGAAGGCACGTTCGCGCGAGTGGCCGTCATGGGACCTGACCTCGCGCCAGGTATGTGATCTCGAACTGCTACTCAGCGGCGGCTTTTCGCCGTTGCGCGGATTTATGACTCGCGCCGACTACGAGGGCGTGTGCCATGACATGCACCTTGCGAGTGGAGTGATCTGGCCGATGCCGATAACGCTCGACGTCACTGAAGAATTCGCAAAGAAGTTGACGCCGGGAAGCAGCAAAGTCGCTCTGCGCGACGCCGAAGGAGTGATGCTGGCGGTCTTGAACGTTGAGGATGTTTGGCAACCGGACCGCAAGGCAGAGGCGAAATCTGTATTTGGGACAGCAAGTGTTGCCCATCCAGGCGTTGACTATGTATTGAGTAGATCGAACCCCTGGTACGTGGGCGGGAGGCTCGAAGGCCTTCAGCTGCCGACGCATTACGATTTCAAGACTTTGAGGTTGACTCCGGCTGAACTGCGCGCTGAATTGTCGCGGCTTGGATGGCGAAGGGTTGTGGCATTCCAGACTCGGAATCCCATGCACCGGGCGCACGTCGAGCTGACGTTCCGCGCGGCCAAGACGGTCGAGGCAAACCTGCTCATTCATCCATCCGTCGGAATGACGAAGCCGGGAGACGTCGATTACTTCACCCGCGTGCGCTGTTATCAGCTGCTACTTTCGAAGTACCCGGCAGGCACTGTGAAGCTTTCCATGCTCCCATTGGCTATGCGCATGGGTGGACCTCGCGAGGCGATTTGGCATGCGCTGATTAGGAAGAACCACGGCGTGACCCACTTCATTGTGGGGCGCGATCACGCGGGACCGGGTAAAGATACCGATGGCAAGCCGTTTTACGGGCCTTACGACGCGCAAGAGCTGTTCAAGAAAAACGAAAAAGAGATCGGGGTCACCATCGTTCCGTTCAGCATGATGGTATATCTCGAAAACGAAGACCGCTATGTCCCGGATAACGAAGTCCCGGCCGGAGCGAGGGTGCTAAACATTTCCGGCACAGAGCTTCGTGCGCGGTTAAACGAAGGCCGGGAAATTCCCAGTTGGTTTACCTATCCTGAAGTAGTGCGCGAGCTGCGGCGAAGTTTCCCGCCTCGGCATAAGCAAGGCGTGACCATCTTTTTCACGGGACTCTCCGGCTCTGGAAAATCGACCATTGCTAACGTTCTGCTTACGAAATTTTTGGAAGTTGGCGGGCGTCCCGTGACAATCCTGGACGGCGACGTGGTGCGGAAACACCTTTCATCGGAACTCGGATTCTCCAAGGAACACCGCGACATCAATATCCGCAGAATCGGCTATGTCGCGTCGGAGATCACGAAGAACGGCGGCATTGCCATCTGTGCGCCGATTGCGCCTTACGATGCCGTGCGGAAGCAGGTGCGGCAGTTGATTGAGCCGCATGGCGGTTTTGTGCTGGTACACGTCGCGACCCCACTCGAAATTTGCGAGCAGCGCGACCGCAAGGGACTTTACGCCAAAGCGCGAGCGGGAATCGTCAAGGAATTTACCGGGATTTCGGATCCTTACGAAGCTCCGAACGATGCGGAAGTTGTGATCAACACCGCCGAACTCAGCGCGGAAGAGGCTGCACAGGAAATTATTCTTCACCTGGAGCAGCAAGGTTTTATCGGAGTAGGCCCGGAGCCGGTGCTCTCGGCCAGCGCGTAACCGCGCCTAGCGTATTTTCAATTCCGCATAGCGAATCGTGATGGAATTAATCATTGCCAAAATTCTGATTGGCTTCGTGGTCGGTTTTCTCATCGGCCTGACCGGCCTCGGCGGCGGCGTCCTACTCCTGCCAGTGTTGATTTTTGGCCTGCGTATCCCGCCGATTATCGCGGTTGGCTCCGATGCGGCTTTCAATTTTCTAACAAAAATTCCTTCCAGCGCGATTCACTGCCTAAAGGGCACTGTGCGTTACCGAGTCGTGATCGCCCTCGCTATCGGGAGCATACCGGGATCGATACTGGGAGTGCGGTGGCTGGTGCACTTGCGCACGCTTTATGGCTCGGGCGTAAACGATTTCATCAAGACTGCAGTTGGCATTCTGCTGATACTCGTTTCCACCTTGCTACTGTTTCAGCGGAGGATCGAACGTGAAATAGCAAACCGGCCGCCGACTGCGAAGTCTACGACCGGCATGGTGATCATCGGTTTTGTTGCCGGATTCTTAGTCGGCATGACTTCGGTCGGTTCGGGAAGCATCATCATGATGCTGTTGCTGTTGTTCTATAGCTATCAGCCGAGAATCATGGTCGGCACCGACATCGTTCACGCAGTTATTTTGACCGGAGTTACAAGCGCATTGCACTTCCGGTTGGGGAATGTGGATCCCGTGCTGGTGGCGTATCTTCTTATTGGATCGATTCCGGGTGGAATCTTAGGCGCGTATCTCAGTACGCGCGTTCCCGTGCTCTGGCTCCGGCGAATTCTTTGCGCCATCTTGCTGACCACCGGTGCGCGTATGTTGCTGGCTGCTCCGTTGCACTAACTGACCAATATTGATGCCGCAAAGTTCATATTCGGAAATCCTGGGAAGAATTCAGTCGGCGATGGAGGCCGCAAAGGACGTTTTTCGACAATTCACGCCGGGAAAAATCCATGCCGAATACAAGTCGGGTCATGATCCAGTAACCGAGGCCGATCGCGCGCTTGACGTGATTCTGCGCGAGAAACTGTTACGGCCAGGAGAAGGATGGCTGTCCGAGGAGAGCGCCGATGACCTCTCGCGATTGGAATGCGAACGTGTCTGGGTTGTTGATCCGCTCGATGGCACTCGCGAGTTCGTCGAAGGTGTCCCTGAGTTCTGCGTTTCAATCGCATTAGTTGAACGCGGACAGCCAATTGCGGGAGGAATTTGCAATCCTGCAACGAATGAAGTGTTTTTAGGCGCGAAGGATTCTGGCGTCGCTTACAACGGCGCGCGTGTCAGCATCAGTCAGAGAAAGTCGTTGCGAGATGCCGTGGTTCTAGCCAGCCGCAGCGAGGTTCGGCGCGGAGAATGGGAGCAATTCAGGAATGCGCCGTTCAAAATTCAACCAACCGGCTCAGTTGCCTACAAGTTAGCGCGAGTTTCCGCCGGGCTGGCAGACGCTACTTTCACGCTGAACCCTAAACATGAATGGGATATTGCTGCGGGTGCCGCGTTGATTTTGGCTGCCGGCGGATATGTGCAAACGCTCAGTTCAGCGCTTGTCTTGAACCGAGACAACGTTCTTCTCGATGGCCTTATTGCTTGTGGTCTGAACCTCAAGGATGAACTTACGGAGTTTCTTGCGAACTATATTCATGCTGAAGAGAAAATGACGGAGAAGAGTGTCAGCCCGACGCGCCCTGATTAGGCAAGCGGCTTAATGGGCAAAGATTGGTTCACTGCAAAGAGGGCGAGCTCAAGCCGGGTGGAAACTCCGACTTTGTCGAAAATATTGCTGAGATGGTGCTTGACGGTGTCTTCGCTGATCTTGAAATGTTGGGCGATTTCTTTGTTCGCATAGCCGGCGACAACTGCAGAAACAATTTCCAACTCACGCGGGGTCAGCCGATACCGATTGCGATGCGGATAGTTGACCGCAGGCGACATCAGCGTCCGCAAATATTGCACCAGATTTGGAACAGACTCGCGGCCAACCCAGTACTGACCGCTCATGACGGCATGGATGCTTTTTAGAAGAATCTGCGTGGCTGAGTCTTTCAGCACAACGCCGCGGGCACCGAGTTGGAGTGCCTGAACGATCTGCTCTTTCTCCGCAGCAGCGGTCAGGAGAATCACTCGTACCGAGTTGGCCTGAGAGACAAGGTCACGCAACGCCTCAAGGCCCGTCCTGCGAGGCATGGCCAAGTCCAGCAGCAGGACCTCCGGCAACAGTTGGCGCGCCAATTGGACCGCCTCGATGCCGTCGCATGCTTCCCCCACAATTCTGAACTCCCCGTCCGATTCAAGAAGACGTTTGAGCCCATCCCGAAAGATGGGATGATCGTCGGCGATCAGAATGCGGACAGGTTGAGGCCTGCGAAGTTCCATTTTGCTTCTTAATGGGTCACCAGAATTACCGGACCTGGAGGGACCACGTACCACGCTTGCGTCTCCAGGTAAACGCGAGCGTGCTAACGGAATAATACCTGTGAACTTCCACTCGTCTGAACTGCGGGCACTTCAGCGATCGAGACTTCAACTTTCGAACCTTTCCCCGGATTAGATTCTATAGCTAATTCGCCCTGGATTAGACGCACACGTTCGCGAATAACGACGGGTGCCTTACCAGTAAGGTCCAGTTCCGCCTGAGTGATTCGTCCCGAGAACGGGAAACCCGCGCCATCGTCTTGTACGATCAGCTGCCACTTCGTTTCGTCTCGCGCGAGTTGAACGATGACCCGCTTGGCTCCGCTGTGCTTCCGCACATTCACGAGCGCCTCTTGCGCAATGCGCGCTAACTCGCGGCAGACGGCTTGGGGCAAGATGACCTCGTCTGCATCCATGACGAACTGCGCGCTGATCCCGGTTTCGCGCTGGAATCTCTGCACGGTGTCGCGCAAAAAGCCGGGTAATTTTCGGGCGTCTACTTCGGTGGACTTCATCTCCTGCATCAGTTCACGGAGTTTGAGCACTTCCTCACGTAACAAACCCTGAATCCGCTCGAGTTCGGCTGTGATGGAATCGGGGGTCGGAGAATGTCGCCGCAGCACATCGACTTGCATTTCGACGCCGATTAGAGACTGTACCGCGCCGTCGTGTAATTCCCGGACCAGCCGTGCACGCTCCGCCGCCCCAGCCCGGCTGCGCAACCGCCGGAGCAGATACAGGTTGTAGATTGCTGGAGTGACCTGGCGCACCAAGTCTTGGAGGAACCTTAGCTCCTCTTCCGTATCCGAACTGAAATCGGGTTCAAAGAGAAATATTCTTCCGGAGAGTTCTTGCGAAAAGAAGAAAGACGCCGTAGCCAAGCTCTGAAACGGATATTGGTCCGCAAAATGGCGGATCGGACCTGGATCCAGGTGACGTACGACGTCGCCCGTCGAATCAAGACCTATAATCTTCAGACTGCTGGGAGCAGACTGCCTGCGTGCATAGCAGGTGGTTGCCGAGCTTTCCCATAGATAGTCGCTGGAAGCAGAATGTCCGGAATCCATCCATTGCAGTTCCGGGAACGCGCTGTTCAACTCCAGTGTGCCAAGCAGTACACGATGTGCACCGCCCTCGTGTGCCGCGAGCAACGCTCTCCTGGCGCCAAAAAGACGGAGAATTTCCCCAATGATCTGTGAAAGAGTCCCGCTAAGCCCGGCATCCATTCGAACCAGGCTGAGCATTCGGGCAGCAATATCTCTTTCCGCGCGGATTTTTTTCTGCCGTTCTGCCAGATATCCCAACAGTAATGCCATGACGATGAGATAAGCCGATTCCATGAACAGGCGCTTAGGCGCAATTCCGAGCGCATCGGCGTGGATTTGCGGAATTCGGTTTTCACCGCTCCAGGCATTTATCGCCCGGAGAATTACTTGCTGGAAGAATTGACTCTCCATCCAAAGCAGCGACAGTGAGGCGATTGCGGTCATGACGGTTTCCCACAATCCCCAGCGATAGGCTGCGGCCGCCAAGACGAAGACGAAAAATAAAAAGAAGGGATTGGCGATACCAATGGTGAACGGCGAGAGCAAAGCCGGCAAAAGAACATCGACGCAATGCACCATCACACGGAATCCAGGCGTGGCCTGTTGCGGATGCCGCAGCAGGAACATGATCGCTGTCCCATGAGCGATGTATAGACCTAACAGGCCATACGCCCAATTGGATCGAACTTGTGCCGGATCCAGCCAAAGTGCCACTAAGGCGGAGAAGGCAAGAAACACCCGCGCCGTTGCCAGCCAGCGCTCGGTTCTGAGGTTCTCTTCCGGGCTGAAAGGTGATTTCCGCCAAAGAGCACGCGGGCGGAAGTGGAGCGAAAATCTGGACAAAGCAGGCAAACGTGTTCTCGTTGGAATTCGGTTCGACAGGCAAGCCATTGCGGGCGCTTGCATAACGCCGCCACATTCTCTTGCCAGCCCCGAATTATTTTAGTGTCATTCGGGTAGTTACGGACGTAATATCTCCGTGCGCAGCAATCGTCCTAGAATTGCTGCGGGGCTAGGGTGAATGTCTTCGCGTCCAAAAGCGTGGGGTATGGGGTTGGTGTGTCTTGTGCTGCTCCAAGTGGCAGCCTCCCTGCTCGCTCGCCGTGGTTTTGCCCTCATTGCCGTCAGTGACATTCTCCAATCGCTGCTTCTCCTGTCGGCAGTGCTTTCCTGCTTGCCGAGCGTTTTTCGGACCCGCGGAAGGAAAAGGCTGTTTTGGGTGCTGATGGGGGCAGGTTTTGCTACCTGGTTCGGTTATCAATTTGTCTGGACCTGGGTGGAAGTAGTTCAAAGGCAAGAAATTCCGGACCTCTTTATCTGGGACGCGCTGCTTTTTCTGCACATCGTGCCAATCATGGCTGCGCTGGCGCTGCAGCCGGACGTACAGCAGCAGGAACGGGATTTGCGACTCGGTTCGCTCGATTTCGCGATGCTGTTCCTCTGGTGGCTCTTTGTTTACGGCTACTCCGTGCTGGCGTGGCAGTTTGCATTCGCGAGCCCGCCGGAGTATCAGCTGAACCTGAATACCTCCTATCTCGTGGAGAAAGTTGCCCTGTTGGGAGGATTGGCGCTGCTTTGGTACCGCAGCTCGGGGCAATGGCGGACCTTGTATGGGCATTGGTTCGGCGCCAGCCTTCTCTATTCGGCGAGTTCCTATATCGCGACGCGAGCTGTGGGTGAACACACCTATTACTCTGGCAGCTGGTACGACCTGCCTCTGGTGATTTCGATGGCCTGGATGAGCGTTCCGGGTCTGCTTGCGACAGACGGGGGCATCGCGCAAGCGCAGCTACCTAAATCTTTGCCCCGAGGCGTTTGGGCCGCAAGGCTTGGAATGCTGGCAGTTTTTTCTTTGCCAATATTTGGCTGGCTCGCAGCATTCGACAGTGCGATACCAGGACCAGTACGCACGTTCCGCCTGCTGCTTACTTTCATTGCCATGTTTGCGATCGGAGCGATCGTGTTTTTGAAGCAGCACCTGCTCGATATTGAATTGTTTCGCCTGCTCGGTGCCTCGCGACAGTCTTTCCAGGAGTTGCAGTTGCTGCAATCGCAACTTGTGCAATCGGAGAAACTGGCTTCGATGGGACAATTGGTCGGCGGGGCAGCACACGAATTGAACAATCCGCTTACGGCAATGCTGGGGTATTCGGAGCTTCTTGCGGGTACCGAACTTACACCTGAGCAGCGCAACCTGACGGACAAGATGGCGCAGCAGACCAACCGAGTGCGCAGCCTGGTTTCCAGCTTGCTCACCTTCGCCAAGCAGGAGCCAACAAGCAAAACGCCTGCCGACATTAATGCAATCGTTCAAACCTGCATCAGGCTGTGCCAACCACAAATGGAGTTTGCGAATGTTACGTCTTCACTTGAAATGGCCAGTTCGCTTCCGCGTGTTTACGCGGACTCGAATCAATTGCTGCAGGTGTTTTCACATATCGTGAATAACTCTCTGCACGCTATGGGGGGCCGGGGTGGAACGATCACCGTCTCGACCGCCGCGGAGCACAATCTCGTACTGATCAAGTTTTCCGACACGGGGCCCGGCATCCTCGAACCTGCGCGGGTGTTCGATCCGTTCTATACGACGCGGCCCGTGGGGCAGGGCACCGGTCTGGGACTAAGCGCCTGTTATGGAATTATCCAGGAGCACGGCGGGAAGATTTCTTGCCGCAATGGCGAGAGTGGGGGCGCAATTTTTCAAATAGATCTGCCCGCTCTCGAGCGTGCCAATGCGCTTCCGCCGCTGGTGCAAGCGCAAGCTGCGCAGTAAAGAAATCTCAAGAAGCTAATTCCAAAGTCCGCTTGAGCTGTCCGCAGGCCGCGTAAATATCTCGGCCGCGAGGGCGTCGGATGAAAGCTGGGATGCCGGCTTCTAATAACACCCTCTGAAATTCCAGCACCTGCTTCTCGACGGGAGTTTGATAGGACACACCGGGCCCCGGATTCAAGGCGATTAAATTTATCTTGGCGCGGATTCCGCGTACCCGCTCCGCCAGTTCGCGCGCATGCTGGACGTTGTCGTTTGTGTCCCTTAACAGAACATATTCGAACGTGAGCTTCTCGCGATTGCGGAGTGGAAATTCACGCGCAGCGGTAATCAATTGCTCAATGCCCCACTTCCGGTTGAGAGGCATTAATTGTGTTCGAAGCTCATCGTTCGGCGCATTCAAGGAAATGGCTAATTTCGGCCGAATTCTTTCCTCCCCCAGATCATAGATACGCGGCACGATGCCGGCCGTCGAAACCGTCATTCTGGATTCCGGAATTCCCACGCCTTCAACTAATAGTCGGACGGCCTTGATGAAATTCTCAAAGTTGAGAAATGGTTCGCCCATTCCCATGAAGACGAGATTTACCCGATCTTGCGGAGGTGAGACGCCTTGGTCCCGCAACACTGCGGCGACCTGCCCGACAATTTCGCCGGCAGTCAGATTGCGCTTGATCCCGAGTAGCGCGGTCAGGCAAAACTGGCAATTGACGGCACAGCCCACCTGGCTTGATATGCAGACTGTGGTGCGATGCCAATCGCCTCTGTTCGGTTCCCATCCGGCTTCGCTGCCATCACCATTTTCGCCTTCATCCCCTTCGGGCATCCAAACCGTCTCGACAGTTTCTCCATCGCTCAGCTTCATCAAGTAGCGGACTGTGCCATCCGTGGAGACGAATTTCTTACTGATCTCTGGCAGGCCGACTGAAATGCCTGCAGTTTGAAGCAATGAGCGGAACTCTGCAGGCAAAGTAGAGATTTGGTCGACCAGGCCGACCCGATCAACGTACAGCGCGTGATAAAGCTGACGAGCGCGGTACGCAGGTTGACTATTCTCTGCGACCAGTCGCGTCAGCTCCTGCAGCTCAAGGCCTAAAAGATTCGTACTCTGCTGTTTGTTCATTGCATCTAAAGCTTTTGTCTGTACGGCTGCGCCTTGCCTATTTTACAAGCGAACCAAGCGAAAACGGCAATTAGGTTGTATATAAATTGTTTGCTTTCAATAGTGTAGATCGAATTCGCGCAATTCTGCCCCGTGTGTAAGAATTAGGAGACGATGGACGCTGACCGCAATATCCGGCGCGCGGTGCTGCCCAATGGGCTGACCGTTATTACTGAGGAAATGAAGCACATCCGCTCGATTTCTATCGGGATATGGATGAAGACCGGCTCGCGCGACGAAGACCTTCCCTGGAACGGCATCTCGCACTTTATTGAACATATGGTGTTCAAGGGCACCAAGCACCGCTCTGCGGAACAGATTGCTCGACAGGTCGACTCAATCGGCGGCAACATGGACGCATTCACGGCAAAGGAATGCATCAGTTTCAGTATCAAGGTGCTTGATGAGCATCTCCCGATTGCGATGGATGTGCTCAGCGACCTGGTTTTAAACCCGGTTTTTGATGTTCAGGACATCACGCGCGAGCGCGGCGTAATCCTCGAAGAGATCAAGATGGATGAGGACAATCCTGATTATCTCGTCCACGAAATTTTCACTCAGAATTTCTGGAAAGACCACCCGCTCGGCAGGCCAATTCTTGGCACGCGCGATACGGTGAAGAGATTTGATCGCAATCCGGTGATCGACTTTTACAGCCAGCGGTTTTCTCCCGGCAACATAATCATCACGGCCGCGGGTTATCTGAACCACGAGCGTTTTGTGGAACTCGTTGCCAAGCACTTCCAGGATATGAAGCCGCAGAGCAACGGCTTTCACAGTGCTCCGCCGAAGATTGTTCCGAAGATCGTGCTGCGGAACAAGAAATCGCTCGAACAGGTGCAAATCTGCGTTGGCGTACCCTCTTATCCGATCACGCATGAACGGCGGCATTCTTCGTACATCCTTAACACCTTGCTCGGAGGTGGAATGAGCTCGCGCTTATTCCAAAACATCCGTGAGCGACAGGGATTGGCGTACGCCATTTACAGCGACCTGAATCCGTATCGCGATACCGGTTGCCTTTCAATTTATGCAGGAACTTCGCGCGAATCGGCGAGCAAAGTGGTGGAATGCATTGTTTCGGAATTCCGCAAGCTCAAGACTGAAGCCGTCTCCCAAGATGAGCTTCGCCGCGCGAAGGACCAACTGAAGGGCAGCCTGATGTTGTCGCTGGAATCCTCAAATGCACGTATGTCGAACCTGGCACGACAGGAAATGTATTTCGATCACTTCTATGGGCTGGATGAACTGATTGCCAAGATCGAAGCTGTGACTGCAGAAGAATTGCAGGAACTGGCGAATCAGTTCTTCAACACCGACAGCATCGCAGTCACCGTGCTCGGGAATTTGAATGGGCTCAGGCTGAGCCGCGATCAATTAGTCTGCTGAATCTTTTTCGATCATCATCCCTAAGCAAAAAAGAACCCAGGTCCGCACTAGGCGGAACCCGGGCCGCTTCGCCCAACCATCCAAGCGGAAGTTATTTGAAATGTTTAGGAACAATCATCCCAAAGGTGCCCGCCAGGTTGTTCGCCGGACCTGCGGTGAAATAGAGTGCATTCGTGGGGCCATTGCTGGTATTGCCACCGCCAAAACCAATCGCCCATAGCTGATCAATCACGATCGGGCGGTCCTGCTCGTCGCGCAAATAGCCAACGAATCTTCCAAGGGCATCGTAGGCGACGATTGTCCCGTGGTCATTGTTGTTTGAAATGAGCAGGGCATTTTTGAGCCGTCCGAAATTGGGCGGCGCTACTGCAAACCCCCAAGGCTGGTTCAAATGCTTATCTTGCGTGAATGGCCCGATCAACGTCCCGTCTTCTTTGTACATATTGATGTAGCCGCCGGGACCTTCATTGGTGGGCGCCCATGAAACGAAAACCACGCCATTAATGTCTTGGATCCCGAATGCAGCCATGCCGGCCGGAACTCCTGGATCTGCCGCGAAGCTGCCCTTCCAAGTGAAGGTGGCGTCGTAAATATCAATTCTGTTGTTCGCATTGTCGACGGCGAACAGCGAATTTCCCGAAGCTTTGTTGGTGATGGCGAGCCCGGTATAGGAGGCGCCGTTTGCGGAGTTGTCGGCGATAACAATTGCGCTCTTCAGATTCGCAGCGGGCGACCAAGCGCTGATGGTCCCGTCAAGCGTGTCGAAAATAAAGTTGGCCGCTGCGCCATTCACGGCGAAATCCTTCGATCCATTCCAAACGATTCCAGTCGGCTGTCCCACAAAAAGCTTTGCCGCTGGTGGAACCGCTACTACGAGCGACTGCTTCGTGCCCATGCCATCATAAAGAGTGGACCACCCCGAGCCCTGGTCCGAAACCCACCATGGGCTGGTGGCGCTGCGAGCCATTCCCCAGCCGTTCACCTGCAATGGGTCATCATTCTTAGCGCCTCTCACTTGGTTGGAGTCGAGGTTCGTAAGCTTGTACTGCGCCAGCGCTGTACTCGAGAAAAGTGCCAGTACTGAGACGAGCGCCACACCTAGAAACAGATTTTTGCGCGACATTACATCCTCCTGGAAGACGAGGAGCGACATGCACCGACACCCCCGGGCCTGCTGCTTTCCTGGTCGCGGAGAATGCTAACCGCCAAGAATGAGCGCGATTGTCATTCTTGCGTAAAGGCTCTGTCATTCTCTTTTCAAAAAATTGTCTGCTGAAGTCCCGGAGTGGAAAGATCGCGCGAAGATGGCGGGAAATTCACCGGAAAATTAAACGGGCGTCTCGACTCCGAAGAGTCACGAGACGCCCGGGCAGCCCTCCCCCAAGAACTGCTCAAATAGAAAGTAATGGTTACTGGAAAAATTGAGAATGGCACGAACGTGCCAAAGCCTTCCACAGACGCGCCATTTGGCGGATTCATGCATTTGTCATCGCTACGAGATAGTTCGCGGTCCGGTCAGAAAAGACCGCCCATGAAGTAACGATTTTTCCTGCCGATGAATGCATAGAGGACGGCTGACGCCGTATTTCTGGTCGTTTGCTCCCGGTTCGATGGGTTAGGTAAACGTTAATGTTCGCGATCATAGGCATCGTTGTCGTGATTGGGGCCATCTTGGGCGGCTATTTGATGGAACACGGCAACATCCGTGTTCTGATTCAGCCGGCAGAACTCATCATTATTGGCGGCGCCGCCGCTGGCACCGTACTGATTGCAAACCCGCTGCACATCCTGAAACAGATCGCCGGGGGGATCACGGTCGTCTTCAAAGGTTCGAAGTTCACAAAGCAGAGGTATATCGAGTCTCTGCGCCTCATTTATGAACTTCTGAACAAAGCTCGAAGACAGGGACTAATGTCGCTCGAAGCCGACATCGAAGATCCGGATAAAAGTCCGATCCTCTCGAAAGACCCCGAGTTCATGAAAGACCACCATGTGCGTTATTTTTTCTGCGACAGCATGCGCATGGCAATCAGTGGAGTCGAGGCCTTTGAACTCGATCAACTGATGGAAATGGACCTCGAGGTACACCATCACGAAGCGACCGTTCCGGTTGCCTCCCTAAGCACTATGGCCGATTCTCTCCCAGGCTTAGGAATTGTCGCCGCAGTTCTCGGCGTGGTCATAACTATGCAAGCGCTTGGCGGTCCGCCGCAAGAAATCGGACACAAAGTTGCCGCAGCACTGGTCGGAACGTTTCTCGGCATTCTGCTGTGCTATGGGTTCATCGGGCCCTTATCCGCAAACATGTCGAAAGCCGCCGACGAAGAAAAAGCTTACCTCTACGTTCTCAAAGTCGTGATGATTTCATTCCTGAAAGGCACCGCACCGATCATGGCGGTTGAAGCTGGCCGGCGCGCAATCCCGGGACACGTGCGTCCAAATTTCGCGGAGCTTGAACAAGCTTGCCGCAGCGGCGGGGCCGGCGGGGGCGGAGAAGCGGCACCGGAAGCGCGGGCGGCTGCGTCGGGAGGGTAGTCTCGGTGCATTAATGGAAAACGCACGCCCAATCGTCATCGTCAAGAAAAAGGTCGGCCACGGTGGCCATCATGGTGGCGCGTGGAAAGTGGCGTATGCAGACTTCGTGACGGCGATGATGGCGCTGTTCATCGTGCTCTGGCTGCTGAACACCAGCAAGCCGGTCCGCGAAGCGATTGCCGGATACTTTCGCGATCCCGCTGGAACAGCGGGGAAACTCGGTACGAGTGCTGAGGGCCCCGGAGCAAAGTTTGTTCCAACGCCAGTGCCGGCCGATGACATGGGCAAACTGAAAGATGAAATCGAGAAATCTCTTCGCCAATTGCCTAACTTCGACAAACTCAAAAACCAGATCGAGATCAAAGTCACGCCGGAAGGATTGCGCATTGAGTTACTCGAATCCGCAACTGGAACTTTCTTTAATTTAGGAAATGCTGATCCAAACTCAAATGGGAAAGAGTTGCTTGACCTGTTAGCGGGAGAACTCGGAAAGCTTCCTAACAAAATTTCGATCGAAGGCCACACGGATTCAAAGCCATTCAGCGGCAGGAGAAATTACGGCAATTGGGAGCTCTCGACCGACCGCGCCAATGCGGCCCGGCGGCTGATGCAGCAAAATGGATTGAGCGATAAACAAGTCGCGCAGGTACGCGGATTCGCCGATCAACTCCTGCGCAAGCCAGATAACCCGTACGATCCTTCGAACCGCCGCATTTCGCTTATCGTGCAGTACACGACGAAAGAAGATAAGGAGCAAGGTAAAATGGCGGAAGCGGTCAAGCAAGTTACGGGAACATCAGCAGAACAACCTCCTCCAGCGGATGGAATGTCACATCAGCCACCGAAGGAGTGACCCAAACGAAGTTCTTGGCGAACTCGGCGACTCGCCTCTGTGTGCTCTGCGGTTAAACGCTTTCACGCAGAGTGCGCAGAGTTGAAAGAGAGTTCGCGGCGATTTATCGGCGAGCTACTGAATCTGAAACGTTCCTTGAATGCCGCTCACCGCGTCTGGCGCGACCCACGCATCGTACGTTCCCGAGGGAACAATCCAGTGCATTTGCGGATCGTAAGAACCGAGATCGTTGGCATTCACCGTGAATTCCACCGTCTTATGCTCACCGGGCCCGAGCGTCACCCGTTGAAACCCTTTCAGTTCGCGGACCGGGCGCGAGGTCGGCGCCACGCGATCGTGGAGGTAGAGCTGCACCACTTCCGTACCTTCGCGCTTGCCAACGTTTTCGATTTCGGCGCTTACGTGTACCGTGCCCGCGGCTCCACGGGTTCCCACCGGCTGACCGTTTTGGTCGCGCCCCGAAATTGTTAATGACCGAACCACGTTGCTTTCAACTTTCAAATTACTGTATGCAAATTTCGTGTAAGTCAGCCCATATCCGAATGGATACAACGGCTCCTTGCTTAGATCGAGATATCCCGTGTGCCAGCGATCTGGCGAAGACGGCCGGCCAGTACTTTTGTGGTTGTAATAAACCGGAATCTGTCCGACAGCGCGCGGCCAACTGAGCGGTAAACGCCCGCTGGGCGATGCATCGCCGAAAAGCACGTCGGCAATGGCATTTCCTGACTGCACTCCCAGGTACCACGCCTGAATGATTGCTGGAATTTTTCCCGGAGCCCAACTGATGTTCAATGGCCGCCCGCTTTCGAGGACCATGACAACCGGCTTGCCAGTCGCGACCACTGCATCGATCAGCTTCATCTGATCTCCGGGCAATTCGAGAGATGCCCGCGAACTCGCTTCGCCAGTCATGCCGGCCAGCTCGCCCACGAATAACAGTACGACATCGGATTTCTTCGCGGCGTTTACGGCATCGTCGATGCTCGCCGGCTTGCCCTCGCTTTCCGCGCCGGAAACTCCCATCGCCGAAGCTGGTGCAGGAGCCGCAACTCCCGCGGCCAATCCTTTTTCAAACGGCGGAATATCGACGCCTTTCGCGTACAGCACGCGGTTCCTACCCAGCTTCGCGACAACTCCTTCGAGTGGGGTGACCGCATCCTTCGCTTGTCCGGCGCCCGCCCATGATCCAAGCTGCGAAGCTTTGTCGTTCGCGAGTGGACCGATGACGGCGACTGTTTGATTCTTCTTGAGCGGAAGCAGATCGCCATTGTTTTGCAGCAGCACCATCGATTCCTGCGCCAGCTTGCGTTCGGTTTGCAGACTTTCCGGCGTCAGGACGTCGGTCTTTTCGCGATTTGGATCGAAGTAAGGATGATCAAACAATCCGGCCTTGAACTTCACGCGCAGCACGCGGCGAACCGACTCATCTACAACACTCTCCGGCAGCTTGCCGGATTTCACCAGATCGGGGATGAATCTGACATAGTCATTGTCCGCCATGTCCATGTCGACGCCGGCACTCAAAGCTTCGAGTGTTGCTTCAGAATCGTCGGCGGCGATGCCATGCGGTATCAATTCATGGACCGAGTCGTAATCACTTACTACGAAGCCGCTGAACTTCCACTCGTCGCGCAGGATGTCGGTCAGCGTGTGATGATTCGCGCTCGCGGGAATGCCGTTCAAATCATTAAACGCCGACATCAGGGTGCCGACCCCGGCGTTCACGGCTGCATGGAACGGCGGCAGATACACTTCGCGCAGCAATCGCTCGGACATCTCTACAGTGTTGTAATCGCGGCCGCCTTCAACTGCTCCGTAGCCTACGTAATGTTTAGCGCATGCGACCACGCTTTGGGGATCGGCCATGTTATTGCCTTGAAATCCACGCACACGCGCTGCTGCAACGGCAGAGCCGAGATAGGGATCTTCGCCAGCGCCTTCAACAATGCGTCCCCAGCGCGGGTCGCGTGCGATGTCGACCATGGGAGCAAACACCCATTTCACGCCCGAAGCCGTCGCTTCTTTCGCCGCAATTTTTTCGGCCTGCTCAATCAATTGCGGATCAAAGCTTCCAGCGCTCGCAAGCGGCACGGGAAAAATTGTGCGGAAACCATGAATCACGTCGAAGCCGGAAATTAAAGGAATCTTCAGACGCGAATTCTCGACAGCCGCGCGCTGGGCTTCGTTGACTTCCTTCGCTCCCAACACACCGAGCAGCGCGCCAACTTTTCCTTCTCTGATCTCCTGCATGATCTGCGGGTTCATGCCTGGGGGCTCGTTGAGTTGGCCGACTTTCTCTTCGAGCGTCATCTGCTGCAGCAGCGCATTCACCCGCCGCTCGATTTCAGAATCTGAGAGTTGCTGCTGCGCGGGGGCGAATAGAACGGAAAGAAAGAGCAGAATGCAGGCGAAAACCAGGTTGCGAGATCGAAGCATTGCGGCCTCCGGGCTAAATTGCGGGTGCCAGTATAACAGGGCGGATCACAATAGAAAATCGTTTTTCTGGCCTTTGCCAAGCTGGTCGGATCGAGCTGTTCAAGCGCGGCACCCTGGCATGCTGGCTGACTGGGTTCAATCGCCGTTCATTTCTGAACTTTTCCGATGTAGACCGCGAACGGATCAAGAGAAACTGAGGTCAGCGCCACACTCTTCTGGTTATTCTTCATTGTGGTTAATAAAGTCATGGAGTCGGTTCCCGAAATTCCCTGTGCTGAAAGGTCAAACTTTACCTTCTGCGGCTGCGCGGACATGTTCAGCGCCACGATTACCGCTTCATCTTTATAGCGTCGTAAATACGAGAGCACATTCGGGTCGTCTTCGTTCAGCGCAACGTAGTCGCCGTCACGCAGCGCCGGATCGTCGTGGCGCAACGCAAGCACGCGCTTGTAGAAGTTTAATATCGAACTTGGGTTCTTCAACTCGGTGGCGACGTTATGAGTTTTGTAGCTGGCCGGGACCGGCAGCCAGGGCTTGGCATTGCTGAATCCTGCGTTCGCAGCATCGGACCACTGCATGGGGGTGCGTTCGCCATCGCGGCCTTTTTCTTTCGGCCAGCCTAACTTTCCAATCGGATCCTTTACATCCTCGCGACGCTTGGGGTCGTTATTCGTCATTCCGATCTCTTCGCCGTAATACATGATCGGAGTTCCCCGCAACGTGAGATAGAGCCCGGCCATCACCTTCGCAATCGCATCATTATGAACACCATCTCCGTAGCGAACATAGGCGCGAACGATGTCGTGATTGCTGAGCACGAACACCGGCCAGCCGGCTGACTCGACGCCCGCGATCTGCTTTCGAAATTCCGGCGGCGAAAGCTTATCGACGCGAGCGAACAGGAAGTCCATCGGCATCTGCAGTTCGTTGCTGTGTTGCCCGTAATATTGTTTAAGTTCCTCGATGTCCTTTGTCCAAGTCTCGCCGATCAGGACGGCGTCATACTCATCCGCAACTTTGCGAAGTCTTTGCAGTACGCCATGCAATTCCGGAAGTTTGGTGTTGTAGAGGTTCTGCATGTTCGGATCGCCGTATTGATTCTTGCCCGGCAGAACGGGATTGTTGTGCAGGTTGGGATCTTCAAACAGCGTGTCGACTGCGTCTAGGCGGAATCCAGCCACGCCGCGCCGGTACCACCAGCGAGTCACGTCGAACATCGCTTTCTCAACCGCCGGATTGCGCCAGTTCAAGTCTGGTTGCTGTGGATAGAAGAAGTGGTAATACCACTGGCTCGTCGTAGGATCAAATTTCCATGCCGAACCGCCGAAGGTTGATTCCCAATTATTCGGAGGCTCGCCCGGGCCTTTGCCGTCGCGCCAAATGTACCAGTCCCGCTTCGGGTTATCGCGCGATGAACGAGACTCCTTGAACCACGGGTGTTGGTCGGAGGTGTGGTTCATCACAAAATCCATAATGATGCGGATATTTCTGTTCTTGGCCTCGCGCGCGAGGCGGTCAAAGTCCTCCAGGGTTCCGTACATGGGATCGATGTTTTCGTAATCCGAAACGTCGTAGCCGAAGTCCACCTGCGGCGATGGGTAGCACGGGGTGATCCAAATCGCATCGACGCCCAGATTCTTCAGGTAATCGAGCTTCGACGTGATGCCATTCAGGTCCCCGATTCCGTCATTGTTGCTATCGGCAAAGCTGCGGGGGTAAATTTCGTAGAACACAGCGTGTTGCCACCACTGATGGCCTTGGGCATCGAGCTTGACTTGTGCCTTTGCTTTTTTCACAGACATGCAAGTTGCTATAAGAATGATGAGCAGGCAGAATGCGGCTGGCCGGCTGAAGGGACGTACTTTGGATGAAGTGCGAACGTGCATGCTGCGCATTCAGCCCTCCTGCATGACGACACAACGAAATGAAATTGTCTCATGCGGGAATATGGTAAGTAGTTGGAGTTAAAACTTCTGGTGAGTTTGCAAAGAACACAGGGCGAAAAATGATAGCGCTGCTGTTTTCCGAAGACAAGGAAGTCGCAAGAAACGCGCGAATTAAAAAAAATTCATTCGAGCATTTCACAAATCGTGCGAACTGCTATAATTGCGAGTTTCAAAAAGCAAGTTGCAATTCTTTTGTAATTCTTTTTTGGGTTGAACAACAACTAACCCCGCTGTAACGCTGTAACGAAGAAAAATCCTGATCGATGCAGATTTTCCATCGCAGCGCTAACGTTATTTCCCGCGCGTCAATTTATGCGGGCATCTTCACCACTGCGTTTGTGCTTTGGTTCTGTGTGAACCTCCAGCGCTCGCCCTACGTCACCTACGCGGGAGTTGCCCGTCCGCAGCCGGTGCCGTTCAGCCATGAGCATCACGTCGCGGCCCTCGGGATCGACTGCCGGTACTGCCATACTTCGGTCGAGAATTCGGATTTTGCCGGAATTCCTCCGACCAAGACCTGTATGAACTGCCACTCCGAAATGTGGACTGCCGCGCCGATGCTGGAGCCGGTGCGCGAAAGTTATCGTACGGGTAAGTCGCTGGTCTGGAACCGGGTGAACGATCTTCCGGATTTCGTTTATTTCGATCACAGCATTCACATAAATAAAGGTGTAGGGTGCAATACGTGCCACGGCGCGGTTGATCGCATGCCACTGATGTTCAATGCGCAGTCGTTGCAGATGGAGTGGTGCATCGGCTGCCATCGTGGGCCGGAAAAAGAATTGCGCCCTCGTGATCAGGTATTCAATATGCGATACCAGCAGCCGACCTCAGAGGTGCCCGTGGTTGTGGATGGCAAGAGCTTTACCGATCAGATGGCGCTGGGAACGTATTTGTCTCATAAATACAACCTGCGCAGTGCGATGGATATTACAAGCTGTTCGACGTGCCATCGGTAGAACGGCAGCATCAGGCTCGAGGCTTCAGATTTTCAGGCACAGAATTAATGAGCGAAAACAATAACAAACCGCACCACGAAGCAGTTTGCCCCGGCAAGAAGGACAAGCTCGACCTCGTTCAGGTGCAAAAAGAAATCGAGCAGAAGAATGCGCCGGAATTTTGGCGCTCACTCGAAGAACTTGCCGGCAAACCTGAATTCCGCGAGATGATGCACCGCGAATTTCCGAAAGGCGCGTCCGAGTGGGCCGATTCCCTCTCGCGGCGCGGCTTCTTCAGGCTGATGGGTTCATCGCTGGCCCTCGCCGGTATGACGGCCTGCACCAAGCAGCCGTTCGAGACCATCGTTCCTTACGTCAAGCAACCGGAAGAGCTGGTCCTTGGCCGGCCGCTGTTCTATGCGACCGCGTTCACGCTCGGCGGCTATGCGCAACCGCTGCTCGTCACCAGCCGCGAATTTCGTCCGATAAAAATTGAAGGCAATGACCGCCACCAGGCGAGCCAGGGCGGCACCGACGTTTACGCGCAGGCTTCGATTCTGAATTTGTACGACCCCGACCGCTCACAGAACGTCACGCAACTTGGGAACATAGTTAACTGGAGCGATTTTGTTGCCGCCATGCGGCAGCCGCTGCTCGACCAGCAATCAAAGGGCGGCGCGGGAATCCGGGTTTTGTCGGGCGATTTTTCGTCGCCCATACTCGCCGATCAACAGCAGGCGCTGCTCAAGCGCTTCCCGGAGGCGAAGTGGCACTACTGGGAGCCGATCAATCGCGACAACGTCTTCGAAGGCGCGCGCATGGCCTTCGGTCAGCCGGTTGAAACGACGTATAAGTTCGACGCTGCCGACGTAGTCGTCTCGCTGGACGCTGATTTCCTCTACGCCGGATTCCCCGGGATGACGCGCTACGCGCGTGATTTCGCCTCGCGCCGCGATCCCGCTTCCGGCAACATGAGCCGGTTCTACGCGATTGAGAGCACACCGACGAACACAGGCGCGAAGGGGGACCATCGCTTGATACTGAGAGCTGTGGAGGTCGAGGCGGTTGCTCGGGCTCTCTCGTCTTCCTCGGGTGCGGCGGCTGACTTTGCTGTCGGCGGGAAGGGCGATGCCGGCAAATTTATGGCCGGGCTAGTCGCCGACTTGCAAAAAGCGCGCGGTGCCAGCATCGTTATCCCCGGCGATCATCAGCCGCCAGTCGTCCATGCCCTCTGCCACGCAATCAACCAGCAGCTTGGAAATGTCGGCAAGGCGGTTTTCTATTCCGATCCGATCCCGACCTTCACGGGCAATCACAACGACTCACTGAAAGAACTCATGGGCGACCTGAAATCGGGCAAGGTCGAGATGCTCATCATTCTCGGCGCAAACCCTGTCTACGACGCGCCCTCGGATTTCGGCTTCTATGACGCGCTGAAGAACAGCAATACCCAGCTGCGCATCTATTCGGGCTCGCACTACAACGAAACCTCAGAGCTCTGCCACTGGCATATTCCTGAATCCGACTACCTCGAGGCCTGGGGGGATACGCGCGCTTATGACGGCACGGTCAGCATCGTGCAGCCGCTGATTGCTCCTCTTTATCACAGCAAGAGTGCTATCGAGCTCCTGGGTTACATCGCTGGGCAAAACGAGCCAACCGGCCACGAGATCGTTCAGAACTACTGGAAGTCGAAACATTCCGGTGCCGACTTCGACCTGTGGTGGCGCAAGTCGCTCGAGCAGGGTTGGATCGACGGCACGACTGCGCAGCCCAAGCAGGTTGCGGCAAAGAACACAAATTTCCCTGGTTCGGCACCGGCGTCCGCTCAGGGCGCAATCGAAATCAACTTCCGCCGCGATCCATCGGTTTACGACGGTCGCTTCGCCAACAACGGCTGGCTGCAGGAATTGCCCAAGCCGATGACGAAGCTCACTTGGGACAATCCCGTGCTGATGTCGCCTGCAATGGCCGATCGGCTCCACGTCGAAAAGAAAGACATGGTTCGCGTCGAGCTGGCTAGCGGCAAGTATCTCGACCTGCCGGTTTGGGTGCAGGCCGGACATCCGGATAACTCAATCACCGTTTTCCTCGGCTATGGTCGCGAGAAATCCGGCCGCGTGGGCAATTTCCAGGGATTCAATACGTACACTTTGCGCACCAGTGATGCGCCATATTTCACGAGCTCGGTGAAATCGATTACCAAGCTCGGCAAGACCTATATCCTCGCGAGCACGCAGGGATATCAGACGATGGATACCGGCGACGCGCATCGTCCGATTGTTCGCACGAAAGATCTCGAAGATTTTAAGAACGAGCCGAAGTTTGACGACGAAGCGCCGGCGTCGTATGAGACGCTTTATCCCGGCTACGACTATAAAGACGAGCCCTTCGCCTGGGGCATGGCGATCGACCTGAACAAGTGCGTCGGCTGCAACAACTGCATCATCGCCTGCCAGGCCGAGAACAATATTCCGATCGTCGGCAAAGATCAGGTAAATCATGGCCGCCACATGCACTGGTTGCGCGTGGATGCGTACTATCAGGGCGACCGTGACAATCCGAAGATGCACTTCATGCCCGTGCCTTGCATGCAGTGCGAGGATGCGCCTTGCGAGCTGGTTTGCCCGGTCGGCGCGACAACGCACTCAACCGAAGGCCTGAACGATATGGTCTACAACCGCTGCGTCGGGACGCGCTATTGCTCGAACAACTGTCCTTATAAGGTTCGGCGTTTCAACTTCTTTCTATTTCAAGACTGGGACACGCCGCAGTTCAAGATGCAACGCAATCCCGATGTGACGGTGCGCAGCCGCGGTGTCATGGAGAAGTGCACCTATTGCGTACAGCGCATCAATCATCACCGCATCGATGCTGAAGTCGCGGTGACAAAAGCTGGCGGGAAGCTTACTCCAACCAGCATCAAAGACGGCGATTTGCAGACGGCTTGCCAGCAGTCCTGCCCGGCGAATGCGATTGTGTTCGGCAATATTAACGATCCGAACAGCGTGGTTTCGAAGTGGAAGAAAAATCCGCGGAATTACAGCGTGCTTGCAGACCTGAATACGCGCCCACGGACGACGTATGAGGGAGAGGTAAAGAATCCGAATACGGAATTGAATTCATAGCTGTCAGCTCAGCTGTCAGCTATCAGTATTCAGCGTGTAGCTTGAGGTCTTACTGAGAGCTGAAAGCTGACGGCTGAGAGCTAAATAACATGGCGAGACCAACTGAAGTCGAAATTGGCGAGGACAAAGCGCCGGTCATTGTGCCGGGGCATACATTCGCCACCATCACGGATAAGATTGCCTCGATCGTGCTTCGCCGGCCGATTACCAATGGCTGGCTGTTCGGATTCGCGATTTGCTTCCTGATCCTGCAATGGTTCCTGCTGGCGGTGTGCTGGCTCTTCTATAAGGGCGTCGGCGTTTGGGGGGTGAACATCCCTATCGGCTGGGGCTTCGCTATCGTCAGCTTCGTATGGTGGATTGGAATCGGCCACGCCGGAACTCTGATTTCGGCCATCTTGTTGCTGTTGCGGCAGACGTGGCGAAATTCAATCAACCGCTTCGCTGAGGCCATGACGCTTTTCGCTGTGGCCTGCGCCGGCATGTTCCCGCTGCTCCACCTTGGCCGTCCATGGTTGTTCTATTGGCTCTTCCCCTACTCGAACACCATGACCTACTGGCCGCAGTTCCGCAGCCCGCTGGTATGGGACGTGTTCGCGGTCTCGACTTATCTGACGATTTCGCTGGTGTTCTGGTATGTCGGACTGATTCCCGACATGGCCAGCCTGCGCGACCAGGCCACGAACAAACTGGTGCGTGGCATATACGCCATGATGTGCATGGGTTGGCGCAACTCGGTGCGCCACTGGCACCGGTATGAATCTGCGTACCTCCTGCTTGCAGGATTGGCGACGCCACTCGTGCTCTCCGTCCATACGGTTGTGAGCTTCGATTTCGCGATTGGCATCGTTCCCGGATGGCATACGACGATCTTCCCGCCATATTTCGTCGCTGGCGCCATCTACTCCGGGTTTGCGATGGTCCTGGTGCTCGCGATTCCAATCCGCAAGTTCTACGACATTAAAGATTTCATCACCGACCGTCATATCGAGAACTCAGCCATGGTCATGCTGGCCACGGGCTGGATCGTTGCTTACGGATACGCAATTGAAGCTTTTGTGAACTGGTACGGCGGCGATCCGTACGAGAGCTTCCTGCGCTGGAACCGTCTGCATGGGCCCTATGCGTTCTGGTATTACGCGTTGCTCTTCTCCAATATTTTGGTACCGCAGATCCTGTGGGTAAGGCGCGTCCGGACGAACTCTTTCTGGCTCTTCTTGATCTCGCTCGACATCCTGATCGGCATGTGGCTGGAGCGCTTCATCATTGTTGTGGTTAGCCTCACGCGCGACTTCCTGCCGTCGGCTTTCGGCCAGTACTATCCGACTTGGGATGATTGGTCGGTTTTGCTTGGCACGCTCGGTTTCTTCGCCGCCGGCATGTACCTGTTCCTGCGGTTGCTGCCCGCGGTTTCAATTGCTGAATTGAAGACGCTTATCCCGCAGGCCGAGATCACCGTTCCCCACGCCGAGGAGGTCACGGAATCATGAGGGACCCCAAGATCTTCGGGCTGATGGCCGAATTCGAGAACGTGAACGACGCAATCATGGCCACAAAGAAAACGTACGCGGCCGGTTACCGCAGGATGGATGCCTACTCTCCGTATCCCGTCGAGGAGCTGGCCGAAGCTGTCGGCTTCCATGGGAACGGCGTCGCGCTCGTTTGTCTGGTCGGTGGGGTGCTCGGCTGCACCGCGGCGTACGTTCTGCAGTGGTGGATTAACACCATCAGCTATCCGGTAAACATTGGTGGACGGCCACTGCATTCCTGGCCGTCATTCATCATTGTCAGCTTCGAGATGACTATTCTTTTCGCCGGCTTATCGGCAGTGTTCGGTATGTTGTCTTTGAATGGGCTGCCAATGCCATATCATCCGAACTTCAATATGCCGCAGTTTGACCGGGCATCGAGAGACCGATTTTTCCTAGTGATTTTCTCTTCCGACAAAAATTACGACGCTGTGCGCACCCGCGAGTTTCTGGAAGGCCTGAGCCCACTGTCGATTGCGGAGGTGCCCAGCTAAATGGCACGCCTTCGTTTTCAATCCCTGATCGGTGGCTGCCCCACCCTACGCGACTTTCGTAGGGCGGGAAAGATATCAGCTGGTGTAATAGTTCTCCTCATCCTCGCCGGCTGCCGCAACGACATGCATGACCAGCCGCGGTTCAAGCCACTGGCAGAGAGCGACTTCTATCCTGATCTTCGATCTGAGCGCCAGCCGGTCGAGGGCACCGTCGCGCGCGGCCAGCTTCACGAGGACACATATTTCTATACCGGAATGGTCGGCGACAAGCCGGGCGACTACATGCCATTTCCCGTCACTCAGGAAGTTCTCGATCGCGGCCGGCAGCGCTTCGATATTTTTTGCGCGCCATGCCACTCGCGGTTGGGTGACGGCAACGGAATGATTCCATCGCGCGGCTTTCAGCATCCGCCGACGTATCACTCCGACCGTTTGCGCAAGGCTCCGCTTGGTTATTTCTTTTACGTGATGACCACCGGGTTCGGTGCCATGCCCGATTACGCCGAGCAGGTTCCGCCTAGCGATCGTTGGTGCATCGTAGCCTACATTCGCGCTTTGCAGCTGAGTCAGAACGCGACTCAGGCCGACGTTGGCGGCCATGCAGTACCTTCGCCCCCGCCGCAGCTCGAGGAGCCCGGATCAGGAGCGACGCCTCCAGTGGTGTTACCGCAGCCAACCGTGGTCGAAGGTATTCCGGCCCAGCCACCGCCAAGCACCGGGGAGGGCAATCAGGCTACACCACCCCCGGGCGGAGGGAAGAAGGAGAGATGAGCGCAGTGCGCACTGATTCCAGAGAATTCGCCGCTCCAGAAGCCGCGCACACAATCTTCCAGCGCTCGCTGGGTGTTGGCCTGCTTTTCGGAGTTGCCTCGTTGATTCTTGCCCTTTTTCCCGCGACGCGAGAGCAGTTCTTTCATTCCTATCTGATCGGCTTCATGTTGTGGCTGGGCATTTCGCTCGGCTCGATGGCGTTCCTGATGATTCAGCACCTCACCGGCGGCAAGTGGGGCATGGTGATTCGGCGTCCGCTTGAGGCCGCGATGAATGTGCTGCCGCTAATGGCCCTCTTATTTATTCCGATCGCAGGCGCGGGGCTGCCATACCTATATAGCGGAAACCATGAATCTACCGGTGGCTGGCCGGGGTGGCTGCACTATGACGGGCCCGATGCGCACTTGAAGATGATGAGCCATGGCTACCTGAGTGTAGGTGGTTTTTGGGGCCGGGCGGCAATATATTTCGCTATCTGGATTGGATTGGCATTTGTCCTGACGAGCTGGTCGAAGGAGCAGGATGAGCCTCCTGTTCAGAACCTCGCTCCCCGGTTCAGAACTATCTCCGCTCCCGGACTTATTATTTACGCATTCACGATTACTTTTGCTGTCATCGATTGGGTCATGTCGATCGACCCACATTGGTACTCGACCATCTTCGGCTTCATCTTTATCGCCGGGCAATGCCTTTCCGGAATGTGCATGATGGTCGTGATTGAACGCATTCTGGTCCGCTATGAGCCGCTGGCTTCCATTTTGAAGCCTAAGGAAGTTCATGATCACGGGAAGCTAATTCTCACATTCGTTCTGCTGTGGGCCTACTTCAGCTTCTCGCAACTGCTTATCACCTGGGCGGGCAATCTTCCGATGGAGATCCGCTTCTTTACGCGCCGCCTCTATTCCGGTTGGGAGGTCATTGGGCTTGGTCTAGTGATATTCCACTTCGGCATACCATTCCTGTTCCTGCTCTCGCGGCCATTCAAGCGCAATCCACGAACATTGGTATGGCTGGCGGCAGGATTGATTTTCATGCGCTTCATCGACCTGTTCTGGTACATCGAACCCAGCTTCCACAAGACGCTCACTTTTGATTGGGGATATTTGCTCGATTTGGTCGTTCCAATCGCGATTGGCGGATTCTGGATGGCAATGTTCTTCCGCAACCTCAGGTCGCGGCCGATGTTGCCGGTATACGACCTGCATGCGCAGGAGTTCCTTGAATACGCAGGAGCCGCTCATGACTGATCATCGGAAGGGAATGCACGTGCATGGCAATGGCGAAGACATCGGCTTCGAGCGCCAGGACCTCGGTTCAAAACCCATATTTGGATTTCTGATTTCGCTGGCCATTCTGGGGATTTTGGTCTATTACGCGATTTGGGGAATATTTTATTTCCTTGATTCATTTGACAAGAAGAACCAACAGCCCCGCACCCCACTGGTGCAGGTGGAATCGAACACGCGTGAAGTGCAGGCCCAGCGGATTCAGCAGTTCCCCGAGCCGCGTCTGGAAGAGAACGAGCGCACGGAGCTCGATGGTTTTCGCTATGGCGAAGAGGAGAGACTGAACAGCTACGGCTGGGTTGATCAAAAGACCGGAGTTGCCTACATTCCAATTACGCAGGCGATGCAGTTGATCGCGCAGCGCGGGCTGCCGACCACTCCCCAGACTGGCACAATGCCTCTGGCTCCAGTGAACTTAGCCAGAGCGGCGGCCGCGGCTGCCGATACCAGCAACGTGTCTCAAAGTCAAAAGACTCAAAATCAAAACAAAGGAAAAGGAAAAAAGTAGTGAGCAGTAGACTTAACAATTCGTTTTTTTCTCATGGAGCCAAGGGTGCGTTAGCGCGTTGCCTGGCCGCAGCAATGCTTGTCATCGCCTTGAGTTGTGCCGTGTTCGCGCAAGGGCAGGAGCCGAACGATCCGGTTGCGACTCCGCCGGATGTCAAGCCCAAGGGGCTTGAAAATGTCGGGATCGAGCAGCGCTTAAATCAGCAGCTTCCGCTCGATTTGCAGTTTCGGGATGAGACGGGCAAGACGGTTCGCCTCGGCGATTATTTCGGTAAGCAGCCGGTGGTGTTGAACTTCGTTTATTACCGCTGCCCGATGCTGTGTCCTGAACTTTTAATTGGACTTGAGAGCGCGCTGAAAGTCTTGAGCTTTAATGTGGGCCAGCAGTTTCAGATTGTCACCGTCAGTTTCGATCCGCGCGATACGCCGCAACTGGCGGCCGCAAAGAAAGCCGACATTCTCTCGCGCTACAAACGACCGGGGGCAGCCGAGGGTTGGCATTTTCTAACCGGGTCGCAGGAGTCGATTACAGCTATAACCAAAGCCGCCGGTTTTGGTTATCAATACGACGAAAAGAACGGCCAGTTCGCGCACGCCACGGGGATCATGGTAGCCACGCCGCAGGGCAAGCTTGCGCAGTATTTCTATGGCGTGGATTTCCCACCACGAGATCTACGGCTGTCGTTGATACAGGCCTCGAGCGAGAAGATTGGAAATCTGGCCGACGCCGTCATTCTGTATTGCTTTCACTACGATCCTGTGACCGGCAAGTACAACGCGATCATCGGCCGCGTCCTTCAGTTGGCGGGTGGGTTCACGGTCCTGTCTCTGGGTGGCGTTCTGCTGTTTCTGTTTCATCGCGGCCCGGACCATGAACACAGGAGGCAAGGCGACGCTTAACCAATATGTTCGATAATCTCCCATTTTGGCCGACGGCTGCGTCAGTACACGCGCGCTACGAAGATTGGCTATTCATTTTTCTGACCGTCGTCTCGGTAGTAATGACGGTGGCGATCTTCGCGGCGATCGCGATTTTTGCGATGAAATACCGGCGGCGGCACGGTCGAGAAGCCACCCAGATCGAAGGTTCCCTGCTCATTGAGACTATTTGGTCGGTCGCCCCGTTTGGGGTCATGCTGCTGATGTTCGCCGGTGGCGCCGTGCTTTACTTCAGCATGAGGACGCCGCCGCGCGACTCCGACCAGGTCTACGTGGTCGCAAAGCAGTGGATGTGGAAACTGCAGCACATGGAAGGGCCTCGCGAGATCAATCAGCTTCATGTGCCGGTGGGGCGCGACATCGAATTGATCATGACTTCCCAGGACGTGATCCACAGTTTCTTCGTACCTGAATTTCGCATTAAGCAGGACGTCATTCCGGGACGCTATACGACGCTGTGGTTCCACGCTACTAAGCCTGGGACCTATCATCTCTTCTGTGCGCAATTTTGCGGGACCATGCACTCTGGAATGGTGGGCGAAATTATCGTAATGGAGCCGCAGGATTACCAGACGTGGATGACGAGCGGCCAGCCCAGTGGCACACTCGCGCAGACCGGAATGACTTTGTTTCAGCAACTTGGGTGCAACACCTGCCACAACATGGAGACTCAAGGGCGCGGCCCCAATTTGACCGGCGTTTTTGGCAATCCGGTGCAACTCGAAGATGGGCGCACTGTGATCGCCGATGAAAACTACGTTCGCGAGTCGATCCTTTTTCCGGCGGCCAAGGTCGTCTCGGGATTCAAGAACATCATGCCTTCCTGGCAGGGACAGGTCACGGAGGACCAGTTGAATCAGCTGATCGCGTACGTGCGATCATTAAGCCCAGCTCCGGCAGGGCGGGCGATGACCGCTGGAGCTTCGGGAGGAAATCCGCCGGAATCGAAGTAAAGGAATAAAAATGTCTACCACAGCAGTAAGCACGGAACGGCAGAATTACCTGAATTCGGAGTACGGGATCCGCTCGTGGTTGTTGACAACCGATCACAAACGCATTGCCCTGCTCTACTTAATTTCTATTACTGCAATGTTTTTCCTCGGGGGCTTTTTCGCCCTGCTCATCCGGCTTGAGTTGCTGACCCCGGCAGGCGACCTGCTGACGGCTGATACCTATAACAAAGCCTTCAGCATGCACGGCCAGATCATGGTGTTTTTCTTTCTGGTGCCATCGATTCCCGCGGTGCTGGGTAATTTCCTGATCCCGATGATGGTGGGCGCGAAAGACTTGGCCTTCCCTCGCATTAACCTGCTGAGTTGGTATCTGTATATTGCGGGTGCCGCTCTGTATATCTGGTGCATCATGAGCGGGGGCGTCGACACGGGTTGGACTTTCTACACGCCGTTCTCGAGCTTATTCAGTAACACTCATGTGGTTGAAGCCGCGATGGCGATTTTCATCGCGGGATTTTCTTCGATTCTGACCGGCTTGAATTTCGTAGTCACCATTCATCGTATGCGGGCGCCCGGTATGACCTGGTCGCGCCTTCCGCTGTTTTGCTGGTCACATTACGCAGTCAGCTTAATCATGTTGCTGGCGACTCCAGTGATTGCCATCACTTTATTCTTGATGGTGCTGGAGCGGACTTTGAACCTCGGCATCTTCGATCCTTCGCGCGGCGGTGATCCGGTTCTGTTCCAGCATTTGTTCTGGTTCTACTCCCATCCGGCGGTTTACATCATGATTTTGCCGTCGATGGGCGTGGTCAGCGAAATTATCCCCTGCTTCTCGCGCAAGCGAATTTTCGGCTACAACTTCGTGGCCATGGCAAGCATTGCCATTGCCGTGATTGGGTTTCTGGTATGGGCCCACCACATGTTCGTTGCCGGAATCTCGCTCTACTCGGCGCTGGTGTTTTCGTTCCTGAGCTATATAGTCGCGGTACCATCGGCTATCAAAGTCTTCAACTGGACCGCGACCATGTACAAAGGGTCGCTTTCATTCTCGACCCCAATGCTCTATGCCCTTGGCTTCATCGGTCTGTTCACCATCGGCGGATTGACCGGACTATTCCTCGCTTGCCTGGGAGTCGACGTACACGTTCACGACACATACTTCGTAATTGCCCACTTCCATTACGTGATGGTGGGAGGCGCCGTCTTGGGATATCTGGGAGGAATGCATTTCTGGTGGCCCAAAATATCCGGGCGCATGTATCCCGAAGGCTGGGGCCGGCTTGCCGCGATTATCGTTTTCATCGGCTTCAACTTGACCTTCTTCCCGCAATTCATCGTGGGATACCTCGGGATGCCGCGCCGTTACTGGCAGTATCCGGCGGAATATCAAGTCTATAACGTGCTCTCGACGGCAGGCGCCAGCATTCTGGCAGTTGGCTATCTCCTGCCAATTATTTATCTGCTGTGGTCCCTGCGTTATGGGAAACCTGCTCCGGACAATCCTTGGCAGGCTACTGGGTTGGAGTGGCGTACCGCTTCTCCGCCGCCGACATTCAACTTCGAAGAAACTCCGGAAGTAACGTGGGAAGCCTATGAATACGACACGATGCCGCTGCCGGAAGAGGTGACTCTTGAGCGATAGAGCTGGCGTTGGCGAGACGCCCCTTGCCGTAGAACATGTGGACCGGCCGGAACTGCGCCATCATTTTGCCGATGTCGTGCAGCAGCGCAATGCCGCTTCGCTTGGCATGTGGGTGTTCCTGGCGACTGAAATCATGTTTTTCGGCGGCATGTTCTGCGGATATCTGATCTACAGGCGAGCGTATTACCCTTCATTCGCCGCAGGCAGCCGGAGCTTGAACCTGGTAGCCGGAACGTTGAATACCGCAGTCCTCATCTGCAGCAGTTTGACGGTTGCCACAGCGGTTCGCGCTTCGCAACTCGGGAAACGTAAACAGTTGATTGGCCTTCTTTTTGCCACGCTGTTTTTCGGCATCGTCTTCCTCGGCATAAAAGGTTACGAGTGGCACGACGAGTACGTACATCACCACGTACCGACTTTTTACTTCAGTGCGCAGGATTTAGTGCATGACAATCCGAACCTGAACATCGACCCGCAAGCCACAAAGATCTTTTATTCTTTGTACTTTGCTCTGACCGGAATACACGCAGCCCACATGATCGTTGGTATTGGAATCTTCACGGTCATCACGATCATGGCGTGGAAAAACAAATTTTCTCCTGAGTACCACACCCCGGTCGAAATCGCCGGATTGTATTGGCACTTCGTGGATATTGTTTGGATTTATTTGTTTCCGCTCTTATACCTGATTGACCGACGATGAGGAGCTAGAGAACCGTTATGGCCGACCATCTCGCAAGAGCTGATCACTCCGATCATTCGCAGCCCTCCGAACACGTTGTCTCCGCCGGGCTCTACTGGCTGATTTGGGCGATTCTTATTTGCGCTACATTTCTGACCGCGTGGGTGGCCACGGTCGATCTGGGGATTTTCAACACCGTAGTCGCGCTGCTGATCGCCACGTGCAAGGCTTCCATCGTCGTCCTCTTCTTCATGCACGTGAAATACACCAGCGAAAAGATGACCAAGGCCATCCTGATATCGGCAATCTTTTGGCTGTTCCTGCTGTTGTTTCTGAGCCTTTCGGACTACGCAACGCGCGCTTCTGGATAGGCCGTGGAAGAGCGGTGCTTTTAGCTTGGCGTCAGCTCTCGTAGGAAGTTGGAAGTTGGGCTTAGCCCCTGCCACCCACCGTGGCGTTTAGCCGCTTCTCAACAAACTCCGCCAACTGATGAGTCACATAGTCAGGCTCATGAATGCTGAACACTGGCAGATGCTTTAGCTTCAGCAAAACGTTGCGCCAGCTTCCGTTTTCGCCGTTCTGGTTAAAGCCATTCTGGTGCCCGCATTTCTTGTGGACGATCAACGCATCCGCGCGCGAAAGATACTGCCGGGCAGAGTTTTTGAAGTCTTCGACTGCAGGATCGAGGACTGAAATATATAAGTCCGGCTGGATGAATTTTAAAATGCTGTTCGATTCAAGGATCGCATTTTCCGCTTCGTTCAACCTGCGTTCGATTGCCGGCATTGCTTCGGAGAGCTTCCCTACCGCGCTCCGCACCCAGTAGGAGTGTTTCGCACCTGCGGTCAGAAATCGTGAACTGTCGGACTTCCCCGATCGATCTTTCTCTTCCGTCATCGCCCAGGCGTGGTCGACGGTCGCGCATTGGCACGGCTTGCCATTGAGCGAGCAGCGGCCGTGGCCAAATTGCGTGACCTTGAATGCAGTCCAGTTGTAGGAGGGCAGCGCTGCGATCACGCCCGCAACCACGCTGGTTTTCCCCACGTTGCGAGAATGCCCGCCGATCACTACAACGGCCATCAGTCTCCTTTTTTACCCAGCCGCGCGAGGCCTGCCAGGTTCTTCAAATATTCCCGCAGAGGCTTCGCCGGCGTGCCCCAGAACGCGACACCGTTGCCACGAAGGATTTTCTTCGGCAGAACTCCCGCTTGTCCTCCGAGCAATACGCCTTCTTGGATGCGCGCATGTTCGCCGACGCCGACCTGGCCACCGATGATGACGTTATTTTCGATGGTGATGCTGCCGGAAAAACCAGCCTGGGCGGCAATGATTACGTTCTCGCCGAAGTTGCAGTTGTGGCCGATATGTACAAGATTGTCGATCTTCGTTCCGCACCCGATACGAGTCGTTTCGAGGGCACCGCGATCAATCGTCGTATTCGCGCCAATCTCGACGTCATCTTCAATTTCGAGCCGGCCGATCTGCGGAAACTTTTCGTAACGGCCGGTCGCTGGGTCCCGAACGTAGCCGAATCCGTCGCTGCCGACCACGGCGCCTGCATGGACGATCACACGATTGCCGATCCGAGTTCCAGGGTACATCGTGACATTCGGATAGATCTTGCAGTCTTGGCCGACCTCGACCTCGCGGCTGATCACGCAGTTTGCCCCGAGCCATGTGCGATCACCGATCTGGGCGTCATCGCCAACAAAAGTCCACGGATCGATGGTGACCGATTGGCCAATTTTCGCGCTTGAAGAGACGATTGCACTTGAATCGATACTGCACTCGCGCGTTTCCTGCTGGCTCAGCAATTTTGCCGCACGGGCAAACGCAAGGCGTGGGTGAGGGACGATCAGCAGTGTTTTGGCTGCCTTTACGTTTTCAGCGAATTTCGCAGCAATCACGGCAGCAGCTTTGGAACTGAGTGCCGCGCCGAGATCTTTTTCGTCCTCAACAAAAACGAGATCGTTTTCTGAACACGAGGAAATACTCGCGACGCCGTGCAACTGAATTCGATCATCGCCTATAACCCGAGCGTCGACGGTGTTTGCGACCTCTCTTACTCGTGCGGACATGCCACTTGTTGTATACGTTTGTTGAGAGAAAGAAAAGTAACGCGTATTGTCGGGAAAATAGCGTGGTAATTATCCTTTGAGTTCACGTATATCCCTTGCTACGCTTGCATCATGGCATGCGTAGTCGAATCCATCGACCTCAAATTGCTTCGGGCAACGGAACATTTCTGCGCCATCCAAAATGGCATTGCCGCGTACACCGCTACAAAGCCGTATCAAATTGTCCACGACTCTGACGGAAAAGAAAAAGGATTCCGCGTCTTGGTTGATCCACCGCTTCCCCTCTCCGTTTTGGTCGGAGAACTCATTTATCAGCTCAGGTCTACCATCGATCACCTCGCGTTCGGTCTCATCAATAAAACCGACTGGACAAAGCTCCCCAGGGACTGGGAGGGAAAATGCGCCTTCCCTTTGCATTTGCTTCCCCCAAAGGTTTCCCCAACTCCGCGGAGTGCATTCGAGAGGGAAATGCCCGGGATTTCCGACAATGTTTTTGAATTCATCGAGGCTATACAACCGTACCACGCCGCTAATCGGGATAAAGCGCGGCACTTGAGGTGGCTCTCTCAGCTCTCTAATTTCGACAAGCACAGATACCTCAATTTGATCTACCAAAAGGGTAGATATATTCAGGCGATTAGGAAGGCCGACGGAGATACTGCCTTCTCCCTTCAAACCGTGTACCACGGCGCAGAATTCAAACGGGAAACCCCGGACTCGACTTCTACAATGGATGCAAAAGCTGGTTTCTTCCCGTTTGTAGGATTCGACGAAGCTATTCTTTTGGACGGTGGACAACTCCCCGCACAAGAAGTTCTGCAGTTGTGCTTTGATGCGGTCGAGAACTTCATTGTCCCGAAAATGTGCGAGTTCCTTAACCAATAGCGTCTAACCCGGAGACTGCGGAGATTTAGTAAGTTCACGGACGAAAGCCGACCCGCTGTGTCTTCGCGCTCTCGCTTTTTTCTCGGCGTACTTCGCGGGGAAAAAGCTTTTCCCTGGCCGAATCCATGGAGACTGGCCGGTTACAATTGCCCTTCATGAAAATCATCGCCGTCATTCCGGCCCGTCTCGCCTCCACGCGCCTGCCCCGAAAGATGCTCCGCGAAATTCAGGGGAAGCCGCTTGCCGTGTGGGTTTATCAGGCGGTACGAAAATCTCAACTGCTCAATGATGTGACCATCGCAACAGACTCCAAAGAGATTCTTGAAGCCTGCAAGAAGCATGGCTGCAATGTTCGTATGACTTCCGATAGCCACCGCAGCGGCACCGAGCGCGTGCATGAAGTTTCGCAATCTGTGCCGGCGGATGTGTACATCAATGTTCAAGGTGATGAACCGATGATCAGCGCCAACCACATCGAGGCGCTGGTTGGGCTGATGCAAACCCCGGATGTTCCAGTCGGGACGCTCAAAACGCCGGCAGCGCCGGAAGATATTGCAAATCCGAACGCGGTGAAGGTGGTTACAGACCTTGAAGGCAAAGCTCTCTACTTTTCCAGGTCAACCATTCCTCATGACCGCGATAGCTCACATCCACAATATTTCAAGCATCTCGGAATCTACGCATATCGCAAACCGTGGCTGGACAAGTTCGTCGCTCTGCCGGAGTCGATGCTGGAACGGACGGAACGACTTGAGCAACTTCGGCTCTTGGAGAATGGGATTGCAATCTACGTTGCCGAGACAGAATTCGACAGCATTGGAGTGGATACTGAGGAAGATTTCGCGCGCGTCCTAAAAAAGCTCAAGCCGGAGAACTCTCCGGCTTGAGTGCTGCAGCACTGTTACAAGCTTAAATTAGCGGCGTCCGCCGTGGCCTCCGCCCCCGGAGCGTCCACCACCGCCGCCACCGAAATGACCGCCTCCTCCACCGCTGTGCCCACCACCACCTCCGCCAAAGTGACCGCCACCCCCTCCGCCGAAGTGCCCTCCGCCCGAAGAGACATGGCCTCCGCCGCCGTAGGAGCGGCCGCCACCGAATCCACCGCTTGGCCTGGCGCCGCCGAATCCACCGGAATAAGCCGAGGATCGACCGCCACCATAGCTGCCTGATGGACGCCCGTATGCGCTGCCACCGTAAGACGGGCGTCCGTATCCGCTGCCGCCGTATGAATAGGACGGACGCGAGTACGAGCCACCGTAGGATCCCATCGAGCGCCCACCGGAATACGGAGATGCTGAGCGTCCATATGCTCCGCTATAGCTCTGCGATGAACGCCCATACGATTCGTATCCTCGGCTATTCGCCATGTACGATGGCGAAGGTCGAGGCACATTCATCGCTCCACGTGGCCCATTGGATCGAGGCGTACCTGGTGCCGCGCCTCCACGAGGCGAGTAGCTCGGGCTGCCTCCGCGTGGTGAATAGCTCGGACTCATTCCGCGAGGCGAGTACGAGGACTGGCCGCGACCCATGCTGGCCGAGGGCGGACGTGGAACATTGTTTCGAGCACCCATCTGCGGTGACGAATAACGGCCATTCATTCCGCCGGGGGAAGAGTAGCCGCGATTCATACCGCCCCTGTTCATACCTTCCATGTTTCGCGAACCTGGATTGCCAGCATTCGGTGGACGCGGCACCGAACGTGAGCCCATGGCGCCCGCCATCGGTCTGGAGTTGCTGAATCCAGGCCTCGAATTGTTAAATGCGGGGCCACGGTTTGCGGTTGCGATTCCCGGCCGCTGCGTAGCGCCCATCTGACCCGGTCTGGCAACGTTCGAGTTGAAGCCGCCACGGGCCGCATTGTTGAAGCCCCCACGATTTGCTGTTGCGGCACGGCTTACAACCGGGCGAGAGAACGCACGCGATGGTGGAACCGCCGCTCTCACGCCTCTTGAGCCCATGATGCTCGCGCGCGTTGGCGAGACTCCGAGTGAGTGAACAGCGGTCATGCGGCTCATCTGGTTCGGAGCAATCCGCAAATTGTTATGCGCCACGGAAAGCGAGTTCACCAGCGTATTACGCGAAATTGCCGTGAATCCTCCTGGGCGACGCATATTCGCGTAGTGAAGCGAGAACCCGTCGCGAGCAGCGAAGCGTCCATTCACAAAATGGCTGCCATAAAAGCGATTCAGGTTGCCGTAGCGTCCGCTACCCCAGAATCGCCCATTCGTGAAGTTCACATGATAAAAGTAGCCGCGGCTCACGCCATACCATGGAATGAACGGCTCGCCCCAGCCCAGCGGACACCAGCCGAAGCCAATGCCAACTCCGCCACCGAACCACGCCACCATTGCGGGCGAATACCACGGACGGTCATAAATCGGACCGGGAGCCCAACCCCATCCGCCTCCTCCATAAATCCAGCGGCCATAGTGAAAAGGAGCAAATCCCCAAGGCTCATAGTCAACCCAGGTCCATCCCCACGGATACTCGTAAACCCAGTGACCGTAGTGGTAGGGAGCCCATCCCGGCGCAACCGTCGGGTACCACACTGCGCCATAGTCCGGCGTTTCCTTCCATACGCCGTATTCGTCAAGATCATCGCCGCCGACCGTATCAGGCGCGACGTAACGTGCCGACTCGGAATGATCGAACTTGTTGTCGCGTGCTTGTGCCCACTGGTCAAATGCATCCGGTGCAGGGGCGGCGTGCCGTTCCATGGTCAACGAGGTGCCGTTGGTGAATTTGACTTGCTCGTTTGCATGAATCTCTACGGGCTGTCCATCGCCGGTCGATTCGCCTTCGCCGTTCCACACTGTCACGACCGTCTTGTCAGCGTCGGGATCGACATCGAAGCGGTAGTCACCCGGCTTCTCGACGGTGAACGCCTGATTCGGCGTATCGACTTCGTACTTTTCGCTGTCATACAAACGGCGCACGTGCAGATAGAGAGCGCCCTGGTGCAGCTGTAACTGAACTGTATTTTCAGAGATGTTGGTGAGGGTAAGGCTGCTTTCGGCGCCGATGCGGATCTCGCCCGTTCCTACGCTGATCTCGGCCCGAGAATCCTTGTCAGCCCAAATATTGTCGGAATTGGTCAGTGGACGATTCAGCTCGCCGGCGACCCAATCTCCCGTTCCCTGTGGCTGAACCGAAACCGACCCCGTCATGTATTGCAGGCGTGCGGCACGTCCTGGCGGATCGCTTGGCAAAGGCTGATCGCTCGGATTGGAGGCGCTTGCCTGAGCATCGGGCGAGGGCTGCTGCTCTTCGGGCTGATCGTACTGAGGCTGCGCGGGCTCTGCCTGAGCGGGTTGCTGATCGTCGTATTGCGGCGCGGGCTGCGCTTCAGGGAGCGTCGTGTCCGGCTGGCCCACATCCGGTTGACCCATGTCGGGCTGAGCTGGCTGGTCTCCCGGCTGGTCGTATTGCTGGTCATTCGGAGTGTTGCTCTGTGCTGCGGCTGAAATGGCTGCCGGGCCAGACATCAAGGCCAGAAGTGTTAAAACGCTTAGGAAACGGTTAAAAGTCCTCATGAACCCCCTCCTTCAGAAGCGACTTGGCTTCCGAGGCACCCCGCGTGCGAATGGGGCAGAGCAGGCGATCTTACCGCCAGTTATGTTAACCCCACATAGGTGAAAGAGTTTCGCCAGAATTTGGTCGAAAATGCCATGAAAACAAGGGGTTTGGCGGGAGCATGGGAAGCGGGTAAACTGATTTCACCGGAGAGTTGGCCGAGCGGTTGATGGCACCGGTCTTGAAAACCGGCATACCTGAAAGGGTATCGGGGGTTCGAATCCCTCACTCTCCGCCAGCTTGATTCAGGTCCCTCGACTGCGCTCGGGATTTCGGCAGCGAGCTCAGACGCTCGCTAAACGCCTCAAGTTCGAATCCCTCACTCTGATTCAAAGCCAAACCTCGCTGCCGCGTAGCGATTTTAGATGCACACGCATTTTCTGAAACAGCTCTTCCATCCTAATTTCGCAAAACGTAACACGGGCTCGAGAAGCATTTGTTTTGCGATGATTCTTTGGAGGAAAGCGTTGAAAGTACCATCGCCCAAGTCACCGTCCGAACAAAAGGTATAATTCGTTCGCCGCCATGATGTTGGCTCCTCGAACCATTCTTGGACAATATGAAATCCGCTCACCGCTCGGCTCGGGGGGAATGGGCGAAGTGTATCGAGCGCATGATACGAGGCTCGACCGGGAAGTAGCGATCAAGGTCCTTCCCGCATCGCTCACTTCCGATCCCGACCGCTTACGGCGTTTCGAGCAGGAAGCCCGTGCCGTGGCGGTGCTGAACCATCCCAACATCCTTGTGGTCTACCAGATGGCGACCCATGATGGCATGTCTTACATGGTTTCGGAGTTGCTGGAAGGCGAGACACTACGCGAGCGTCTCGGGCGGGGGCCGATTCCCCTGCGCAAAGCGATTGACTACGAAGTGCAAATCGCGCATGGCCTGGCCGCGGCGCATGAGAAAGGGATTGTTCATCGCGATCTAAAGCCGGACAACCTTTTCATCACAAAAGATGGCCGGGTAAAGATTCTCGACTTCGGCCTCGCCAAGCTGACCCAGCCAAAAGATGACTCCGGCCAGATGAATACTCTGACGCAGGGGACCGATCCAGGCATGGTGGTGGGAACTGCGGGTTACATGTCTCCGGAGCAAGTACGGGGAAAAACCGCGGATCATCGCTCCGACATATTTTCCTTCGGCGCGATTCTCTACGAGACGGTTACTGGCAAGCAAACGTTTCGCAAGCCGACGTCGGCGGAGACGATGAGCGCAATCCTGAATGAGGAGCCGGAAGCGATTTCGCAGCTTACGCCGAGCGTTCCTCCGGGATTGGAGCGGGTGGTGCGGCGTTGCCTGGAAAAGACGCCGGAGCAACGCTTCCAGTCGGCTTCCGATCTGGCATTTGCGCTCGAATCATTATCGGATTCAGCCATCACATTGCCGTCAGGTGTTCATGCGCAGCAAAGTGCGAAGCAGAACCACAGGCGGATTGTGCTGGCCGGGGCTGCTGTAGCGGTTGTGCTCGTTGCAGCTGCGGTCCTGGTTTATTTTGGAATGCAGCCGCCGGCGCCGCCGGTGGTCTCTAATTACATCCAGCTCACGCATGACGGCCAGCCGAAAGAATTGGGCGGCACTGACGGTTCGAGGCTCTACTTGGAATTATATGGCTCCGATTACCAAGGCCTGGCTGAAATGTCGGCGGCAGGTGGCGAGCCCCAGAAGTTATCCATTCTGCCTTTAACGAACATGTTTCCCCGGGGGTTGTCTCGGGACGGCTCGGACCTTCTGGTGGTCGAGGCGAACGGCATTCCCCCCGTCGGGCCCCTCTGGAGTGTACCGATTTTGGGCGGGTCTCCGCGGCGGATTGGCGACCTGGTCGGGAATGGTGGTGACTGGTCTTTTGACGGCAAGAGGCTGGCTTATAGCGATGCCAGCAACATATACCTGGCGAATGCGGACGGCTCTGCAGCCCGTAAGCTGGTGGCGTTGAGCAATACTGAAGTGGTCGTGAATCTGGCGTGGTCGCCCGATGGGAGCTATCTGCGATTTACCGAGGCAAATTTCGGCTCTAATGCTACTTCGATCTGGCAAGTCTCCGCAGACGGAACGAACTTACATCGCTTGTTCCCTGGCTGTTGTGGCCGTTGGACAGCCGACGGCAAATACTACGTATTTGGGTCGGGAAAGCAGGTTTGGGCCGTGCCGGAAAACAGCGGCTGGTTTCACGCCGAAGCCAAACCCGTTCAATTGACTTCCAGCCCAATGGCATTGTCGCGTCCTGTTCCAAGCAAGGATGGCAAGAAGCTTTTTGTGGTGGGTGCGACAACCCGCGGCCAATTAATGCGCTACAACCAGAAGGCGCGACAATGGGCGCCCTTTATCGGGGGTATCTCGGCGGAATTCGCGGCTTTCTCGAAGGACGGGCAATGGGTGGCCTATGTTTCTTATCCCGATGGCGCGCTGTGGCGCAGCAAAGTGGACGGGAGCAACCCGCTCCAATTGACGTACTCGTCCGATTACGCTTTCCTGCCGCGGTGGTCCCCCGACGGCAAAGAGATATTGTTTTACGAAACGCCAGTCGGCGCGCCTTCCCGAATTTATGAAGTCTCGGCCGATGGTGGGAGTCCACGGCAAGTGTTGCCGGACTATCCCGGGATGCAGCAGGACCCGAATTGGTCGCCGGACGGAAGCAAAGTCGTCTTCGCCGGCCAATCCAATGATCGTGCTTCAGCAGTGCACATACTTGACTTGAAAACTGGCAATGTCTCCACGCTTCCGGGTTCGCAAGGCATGTTCTCTCCGCGCTGGTCTCCCGATGGTCGCTTCATTCCGGCTTTATCGACCGACTCGAAGGTTCTTTCTATCTTTGACCTGCAAACGCAGAAATGGACGCAAATCGTCACCGGCACAATCGGATGGCTAAACTGGTCGAAAGACGGCAAGTCCCTGATTCTTGTAGACGAAAACCAATCCACTGTGCTCAAGGCCCGCCCGAGCAATCACAAAGTAGAGCAAATCGCAGATTTGAAAAGCTTTGCCTCCACGGGCCATTACGGTTATTCGCTGGCGGTCGCGCCGGATGATTCGCTTTTAATGCTTCGCGACGCCGGCACCTATGACGTGTATTCGCTCGACTGGCACGAGCCGTAAGGTAAGTGGATTGATCTAGTAAGCCTGTTCACCTGCATACTTCAGTTCTACGACCGTGCAATCGTCATCCAAGGGCATGCCTTACTCCGCATTGTTTCCGCGACGCATTATTTTGCCTCAAGAAGGTAGCGGTTTGACCGTCGCTTTATAGAAGCGTGCGCCGCGCAACGTGGTTCGCAGCCACGACAGTAGAAGCATCGCTACGAAAATTGTGATCAGTCCCGCCGACGCGACAACAATGCCGTTCCCCTTGCGCGGCAGAATCGTGAACTTCCCGTACACGAATTCAATATGTACCCAATAAACCAGAAGCGACGTCTGGCCGAGCTGGATCAAGGGACTGAAACCCCCTCACTTTCCGCCAGATGTTTCACGCAATTAGACGCAGGATAATTTGGGGCGATCGTCGGTGGAAATTAGTAGCGCTGTAACACTGAGCCCTGCTAAAGCCCACGAAGGGCGTGGCGCAAGATCCCCTTCTGCTACACTCCTTACGACTTCTCACCGCAGATTAGCCTCGACTAGATTCAAGTGGCCGTCCTTTGCCACCAAAAAGCGGAATCCATCGCTTCGAGAAAAGCCCATTGCCGACATCCTAATTTCTGCTGGCGGCTGGTACCAGCCCACTGTTTTCCCATCAGAAAGATCTACAACTTCATAAGTTACGTCGAACCGATGATCCTCACGAGGTGGCGTTCGCAACCAAACTGCGGCATATCCAGAAGAAACCCGCACGGAAGTGGGAATCAAATCGTGGCCGGGTCTTTTAAAACTAATGCGGTTCACTATCTCGCCTCCGGCACTGATCACGATGATCTCTGACTCGTGAAGGAGGTAAATATTGCCGTCGTCTCCAACGGATGCATTTCCCGCATGTAGTTTTGCCTTTTCGTCTTTATCATCCACCCGCGGATAGGCATTAGTCAGATTCCGGATGCTCTTGCCGGTCCCCCCGTCGAACAGAGCTGCAAAGGGACGGCCCGCGTCTTTACCCACCGTCACTCCCGCCAGGAGGAGGGAGCCATTATCAAGGGCAGCGAAGTCCATGATGTCCACGTCGAGCAAAGACAAATCCAGCTTTGTCGCCGCCGACTCTTGCCCGTCGGACTCAAAGGAGACCACAAGCAAGTCGGGTCCGGCATTAGCGAGCATCCAAACCTCACCCGATGGGGTCACCGTGAAGTGGTAGAACAGATATTTTGCTTGCTGCACCTCCGACGGCAGCTTGTAAAGTGAAGGTTTCCATGAAGAATGATCGAGTCTCATTATCGTCGCATTGGTATACAGATCTCCTCCGAGATGAAAAAAAAGATCGCCTTCGCTGTCAGAGACGGGAATCCCATAGAAAGGAAATAGTGGCACATCCAGCGCCTTGGCCTCCGAGATGTGAAGCTGCCTCGCAGCATCAGTGGCGCCGGCGGTTGCACCCAGGATACCTATAAGGACGAGGGTAGTAGTAAGCGGCCTCACTGTGAACCCCCGGCCTGGCGCTCCTCACGAGATGAAAGATTCTCAGTTAACCAATGCTGGAAAGCCTCTTCTCTGGGGCATACGGTTTTCTTAGGTGACGATGCGCGATGGAAAGCCGAGAGGTCGGCGTCGGCAAGTTCGAGCTTGGCATGCTTTGTTATTGAAGCACCGTACGTGCAGCTCCCCGAACTAAAAACCCAGCAGTTACTACATGGAACTCGGTTGCGCAACGGATCGCATCCGGTCCCGTATCCCTGACATGAATATATATCGGCCTCCCAGTATTCTCCCCCACACATGCATTGATATCCGGACTGCAGGACAGAGTTGGACGGACTTGGGCACTCCGCAAAGATCGATGCGCAGAAAACTAGGGAAGCAATAACCAAGGACGGTTTCAGCACTGATTTTTTCATGTTAACCTCCTGCTGAAGCAAACTACACCCAAAACGGTGATTGTGAAAATCCGAATCCATTTCTGTTACGAAAACGGAACAGGCCACCACAGCCCGCAGTTCCGGTTTCTAATTCGCCGATGCCACACATCCTCAGCTCACGACGGCAGCGGTTTCACCGTTGCCTTGTAGAATTTCAAGCTTCGCAGTGTTGTTCTCAGCCATGACAGCAAAAGCATCGCCAGGAAAATCGTGATCAGGCCTGCGGATGCGGCAGGAACGCTGGTGCCTCTATGCGGCAGAATGGTGAATTTCCCATACACGAATTCAAGATGGACCCAATACACCAGCAGTGAAGTTTGGCCAAGCTGGATGAGAGGGCTGAATCCCATTTGCCCCGGTCCCCAGCGGCACCAAGCGTAGGCGGATAAAACCAGCAGAAGCAGCATTCCTACACGGAGGGTGAAAAACTCCGGGCTGGTATGCCAGTAGTTATAGACCGGATAGAGTTGCCACGCGCGCGAGTCGAAGAATTTCGAAAGCAGAATGAAGGCAACGCCGCAGGCCCCTGCTGCGCCGAAAACATACGCGCCCAGTTTTTTCGTTGATGGATTGATCAGAATGAATCCCAGCGCCAGACCAGCAAATGCGAACCCTGCCCAGGGGAAGATTGGGAACATCGACGAGTGCGGGTGCGCGAGGTTAACAGCCTCACTGATGTAGCTTTCAAATTCCCACGGCAAAGAGCTGGGACGCCATGAAGTCCAGAGTAGGGGAGTGAGAGTGGAGATGGCGGCCGTAACAAGAATTGCTGCGGCGATCAGCGGGGTATAGTGCCAGTTATTTTGATCATCGTTTGTTGGTGCGGGGACGCCGTTGCTTTTATCGCTGCTGAGCGTGAGCGCGCCCCAGCACAAAAGGCCCAGCAGCATCAGCGAAACACCAATGCAGTTCAAAATATCCACGCGGAACAAATCGCTCCACGGCGCCCATCCCCAGGCGATCACAAACTCCTGAAGCCGGAACAAAATCCCGAGAGCCAGGATTTCGGCGCCGCGCATAATAGTCTTCTTCGCAATTTGCGCCGGAGTTGCGCCTTTTCGCAGAAGCTTGTCCACGACTAATGCAAATGAAATTCCGGCAAGAAACAGGAACAATGGCGCTGGAAACGTGCCCAGCAGTTGCGACCACACGTAAACCTGCGAATTCCGCGCCGCACCACCAAGCCAGGCGTCGTAGCAATGCGTTTGGAACATCAGCAGGCATGCGAGTCCGCGCAGCCAATCGATGTAGCCAAGCCGGGATGCTGGGCCACCAGGCATTCGGTGCAGTATAAGGCGAGTGTGAAGAAGTTCAAATACAGGAAAACCGGGGAATGAGCGTCTCGCCCGTCCAGCGCGGGTTACGCGGCGGCGGCCTTTTTGGGAGCAGCAGGCGCGGGTTCGGTGGCTTTACGTACAAGGTATTTGCCCGGGCCGGTTAGGAATTTTGCCAGCAGTCCGGCTACGCGCTCCAGGAGTACTCGCTCTTCGGGACCGAATGCATTCTCGCGATCACTCTCAACGTTGAGAAAACCAACTTCGCGGCCGGCAATCTTCATTGCGACGATCACTTTTTTGCGGGTCCCTGCCGCCGCAAATTGCGCCGGATGAACCAGATTTTCGAGCAATGCGGGCGCCGATTTTTCATCGAGCTTTAGATAAATTCCGACCCAGCCATAATGGCGTCCGTCGGCGAGAAGTTCAGCAACTCTCTCCAGTGGAGAATGATGGAATGAAGGGCGATTATCGGCAAGCTCCTGCTCGATTTTCGCGAGAAGATCTCGGGGGGAAGAATATGGTTTCACGCAGCGGCCTCGGTGAGAGTTTGTAGTTTAATGTTACGGGGGAAGGCGGTCAAACAGGCTATGGTCGGTTCTGCAGCTTCTCTGTTTCGCCCTGCTCAGACGATTGCTTCATGTCCGACTGATCGGGCCTGATCACGCTCAAGTTCGCCGGCGCGTCGGGATGAACTCCGAAATCCCAGACATAGCTGTTCATCCCTTGGTCGCCCAACAACTCCGTCACGGCGAATTCGCCCGGCTGCATGGGAGCTTTCGGGGTGAGTTTGATCCAGCCTTCCTGTAGTTGCTCCGCATCTGCGGGAATCACAACTTCTTCAGGGCTCGATTTACCATGCATTTCCACTTTGACTGTGCCCACGATTCGCTTATCGCCTTTGACCTGTACGCGGACGATTCGGAAGCGGTCCCAGGGCAGTTCGGCGCCATGAGTTTTCGCAGTTGGAGCTTCGTCATCCGCGTCGTTTGCGTCAATGTTGATGTAAATCGTCGGCAGTGTGGCGTGAACTTGCAGCTTCGACCGCGGGCCGGCTAGTTCGATGGTGTGCTTGGCGCCGGACACCGGATTCATTACGCTGCGGAGCACGTTATGCCCTGTGTGCCGGTTAATGTCGGCTCCAGTCTGGTCGAGGGGAAGTAGCTGCGGTTCACCCAGATAGGTATCCAGCGCATAGACACCACCCTCCGATGGGAGCCGCAAGCCCGGCGCGACGTGCGGAGATTTTGCTTCTTCTTCCTGCCGCTGTTCCTGTATCTCCTTTTCCAGCCGCTGCGCTTCCGGCGACATCTTGCCAGAATTCAGATCCTGCTCATATTGCCGGGTCGCGTTCCAATCGATCATCGAATTCGGAACGTCTTCCCATTCATTGCGCTCCGCGCTGAAGTAATGCACGCGGTCACCCTGAACTTCGTACTTGGTGACGATCTGATATGAACCATCTTTGAGGATGAGGCGCTTGGTGCTTTGGGCAAAAGAGGTAGTGCATACAGCGCAGAAAAAGAGGGCACTTGCCAGAAGCAACTGAGACGTGCGGGACCACATGGCTGCTGCTAGTTTACTGCTGAAAAACGGCGTTTGTGTCGAGAGCGGCTAAGACTTTTTCCTGTCGCTGATGTGCCACAGCACACCCGCAGGATCGCTCAAATAGAGCACCCGAATACCCCACGGTTGCATGGCTGGCGGTTTGCACATGATCCCAGGATATTTTTTCGCGAGATCGAGGCGTTGAATGTGCTCCCACCAGGCGTCCGCATCCTCGACGTCCAGGCTCATCATGAAATTTCCGGCATGCTCGGCGACGTAAAACTTCTGCAGCAGAAATCGAAACGAGCCGATCTGAAGCTCTGCAATTTCCGGATTACTAATTAATAGTGAAGCCGAGGTCGATATAGAACCTCTTCGACAACTCCGCGTCTTTGGCGGGAACGAACGTTTTCAGGTCGATTACCGGACTTGCAGGCATGAGTTCTCTCCGAGCATCAACAAAGTCGCGCACAATACAGTAACCGCAGGACGGTAAATCACGGAAGATCCCGAAGGAAAAACAGTTTTCCATCGCGAGACTTTCTGTCATAATTGATCGTGCACGCCAGCCTGCACTATTTCCCAACACAATTTAGAGCGAGGCAACGATGTCGGCAAAGTACATCTTTGTAACCGGCGGTGTAGTGTCTTCATTGGGCAAGGGACTGGCGGCGGCCTCGATCGGTTGCCTCCTCGAAAGCCGCGGACTCAAAGTCAACATCATGAAGTTCGACCCGTACCTGAACGTCGACCCAGGTACGATGTCGCCGTTCCAGCACGGCGAAGTTTTCGTGACCGACGACGGTGCCGAAACCGACCTCGACCTCGGCCATTATGAGCGTTTCACGCACGCCAGGCTCTCCCGCGACAACAACTGGACCACCGGCCGCATTTACGAGCAAATCATTGCCAAGGAACGTCGCGGTGATTATCTCGGCAAGACGGTGCAGGTAATTCCGCACGTAACGAATGAAATCAAGGCGGCGATGAAGAAGGTCGCGCAGGATGTGGACGTGGCGATCGTTGAAATCGGCGGCACCGTCGGCGACATTGAATCTCTGCCGTTCATGGAAGCCATTCGCCAAATGCGCCAGGAACTCGGGCGTGAAAACACACTCTTTGTTCATGTCACGCTGGTTCCGTTCATCGCGGCCGCACAAGAGTTAAAAACAAAACCGACGCAGCACTCGGTGAAGGAACTGCTCAGCATTGGAATTCAGCCCGATATTCTGCTCTGCCGCACCGACCGCTTCCTCTCAAAAGAGATCAAATCGAAAATCGCGCTCTTCTGTAACGTCGCTGAAGACGCAGTAATCACGGCAAAAGACGTTGCCTCAATCTATGAAGTCCCGCTGGTCTTCTCGCGCGAACGCGTAGATGCCTTGGCTTTGAAGTATTTGCACCTGGAAGCAAAAAACGGCGACCTGAAGCAGTGGGAAGAGCTGGTTCACCGCGTCTATAACCCCAAAGCCGACGTCAACATTGCGATCGTCGGCAAATACGTCGAGTACGAAGATTCGTATAAGTCGCTCAAAGAAGCTCTCGTTCACGGCGCGCTTGCTCACAATTTGAAATTGCAGGTGAGCTGGGTTGAAGCAGAAGGATTGGAAGCAGGCCAGCGCGCGTGCGAAGAGCAACTGGGAAGCTACGACGGAATCCTTGTTCCCGGCGGATTTGGGAAGCGCGGCATCGAAGGAATGCTGCAGGCCATCCGCTACGCGCGTGAACAGAAAATCCCGTATTTCGGGATTTGCCTGGGAATGCAGACGGCGTGCATCGAGTTCGCGCGCAACGTTTGCGGACTGGCAGAAGCCAACTCCAGCGAATTCGATCCCGCAACCTCACACCGTGTCATCTACAAACTGCGTGAATTGCGCGGCGTGGAGGAACTCGGCGGGACGATGCGGCTTGGAGCATGGACTTGCAAGATCGAGCCTGACACCCTGGCGCACCGAATCTACGGACAGACCGAGATTAGCGAACGTCATCGCCACCGTTACGAGTTCAATCGTGAATATGAAGGTACGTTAACGGCCGCAGGCCTGCGAATCTCCGGTTCCACGCCCGACGGAACTTATGTCGAGATGGTTGAGCTTCCCGACCATCCCCATTTCATCGGCTGCCAGTTCCATCCTGAGTTCAAATCGAAGCCGCTCGAGCCGCATCCTTTGTTCAGGTCCTTTGTCGGCGCAGCGCACGAATACGGCCGCGAGCGGCAAGCGAGAAAAGAGGCGGCTGAGCTGGAGATGTTTCATCGGCCTCAAAAAGTCGCGAGCCGGTAGGCCAACTTCTTTGCCACGGATTGACGCCGATCGAGACTGATATAAAAGATGGTAGAAATCCGCGAACAGATAGGCGGCTGATTTCTCGGCGTTCTTCGCGTGCTCGGCGGTTAAAATCTTTGCTTGAGCCTTTCCTTCCAAATCGAAGGCATCAACGTCGGCTCCGGCAGCCTGTTCCTCATCGCCGGCCCGTGCGTCATTGAGAGCGAGAAGCATGCCATTTTCATGGCGGAAGTTATTAAGGGCGTGACTCGCTCTCTGAATGTTCCATTCATTTTCAAAGCTTCCTATGACAAAGCCAACCGCACTTCCATCCGCAGCTTTCGCGGCCCGGGGCTTACCGAAGGCCTGCGGATTCTGAAGAAAGTTAAAGACGAAGTACACGTTCCCGTGCTGACCGACGTTCACGAAGCGAAAGATGTGCCTAAAGTTGCGGAAGTTGCCGACGTGTTGCAGATCCCTGCGTTTCTGTGCCGCCAGACTGATCTCGTCGTAGCAGCGGGATTGACTGAGCGAGCGGTGAACATCAAAAAAGGCCAGTTTGTCTCACCATGGGACATGAAGCACGTCGTCGAAAAATGCCGTTCCGCGGGGAATGATCGCGTGTTTGTGACCGAGCGCGGTGCGAGCTTTGGATACAACAACCTCGTGGTCGACATGCGTTCACTCGCCATCATGCGCAAATTTGCGCCGGTAGTTTTTGACGCGACGCATTCGGTTCAGCTTCCGTCGGCGTCAAGCGATGGTGAACACGCGGTGAGCGGCGGCCAGCCCGAATTTATTCCGTTACTTTCACGAGCCGCGGTTGCTGCGGGGGTTGATGGCGTGTTTATGGAAGTCCACGACAATCCCAAAGAAGCGAAATCCGACGGCGCGAATGCCCTCGAATCGACCAAACTCCGTGGCGTTCTCAAAGAATTGTTGGCGGTACAAAAGGCGATTGCCGAATCCCACGCCACGCCATAATCCTGCTACTATTCACCAGCCTACGTCATCTCATCTTCAATGCACGTGGTCGCCATCATCGCGGGAGTAGTAATTATCTTTGCCGTGCTGCTCGACGCCTTCGAGAGTGTGGTCCTGCCGCGCCGCGTGAGGCGTCAGCATTTCCGCATTACCAGCTGGTTTTATCGCTATACGTGGGTGCCGTATGGCAAGCTGGCCAGCAAAATCGAGTCGCAGGGCCGCCGCGAAAACATGCTCGGATATTTCGGACCGCTCTCCATGATTGCTTTGCTGGCATTGTGGGCGGCAAGCCTGATTTTCAGTTTCGCTCTGCTGCAGTTCGGCGCGGGCGAACACCTCTCGCTCGCGAATCAGCCGATCACGTTCCGCTTGCTTCTGTATCACAGTGGCGAAACATTCTTCACGCTCGGCTATGGCGATGTCATTCCTGCATCGACCTATTCGCGCATATTTTCGGTTTTGGAAGCCGGCATGGGCTTTGGCTTCCTGGCCATCGTGATTGGATACTTACCGACAATCTACACAGCGTTTTCACGCCGTGAGATTGAAATTTCTTTGCTTGATGCCCGCGCCGGTTCGCCTCCGAGCGCAGCCGAGTTGCTCAGCCGTACTATCGACGGAAACAACACCGAGACGCTCGATCGCCTCTTTCATGATTGGGAGCGCTGGGCCGCAGAAGTTCTCGAGAGCCACCTTTCTTATCCCGTGCTGAGTTTTTATCGCTCGCAGCACAGCAATCAATCATGGTTGGGTGCGCTGACGGTGATTCTCGACGCAACCGCTCTCGTCATCGCCGGAATTGACGGAATCAGCAGCGAACAGGCGCGATGGACATTCAAAATGGCTCGACACGCGGCGGTGGATCTTGCGCAGGTAGTAAACGCCCGTTATGACCCGACCGTGCCGCAAAGACTGACGACGGAAGATATGGCTCAGCTACGTTCCGAGCTTAGCGCAAAGGGCTTGAAGTTGGGGCAGGGATCGAATGTTGAGCAGAAGCTGCACGACTTGCGCTTGCGATACGAACCTTACGTAGCGGGTATCGCGCGAAATTTGTACATTTCGTTGCCGCCGTGGATTCGTCACGACACAATTAAAGATAACTGGCAAGCCGGACCATGGGACCGGCTGATTCAGGCGCAGGCTCTAGGCCGACTTTCGCGCGATCGGCGTGGCGGCTTGGTTGACGATCATTTCTGAGGATATTCTGGCTCGAATGGTCAAATTGCCCTGATCAACATGCAAGTGATGTCGTCATGCTGAGGTGTCGTGCCCACGAACTTATTCACGTTTGCAATGATCTGCTGCAGCAGGATTTCAGGCGTCGAACCAGCGCCCACGTTGATGGCCGCCAGTAGCCCGTCTTCTCCGTATTCTGCGGCAAACTGGTTCTCCGCTTCGACCAGCCCGTCGGTGAATATGGCTAACCAATCGCCAGGAGCTAACGTAACTTCTCCCGCGTCATAATGCGCGTCCGGCTGAATGCCGAGCGGCAGCCCTCCCGTATCAAGCCTCTCGATGGTTCCCGAGCTTCGCCGCAGAATTGGATTATTGTGCCCCGCGTTTACGTAGCTAAACCTGCGGGTTGCGGAATCATACTCGGCCAGAAACGCAGTCGTGAATCGCAATCCGCCTTGGCTGTTGCAACAGGCGTAGCGGTTCATTCCGGAAATCAGTTCCAGCAGTGAACATGAAGTTGACGACAACGTTTTCAAGCTGGCCTGGAATGTCGCCATGAGTAGAGCTGCAGGTATGCTTTTTCCGGCCACATCGGCAACTGCGATCAGATAATGCGAAGTTGTTTCGGGTCTCAAAAAAATGTCGTAAAAGTCACCAGCAACGGTGTTAGCCGGACGCGTCGCAAAAGCAACCGTAATGCCCGGGACCACAGGGGGAGTTGCAGGAAGCAACCAGCTTTGAATGTCGCGCGCAATTTCGAGATCGCGCTTCATCACCACCCGGTCGGCCACTTCGAGCATCAGCACAATAAATAAACACCACCCTCCCCAGAAATGCGGATCTCCCCAAATAACCTGAACATCGGTCCGCCCCTTGTGAAATTGGAAGCCACCGCTCGGAAATATCAGAAGTACGATTCCAAGCAGCAGCAAAATTCGCCGGGCGGGACTGAGCTTTCCGAGAAAGGCCCAGGCAAGTTCCTGCAACAGATCGAATGTACCTCGCTGCTTCCATTCGTCACGGACGGATCCGCCAGGAAAATCGCGGCGGTAAAGTTGGAAGCTGCTGCGTGCATCCTGCCGGAACTGAAACCAAAGCTGGTTCAGCGCCAGCCCCTCTGTGATGCGCTGCCAGAAACGTTCGACCTTGGCACCGAAATCCCGCCGCGTACCGGCGCCATCGGGCGAAGCGGTTGCGCCAGGTCGCGGCGCAGCGTTTTGTGGCGGGGAAGAGTAAGAAGGCATTGAAGAACGTGATTATAGCCTTGAACTTTGTTGGAACGGTTTGCGCTAAGGGCTAGCCACTCCCGAAATCGCTATCCATTTGTTTCGGCAGCGGAGGATTTTTTCGCGCGGGCGAGGTCCATTTTATGAAGAGGAGTACGTCGAAACAGCCAGGTAAGACGTGTTCGAAGTAGTTCTCCGCATGAACTTCATCGTATACGGCGCCTACAGAGCGAATCTTCTGAGGCTGTGCCAGCCATTTCTTGACTGCCTTGTTCTTGGGTGTCTTTCTCAAATCGATCGCGAATAGCGGGATTCCCGTATCCGCAAAAGCTGCATCAAGTGCGTCCGAAGGCGAGGCTCCCACCAGAACCGTCTGCAAACCTCTGTGGGGCACTACTGCCTGAAACGAACCTTCGTAGAAAGAAAATCCGCAAATTACCATTTCCTTGCCATAGATTTCTCGGAGTGCTGCGCCCATGGACTCCCCGGCTGCCCATGGCGCAGTCCCTACATGCCCGTTGTGCGCCCACAGCATCATTTTCGTTCCAGCAGGTTCGCGCTCTAGAATCCATTTCACGTTTTCCGCCATGTAGTGGTCGCGAATCATCGAGTAAGGTGGAGCTGACTGCAGTTCTTCGGCCTGGCGCACGGTCTCGAGATTGTGTTGCGCGAGAGTCCATTGTTCCGCACTTGAGGCTGCAATGTATTCGGATTTATGGTTTTCAAAATCGGAAAGCAGCAACTTGATTCCGTCCGCCGTTTTCTTGCGCTCGGCTGCCGGCTTGCTTCGATAGGCCTCTTCACTCTTCTGATCGCTTAAGGGAGAAAGAATGTCCGTTGCTTTCGCGCCTTCTACGGGGTCAACCCTTTCGAGATAAAAATCGACATTGGCAACGGCCACTCGCGCGAACTGCATGTCAAAGCCGTAAAATTTGATCTTGCGCGTGTGGCCAGGATCTTCGTTGTATTTCCGCATCCAGCGAATCAGGTCCAGCACCTCTTCGGTGTTCCACGTCCAGAAATACATTCCAGCGAGGGCAACCGCGGGATCGCCGTTCCCATTTAGCACGTAGTCGTTTACGGCCAGCGATTCGGGCCAGTTTGCTTCGATCGCAAAAACGGTGAACCCCATCTTTTCGACCAGGAGCTCAAACATGCGATGTTTCATGCGAAAGAATTCGCGAGTTCCGTGAGTGGCCTCGCCCATAGCGACGATCCGAGCGTCGCCTACGACTGGCCTAAGCTGCTCCAGATCTTTCAGGTCCGCATCGGGGTCGGTTGTTGCCAGCGGCATAGCGCTGTTTCGGAAGAAATCAATGACCGCACTCGGCGCATTGCTCAGTTGAGCATGCTGTCGATGTGCGGCATTTATCTGAACAGGTTGGAGGAGTACAACATACAACGGGAATAAGACGGCAGCGCCGAGGCTAGAACTGGAAGGGAGGTGCATATCGCGGCTGCAGAGTCTCGCAGAGTATAAACCTCGAGCTTCGGCCAGCCGGCGACGATTCGCACTCGGGAACACAGGCTTTTGATATGTCGCGCCGCCTCGCAAGGGAGTGCCATAATCTATTCAATGGCTGACAAGGGCATGGCCGGCGCTCCCGATTCGCCCGAAGCGCGCCGCTACAATCGGGCCCGGCGATGGCTCGGCATCGGGGAACTCATTCTTGGGCTGGCACTGCTGCTCGTCTTGCTGGTCACCGGCTGGACAGATTCTCTTCGCGACGCCGCGTATCTCGGCGCGTCTCAAAGCTATGCACTTGCGGTTTTTCTCTACGTCCTAATGCTGTTGGTGCTCAGCAAGATTGTTGGGTTGGGCCTCGATTACTACGGATTTCAACTTGAGCACCGTTATCAGCTTTCAAACCAGAAACTCGGCGGCTGGATTTGGGATGAAGCCAAAGGATTTCTGCTCACGGCAATTCTCGGCTCAGCACTGATCGAGCTGCTCTACTTCATCATTCGCGTGTTTCCTGAACATTGGTGGCTGATTGCGTGGGCCGGCTTTCTGGGCATTGCCGTGCTTTTGGCTCAACTCGCGCCGGTGGTGTTTTTCCCCATTTTTTATAAGTTCGAGCCGCTGCCAGATGAACAATTGAAGAAACGATTAGTAGGGCTGAGCGAGCGCGCGGGAACTCACGTACGAGGCGTTTATAAATGGCACTTATCGGAGAAGAGCAAGAAAGCCAACGCGGCGCTGACCGGGCTCGGCAACACGCGGCGAATTATTCTGGCTGACACATTGCTCGAAAATTATTCAGCCGATGAAATCGAAGCCGTGCTGGCCCACGAACTCGGGCATCACGTTCACAGGCACATCCTCAAGAGTATCGGCGTACAGGCGGCGGTTACGTTTATTGGCTTCTGGGCGGCAAACTGGACCCTTCACTACGCGATCAACCGCTGGCACATTTTTGACACGCTTTCCGATTTCGCCAATCTCCCGCTATTTGTGCTCACGTTTACCGTACTCTCATTCCTGTTGATGCCAGCTCTCAATGCGCTTTCACGCTTCCACGAACGCCAGGCCGACCGTTATGCGTTCGAAAATATCGCAGGAGTCGCGCCCTTTATTTCTTCCATGAATAAACTCGCCGACCAGAACTTGGCTGAGCGGGTTCCTTCACCATGGGTCGAATGGTGGTTTCACTCGCATCCCGCAATTGCGCGCAGGATTGCAGCTGCGGAGGCATGGGCAAGAAGCAACGCTCGATGACTGCTCGACCTTTATGCTCCTGCGCCATCGGATTTGAGGCGCTCGGCTTGATAATGTGTGCCTAGCGCATCGATGATGGGCTGAAGTTTTCCGTCGAGGACCTCTGGAAGTTGATGAATTGTGAGGCCGATGCGGTGGTCGGTAACACGGTTCTGAGGGAAATTATAGGTGCGAATTTTTTCGCTACGGTCGCCGCTTCCGACCATTTGCTTCCGTTCTTTCGCCAGAGCTTCCTGCTGTTTTTGCATTTCCATTTCATAAAGCCGGGAGCGAAGAACGCGCAGAGCTTTTTCGCGATTCTTGATTTGCGACTTCTCGTCCTGGCAACTGACGACAGTATTGCTTGGAATGTGCGTAACTCGAACCGCGGAATAAGTTGTGTTCACGGATTGTCCTCCAGGCCCGGAGGAGCAGAACGTATCGATGCGAAGATCTTTGGCATCAATTTTGATGTCGACCTCTTCGGCTTCCGGCAACACTGCAACAGTGACAGCTGAGGTATGGACCCGGCCCTGCTGCTCGGTTTCAGGAACCCGCTGCACACGATGCACGCCACTTTCGTACTTTAGTTGCGAATAGACTCGATCTCCTTCGATCATTGCGATAACTTCTTTCAATCCGCGCACACCCGATTCCGATGTCGACAGCACTTCCACTCGCCACCGCTTCGATTCAGCATATCGGTCGTACATACGGAAGAGTTCCGCTGCGAAAAGCGTGGCCTCGTCCCCGCCGGTGCCGGCGCGGATTTCGAGAATGACGTTCTTCTCGTCGTTCGGGTCTTTGGGCAGCAGCAGGACTTTAAGTTCTTCCTCGACGCCTCCAACCCGGCCCTCAAGCTTCTCGAGTTCTTCCTGCGCGTAGGCGCGCATCTCCGGATCTTTTTCATCTGCCAGCAGCGCCTTGCTCTCCGCAATGCCCTTTCGCAGATCTTTGAACTCGCGGTATTTCTCGACAATATGCGCAACTTCGCTGTGCGCCTTGGCAGTCTTCTGGTATTTCGCCGAATCGTTGATTACTTCCGGCGAAGCGAGAGCTTGCGTGAGTTCCTCGTAACGAGCTTCAATTTGGTCAAGTCGTTCAAACATGGTAGTCAGTGGCCGGTGAATAGTGGCCAGTTCGCTTTCTTAGATTTTGTTGTAAGTGGAAAAAGAATGCCAGTGATATGCGGCGGGGGCCGCTACGCAATCACTAGTTCGCCGCCGCGAACTTTTTCTAGTTCCATGGCAGAATTGAGGGCCGAGATAGCGCACTCGGCTTGGCTATCGTCGGGAGGCTGGGTTGTCACTCGCTGTAGCCAGAGGCCGGGCGCGGTCATGATCGCAAACAGTGACTTCTGGTGCTTGGCCGCGAAGCGAATAATTTCGTACGAGATTCCAGTGATGACCGGCAGCAGGGCGATCCGAAGCACCAGCCGCGCCCAAAATGTTGTAACCGGGAAAAGCATATAAACAAAAATCGAGATGATCATCACGGTCATGAGGAAACTGGTGCCGCATCTGGGATGGAACGTCGGATACTTCTGGACTTCGCCTGTGCTCAGCGGATCGCCGTTCTCGAATGCGAATACCGTCTTGTGCTCGGCGCCGTGATATTCGTAAACGCGGCGGATATCCTTAAGCAGCGATGTGCCCCAAATGAAGACCAGAAACAACGCCAGACGGATCAGCCCATCAATAAGGTTGAACGAGATCTGCCCATTCAGCGAAGGATACGACTTCTTCAGCTCCGTCGTTGCCAAAAGCGGCAGGTATTTGTACATGAAGATGAAGAAGCCGACCGAGATGACGATGTTGACTGCTGCTACCCATCCGCTGATTTCGAACTTCTTTTCAGGCGCTTTGCCCGTTTCGTCTTTCTGAAGCTCGTCTAACTGGACGTTTGCTGAAAATTTCAACGCCCGGAAGCCCAGTGTCATCGCATGGCCAAGGGTGATGACGCCCCGGATAACCGGCCATCCCATCCATTTATGCTTTTCCGACAGGCGCTCAAGCGGCTCACCGTGCGTGGAGAGCTCGCCCGAAGGTTTGCGGCAGGTGATCGCCCAGGCATGCGGCGTTCGCATCATGACGCCTTCAAGTACCGCCTGGCCGCCGACCAGCGTCTCCTCGCCTCCTTCAAGCGCGGGAAGGAGCTGAATGGCGACCAGAAAACGCCACAATGTCCGGAAAAATTGCATATTGATTCGATGAACTTCGGGCGAGTTAGATCCAGGATTAGGTTACCACACGGGTCGGCAGCCAGCTCCACAGCGACATCCTGGGGTGTGGTCGTGCGTCGCAGGTCGCATGTCGTGCGCGCTAGCGGATTACCTCCTTCGCTATCTATCCTCAGTTATTTCTTTTGGTTCGATTTTCCATAATTTAGCTCCGGATCTGTAATCCTATCCAAATTCGAAGCGCACGACCCACGACTCACGACGCACGACATTCTTCCACCCTACAATTATCTCGTGCTGTCCTTCTCCCAAACTGCAGAACGGATCGCTGCGACTACCAAGAAGCTTCAGAAAACGGCGCTGCTTGCTGACTATTTTAAATCGGTTTCGATCGACCAGGCGGCTGTGGCCGCCGTCTTCTTCTCCGGCCGTCCGTTTCCAGCATGGGAGGAGACGACACTTCAAGTCGGCGGCAGGTTGCTTTGGACGGTCGTGGAGGAGCTCTCTGGAAAGAGTGGCCACGAACTCACAGCTGCATATCGTGAGCACGGCGATCTGGGCGCCGTAGCTGGCGCGGTTCTTTCCGATGGACGACGACTCCCGTCGCCCCACAGTCCCACCTCAGTTCAGTTGTTTTTTCGCGAAATCGCCGCGGCGCGGGGTCCCTCGGCAAAAGGTGCTCTGGTCCGCAAACTGCTCAGCGAAATTTCGCCGCTCGAAGCGAAATATATCGTGAAGATCATTACTGGAGACTTGCGGATCGGCCTGAAGGAAAGTCTCGTCGAAGAAGCCATTGCCAAGGCGTTTGGGGAAACGCTTGCCCAGGTGCAACGCGCCAACATGCTGCTCGGCGATATCGGCGAAACACTTCGATTAGCCGCAGGCGGCAAGCTTTCCGAAGCAAAGATGCGCCTGTTTCATCCGATCGGTTTCATGCTAGCGAGCCCTGCGGAATCGGCCGAGGATGCGCTGAGTTATTTCCAAAATGCCTGGGTTGAAGATAAGTATGACGGTATTCGTGCCCAGGCGCACTGCTCGGGGAATACGGTGCGCTTCTTTTCTCGCACTCGCGATGAAATCACGGAATCTTTCCCCGAATTGCCCGGCGCACTCGCAGGTTTGCCGCAGGAGGCGATCCTGGACGGAGAAATTTTGGCCTGGAGCTATTTGACGGAAGAAGCCTCCACAGAACACACCCCCGGTAACTCTGAGGCGAGGCGACGAGAGCCTGCCCTGAGCGGAGTCGAAGGGGCCTCGTCCGTTGTAGGTCGTGCTCTTCCTTTCAGCGCCCTTCAGCAGCGACTCGGACGAAAGAAAGTCAGCGCCAAACTAATGCGCGATGTTCCCGTTGCGTATCTCGTTTTCGACGTGCTCTACGCCGGAGGCGAGTTGGTGATCGATAGGCCGCTAAATGAGCGTGCAAAAATTCTTGATGCCTTGCTGGCGGCAGAAAGAACCCCGGTTCGCCACGGAGACACTGAGACACGGAGAACGCCTTCCGAGCCTCAAGCCAGGCTCAGTTTTGGTCACCAAGAAACCGATGGCGAACGGCCTGCGACGGTGTGGCCAACGATCAACGACGAACGACCCACGACGCAACTGATCCGCGCTCCAGTTTTCCAGGCTTCTTCTCCGGAAGAATTGAATCAGCTCTTCGATGCAGCTCAAGCCCGCGGCAACGAAGGGCTCATGACCAAAGACCCCCAATCGCCCTATACGCCAGGCCGCCGAGGTAAATCGTGGTTAAAGCTTAAGAGAGAATTAGCGACACTGGATGTCGTAGTTACAGCCGTTGAATACGGCCATGGCAAGCGAATCGGCGTGCTGAGCGACTACACATTTGCCGTGCGCGATGGGGACCGGCTGCTGAATATTGGGAAAGCGTATTCAGGACTCACCGATGCCGAGATCCTTGAGATGACGAAGTGGTTCGTTGAACACACGATTGAAGATCAGGGATTTCGTCGAGTGGTCGAGCCGAAAATTGTGCTCGAGGTCGCGTTCAACAACATGATGAAATCCGACCGGCACGCGAGTGGCTATGCGCTGCGCTTCCCGCGAATTGTTAAATTGCGCCCCGACAAGCTGCCGGAAGAAGCGGATACATTAGAACGAGCAAAGCAGATTTTTACGAAGCAGCACGGATGATGCGTCATTCCACTTCTCGCAAATCCGGCGAGATTGGGCACCCATTCCTCAGTGGTGATGTTCGCCCTCTGCAGCGGCCACCGGAATGACGCATCCATGCGCCACTTCGCAAACCGCGTGCTCGAACTGGATTGTCGTGTGATCAATGCTGAAGTCATGATGCAAACGGTCTTTCACGTCGCGAAGAATGCGCTCGCTGGCCGATGGTGGAATGTCGGCGATCGAGATATGGCAGGAGAGAGCGCTGGTTTCTGAGCCGATGCTCCAGACATGCAGGTCATGGACATCGTTCACGCCGTCGATTTTGCGGATCGCAGCCTCAACCAGCGCCAGCTTCATTCCGCGGGGCGTGCCTTCGAGCAGGATGTTAAGTGTCTCGCGCAAAATACCGAAGCTGGACCAAAGAATCAGCGCGCCAATTCCGAAAGAGAGCGCCGCGTCAATCCAATATTGTCCGGTGGCAAGAATCGCCCAGCCGCCGGCGATCACCGCCGCAGTCGAAACCGTATCTCCGATTTCGTGCAACAACGCGCTGCGGATATTCACATCCCGATGTGCGCGATAGAGCATGAGTGCGATAGCGCCATTCATGATCACGCCCGCTGCGGCGACCCACATCATGGTTCCCGCATGCACCGGCTGCGGGTTCAAAACACGACGAACGGCCTCGTAAAAAATTAGAAACGAGATTGCCACCAGCGCCGCGGCGTTCAGCAACGCTGCCAAAACCCCCGCGCGATGATATCCGTAAGTATGCGTGTCGTTTGGAGGGCGTGAATGAAAATAGACTGCTACCAGCGAGAGAAGCAGGGCGGCAAAATCCGTGAGATTGTGGCCAGCCTCGGAAAGCAGTGCCAGCGAACGGGAGCGAAGCCCGGTGACGACCAACAGGGCAATGTAGGCGGCCGTGACAAGCAGAGAAACACGCAGCACCTTGGAGGTGCGCTCGTCGCCGCCGTGCGAGTGAACGTGCACCTATTCAGTCTAAGGAGGCTCGGAGCCGGATTCAAGCCGTGCGACCTCGCCGAGATTGCCTATTTCAACTGCGGTCCCATCATGTGGTAAAGAGAGTGAAAGTAAAGCAGTGGCCGTCCGTCGCGCACAACCACGTCTTCAACCTCGGCAATGAAGATGGTGTGATCGCCAGCATCTTGCGTGCTTTGCAGCCGGCATTCAAGATAGGCGAGCGCTCCATGCAGAATTGGGGTTCCGTGATGTGTGTAATCGAAGTGCGCCCCTGCTTCAGTCTCAGCACGGGCAGGATCGCGCTCGACTAGCGCGTAGTGCTCGGAAATTTTTTGCTGATGTTCGGAGAGCACGTTGATTCCGAAACGCTTGCGTGCATGAAGGTGCGCGTGCGTTCTCGCCTTGTGATCAACGCAGACCAGGACCAGCAGCGGATCGAGCGATACCGAAGCGAAGGCATTGGCGGTCATTCCCTCGACTTTGTCATCGTTCGCAACAGTGATGACAGTGACGCCTGTGGCGAAGCAGCCCATGGCCTGCCGGAACTCCTGTTGAGTGGCGCTCATGCTGAATCAGATTTGTACCATGAACACTGCATTTGCTGCGCCGCATTTCCTGCGCTGGCTTTCCTGCGCTCCCAGCCTTTCCTATATCATCTGAAATGTTGCCAGCCGGTGCTGCATGCGAATAGAAAGTCTAAGTTCGCCCACATCCCGCGGGGCCTCGATCGAAACTGAATCACCATTTGCACCGCTTTCTCGAGAAGAGGCATATCGCTGGATTCGCACCTCAGATGAAGAACTGCCCGAGCTGCTTGCGAGAGCGCAGGAGTTGCGTGATCGCTTCAAGCCCGGCGTGATTACCTATTCGCGCAAAGTGTTTATCCCGCTCACAAATTTGTGCCGCGATTATTGTGGGTATTGCACGTTCCGGCGCGATCCAAATCAGCCGGGCGCACATACGATGGCGTCAGAGGAAATTCTGAATGTGGCGCGCGCGGGCGAAAAGCTTGGCTGCACAGAAGCGTTGTTCTCGCTCGGGGACAAACCGGAGCTGATCTTTCCCGAGATGCGCGAGACCTTGCGCAACCTAGGATACCGCTCAACTCTCCATTATTTGGAAGCGATGTGCGAGCTGGTTCTGCGGGAAACCAAATTGCTTCCGCATCCCAATCCCGGTCTGATGAGCGCCGAATGGATTGCGCGGTTGGCAAGGGTCTCACCGAGCATGGGATTGATGCTTGAAACTACAAACGCTGCTCTTCTTGCACCTGGGGCGGCGCACGACAACGCGCCAGATAAGCTTCCAGCAAAACGGCTGCGCACGATCGAAGAAGCCGGCAAACAGGGAGTGCCATTTACGACCGGCATACTGATCGGCATCGGGGAATCTGCTGAAGATCGCGTGGATGCTCTGATCGCGATTCGCGACTTGCATCAGCGATATGGGCATATTCAGGAACTGATCATTCAGAATTTCCGCGTAAAGCCGGAAATCCCGATGAGCAGTTGGCGAGAGCCGAGTCGCGGCGAAATGCTTCGCACAATCGCTGTGGCGCGCTTGTTGATGCCGAAAATGAATATTCAGGCGCCGCCGAACCTTTCTGATCCGGATTACGAAGAACTACTCGATTCGGGAATCAACGACTGGGGAGGAGTTTCTCCGCTCACGCCGGACTTCATAAATCCGGAACGGCCATGGCCTCATCTTCACGAGCTCGAACGACGCACGAACGCCAAGGGTTTCGCGTTGCGTCAACGGCTGCCTGTCTATCCGGAATTTGTGGGGCGTGTTTCACCGAAGTCGGGGCTGCTCTCGCAAAGGCTCGCCGAAACCGCTGACAAGGAACACTATGCACGGAGGGCCGCGTGATTACTATTCTTACCGGCGGCACGGGAGGTGCAAAGTTTGTTGACGGCCTGCGCCGCGTTGTTCCGCCCGAAGAGCTCACGATCATCGTGAACACCGGCGACGACCACGAGTGGTGGGGATTATATGTCTCGCCTGATGTTGACTCGATCACTTATGTGCTTGCGAACATGCTCAGCAACGAGCGCGGATGGGGAGTTCGCGGGGATACGTTTCACTGCTTGCAGGCGATGAAAGAGCTCGGCGAACCGGCATGGTTCAGCGTCGGCGACCGCGATTTAGCTACCCATCTTCTGCGGACGAAACTGTTAGCAGAAGGTCGAACTCTCTCCGACGCGACTGCACACATCAGCCAAAAATTAGGTGTGCGCTCGCGCATTTTACCGATGAGTGACATGCGGGTGGACACGCATGTCGATACTCCAGCCGGTGACCTGAGCTTCGAAGAATATTTCGTGAAGCGGCGGTATCAGGACCCGGTGAAGGCAGTGCGTTTCGTCGGCGCGGCTGAGGCCGTACCTGCCGATGGAGTGCTCGAGGCAATTACGTCTGCACAGGCTGTCTTTCTCGCGCCCAGCAATCCGGTTACGAGCATTGGGCCGATTCTCGCGGTCCCCGGAATTCGCGAAGCGCTGAAGGCGACTTCCGCGCCGGTAGTTGCGATTAGCCCGATCATTGGCAAAGCCGCAGTTTCTGGTCCGGCCGCGGGGCTGATGGTCGCGCAAGGAATAGAAGTATCCATCTCGGGGGTTGCCGCAGCATATTCGGATTTTCTGGATGTGCTGATCGCCGATCTCGCGGATTCGGCATTGGCAGAATCGCTGGCGAGCAATCGACCTCAGGTGCACTGCACTGACATCCTGATGCGGACAGCGGAAGATAAAGCGAGAATTGCGCGTACTGTCCTGACGCTTGCTCTTCCAGAGATTCTGGCCGAGCCTGCTGCGGAGGCACAGTGATCCTGATCCCGGTTAAGAACCTTTCAGGCGCGAAGCAGCGCCTGGCGGCGGTGCTTGATCAGGCCTCTCGAACTGAGCTCGCGCGCGCAATGCTGATGGATGTTGCGGAGTCTGTGGCAGCATCGGCATGCGATGACGTCGCGCTTGTAACGAGCGATGCATTTGCTCTTGAACTCGCTCGTCAGCACGGGTTTGATGTGATCCGAGATGATTCGAACGTAAGCGAAACCGATGCGATCGAAATGGCGACTCGGCTGTGCGAGTCGCGCGGGATCGATTGCACGCTGGTGATGCCAGGTGACATTCCTTTGATCCAGGCTGCCGAGATTCGAGCCATCTATGAGAGCGCGCCGGATGCGGGATGCGTGCTCGTTCCTGCTCGCGACAAAAGAGGGACAAATGCAGCGTTGCGCAGGCCGTCGTCGCTGTTCCCGCTGCGATTTGGCAATGACAGTTTTATGCCGCATCTTGCCGCGGCGATCACTGCCGACAAATCTTGCGTGGTGCTTTCGCTCCCCGGAGTTGCTTTCGACATCGATATGCCGGAAGATTTGCGGGAGCTGGCGAACGCGGCGGGAGAGACGCGGTCGCAAATTCTGGCGCGCCAATCAGGGTTCGGAGATGCGACGAACCCCGGCAACGTTCTTACGGCGAAATCGTGATGCGGGCCGCCTGCGAGATTCGCATCATCCCCGTTCCGCTTACGGGCGAGGTGAAGACAGGCGACGATCTTGCGGAGAAACTTGCCGATGCGTTGAAGCATCAGAAGCTGAAACTACAGTCCGGCGACATCTTGGTTGTGAAGCATAAAATCGTCTCAAAGTCGGAAGCGCAGATTGTGCAACTTAGAAATGTGAAACCTTCACGCGCTGCGACGGCGTGGGCGCGGCGAAGCGGCGCCGATGCTCGCGTGATCGAGTTGGCGCTTGATCAGAGCAAACGGGTCGTGCGCAAAAAGAAAGGCGTACTCATCACAGAAACGCACCACGGCTTCGTATGCGCGAACAGCGGCGTCGATGTTTCGAATGTTGATGGGGGTAAAAGCGCAGTACTTCTGCCGAAAGATCCGGATGGTTCTGCCCAGCGCTTGCGCTCCCGATTGAAAAAGCTTTGCGGCGTCAGTGTTCCGGTCATCATCTCTGATTCCTTCGGTCGTCCATGGCGCGAAGGTCTGACGGAAGTTGCGATCGGGGTCGCCGGCATGAAGTCATTGACTGACTATCGAGGCAGACGCGATCAGCAAGGATATAAACTTCATGCGAGTGCCGAGGCGGTGGCCGATGAACTCGCTTGCGCCGCGGGCCTGGTCTGCGGCAAGCTTAACCGTACGCCGTTGGCAATTGTGCGCGGCTTCACGTTCCAGCATTCTCGAGGCAGCGCGCGCGAGTTGATCCGGCCGGCAAAGAACGATTTATTCCGCTAACGCTGAGCACGATCAGGAGAAAGAGAGAGAGCGCCCATGCGGACTTGTACGAACATCGAACTCGAAAATTTTCCGCAACTGGATTGGCTTGATGTAGCTGCGCGAATCATGCTCGAATTTCGCGACGCATTAGAGCGAGTGCTCGAGTCGCAGGACGGCGCGGTGCTCACGCGCGATGAATGCCTGCTTCTGGCGAATGCTGAAGGCGACGATCTGCTTGCGTTGCTGATCGCCGCGGACCTTCTTCGGAACGAACTTGCCGGAAGAATCGTTACCTACGTCGTAAATCGAAATATCAACTTCACCAACATCTGTTTCGTAGGCTGCAAGTTCTGCGCGTTCAGCCGCGGCCCCCGCGAAGACGACACGTACTTTCTTTCACCCGAGCAGGTCGCAGACAAAGCCGTGCAGGCCTGGGAATTGGGCGCAACTGAAGTCTGCATTCAAGGCGGATTGCCGCGCGGACTTTCTCCTTTTTATTACCGAGATATTCTTCGGGCGGTGAAAAGCGCTGTTCCGGGAATGCACGTTCATGCATTTTCTCCCATGGAAATCGTGTACGGTGTTGAGCTCACCGGAATGGACCTGCCGGATTATCTCTGCATGTTGCGCGACAACGGACTCGGCACGCTGCCAGGGACCGCGGCGGAAGTTCTTGATGATGAGGTTCGCCACGTACTCTCGCGTAACAAGCTCTCAACAAGGCAGTGGGAGCAGGTGATCCGCGCTGCACACCAGTGCGGTATTCGCACCACGTCAACCTTGATGTATGGTCACGTCGAGACACCCGAGCATTGGGTCAATCAGCTTCTGTTCCTGCGCGGAATTCAGAACGAAACTGGCGGCTTCACAGAATTTGTCCCTCTTGGCTTCGTTCATCAGAACACATTGTTATTTCATCAGGGGCTTGCGCGATCCGGTCCGACGCTGGCGGAGCACTTGAAAATCCACGCCCTTGCGCGTTTTGTGCTGGCCGGGAGCATCAATAACGTTCAAGTTTCGTGGGTGAAGTTGAATCGGGGACTGTCGCAATTGTGCCTGCAAGCGGGTGCGAACGATTACGGCGGCACATTGATGGAAGAAAATATTTCGCGCGAAGCCGGAGCTACCGCCGGACAATATACGAGTCCGGAAGAATTCCAGGGGCTGATCCGGGAGATCGGTCGCATTCCTGCCGAGCGGAATACGACGTATTCGAGAATTCGGATTCAGCAAAGCTTTGAGAGCTTTCCTGCCGAGCCGCTGCTCGAGCCGGAGTTCGCGTGACCATCGCCATTGTAGGCGGTACCGGACCGGAAGGTTCCGGGCTGGCTCTACGCTGGGCACAAGCCGGCGAGAACGTCATCATTGGTTCGCGCGACGCGAAGCGCGCTTCCGAGAAAGCCGCTGAACTGAATCGCCTTCCCGCTCTCGGCGCGGGTGTTCCCGCCCCTGCGCAAATTTCGGACGCAGAAAATTCGGAGGCGTGCCGCAAAGCCGAAATCATCGTCCTCACCGTTCCATTCCAATCTCATGCAGAGACGCTGAAGCATTTGAAGCCCATATTCCGCGCAGGGCAACTCTTGGTCGATGCGACTGTTCCTCTGGCGGCCAGTGTTGGCGGGCGTCCGACGCGGACACTTGGAGTTTGGCAAGGTTCCGCTGCCGAACAAGCCGCCGAGCTCGTGCCGGAGGGAGTCACTGTCGTGGCTGCCTTTCACAACGTTGCAGCCGACCTCCTCCACCGGAACGGTACGGTCGACTGCGATGTGATCGTGTGCAGTGACGACAAAGATGCCGCCAAACGCGTGCGGGCACTGGCCCGCAAAATTCCTGGCGTGCGCTCCGTCGACGGAGGAAAACTCGAGAATGCGCGGATTATCGAGTCGATCACGGCTCTGATCATCGGCATTAACATCCGGCACAAAACCGTCGCAGGCATTCGCATCACGGGCCTGCCCCCGGCGGCGTACGATATCTGATCAATCTCTCACACTGATCGAAATATGCCAGACTCGGCAATCGAGTTCCGCGACGTTTCCTATCGTTTGGCGAACGGCCGCGAGATCCTGAGCAAACTACACCTCGATGTTAGACGCGGAGAGATTCTTGTTCTGCTTGGGCGTAGCGGCTCCGGGAAAACTACAGCATTAAAACTGGTGAATCGGCTTCTGGAAATTTCCGGAGGCGAGCTGCTCGTTGAGGGCCGACCGGTACGCGACTGGGATGTGATCGAGCTTCGGCGGCACATCGGATATGCGATTCAAGAAGTCGGACTGTTCCCACACTACACGGTGGAGCGAAACATCGGGCTCGTCCCTTCGGTTCAAAATTGGCCGAAAGAAAAAATTGCCGGGCGCTCCGATGAGCTCTTGCGTTTAGTTGGATTGAATCCCGAGATTGCGGAACGTTATCCGCACGAGCTTTCCGGAGGCCAACGGCAGCGAGTTGGTGTGGCCCGTGCACTCGCGGCCGATCCGCCGATTCTGCTGATGGATGAGCCCTTCGGCGCGCTCGATCCGCTCACCCGCGCGGACCTGCAGCGTGAATTCTTGTCTTTGCAGCAGCAGTTAGGGAAAACTGTTTTGTTCGTCACTCATGATCTGCATGAAGCACTGCTATTGGGAACACGGATCGCGCTGCTTGAAGCAGGAAAGCTGGTTTCAATCAGTGCGGCGGAAGAATTTCTCGATTCCCCCGAGCCGTTGGTCAGGAAATATGTGGAGGCATTCGGCTCGTTCGAACGATTACGAGGTCGGAAATGAACCTTTGGAATTTTCTTTTGCAGAACCGTTTGGAGGTCGCGGACCTGACATTGGAACATTTGTGGATGGTTGGCATTTCCACGTTGCTCGCGATCGCTGTCGGGCTGCCGCTTGGGATTCTCATCAGTCGGCGGCCAAGGCTTCGTAAGCCGGTGATCGCGACAGCAAACATTATCCAGACGATTCCGAGCCTGGCGCTGTTCGGTTTTTTACTTCCCGCTCCGTGGATCGGCGAGCGAGCTGAAAGGCTGGCAATTTTGGCGTTGATGCTGTATGCGCTGCTTCCGCTCATCCGAAACACATACGCCGGAATTTCTGGTGTAGACCGCGCGGTCATTGAGGCGGCACGTGGCATGGGGTTGACCGACTCGCAGTTGTTGTTCAAAGTCGAGTTGCCCCTCGCCTCGAGTGTGATTCTCGCCGGAATTCGAGTCGCGATCGTGATCTCGATTGGCCTTGCGACGATTGCCGCTGCGATTGGGGCCGGCGGATTGGGCGAGTTGATTTTTCGCGGGCTCGCCATGGTAAACAATGCGGTAATCCTCGCGGGTGCAATTCCAGCCGCCCTGATGGCGCTGGCTGCCGATACCTTGCTTGGATGGTTGGAGAAGAGATTCTCTCCACAACATGCGAGTTGACGAAATGCGCCTTCAATTCCGGGAACCGGGTGCCCCGTCCGTGTGCCGCATTCTGCGACACGGCCGAGGTTTTCAAGTTCTCGCAATCCTGATTGCGCTGATGTTATCGGCGTGCAGCAATCGTCAGTCTCGCATCGTTATCGGCTGTAAGAATTTCACCGAGCAGATCATTCTCGGCGAAGTCATTGCCCAGCAGATCGAAAACAAAACTCATCTTCCGGTGGAGCGCCGTTTTTATTTGGGCGGCACGTACATTGCGCAGCAAAGCGTGCTTGCGGGCAGGATCGATATTTATCCTGAGTACACGGGGACCGCGCTCACCGCAATTCTTAAAGAGCAGCCGAGTTCAGATTGGAAAGCGGTTTACGATCGCGTGAAGTCGGAATATGAGCGAAGGTTTCAGCTCACACTCGGGCCGCCGTTCGGCTTCAATGACACATTCGCGATCGAGATTCGCGGTGAAGATGCTCGGCGCTTGCATTTGCAAAGAATTTCGCAGGCGGCGCAATACACTCCGCAGTGGCGAGCCGGGTTCGGTTACGAATTCATGGAGCGCGCCGATGGTTATAAAGGTCTGGTTGCGACTTATGGATTGCGGTTCGCTGGGCCGCCGCGCATCATGGACCTGGGCCTGCTTACCCGCGCGCTCAAGGATCGTCAAGTCGATCTGATCGCCGGCAATATGACGGACGGTCTCATTCCCGTGCTCGACTTGGCCGTTCTTGAAGACGACAAGCATTATTTTCCACCGTATGAGGCAGTGCCGGTGGTTCGCGAACAAACTTTGTCGGCGTATCCGGAAATTCGCGCTGCGCTCGATGCACTTGGTGGAAAAATATCCGACGCCGAGATGCGCCAGCTCAATTACGAAGTGGATGGCCAGAAGAAAGATATGAAGGAAGTAGTCGCGAATTTTCTGCGCAGCAAAGGACTATAGCTCGCGATACCACCTGACGCGAGGACGGGCCAGAATTCTTGAGCGAGGAGTTCGGGACTGGTCATTGCGTGCGATCTGAAGAGCGGCAGCTATCAACAGTCCCACAACAAGCGCGCCCAGCGTGATGTACCAGAGCGCCGGAATCGCGAGCAGGAACATCAGCGCGCTTCCCGCTGCGAAAATAAATCCAGGGAAATTGCCGCCGACCGGCAACTGATGCATCGTTATCCCCCGGTGCAAATATTCTTCTTTCATCACAATGTCATTATTATTTCACTTTTTGTTGCCGGGTGATCGCGATATAAGTGACCGTGTCCCACGCGTTGTGAATGCCGACAAACAGAAGCAGCAATGCCATGGCGGCGCTGAGGAACAACCCCGCTACTGGATGCGACGGCAGAAGCAGCGCGCCCACCAACAGGGCGAGGTATGCCGCGAAAGGATGCGCCACGAACCACATCCAATCGCCAACGTCTGGAGAATACCCGGTTTGAGTTCGCGCATGCCGGATTACGCGCAAGGTGTAAATCACTCCGCCCCCACCGCAGATTCCCAAACAGATTGCAACGCCAGAAAGCCCGTGCCACGGCGCGCAGACAATCGCGGAGATCAGCAACGCGACACAAAAATGCACGACAGTCGGAGTGCCGAAAGCGCGAATCTCGAGTCCGCTACTCGCCGCCTGTGTTTCGTTGATGAGCGCAATCACTACGAACTGCAGCCCAGTAAGGGCTCCCGCCGAAGAACCAACGATCACGTAAAAATCGGTCCACTGATGCAGGAGTTCTGCTGATGCCATTTGTGCCGAATGCTCCAACGAAAGCAGCACAGTATCACACAGGTGCAGGAATCAAAGCAGTAAAAAGTGGAGACCGCCCAACGAAATCAGCCGCCAATACCCTCGCTCAGGGCGTTATCTTCGCTGTTGAAGATAGGCCTTGTGGGAATGTCTGGTGGTCGGGAACCTGATCAGTTACTAATTCGACCCTTGCCTTCGAGCCAGGCCATCCGCGCCTTCACCATCCTCTTCAGCAGAGTAGCTGGCAACGGCTTGTCAATCGGAAACTGAATCGTTCCCTTTGAGATTTTGTACCCCTTCAGTTCGCCTTTGAACTGCGCGATCACGGCTGCGGTCGGGAACAAACTGCAATGGTCCGCAAACGCTGCATACCAGACGAGCACCCTTTTATATTTGAAAGCTGGGATACCGTAGCTGATCACTTCCTCCGCTTCTTTGGGGACAATGGCGCGGATCGTCTCGCGAACTTTGTTCAACGTCGTGCGCGCAGGCTCGGGAACAGCGGCGAGGTATGAGTCCACCGTTCCGGTGCGCTTTGCCCTGGCGCTTTTTGCGCCACTCGACTTCTTTATCATCACTGGAACGTCTCAGGCCCGGAAAGGGCAGGTCACCCTGCCCTTGAGCGAACCGAACACAGTCTACTGCTTGTCATAGACTGCTACACTTTTAACCGTTTTGCCGTGTGAATCGGTCGCGGTGCTATAAACCGTGCGGGTTTTACCGTCGGCTGAGAACACAATCCGTCCGCTGATACCGGACTTCCCACCGCTCTTGTCAGCGAACGCCAACGTGTGCTTGTTAATCTCTTTGTATGACCGCTCGGCTGAAGTCGGTTCGCCGGTCACCGGGTAATCCTTTCCGTCGAACTTGCCCGTCCACTCGGTGTGTATCGGCTGCCCGTCGCTGGTCGTGCCATCGATGGTGCATTTCACATTGTCACCCGCAGCCTCATAAACGACAGTGCTGTTCCTAATTGCCCCGGCGCCCATTTTCGACTTCGACTCGTTCAGCTTCCATGTACCCATGGCCATGTCGTTTGCAGCGAAACAGAAAACGGCCATTAAACACAGCGCAAGCACTAGCAGATTGGTTCTGGCTTTCATATTCCCTCCGATGCGAACAAATTGTCTGGACTTTGTAACGCGCGGATTCTAGTGCTCGCCGGAGGATTGTGCAACCGGGAAGGACTCGGTTTTATCCGTAAGGATTAACAAGGACGGGAAGGACACGAATTACTCGTGCCATTCCCCGATCTTGAGGGTGCCCGTCCTTCTCTCGCGTTTTGTGCGAGACAGGGCGAGGATTTGACTTTCGTTGGTTCACCCACTCTACGCACTCGCAGTTTTTCGTGACGACGCTTTGCGGCTTACCGTAACCGCCGCATCCAATTCAGCCGCGATCGCTTCAAACTCCGCCTTCGGACCGTTCCATCGCGACTCTTCCACGTCCTCAAAAAGAGGAATATCCGTCCGCAACGTCGCCAGCTTGCGAAACAGCAACGCATTCTCCCACTCGCGGCGCAGTGTATCGGCGAGTGCGCCGGCACTCGCTGCATTCACCTTCCACTCGCGGCAATCTTTCGGGATCGCCTCCAAATGTCCAAACTTCCCGAGCACCGCCGCCGCCGATTTCGCGCCCCAGCCCTTCAGTCCCGGATATCCATCCGCCGAATCGCCCACCAGCGCGAGGTAATCCGGAATCGACTGGGGCGGCACGCCGAATTTCTGAATGATGCCGGCTTCGTCGAGCGTCACGCGCGTGCGCCGATTCAGTTGCACCACCCGCGTCCCCCGCACACACTGCGCCAGGTCTTTGTCGGGAGTGCAAATCACAACGCGCTCAACACGCGCGGCGTTTTCGGCTAACCCCTTCTCGACCGCGGCTGCACCCGCGGCAAGAGCGTCATCGGCCTCGAACTCGACCATCGGCCAAACCACAATGCCCGCCGCCGTGAGGACGTCTTCGAGCGGCTGAAACTGCGCCAGCAGTTCCGGCTCGACGCCTTCGCTGGTCTTGTATTCCGGCCACAACTGGTTGCGAAACGACTCAATCACGTGGTCAGTCGCCACCGCGATGTGCGTCGCCCCGCCCTTAATCATCCCCAGCACCGACGAGAGGACGCCACGCACCGCGCCCACCTCCCGCCCTTGCTTGTCCCGCGCCGACGGCACCGCATAGTAATGCCGAAACAGCTCGTACGTGCCGTCAACGAGAAAGAGTTCCATGGGTGATGAGAGGATCTAGTTTTTAGCGTCGAGAATTGGTGCTATGACCCTTATGACCCTAATGATGCGCTTGCGATCTTCATCCACGACCTAAAGTTACTAGTTTCGCTATTTCTTCACCGATTAAGATGTGCCATACTCCCGTTGAGCTTTCTTCCACAGCGGAGCACCTGTTTTGCAAACGATTCACAGTTGCGACTCCGGAACACAACGTGTAGAAGAAAATCCGATGGCAACAGCACTAAGATCATTTACACATCCCATCCAAAGCGCACTGCCCTTCGGCTTAGCGCCTAAGCCTCTGGAAAAGGAATTCGCAGTGGTTTCCATGTTCTCTGGCTGTGGTGGCATGGATTTGGGTTTCCACGGTGGATTCAGGGTGTTCGGACGCTTGTACGAGTCTTTGCCATTCCGAGTCGTGTGGGCGAATGAACTCAATCCCGCCGCTTGCAGAACGTATCGGCGGAATCTAGGGATAGAAATTGTCTGCGATGATATCTGGAAGGTCATCGACACGATGCCTAACAGAGCCGATGTCCTAATCGGGGGATTCCCCTGTCAGGACGTGTCTGTCAACGGAAAGCGAGTCGGCATCAACGGTAAGCGTACCGGCCTGTACAGGGCGATGCTAGAGGGGATTAGGAGAACGCAACCCAAGGTCTTCGTGGCTGAGAATGTCAAGGGCCTGCTGATGAAGCATCACCATCGGTTGATTCATCAGGTCGTGGAAGATTTTGAGGCTCTAGGCTACACCGTGACATATCAGCTCTATCTCGCTAGCCATTACGGCGTGCCACAAACTAGGGAACGTGTTTTCATTGTCGGAACATCGCCTGACTGCGAGCGGTTTATCCACCCGCCCCGCTCTAAACGAAAAGTTTTGACGGCGAAACAGGCAATCAGCGATTTGGAAAAGCTGGAAGAAAGCGAAGCCATCAACCACGTTTGGAGTCGAGCGAACAGAAGTCCCGAACAGGGAGACCGCCGACTCATCGCCGACCGCCCAGCCTACACCATTCGGGCAGAATGCCACGGAAACATTCAGTACCACTACCGCCTCCCTCGCCGTATTTCGATGCGAGAAGCGGCGAGATTCCAGTCTTTCCCCGACACGTTCATCTTCGATTCAAAACTGCGGGAGACGGAGAGACAGGTCGGAAATGCGGTTCCACCAGTTCTCGCATGGCATGTGGCGAGAGCCGTGCTTGCTTGCCTTCAACCGCAGTCTCAAGTTGAGTGATTATTTCCGCTCGTCCAAGAACAATAACTTGGACGGAACCCAAGCACCTTTTAGCGGCTTGCCACGCTTGCTTCGTTGTTGCCCATATTGGTCGGCACGCTTGAGCCATTCTGTGATGCGACTCCTAGGGGGCACCGACTCGCCCCAATACTCCACAAAGAGGGCGTCCTCCAGCTGCTTTGCCGCCATTCTTATCTCTGGTTCGATATCTTTCAACGCACGTGGCAAGTAGGCTCCGCCCCGCTCCGGATTGCTTCGCAAAGCGACGCTCCCAGCGGAGAACAAATCACGAGCCTGCGGACAGAGGATTCCTCGGTAGGTCAGCGCATACATGGCTGCGTCTTCATACTTCTTCTTGGCACGCGAAGGCTTGACGATCTGGGGACACAACAGTGCAGCCTCCGCACGGAGTCTGCGCTTCTCGTCTTGCTCTAGATGCATAAACAACCGGACTTGAAGGTCTAGGGAATGCTGTTGCTCCTTTTCGGGCTTCTCCTCCAGCCACCAGAGATGCTCACCTTCCTTGAGCCGAGCACGAGCGTACTCACGTATAAGGCGCATCTTGCCCTCGTCGGGCAGTTCGCAGAATTGGTCGTAGGTCAACCCAAACCTCACGAAAAGAGGTCGGTCAGTTCCAATCTCGACTTCAAATCGTGGAACGTGCGAGGTCCTGACGTGCATCACACTGTCTTCGTACCTTCCCCATCTGACTTCTGGAGTTCCGCCCATCTTCCCGAATAGGACATAGACGTATCTGACATTCTCATGGCGAGTTCCTTCAAAAACACTATTCGCCACACTTCGCCACAAATCGCTGGAATTGACTTTGACCTCGACACCGAATTCACCGACCGGGATGTCAGGAAATACTTGTGCATGTGCTTCTGGGTCAACCTCGATGCCGTGCGGAGCTGCGAGTTCACGGATGAGTGCTCTGGCTCGCGCTTCAAACGTGCTTGGCTTTCTTAGTTCGGGATTGTCTCTGACTTCTTGGGTGAGAACAGCGGCGACTGTATTTAGCAGTTCCTCAAATTCACATTGCGTCATCGTCCTGCGTTCGCCTTCGAGGCTTGATGCCTTGGATTTTAGGCATCGTCGAACGACTGCAATATAGACAACTTGATTCCCCTCAGTTGAGGAAGGCGCGTATCCGTTTTGTGACTGTCTCCAAATTGTGGAGTTGACATTCCCAAAGAACTAGCGCACGCCATCGCATACCTCGCAGCCGACGAAGCGTCGTCATGTCCCGCTCTCTGTTCCCGGCGATCTTTGGCATCCAGTACTCGAGCCGAGACTTTGGCATCCGCCCAAGCCTGCATTTGTGCCCGTGCCAGAAGCAACCATGGATAAAGACAACCTTACGCCGCGAACGGAAGACGAGGTCAGGTTTCCCCGGAAGATCAGCTTGGTGAAGTCGGTATCTGAATCCCATTGCATGTACTACGCGCCTGACTAACATTTCGGGCCGCGTATTTTTAGAGCGCACCAGACTCATTTGCTCGCTACGCTCAATACGGCTCACGTTGTCCACGTTGAGATTATAGGAGGAGCAGGCGGCGGCTGGCCCAAACAACACAGTTATCGTTGTGATGGAAATCGGGAGGTGTGCCGGTTAGTTCGTCCGGTTCTAGGCTATTGCGTACTCGATTTTGGAGAATGCAAAACCGGGAACAGTCACCGTTTCGCCGGATTCGAGCCTCACTTTGAATTGCGTCAGATCAACCGAACGCTGAAGGTCTTCAGCGATGGCGGGTGCGACAATCCCCTCGATGACGCCGGCGGGTGGCCCATCCTTTCGACGTCTGCATTACTACAAATGGGGTTGGCGGGCTGGCCCATCCTTTCGACGTCTGCATTACCACAAATGGGGTTGGGGGCGGGTGGCCCATCCTTTTCGGCGTCTGCATTACCACAAATGAGGGGTGCCTGTGATCTATCAAGACGTTGTACCCGGCGGAGGAGCAGCCCGGCTGATGGGCGGAGCGTAACCGAGACTACCATGGGGGCGATGGAAGTTGTAATGCTCGAGCCAGGGCGCG